>Ga0209227_1000761_pt1 | contig 26949 bp, 24 predicted proteins | sample YNPBryantNP2012_FD_185815 | JGI IMG/M metagenome (GOLD analysis project Ga0209227, IMG submission 185815) | Anoxygenic and chlorotrophic microbial mat microbial communities from Yellowstone National Park, USA - YNP Bryant NP 2012 (SPAdes)... ...
TGTGTTTGTCATTGCGAGGAGCGTTCTTTGCGACGAAGCAATCCCCAAGCAGTCAAGCTGGCCTGATAAACGGGAGATTGCTTCGCCAGAAAACGGCTCGCAATGACATGGCTGAGTAGTTACGCTCACGGTGTTGGCGAAGGGGTTGGCGTCTCCGAAGGCGTTGGCGTGATGGTGGGGGTCGGCGTCAATGTTGGCGTGCTGGTGGGGGTTGGCGTGGGCGTCGAGGTGGGCGGCGCTGACGTGGGGGTATAGGTCGGCGTGACCGTGATGGATGGCGTAAGGGTCGGGGTGGAAGTGATTGTCGCAGCGCCACTGCGACGGATGCGCGGCGCCACCCACAGGGCGCGATCGCCGCTGGCTGCGCCGTTCGCCAGCACGGTGAGCACAAAGCGCACATCCTGCCCGGCCAGCGCTGAGAGATCAATGCTGGCCGCATAATACATCCCTTCATACCGTTCTGCAAAAGCCCAGAGGGTCTGGATCGGGCCGCTACCGATGCGATAGTCCAGGCGGAAGATCACGAAGCAGGAGGTGGCGTTATATTCACAGTTCACGATGGCCTCAAAGCGATCCCCTGACTGCACGCGGAAGGGCGGATAGATGCCCTGGATGTAGCCGTTATAGACATTTTGGGGCACGGTAAGCAGCCCCGAACGCGAATCGCTCACCCCGTTTTCCAGTTGCGACGGGGTCACCACGCGCATGAACCCGCGGCTATCCCCTTCGCTGCCCGGACAGGGCAGGATGCCAGCGCCGCTGACCCATTGTGCGTCACAAGCCTGGGCCACGAAGTCATAGGCGGTGTCGCCGGTCGGCGGCGTTCCGCTGACTCGAATTTCCACCCACCATGGGAGGATGGCCGGGCTGCCGATGCCGAAGAGTGCCCCGGCAGCGTTCTTGAATTGCCAGTAGCCGCGATACAGGCCGGGGGTCGAAGGCGCAGTGAGCCGCACGGTCAGGTCTACTGTACTGCCAGGGGGCACCTCGCGCGGCAGGTTGGCTTCTGCCGGGCCTTCCATCCGTTCACCGTTGACGAACACCAGTTTGTAGGCGGTGGTCCAGGTGCATGTGCCGATGTTCTTCAGGCGCCAGGTTTTATCGAAGACCTGACCAGGGGCCATCAGCGTCCCATCCGGCACGGTGACATCGGCGATGAACTGGGCTTTGTCGCAGGAGGATGCAGGGGGTGGGGTGACGGTCGGGGTGGGCGTTGCGCCGGGGGGAGGTGGGGTGCCGCCACGCACGATAACCGGGTTGACCCACACGGCGCGGTCGCCGGTTGCAGAGCCAGCGGCGCGTACTTTCAGCACAAAGCGTACCGTCTGGCCTGCGATGGCGTTCAACGGCACGCGAGCGCTGAAAATTTGCCCATCGTAGCGCTCATCGAAGCTCCAAAGGGTGTACAGGCCATTGCGGCTATCCAGATACTGGAGGGTGAAGCGGGCGTAACAACCCGTGGCGCCCTGTTCGCAGCCAATGGTGGCGCGGAATTCATCCCCGGTCTGGACAGTAACGGCCGGGAAGACGCCATAGATGACCCCGTTAAAGACCTGTTGCGGCACCATCCATAATCCCTTACCGCTGAGGGGAGTGCCGCTTTCCAGGGTGGGGTTATCACGTACCAGCGCAAATCCGCGCACATCCCCATCTGTGCCAGGGAAGGGGAGGCTTTTGGAAGCATTGCCCCAGGATGCGTTCGGCGCCTGGGCGATAAAATCCAGCACCACGCTCTCGCTGCCTGGTACGACGATCTCGACCCAGAAGGGCAGGCTGGCTGTGCTTCCCAGGCCAAAGAGCACCCCGGAAGCGTTTTTCAGCATCCAGTAGCCGCGGTAGGAGCCGGCTGCGGCTGGCGCTGTCAGGGTTACAGAGACATCTACCGTCTGCCCCGGCGCAACGCTGTAAGGCAGGTTCACTTCTGCCGGTCCGCCCATCGCGTGGCCGCTGGAAAAGGCCAGGCGATAGCCGCTTCCCCAGGTGCAGCTACCGATATTCTTCAGCCGCCAGGTTTTGGTGAAGACGGTGCCGGCTGCGAGAACCGTACCGTCAGGGATGGTGACGTCCGCAATGAATTGAGCCTGGTCGCAGAGGGTGGCGGCCTGCGCCGCCGGTACTTCCCAGGCGGGGAATAGCATGAGCAGGATCAGGCTCAGGGAAAGAAGGCGAAAGAATTTCATGAGGTGCTCCTTTCTTTCAAGCAAAGGTGAGGCGACTGCCTCGTGAAAGCTGGCGCTCCATCTCGCTGTCCGCAGTCCACCATCTACATCCGTAACTATTCAGCCATGTCATTGCGAGCCGTTTTCTGGCGAAGCAATCTCCCGTTTATCAGGCCAGCTTGACCGCTTGGGGATTGCTTCGTCGCAAAGAACGCTCCTCGCAATGACAAACACAACCGTTTTGATGCAAGACTGAACAGTTACCTACATCCTCCATTAAACGTCAATGCGAATCGAAAGGTTCATGAGCAGGTGGCCTCCCGTCTGTGACGGCGCGCGCCAGTTGTTCCGCCAGGCCGGTAAACGTCTTCGGCGAAAGGGAGAGAAGCCGCTCTTTCACTTCCGCGGCCACCGGCAAAGATTCGACCCATTGCTGATAGGCGGCGGGGGTGAGAACCTGCCCACGGGTGAGCGTTTTCAGCCAGTCATAGGCTTCTGCGTAACCGGCGGCGCGCAGGATCGTCTGGGCGCCTTCGGCGACCATCTCCCAATGCGCCTCCAGCGCCTGTTCCATGACCGTCGGCTGCACTTGCAGGCGTTCCAGCCCGCGCAGGATGGCCTGCCAGGCGACAAGGGTGTGACCAAACATCACGCCGAACGTGCGCCGCACGGTCGAGTCCGAAAGATCGCGTTGTAACCGTGAGATGGGTAGCTTGCGTTGATAGTGTTCGATCAGGGCGTTGGCCAGCCCCAGGTTGCCTTCGGCGTTCTCAAAATCTATCGGATTGACTTTTTGGGGCATGGTGGAGGATCCCACTTCCTGTTGTACCACGCGCAGGTGCAGATAGCCATCGCTGATATATCGCCAGAGGTCCTGCACCAGGTCGAGAAGCACAGTGTTCACGCGATAAAGGTGGGAGAAATATTCGAGCCAGTTCTCGTAAGGCAGGATTTGCGTGGCGCAGGGGTGCCATTCCAGCCCCAAAGAGGTCAGAAAGTCGCGGGCGAAGGCGGGCCAGTCTGTTTCGGGAAAGGCGGCAACGGCGGCGTTGAAGTTCCCGACTGCGCCGCTCCAGTGCGCCTGGAAGCGATGATCCGCCAGCGCCCGGCGCAGCGGCTGCAGACGGGCCAGGAAGACCGCGATCTCTTTGCCGAAAGTGGTAGGGACGGCAATTTGCCCGTGTGTGCGCGCCGGCATGGGGAGCGCGGCGTGTTCGCGGGCCAGCGCAGTCAGGCGCGAGAGGAGCAGGTCCAGGGCAGGCAGGATCACCCGCTGGCGACTTTCGAGCAGGGCCCAGGCCTGGGCTGTGCTGTTGACATCTTCGGAAGTCAGGCTGAAGTGTATCCAGGGGATCAGGTCGTGCAGGCCGGCTGCCTGGAATTGCTCGCGCAGGAAGAGTTCCAGGGCTTTGACATCATGCCGCGTGAGCGATTCCAGCTCGTGGACGCGCAGCGCCTCAGGGAGGGAGAAGGAATCTGCAACTCTTTGCAGGCGTTCCTGTTCCGCGTCCGTTAAGGGGCGCGGTTTGCCCAGACGGCGGCTGAGGAAAAGAAGATAGGCGATTTCCACCCTGACTCGAAAGCGGATATAGGCAAATTCCGAAAACCACTCGCGCAGAGGGGCAGTCTGTTCCTGATAGCGTCCATCAACCGGGGAGATGGAAAGAAGCGGATCGCTCATATTTGTATTATACTCGGTTAAGCATTTTGCAAATTCCTGTTGCAGGAGGTAGCCTATGAAGATTCTCCCCGATGTGGCCCTGACCTATGACGATGTCTTACTGGTGCCTCAGTTTTCAGACATCCCCTCGCGGCGCAAGCTCTCCACGCAAACCCGCCTGACTCCCGCGATCACGCTCCAGATACCGATCGTTTCCGCAAACATGGACACGGTGACCGAAGCCGAGATGGCGATTGCGATGGCGCGCCATGGGGGGATCGGGATCATCCACCGTTTTATGCCGATTGAAGAGCAGGTGGCTCAGGTGGAGCGCGTCAAACGAGCCGAATCCTTTGTCGTGGAAGAGCCGATTACGCTGACGACGCGTCACACGGTCGGCGATGCGCGGCGGATGATGGAGGAAACAGGCACAGGGGGGATTCTCATCCTGGATGAAAACGGGCGGCTGGTCGGCATCGTTACCAGCCGCGACATGCTTTTTGAGCAGGATGATCGGCGTCCCTTGACCGAGATCATGAGCCGCAACCTGATCACCGCTCCTCCTGGCACGACGCTTCAGGAAGCGGCGGCCATTCTGCATCGCCACCGCATTGAAAAGCTACCGCTGGTAGATGAGCAGGGTGCGCTGGTCGGCCTGATCACGCTGAAGGATATTCTGAAGATTACCGAGTTCCCCAAGGCGACCAAAGACGTCAAAGGACGGCTGGCGGTTGGGGCGGCGGTGGGCGTCAAGGAGCGGGAGTTGAAGCGCGTCGAAGCGTTGCTGGAGGCCGGCGCGGACTGTATTGTGGTGGATATTGCGCATGGGGATTCGCAGCTGGAGATAGAGATGATCCGCGCCATTCGCCGCCATTTTCCGCAGGCGCAGATCATCGGTGGCAATGTCGCCACCGCAGAAGCCACGCAGCGACTGATTGATGCCGGCGCCGACGCGGTCAAGGTGGGAGTAGGTCCCGGCTCGATCTGCATCACGCGCCTGGTGGCGGGGGCCGGTGTGCCACAGCTTTCGGCGGTCATGGAATGCGCCGCCGTTGCCCGTCCGCAGGGCATCCCGATCATCGCGGATGGCGGCATTCGCACCTCCGGGGATATTGTCAAAGCCCTGGCCGCGGGGGCCTCGACAGTCATGATCGGCAGCTTGCTGGCCGGGACCGATGAAAGTCCGGGGTTGATGATGACGCGTAAGGGACACCGCTACAAGGTCTCGCGCGGCATGGCCTCGCTGCAGGCGAATATTGCGCGCAAGATTCGCGAAGGGGAGGGGTGGATCACCCAGGAAGAGATTGAGGATTACGTTTCGGAGGGCGTCGAAGCCGCAGTGCCCCATCGCGGCCCGGTGCGCGAGGTGCTGACGCAACTGGTCGGTGGGTTACAATCGGGAATGAGCTACTGCGGCGCTCATAGCGTGGATGAACTTTATGAAAAAGCGGTCTTCGTGCGCATCACGCCCGCCGGGTGGAAAGAATCGCAGCCGCATGATGTCGAAGTGCTCTGAGTCGAACGATTAGCGCCACCGGTAAACGACCATGGGCATTTCCTCATAGGGCCAGGGGAGGCCGCGGTAAACCACCTTGCGCCCGGCCTCCAGCGTGGGGTAGATGCCCTGCAGCACGATCAGGTATTGCACGCCCTGCGCATCCAGGTAACTGGCCAGGGCGTGTTCGTCGTTCATGAAAGGGATCACCTGCGGCGAGATCAGACCGGCCAGATCCACCAGTGGGTGCGTATCGAAATACCCCAGCGCGCCAATATCATGGGCGGCAATCACCGCCTGCGGGGGGAGATTTACCTGCACCCAGCGCGCCGTATCCACCATTTGCGCCTCGATGAAGGCGACCTCCTGGGCATAAGCGTTGGCGCCGAAGAACAGGTAAAGCACCAGCAACAGGGCAAAGCTCATTCGCCAGGCCGGCAGGCCGATCCTGGCCCATTTTCGGCGGGCGACCCGGCCGGCCAGGAGCAATCCTGAGACGCCCCACAGCAGCGAAAGCGGCAGGAGCGGCAGGATATAGCGCCCATGTTGATAGGGTGGCAGGCGCAGAAGGTAGATCATGAAAAATGCGCCCCACCAGGCGAGCAATATCCATGAGGTGGGATGGAGCGGCGCCTCCCGTCGTCGCCACAGGTGGATGAAAAACCACACCATCCCCGGAAAAAGCAGCAGTAAGGCCCCATGCAGCCATTGCATCCCATATAAACCGAGGCGTTCCAAAAGGGATTTTTGCTGCCAGGAAAGGTACTCCGTCTGCTTGGCGTAAAATGTGTTCGGCCAGGGGTGTCCTTCCAGGATCAGGTTGAAGAGGAGATACAACCCGAAGAGCAGGCTGAAGCCGAGGGTCAGGTTCAGGAGGCGCCGCCAGCGTTCGCCGGAGGAGGGGGTGGGGCGCAGAAGCGCATCGAGGGCCAGGAAGGGGAAGAGGAGCACGCCATCCGGGCGCGTCCAGGTCGCCAGGGCGCAGAGGAGCCCCAGGGTCAGGTAGCGCGGCGCTGCGGTCAACAGGCGGATGGCGATCAGCGTCAGGATCAGTGCGTGGAGCAGGGTCTCCATTCCGGAGGCGGCCATCCACACCATGCGCCATTCCAGAACGGCGATGATCCCCACCCAGGGCAGGTGCGGCTGGTAGAAGCTCAGCCAGCGACGGGCGGCGCTTTCCAGCAGCAGGCCCATGCACCACAGGCCGAGGATCCCCAGCAACCAGGTCCAGAGATAGGGCGAGAGGCCGAGGCGAAAGCCGAAGGAGAGCAGGAGGGTCCAGAGGGGAGAGGTGGAGCCAGCCGAGGGATGGCCGGGTAGAAAGCTCCATTCGGCGCGCTGTGCCAGGTTGCGGGCGTAGGTCTGGTGAATCCAGGCGTCATCCAGCGGAAAGCCAGGCCGAAAATAGAGCGCGGCCGCGCCCAGGAAAAGGCTGACAGTGAGCAGGGAAAGGGCGAGCAGGATCAGAACGTGCGAACGGGGCATATTTACTGGCAGGAAAAGGAGATGGCCTTTGGCTGGGAAACACCGCCGGCGTTGAACGCCTCCACCCGATAGGTGAGCACCTCGCTCAGGGAGGCCACCAGGGCCACTTCTGCAAAGGATGGTTCGAGAACTTCGGCGATTTTCTGGTCATTGCGATAGACGCGGTAGCCTGTGGCATTTGCCGCCGCGTTCCAGGTCAGGGAAACGCTCACCTCGATACCCCCGGCGGCATAGGAGCAGGAATAGGTGTAACGCAGGTTGGTCACTGGCTGGGGTGGAATGGCGGTCGGGCTGGGAGGCGGCGTGACGGAGGGGAGAAGTTCCAGGCTCCCTTGTGGCGTGGCGGCGCCGCCCCACACCCAGCAGATCGTATTGTTATCCAGGCGCACCAGCCAGTAGTTTTCGGCGTCCCATTGTCCCAGCAGGGGAAGTTGCGCTCCGGAGGGGATCACGGTCAGGATGGGGAAGGCGGTTCCTGGCCCCTGGCGACAGCGCGTGGCATCGGCGAGGAACAGGGAGGGCGTGGCGCGCGCCGGGGTGAAGGTCGGCGGGGCGGCGGAAGGGGAGGAAGCCAGGGCACCTGTGGCCGTTGGCGATTCCCTTGGGACGGTCGGCAGTTGCGGCGAAGGCGCCGGCCGGGTGACGTTTGTCGCAGGCGTTGCTGAAGGCGGGCGCGGCAGGTTGCAGGCCAGGACGAGGAGGAAGAGGAGCAAAAAGGCGATGCGACTGAGGGATTTCCGGGACATGTTCGTCTCCTGCGGGACTTGCGGGGAAAAGGATAGGGGATGGGAGGCAGTTCCTCCGTTCTTTGGATTCGCCGGCAATCCGCGGCGCATTATCTGTCCTGTGCCGTTTGTCATTGCGAGGCGGCGATAGCCGCCGAAGCAATGACAGAGGACAGTGGTCTAAATGGTCGAGACAGTTACCGACGGGCTTGCAAACCTGTGCTGCGCCGCTCCGTGTTTACAGCGCATCGCCCAGCGACCGGGCTTGTTCCAGGAGTGCCTGTGGGGAGGGGAGGTGAATGTGGAGCACGCGCCGCCCCTGTGCCAGCAGGGCCTCCATGTCGCCTAAGGCCTGGGCGTATTGAAGGGTGCCGAAGGTCAACCCCTGGCCTGGGATGGGCAAATCCTGCTCGCGTGCGGCGGTGATCACGATGAACAGGCCGCGGTTGGGACCGCCTTTGTGATATTGCCCGGTCGAGTGCAGGAAACGCGGCCCGAAACCGAGGCTGACGGCGCAGCGAGTGCGGCGGCGCAGCGCACGTTGCAGCGATTCCAGCGCTTGCTCGAACTGGGGCAGACGCGGCAGGAAGGCGTTCAGAGCAATGAAGTCGCCGGGTTGGGCCTGGGCCAGGAATGTATCCAGAGCGCGCAGGTCGTGTTGCGCGGGGAGCGGCGAGCGCAGAGTTTCTCCCTGCTGATAGCGCGCGATCTGCTGCCGGGCGCGCACTTTGGCATCCTCCACGTTCGGCTGATCGAAGGCGTTGATTTTGAGCCTGGCACATGCAACGGCGGTAGCAAATTCCCAGCGATAAAACTCGGCGCCCAACGCGTAGGGAGAAGCAAGGTCAAAGATCACGATGGGATGGCCAGCCTGATGCAGGGCCTCCACCTGGGGCAGGATTTCCCCTGTTGAACGGAAATAGACGAACAGCCGATCCGGGGAGTATTCCTGTGGCAGGCCAACCTGTTCGCTGACGGGCAGGATGCCTTTGCCTTCCTTGCCGCTGGATTCGGCGATCAGTTGTTCGATCCAGGCGGTGAAGGGCGCGACGGGCGGATCGGCGAGCAGGGTGAGGTTCTCGTACCCCTGGAGCGCGGCCTCGGCCAGGAGCAGGCCGGTCATCAGGCCTGGATTGCGCGCCATCTCTACCGGAGGCAGGCACTGGCGACGCATGACGCGGGCCTCGCCAAGCAGACGATCTCCATCAACGCCCAGCAGGGTTGCCGGAACCAGCCCGAACGCAGAGAGCGCCGAGTAGCGCCCTCCGACGTTGGGATTGGCCAGGAAAAGGCGGCGGAAGCCGCGTTCCTGCGCCAGCGAGGCGAGCGAAGTGCCGGGATCGGTGATGGCGATCCATTGTTCCCCATTTCCCTTTACCTGCTCCCAGAAGTAGTTGAAGAGGGCCATCACCTCCGCCGTCCCGCCCGATTTGCTGGAGACGATGAAGAGCGTTTGATCGAGGGGAAGAGAGGCAGCTTTCGCCTGAATTTCCTGCGGGTCGGTGGTATCGAAGATGATCCCTTCCAGGCCATGCCGTTCAAAGGGGAAGCGTGCCAGCACCTCCGTGGCCAGGGAAGATCCGCCCATGCCCAGGAGCGCGAAGTGCGTGAAGCCGGCCTGGCGAATTTCTTCGGTAAAGGCGCGATATTCAGCAAGCTGCGATGGCATCTGGATCGGAAGGTCCAACCAGGCCAATCGCCGTCGTACCTCTGCCTGTCCCTGAGCGTCCTCTGTCCACAGCGTGGCATCTCCCTGCCACAGGCGCGGGACGAAATCCTGCGCCACGGAGGCGAGATGCTCCCTGACAGGGAACTGTAGTGGTCCCAGGTGAAGGCGCTGCGTCTGCAACCGCTGGCGCAAGGTGTTTAAGAGGGCCTCAAACGCCTCTGCGAAGGCGCGCACGCCTTCTTCTTCCAGTTCTTGCATCACCTGATCCAGGGAAATGCCAAGCGCCTCCAGCTCCTGAAAGACCTGCCGCGCCTGTTCCAGATGGTCGCGAATCGTCATTCCCAGCCGGCCATGGTCGCGGAAGGCCTCTAAGGTCTGAGGTGGCACGGTGTTGACGGTGTGCGGGCCGATCAGGTTGTCCACGTAGAGCGTATCCGGATAGGCCGGGTTCTTGGTGCTGGTGGAGGCCCAGAGGGGTCGCTGGAGACGGGCGCCGGCTGCGGCCAGAGCCTGCCAGCGTGGCCCGGAGAAGCACTCCTCAAACAGGGCATATGCCAGACGGGCGTTGGCAATCGCTGCCTGCCCGCGCAGGGCCGCAATGCGTTCCGCCTGGGGCGGCTCCGAGCGGAGCAGGGCTTCCAGGCGCGCGTCTATTTTCGTATCCAGCCGGGAGACGAAAAAGGAGGCGACCGAGGCTATCGAGTGCAGCGGCAGGCCGGCCCTCAGGCGATCTTCCAGGCCCGTCAGATAGGCCTCGATCACCTGGCGATAGCGCTCCAGGGAAAAGATCAGGGTGACATTGACGTTGATGCCTTTCGCAATCGCCTGGCGAATGGCAGAGAGACCCTCTGAGGTGGCAGGAATCTTGATCATCAGGTTTGGGCGGTTCACCCGCTCCCAGAGCGCCTGGGCCTGTTCCACGGTGGGCTGAGGCTGATAGGCCAGCCGCGGGTCCACTTCCAGAGAAACGTAACCATCCTCCCCTTGCGTTTGTTCGTAGAGCGGCAGGAAGAGATCGCAGGCCTCTTGAATATCTTCAACGGCAAGCTGCCAGAAGACGCGTTCCTCCTCCCAGCCGGCCCAGGCCAGCGGTTGTAATGCATCGTCATAGTCGCTGGTTTTGGCAATGGCGTTATGGAAGATGGTGGGGTTGGAGGTCACGCCGCGAATCTCACCGTTGCGGATCAGGCGTTCCAGTTCTCCATTGCGCAACAGGCGGCGCTGGATGTTATCGTACCAGAGCGATTGACCGTATTCGATCAGGCGAGTTGTCGGGAGCATGGGTGTATTTTACCATATGCTTGATACTATAGTTTGCCGGCTGCGAGATGAAGAGAACCCATAGTGATACATTCCCTCCAAAAACAGGACAAAATCCACTCACTCTTTGGACATTTTTTTCGTTACAATTGTAACTACCAAGTCTTGCCTACTTCAACCTTTTTTGGGAGGCACTATGAACTATAAGGTTTCTATTATCGGCGCCGGCATGACCGGTTCCACCACTGCGCACTGGCTGGCCGAGCGTGAGATCGCTGATATTGTCCTGGTGGATGTTGTGGAAGGAATGCCCCAGGGCAAAGGTCTCGATCTGTTAGAGGCGATGCCGATCATCGGGAAGGATGTTTACGTGGTCGGCTCGAATGGTTACGAGGAGACGAAGAACTCGGATGTGGTGGTGATCACGGCTGGCTTGCCGCGCAAGCCGGGCATGTCGCGCGAGGATTTGCTGACGGCAAACGCCGAGATCGTGCGCAAGGCGACCCTGGAATCGCTGAAGTATTCCCCGGATGCGATTTTCGTCGTGCTCACCAACCCCCTGGATACGATGGCCTATCTGACGATGAAGGTGGGCAAGTTACCGCCCCATCGGGTGGTCGGACAGGCCGGGGTGCTGGATTCGGCGCGCATGCGCGCCTTCGTCGCGATGGAGACCGGGGTGAGCGTGGAAAACATTCACTGTTACGTGCTGGGTGGGCATGGGGATGAGATGGTGCCCTTGACTCGCCATTCCAACATTGCCGGTATCCCCTTACGTGAATATTTGCCCGCGGATAAGCTGGAGGCGATTGTCAATCGCACGCGCAAGGGCGGTGGCGAGATTGTGAACCTGCTCAAGACCGGTTCCGCATACTACGCACCCTCCGCGGCCGTGGCTCAGATGGTGGAAGCCATTTTGAAGGATAAGCACCTGATCGTTCCCGCCTCTGCTTACATGCAGGGGGAGTATGGGCTGCGCGATATTTTCTTCGGCGTGCCGGTACAGTTGGGGCGCAAAGGGGTGGAGCGGATCATCGAGTATACGCTGGATGAAGAAGAGAAAGCAGCGCTGGAGAAGTCGGCTGCAGCGGTGCGCGAGAGCATTCGCACGCTCCATTCCCTGGTAGAGATTTAGTTTTATCTTCCGCATAAGGAGGTTCCCATGATCCTGTATGACAAGATTGCGGCCCAGTTGCCAGAATGGCGTGAGCGCGTGCGTCGCCTGACAAAAGAGCATGGGGAGGTAGTGGTAGATAAAGTGACGGTGGGACAGGTTTACGGCGGCATGCGCGATGTCAAAGTGCTGGTCACCGACATCTCCTATGTGGATCCGGCAGAAGGCATCCGCTTCCGCGGCTATTCCATTCCGGAAGTGCTCTCGCTCCTGCCCAAGCCGGATGGGGCGGATATGCCTTATGTAGGAGGCCTGTATTACCTGTTGCTCACCGGCGAGATCCCGAGCAAAGCGCAGGCTGAAGAGGTCGAGGCCGAATGGATGAAGCGGGCTTCTATCCCCTCTTATGTGTATGACGTCTTGCGCGCCATGCCTCCCGAAACGCACCCGATGACCCTCTTCTCGCAGGGGATTCTCGCGCTCCAGGTCGGCTCAAAATTCGCACAGAAGTATCATCAGGGGATGAAAAAGGATGAGTACTGGGTGCCGGCGCTGGAAGATAGCCTTGACCTGACGGCGAAACTTCCCATCCTCGGCGCCTTCATCTGCCGCTTGAAGTATCGGGATGGGACAGAACCGCGCTGGGATGCCTCACTGGATTACGGGGCGAATTTCGCCCAGATGATCCAGGTGGAGAACCAGAAAGAATATGCGGAGCTGGCGCGGCTCTATTTCATCTTGCATTCGGATCACGAATCGGGGAATGTTTCGGCGCATACCATGCATCTGGTCGGATCGGCGCTTTCGGATCCCTACCTGTCTTTCTCGGCGGCGATGAATGGGCTGGCCGGGCCGCTGCATGGGCTGGCGAATCAGGAATGCCTGGGGTGGCTGCTGGATGTGATCCAGAAATTCGGCGGCGTGCCGACCCGTGAACAGCTCTATCAATGCGCCTGGGATACTTTGAACGCCGGCAAGGTCATCCCCGGCTACGGTCACGCTGTGCTGCGGGTGCCCGATCCGCGCTTTACTGCCCAGATGCAATTTGCCCAGCAGCGCTTCCCGGAGGACGATCTGGTGCGTCTGGCGCAACTGGTCTATGAGGTGGTGCCGCAGGTGCTCAGAGAACAGGGCAAGGCCAAGAATCCAGCCCCGAACGTGGATGCTATCAGCGGCACATTGCAATACCACTATGGCGTGCGCGAGTTTGATTTCTACACCGTGCTCTTCGGCATTGGTCGCGCCCTGGGCGTGACGGCGAACTACGTCTGGGCACGGGCATTGGGTCAACCCATCGAGCGCCCGAAGTCGGTCACGACCCGGATGCTGGAGGAGATCGTCGAAAAGGCGTTGCAGGTCGCCTGAACGCTTTGGGAATGTTGAACAGAAAGGCAACCATTCTTCACAGAATGGTTGCCTTTCATGTTATAATGAGAAAGATGAATACAAACGCTGCTTCTTCCAACAAATCGGCTCGCCTGCGATGGATACTGATAGGGGGAGGTATCCTGTTCCTGGTGTTATCCGGCCTGGCCATCTATGCTTTGCTTCAGCCTTCCACGCCCACGGAGCGCATTCGGGATATTTTCATCATTATCCTGGCGCTGGAGTCGCTGGTCATTGGCGCGGCCTTAATCGTGCTGCTGATCCAGATGGCGATCCTGATCAACCTGCTCCAAAACGAGGTGCGGCCAATCCTGCAGGCGACGCAAGATACCGTGAACAACCTGCGGGGAACGGCGCAGTTTCTGGGAGAAAATGTCGTGGAGCCGGTGATCAGGCTGAACAGCTACCTGGCTGGGATTCAACGTGTGATACAATTGCTTGGGATCAAGCAGAAATTCTAAGAAAGGAGTATTTTCTATGTCTGAACGTGATGAATTTGGCGCTTTTCTGGTAGGGTTTATTGTCGGTGGCCTGACGGGTGCCATCGTCGCCTTGCTCTTTGCACCGCAATCCGGAGAGGAGACGCGTGCACTGATCCGTGAGAAGGGGATTGAGCTACGCGATCGGGCAACAGAATCGGCAGAGGAGGCGCTGGCCCGCGCGGAAGCAGCAGCGGCAGAAGCCCGCGCCCGCGCCGAAGAGTTGACCCGTGAGGCCCGCGCTCGCGCGGAGGAGCTGGCCCGTGAGACGCGCGCCCGCGCCGAAGAACTCGCGGAGAAGGCGCGTGAAAAGGGCGAGAGGGTCATCGGCTCGGTGCGCCGCAAGAGCGGCGGCGAAGCTCCCTCTGAAACCTCCGCCGAAGCCTGAGTGTTCGCCTCCGTAACCTTTGCTTCAGAAACGGGTTTGCGCCTGCAAACCCGTTGTTGCTTTTATGCGTCTGCTCCTGCGCGGCTTCTTTTATCTGCTTTATCATCCCCTGGCCGGTCTCTACGATCTCGTGGCGGCCCTGGTTTCTGGCGGTCGCTGGAAGCAATGGATTGCGCTCGTTCTTCCTTATGTGGAGGGGACGCGGGTATTGGAACTCGGTCATGGGCCGGGACATTTGCAAAAAATGCTCAGTGAGCAGGGTTTTCAGCCTTTTGGGGTGGATGCTTCGCGCTCGATGGGACGGCTGGCGCGGCGCAATGCAGGGAAAACTGCCAGGCTGGTTCAGGCCAGAGCGCAGGCCCTGCCGTTCCCCGAGGCGAGTTTCCCTTGCGTCGTCGCCACCTTTCCGACGGAATATATTCTTCACCCTGACACACTGAGCGAAGCGCGACGGGTGTTACAGACAGGGGGGAAGTTCATCGTCTTGCCGGGCGTGGCCTTTCGACCTGCTTCCTGGAGCTGGGAATGGCTGCGACGACTCTGGGAGGTGACGGGACAGACCGCACAGTTCCCTGTGCCTGCCGGGGCGCTGGATTGGGAAGTTCTGCGCCTGCCACAGGGACCTGTCGAGGTGATCCTGTGGATCGGGACGAAGAGAGAGTGATCCTGGAGGATCCCCTGATCCGATGAGGCAGCGCAGCCGCAGGCGCAGGGATCGGCTTCAGGCTGGTTGCGAAGGCGCAGGGGGAAGGCAGGAAGGCGCGGCAAGATCGGCCGGTCAGGGAACGGTGTAATTCAGGCGCGGCGTGCCTGTACGGTCGAATAACATCAACGTTTCACCGCTCTCCCAAATTGCCTGCGGCAATCCCCAGAAGAGGTCTATGGGGGTATCTGTGCCCTGGGTGGTGTGGAGTTGCACGGCGCCGCCCGATGCCAGGATGAAGTTCGGAAACACGTACACGAACCCGTCTTCGTCCTTGATGCGCCAGCCGCTCAGGTCGAGGGAGAGCGGGCCATTGTATTGCAATACCACGCGTTCATTTTCCAGATCCCCGGCGCCTAAGACGACAACCTGGAGCGTGTTCGAGGGGAGCGCAGCCGACGTGATGGGGGTGAGGGTGGTCGCGATGGACGGAGGGATGGCCGCGTTCCGATAGAGGCGATCGTAGACGTACAGGATGCTCACCGTGACCAGCGCCGAGACCAGCGCGTTGATCAGCAGATAGAGCAACCAGCGTTTGCGTGTCATCGTTACTCGTTGAACACCTCTCCCACACTGCGCCCTTCATGGGCACGCAGGATCACCTCGCCGAGCATCGGGGCCACGGACAGGATGGTGATCTTGTCCTTGAGGTAGCGCATTTTTTCGGGCGGGATGGGAATGGTATCGGTGGTGATAATACCCTGGATCGGGAGCAAGGCCAGCCGCTCGGCAGCGTTGCGTGAGAGCACCGGATGGACAAAGGCCAGGTAAACGTTGCGGGCGCCGTGTTCCCTGACCACCATCGTCGCCTGGGAGATCGAGCCGCCGGTATCTACTTCGTCATCCACAATGATCACGTCGCGGCCCTCCACGTCGCCGATCAGCGTCAGTGCTTCGGCGCGCGCTTCATTGGCGATGCGTCTTTTCTCTACGAAGGCGATCGGCGTATCCAGGGCGGCGGCGTAGTTCCGCCCGCGTTTGGCGAAGCCGAGATCGGCGGCCACAACCACCGGCTTGATCATGTGCGGCAGCAGGTTTTCCCGAATGTGTTGCACAATGAGATGGGTGGCGGTGAGCACATCCCCAGGGATGGAGAAGAAGCCCTGAATTTGCCCGGCATGGGGATCGAGGGTAATATAGCGATCGGCGCCTGCCACTTCGATCATGTCGGCTACCAGGCGAGCGGTGATGGGGACGCGGGGCTGATCTTTCTTATCCGAGCGCCCATAGCACAGATAAGGGATAACGGCGGTGATACGCGCCGCGGAGTCCAGGCGCAGGGTCTGGATCAGGATGAGCAGTTCCATCAGGTTGCGATGTACCGGCGATGCGGTGTGTTGGATCACGTAGGTATCTTGCCCGCGCACGCTTTGCTTGAGCTTGACGAACAGGTTCTCGTTGGGGAATTCAATGATCTCACGCTCACACAGTTCGAGCTTCAGGTAGCTGGCGATTTTTTGAGCCAGTTCTGGCGACCCGGTGCCGCCGAAGAGCTTGATGCTTCCGTAAATTTTCATTTCATGATGCTGCAATGACATGGGTGCACCTCATTTTGTCCGTTGTTCCCATTCGGGACGCAGGATGGACAGGATCAGCACATCGTGGTATTTTCCTTCACTATAGCGCGCCTGGCGCAGGCGTCCCTCCAGGACGAAACCGCACTTCTCGTAAGCCCGAATGGCACGCCGATTGAATTCGTAAACGTGCAGGTACACACGATGCAGGTTCAGGGTCTCAAAGGCGTGGCGGCAGAGCAGGGATACCGCCTCGCTGCCATATCCCTGGTTCCAGTAGCTTTTATCGCCGATGAAAATACCCAATTCAGCGGAAGCGTTGATCCAGTCTATCTTGAACAGCCGGCAGTTCCCGATTAGCTTCCAGTCGCTCTCTTCACGTACCTCGATGGCCAGGGGACGTTCAGCAGGGTGGGTTTGCATGACTTCTGCAAACCATTTTTCTTCTTCCTCCAGGGAGAGCGGGAAACGGACATACAGCGTACGATATACTTCCGGATCGTTGAGCCATTGGACGAAGAAGGGTAAATCGCGACGCTCGATGGCGCGCAGGCGAATGCGCTCTCCGTAGATCATCCCTGCCTCCGATCCACCAATAGATGAACCGCCTCCCAGGGGGAAAGTTCGCGAGCCAGTACCTGTTGCAGTACCTGCTCATAGATTTGGGGAGCAATGCGGGAGCGAAACTGGTGGAGCAGGGTTTCGCGCAGCAGGTCTTCCAGCTCGGCTTGCAGGCGAGCGCGCTCACGCGCTTCCCAATCGCCGCTCTCGATCAGGTGCTGGCGATGGCGGGCAATGGATTCCACCAGCTCGGCGATTCCTTTGCCCTCCGTGGCAACCGTACGATGGATGGGAGGAATCCAGGAGTTATATTGGGGGGCGGCAGCCGCGGCCTCGACCACTTCGATTTTCCCGTGGTGCCGAAAGACATGGCGCAGCGGATGGCTAAGCTCCAGCATGTTTCTCAGGGCCTTTTCCGTGCTTTCCACGCCGGGGCGGTCGGCTTTGTTGATAACCAGAATATCGGCAATTTCCAGGATGCCCGCTTTGATCGCCTGGATGTCGTCCCCCAGGCCTGGCGCTTCGACCACGAGGGTGGTATGAGCCAGGCGGGCGATGTCCACTTCGTTCTGCCCTGCGCCGACCGTTTCGATGAAGATGATCTCATACCCGGCCGCATCAAAGACCTGGGCCAGGGCTGCCGTGGTTTGTGCCAGCCCGCCCAGGGAGCCGCGTGAAGCCATGGAGCGGATGAAAATGCCGCTATCGCCGCTCAGATCGCGCATTCGCACCCGGTCGCCCAGGACTGCTCCGCCGCTGAAGGGGCTGGTGGGGTCCACGGCAATAATGGCCACCCGCGGCGCAGGCTGCACCTCGCGGCGGTAATGCAAGGCCAGACGATTGACCAGGGAGGATTTACCGGTGCCGGGCGCGCCGGTCACGCCGATCAGATGGGCGCGTCCTGTGTGTGGGAAGAGCTGGCTGAGCGCCTCAATCCCCTCGGGGTGTTGGTTTTCGACGCGGGTGAGCAGGCGGGAAAGTGCCAGGCGATCCCCGGCCAGGACTGCATCAACAAGGTTCATGGGATTTCCTCAAGCCGGCGTGCCCAGGACGGCGGCACGAATATCGCAAATAATATCCTCGGTGAGCGCGCCAGGACCATAGACCGCGGTCACGCCCATTTCCAGCAGGCGAGGCACGTCTTCATCTGGAATGATTCCTCCCACAAACACCTTTACATGTTCCTGACCGTTTTGTCGCAGTAATTCTAACACGCGCGGCACAAGTTCCATGTGCGCTCCTGAAAGGATAGATAACCCAACCACATCTACATCCTCCTGGAGCGCGGCTTCCGCGATCATCTCTGGCGTCTGGCGCAACCCGGTATAGATCACCTCCATCCCGGCATCGCGCAATGCACGTGCGACCACCTTCGCCCCTCGGTCATGTCCATCCAACCCTGGTTTGGCTACCAGGACTCGAATTTTCCGTTCTTCCATGCGTCACCTCCGTGAGAACATGCGACCGCTTTGATTGTTAAGGGTTTCACTATGATTATAACCGAGAATCGGCGCGCCTTTGTGTGTTCCCCCTTCGTTGACGGTATCCCCTCGGTAAGCCGGAAAGCCTGGGCTGTGCTGCCGCCGTCCACGGTCTGTTGTCCACCGTCTGACGGGCTGGAAGCCCGCGCTGAAACTGCGGTCTGCATTCGTTTATTCGTTGCCCCATTCGTTGACGGTTTGCCCTCCCCCGGCAGGCTGGAAAGCCCGTGCTACGGCTCTCTGCCGTCTGCCATCCGCGGTCTATTTACCGTTCATCGTCCATCGCGCCGTTGCCGTCCGCCGTCCCCATTCGTTTATTCGTTCCCCTATTCGTTGATGGTCACCTCCACCGTCCATCGTCCAATCGCGCTCTGCCGTCCGCCGTCCGTCGTCTAATTCCGCGGTCTGCCGTCCGCGGTCTGCGGTCTTCTTTCGGATAGCCGTCTATCGTCCGCGATCTGCCGTCTTCATTCGGACATGGGTGTATAATCCCCTTATCCTCTCTCCATCCTCCAACTTGGCATCCGTCTGTTCTGTTTTGCAGTGAAGGCCTTCAGGGTATCCATATGTCACTGGAAGAATATCTCGCTCCATTAACCTTCTTGCGTCGCATGGTGGGAAAAACAGCCTCCCAGGGGTATCTGGAAGACTACCAGACCTGGTGGGAAGGCGAGGGGAAGCTGATCTCAACGGCTGTAGATCGGGCGGGCACACCCTGGCTGCGCATGTTCGACCGCTTTGGCCAGCGTGTGGATGAAATTCTCTTTCCCCCCGAATACTGGAAAATGCTGCGAAAAGGTTACCAGGCAGGGGTGATCTGGCGCGTCTTTGAGGAAAATTCTCTGGTGCCCCATTATTTACTGGGCTATCTGACCGCTTTTTACGACGCCGGATTGTACTGTCCTTATACTGTTTCTCTTTCTACAGCCGTTCCGCTGGCGAAATATGGCACGGAGCCACTGAAGCGTCACTTCCTGCCCAGATTGCTGGCGAAAGATGAAACCGTGTGGCAGGGCGCGACCTGGATGACGGAGATCGGGGGCGGCTCCGATCTGGGAGCTGCTGTGGAAACGGTTGCGGTTCCTGGCGACGATCGCTGGTATTTGAGCGGCGATAAGTATTTTGCCAGCAATGCCGGGGCAGAGCTGGCGGTTGTAGCGGCGCGCTTTCAGGGTGGTGCGGCGAACATTCGCGGGTTGGGGCTTTTTCTCCTTCCACGCTATCGCTCAGATGGCACGTTGAATTACACCATTCGGCGCATAAAGGATAAAATCGGCACACGTTCGGTGCCCACCGGCGAAGTCGAGTTGCGCCAGAGTGAAGCCTATCTGCTGGGCGAAGCCGATTGGGGCATTTATCTGATCCTTGAAACCTTGAATCTTTCGCGGGTGGCCAACAGTATCGGAAGCGTTGCGCTGGCCCAGCGTGCACTGGCGGAGGCGATCACCTTTGCCCGCAGGCGCCAGGCTTTTGGCAAGGCAATTCTCGAACATCCGTTACTCCGTCATCAGGTCGAGCAACGCCTTGATGATCTGGAAGTGGCCTTTGCCCTGGCGTGGGAAGCAGTGCGCCTGCTGGAGCAGGTCTGGCAGGAAAATCCGCGCTACTCGTCCCGTTATCATCTCTTTCGATTGGTCGCTCATCTGGCCAAGTACTGGACCGCAGAACTGGCTGTGCAAATGGCAAAATGGTGTATGGAAGTGCATGGTGGACTGGGAACACTGGCTGAGTACGGCGCGGAGCGCTGGTTGCGCGAGGCGATGATCCTGCCCATCTGGGAGGGCACCCCTCACCGTCAGATTTTAGATGGTCTGGAAGCGATGGAACGCAAGGGAGCGCATCAGTTGCTTCTGGATCACCTTGCCCCTTTCGCTCATCCTCAGAAACTGGAGGAATTCGCAGCGCGCCTGGAAGAGCACCTTTCGCTGCCCAAAGAGGAGCAAGAGGCGCTTGCCGAACCCCTGTTTCGCGATCTGGCGATCTTCACGGCGCAGACGTTGCGCCATCGAGGCTTTCTCAATGTCTCATAAAGCCGCGATTACTGTCTATAGCGCCCCATCTCCCATCCATCCTGGATGATTTGACCCGATTGTTGCGATGTCGCAGGAAATTGAAGCCAAGTTCTACGTCAGCGATCTGGCGGTTTTGGAAAATCGCCTGCAGCAGGCCGGTGCCCGTTGTTTGCATGCCCGCACGCATGAGATCAACCTGCGTTTCGATACCCAAGGCGGCGATCTGCGCCGTCAGGGGAGGGTGCTGCGTTTGCGTCGCGATCAGCACGCCTGGCTCACCTATAAAGCCGGTCGGCAGATCGAGGATGGCCTGCACCGCCGCGAAGAGATCGAATTTCAGGTCTCCGACTTTGAGGCTGCCCGCCATTTCCTGGAAGCTTTGGGCTATGAGGTGCAGTTTATCTACGAGAAGTATCGCACGGTATATCTGTTGGATGCGGCGGAGATCATGCTCGACGAGTTGCCCTACGGGAATTTTGTAGAAATCGAAGGGCCTCCCGAAACAGTTCGTCAACTGGCGGCACGCCTGCGCCTTGCCTGGGAAACAGCCATCCCGCTCAGCTATCACGCGCTCTTTGAGCGCTTGCGTCAACGGATGCACCTATCGTTTCGCGATCTGTTATTCGAGAATTTTCGAGAGATTTCGATTTCCCCTGAGGCTTTAGGCGTGATAGACGCGTTGAGAAGCTAAATATCTCCCTCCTTTCTTGAAGGTGCGTGAGAATGGTCGCTTTTCTCTTAGGACCCATCGTCGGCGGGTTATCGCATGAAAGCGTGAATCTGTGGGCGCGTGCGGATGGGCCGGGAACACTTTATGCCTGGCTGGCAGAAGAAGAAGAACCGTTACGCCTGGTCGGAAGTGCCCCTTTACAGGCTTCTGATGGGTTTGCAGGGATCGTCAGGGTGAGAAACCTGAAACCAGAGACCTCTTATCGCTATGCCCTGACCCTCGAGGCCTCTGAGAATGCCCCCGAGAGACGGGAGGGACGCTTTACGACTTTCCCCTTACCGGGTCTGCGGCGCTCTTTCTCTTTTGCTTTCGGTTCCTGCTTCCGCCCCAGCGGATCGGGAAATGTCAACGCGTTCCATGTTTTGTCGCGTTTCCTCTCTTACTCGCCCGATTCTATACGATTTTTAATGCTCATTGGAGACCAGATTTACGCGGATGACGGGAAATACAACGCATTAAATCGGCCAGCAGAGACGCTGGAAGACTATCGGAAGGTTTACGGTTACGTCTGGTCACAGCCTGAATGGCGCGAGGTGGTCAATCGCCTGCCGGTTTTTATGACTATGGATGATCACGAGGTGGATAATGACTGGCATTGGGTAGATGAGGATCGTACTCAGGCTACAAGTTCCTGCTATGTGCCGTCTTGCGCCTGCAAGAAAGGGAATTTGAGTGCTGAACGCGTACTTTCTGCACTTAAGGCTTACTGGGAGCATCAGGCTATGCACGGCCCCGTGCCGTTTAGATTGCCTGAATTTGTGCATGGAGCTTCGCTGCGCCTGCCCCAAACCGACCCTGGGTCGTTTGCCTGCGCGTTTACATACGGCGCGGCTGCGTTTTTTGTGATGGATACTCGCAGTGGGCGGGTTTGCAACTCGAGAAAAAAGCAAATGCTTCATCCTGCTCAGTGGGAGCAACTGAAAGCATGGTTGCTCAAGGTGAAAGATGAATATCCTGTCAAGTTTCTGGTAACATCCTCTGCACTTTTATATCAGTTAGGGGTAGATGTACCTGATCGCTGGTCTGCGTTTCCAGAGGAACGCGATCGCTTATTGCGATGGATCGCTGAGCATGAGATCGAAGGGGTATATTTCCTGAGCGGCGATCTGCACTCAGCGCACGCAACCAGAGGCTGGCTGGAAGGTCCGTCTGGAAAACGGATTCAAATTTACGAATTTTGTTCCACCCCGTTTGAACAGGAAGTTAATAAAATTTCCAGGTATTTGAACATCCGTCCCCGCTCCTCGGTTCTCAAAGGATATGAACATCTTTTCACCATTCCGGCGATGAATTTTGGGATCATACATGTCACATTTCAAGGAGATACGCCGAAGGTATTCTTTGAATGTGTGCATGAGTGTCACTCTGGGTTTTTGACAAAAACCTGCTGGACAAGCTCCTGGGCATAGCATTGCCGACGAGATGGTTACAAGCACCTGTGCGGTCAGCAATCTCCTGACGTGTCTCTTCCATGAGGCCCCGCTTTGTGCACTTTTGAGTGTGAGGGCGAGGACAGGGGGCAGAGTGGATGAAAAGCGCTAACTCCAGTGAAATATCATCCTTTGTTGCTGATCCAACCGGTAGAGGCCGGCCTCTTTTGCTGCCCGAATGGCTGCCTCGTATTCTTCTGCGGTAATGCGGCGGTTAATCAGCGGATAGCGCTCCGCACGATAATCTGGATGGTATTGGGCCATGATGTTCAGGTATGTGTTGGGTGAGATGTGGCGGGCAAGAAAGCGCGCAATTTTGCGCGTTCCGGCCAGGTGATTGGGCAGAACCAGGTGGCGGACCAGCAGGCCGCGCCGTGCCAACCCATCTTCTCCGATCTGCAGATCCCCCACCTGGCGATGCATCTCCTTCACAGCCGCCTGATTGACGCGCGGGTAGTTGCGTACCAGAGAGTAGGTGAAGGCAATGCGCTCATCCGCATATTTCATATCCGGCATGTAGATGTCAATCACGCCGTCGAGCAGGCGCAAGGCAAGCAGAGAATCATAGCCACCGGTGTTGTAGACCAGCGGTAAACGCAAGACGCGACGCGCCGCAATGGCTACCGCTTCCAGAATTTGTGCCACCACGTGAGTGGGAGAAACCAGGTTGATGTTGTGACATCCATAGGCCTGGAGCCGCAACATGATCTCGGCCAGTTCCCCGGCATCCACCTCATCCCCGGCCTCCTGCTGGCTGATCTCGTAGTTCTGGCAGAACTGGCAGCGTAAATTGCAGCGGCTGAAGAAGATCGTGCCCGAACCGCGCCAGCCGCGCAATACGTCTTCTTCGCCCATATGGGGGCCGTAGCTGCTCACCCGTGCGTAGCGCCCGGTGCGACAGACCCCATTTGCCCCTTCCCAGCGATTCACGCGGCAGCGTCGCGGGCAGAGCACACAGGCTTTGAGAAGTTCCAGGGCCTGTTCTGCGCGCTTTTCAAGCTCTCCAGGAGGGAGTTGCAGATAGGCGGGGGTGAATGAGTTGCTCATTACGAGAGACGGCGGGCGCGTCGGGCGGCCTGGCTGAGGTATTCAACCAGCGAGCGCACTTCCTCGGACATTTCTGATTCGCTGAATTCAAAGGTGTGTTCTTGATCTTCGTTGATCACCGTCAAATGATAGGTGAAACGGTCGGCGCCAACCGTGGAGGGACGAGAATGGCGTTCTAACGCATGTGCCTGGAGCAATTCGCGCAAGCGCATTTGTGCCTCGATGGGCAAATCTTTCTCCTCCAGGTGAATCCGTAAGGGGATGCCTGTAAAACCACCGCGGCGCTCAAATCTGATTTTCAGGGGTGTATTCATGGGACCTCCGAGACTTTCACTTGCCCAAAAGGTGCAGGAGCGCTGGCAGGCAGCCGCTGGCCTGTTCGCCATCTACCGTCAGCCCCACTTCCTGCCAGCCTTTACGCACGGCCTGTTGCTCCAGGCTTCCGTTTCCGAAGAGTTCGCCTGCGATGCGATAGGTGACGGCGGCTGCGGCCTTGAAATCCGCGAGAGCTGTCAATCCGCTGGTCAGGGCGCGATACCATATCTGCCCTGCCTTTTCCCAGGCATATCCCCCGATCTCGCGCGCGGTGACGTAAAAAGCATGGTTGGGAATGCCTGAGTTGATGTGCACGCCGCCGTTATCTTCAGAGGTTTCCACGTAGTCGCGCATGTGAGCGGGCTGTGGGTCTTTGCCCAAAATCGGATCGTCATAAGCGGTGCCCGGCGCTTTCAAGCTGCGAATGCCGACGCCGTGAACATGAGGGGTAAACAACCCCTCGCCGATGATCCAGTCCGCTTCTCCAACGCTTTGGGAGCGGGCGTGTTGTTTGACCAGTGAGCCGAAAATGTCGGAAAAGGACTCATTCAAAGCGCCGGATTGACCGAAGTAAACCAGGTTGGCCTCATGTTGGGTGACGCCGTGCGTCAGCTCGTGCCCGATTACATCCAGCGAGGCGGTGAAGCGATTGAACAGTCGCTCTTCAGGGGGCAGATCCTCATCTCCATCCCCATAGACCATTTGTTGCCCATTCCAGAAAGCGTTGTCATAGCCTCGGCCATAGTGCACCGTCGAATTGAGGTGCATTCCATGTCCATCTATCGAATTGCGCCCATACACATCATGAAAGAGGTCGTAGGTCAGACCGGCGCCCTCGTAGGCTTCGTTGACGGCTATATCTTCCGCGGGCGGATCGCCCTCTTTGCGCACCAGGCGGCCGGGTAAGGTTTCCGTGAAGTCGGCGTGGTAAACGGCGCGGTATTTCTCCGCAGCCAGTTCGGGGCGGATGAGATCGCGTAACGCCTCTGCAAAAGTCAATCGCTGACCGTACAGTTGGGCGGTCAGGTTAAGAGCGTTCAGCGCAAAATTCTTCTGTGCTGGCGACCCATTGAGGGCGATCTGTTTGAGCATGTAAGGGGGAATGATACAGTAAAGCATAGCGACTCCTGTTTTTATTATACACCCCAGGTTTCACTTCAGAAGATGAGTTTTTGCCTACCGATTCATCCAGAGGCTCACTCCTGAAAGCTATATCCTTTTTGCCAGGTACGGATGATGGCATCTGCTGCCAGCCCTTCCGCTTCTAACTTGCGGCGTAAGCGATAGATGGCATTTTTGAGCACTGCAGGGTCTGCATCAGAAGCTCCCCAAACGGTTTGTATGATCTCCTCATTGGAGAACACATACCCGGGGCGACTCATGAGCAGGTGCAGCAAGCGAAATTCGGTATTGGTGAGACGGATTTCGCGGCCTGTGGGCAGGATGAGGCATCGTCGAGAAGGATCGAGCCGCAAACTACCGGTTTCACGCCGGGTGATGGGCATTGTCCAGCTTCGGCGCGCCCAGGCGGTAATTTTGGCTAAAAAGATAGCCGGACTGATAGGCTTAATCACACACTCGTCAACTCCTGCCTGATAGGCCTCCAGGATTTCTTGCTCATTGTTGGAGGGCATGAACAGCAAAATAGGGTTGTTGCTTTGGGCACGAAAATGGCGGCAGATTTCGATGCGCTGCTCATGGGGAACGCTGACATCAATGACGATCAGGTCGGGAAGCTCTTCCTGGTAACGCTGCATAGCGCGGTTTACTGAAGTCTCCAGGATGGCTGTCAAACCCTTTTCGCGAATGATGTATCCCCAAATAGGCGCTGTGGCGTTTTGATCACAAACAACGAACACGCGTAAGGGCGGGAGATTTTCTTTCGGCTCCATTTCAGACTCCATCGAGATACATTTTATCGCAAATGGATGATGGACGGTGGATGATGGCAAGCAGGCCTTCCAGCCTGTCAAAAGCAATGGTCAGGGAAAGGCAACCACGAGGATACCCGACTGTTACTCAGCGGTGAGTGCAGTGGACTCAGTTTACTCCTTATGGTAACGATTGGTAATATTTTGTTATGAAATTGTTACTATTTTCCCTTTGCTTCGCTGTATACTACAGGCAGAGTCTAATTCTACTCTGGAGGTTTCCATATGAAACGCAGGCTATCTCTGGTATTGGCGCTGATATTCCTGCTCGTTGGCTGTCAGGGAAACAGAGCGGCCCCCACACCAACCCCTGTGCCGCTTCCGACCGCAATGCCTTCACCGACCCCTGTGGCCGTGATCCCGACGGCTACGGTAGCCGCACAGGCACCACAGGCAGGGAGCGAACGAGTGGCACAGGCGGATGGCATGGTCCAGGTATATATTCCGGAAGGTACCTTCCACCGTGGGGGATATGACACCAAAACCGACCCGGATGAACTACCGCCGCACGATGTCACCCTCCATGCTTTCTGGATGGATAAGACGGAAGTCACAAACGCGATGTACAAACTCTGCATGGATGCTGGGGCTTGCAAGCCTCCCAAACAATTCAAGTCCAGGACGCGCGATCAGTATTTTCTGAATCCGGAATTTCGGGATTATCCGGTGGTCTATGTAAGCTGGTCGGATGCGGATGCTTATTGCCGCTGGGCTGGGCGCCGCTTGCCGACCGAAGCAGAATGGGAGCGCGCTGCTCGTGGGAATGATTTTCGCACCTATCCGTGGGGAGATGAATTCCCGGATTCCTCTCGAGCGAATTTCAATAACATTGTTGGGGATACCAGCCGGGTCGGATCTTATCCGGCGGGAGCGAGCCCGTTTGGGATTCTGGATATGGCCGGCAATGTCTGGGAGTGGATTGCGGATTTCTATGATGCCAACTATTACAAGAAAGGAGTGACGGTCAATCCGACGGGGCCGACTGCTCGTGCGAATTTCTACGGACGGGTGATCCGGGGTGGCTCTTTCCAGGATGCGGCAACCGAATTGCGGGTGGCAAATCGCGCCTGGCTGGTTGGCCCCAATCCATCTGCCAATCCCAATAGCGCAGAGTTTTATGGAACGGTAGATCCAAAGGTGGGCTTCCGCTGCGTCTCCGATCAGTGAGAGCCGTAAGACGTTTCCGGCGGCATTCCTGAGAATATCTGCCTGAAAGGGTAGCCATGTTGATCCGTGGCTACTCTTTTTTTATTCCTTCCGCTTCACTCGATCATTTCCCTTTCACCATTCCCGTTCGTTGACGCTTATCGCTGGCGCTTCTGCGGTAAGTTTCATCACATCCCTGATTCAACCCTGGGAGACTGGGGGTATTTCATGGCGGGCTTTAAGGCACGGAGGTTGTACC
>Ga0209227_1000762_pt1 | contig 26935 bp, 21 predicted proteins | sample YNPBryantNP2012_FD_185815 | JGI IMG/M metagenome (GOLD analysis project Ga0209227, IMG submission 185815) | Anoxygenic and chlorotrophic microbial mat microbial communities from Yellowstone National Park, USA - YNP Bryant NP 2012 (SPAdes)... ...
TTCGCACAGTGTCGGCAGCTCATAGCGCACCAGGTCCGCCAACAGCACCAGATCGTGCGCTTCCAGCGCCTGGCGAACCTCCACCAGCTTCTCGATCACCTGCTCGAACCAGTGCTGTACCGGTCGCTCGGCGTGCTCGTACGTCACCAGGTTGTCGCCGAGCAGCCCCCCGCACTGCCCGAGCACGCGGTGGCACGTTTGCCACAGGCCAATGCATTCGCCGATGTCGCGCAGTGCGGCCGCGGATTCGCCTCCCGTCAGCCGACAGGCCAGGTCCCCGCACTTGCGGCGCGCCTGTCCGAACTCCAGCGCCAGGCCGCGCAACGCGTCCGCGACCAGCTCGCGTGCTTCGCTCGTGTGGAGATCCACCTGCGCGTCTGCGGCCACCGGTTGGTGCAGCGCTTCTTGAAGCTCTGCGTCTGCCAGCGACCGGCCGTTGATCGCCACGGAGACGATCAGACGGTCCGGACAGGCGGCCCGGATCCGATCCAGCAGCGTTTGCAGCGAACAATCGGGCTCGACAGTCATGTCCACGCGCCGGTCGTCAAGCGTGATAATCATAAGCGGCCTCCGGATTTCCTATCGGCCTTGGGCGCGTGCGTCTCCCGTCCGGTGAACGCTTCAGGAAGGGCCCCCGCACCACTCCGGAGTCGGCCTTTTTCGCCTTCCGGGCCGCGGCAATCCAGCCAGTCGGGGGCGCCCCGATTTACGTGCCAACCGCGCCGCTCGCGCAATTGTTGCCGTCCGATGGCGGGCCGATATGATCCCCACGATGCCCCAGTCCGGTCCCCGCTGGCTGCAAAACTGGCGTGCGCGACACCAGCACCCCGTGTCGCGCATTCTGCATTACATCGGCATCCCCTTGACTATCGCGGCGGTGGTCCTCGCGCTTGTCCAGCTCGCCGCGTGGCGCTGGGACCTCTGGTGGCGACCCGTGGTGTTGCTCGCTCTTGGCTACTTGCTCCAATTCATCGGCCACCGGCTGGAGGGCAATGACGTGGGCGAGGTCATTCTGGTCAAGAAACTGCTTGGCCGACCGTACTGCGCCGTCTCACCGCGATATGTCCGGACCAAATCGGACGAGCAGTCGTAGCTTTGCCGGGGGATACTCCGCTGAACCGTCATTCACAAACCTGCGGCGCGCTCGATCAGAACCCGCCACGCACGTGGCGGGACGGCCCCACACTCGCATGCGGGGTTCGAATAGCGCATCGTCGAATCGTGAAGCGTCATATAGCCGATCCGACAGCCGACGCGCGGCACGCCGCGCGGCCCTGTGTTGCGCGTGCGGCGTTCGATTTCTGAGCGCCGCGGCGCCCGCCGGGTCAGGCCGAAACCGGCAGCCCCTTCTCCCCTGGGGTCGTCATCTCCCGTGCGTCCAGAGCGGCGTTGAGCTGCGCTTCCGGGATCAGTCCTTTTTCGCGCACAAGCTGGCGGATCGTCTTGCCTGTCGCGGCCGCTTCCTTCGCGATCTGTGCCGCCGCGTCATACCCGATCACCGGCACCAGGCTCGTAACCAGCGCGAGGGACTGTTCGATCAGTTCGGCGCAGCGCTGCCGATTGGCTTCGAGTCCCGCCAGACACCGGTCGACGAACACGTGGCAAGCACTTGTCAGTAGCCGCACGGACTCCAGCACGTTGTGGGCGAGGACCGGCATGCCCGTGTGCAAATCGAGATTGCCGAGCAGCCCCGCCGCACAGGTCACCGCCGCATCATTTCCCACTACTTGTGCGCACACCTGGAGCACGGCCTCACAGATCACGGGGTTGACCTTGCCGGGCATGATGGAACTGCCGGGCTGCGTGGCGGGCAGGGCGAGCTCGCCCAGTCCGCAGCGCGGCCCGCTGCCGAGCCAGCGGATGTCGTTGGCGATCTTCGTGAGCGCGACCGCCACGGTGCGCAGCGCGCCCGAAGTTGCGACCACCGCGTCTTTCGCGTGCTGGGCCGCGAAGTGGTTGGCCGCTTCGCAGAATGGCTCCCCAGTCTCGGCCCGCAACACGTCGCAGACATACTTGGCAAATTGCGGGTGCGCGTTGAGCCCGGTCCCGACTGCCGTCCCGCCGATCGGCAGCTCGTACAGCGCGGGCAGCAGCTGCCCCAGCCACTGCCGAGTTTGCTCGACCTGAACGGCGTAACCGCTGAACTCCTGTCCGAGTCGAATCGGCGTCGCGTCCATCAGGTGCGTGCGTCCGATCTTGACTACGGGGTCGAACGCCTGCGCCTTGGCGGACAGCACTTCCTGAACACGCGCCAGCGCCGGCAACAGGTCGTGACGCAGCGCCTCGACCAACGCGACGTGCAGCGCTGTGGGCATCACATCGTTCGACGACTGGCCGCGGTTCACGTGGTCGTTGGGGTGGATCGGGCCGACGACGGGGGCGCGCGGGCCCCGTTGTGCCTGTTCCGCGGCGATCTGCGCAGCCCGATTCGCGAGCACCTCGTTGGCGTTCATGTTGGTGCTCGTGCCCGAGCCCGTCTGAAACACGTCGAGCACAAAGTGATCGTCCAGCCGGCCGTCGATCAGCTCACGGGCCGCGGCCTGGATCGCCCCAGCCCGCGCCGCGTCGAGCGTTCCGAGCCGCTCGTTGGCCACGGCCGCCGCATACTTGACCAGCCCCAGGGCGCGCAGGAGGCGTCGCCCGAACCGGTAGCCGCTGATGGGAAAGTTGAGGATGGCTCGTTGGGTTGAGGCGCCCCACAACGCATGCCGGGGGACCTCGATGTCGCCCATGGAATCCCGCTCGATGCGCACCTGTGACATGGTCAACTCCGCGATCCGCCTTGTCCGACCCGTGGCTGTGTGAGTCTATCCGTCGCGGCTGGCCCGGCAAGGAACAGCACGCAACCGGCTCGGCGGGCCCGCTAGGACGGCGCGCACGTGTGCGATCCATGCCCGGAATTCAGACCACGCGACCTAAGACCGGCATGCCCTGCGCACGGAGCAGAAACGCGAGGCCGGTGCGGTGGTGCCGACGATCCTTGCGCTTCCGCTCACGTCAGCAGTCCGGCCCGCGCACGTGCAGGTGTTCGTCTCGGACGGGACGGGGCCTGCGCCCGTCAACCCCACACGACCAGTCCCTGGTCGTACCGGTCCGCGAGGTCCTCGTGGCACGGGACCACGCGGATCGAGAAGCCCGCCCGGCCGCTGGTCTGGCAGGGAATCGCCCCGTCGAACCAGTGCTCGCCGTTACCCTCGGCGCGCTGGAACTGGAGTCGGACGGCTCGGCCGTTCGTGATCTGCCCGGTCGGATCCAGCGGTCCATAGTACGCCTCGACGGCCACGTCATCGGCCGGGATCGGCCCCAGGCGCACGCGCGCCCGCAGGGGTAGCGTGTCCCCGACCTTCAGCACGCCCTGCACGTCCGCCTGCACTTCGGCAACGCGCACCTCGTGCCAGTTCCGGCGCAGTCGATCCTTCCACCCGGCCAGGCTGCGGGCCAGCGCGAAATTGTCGGCCGTCACCTTCTCCGCCCGGCGAATGGCGGGCAGGTACATCTTCGTCACATACTCCCGGAGCATCCGGTTGGTGTTGAAGTACGGGCAGATGGTCCGCATCGACTCTTTGATGCGTGCGACCCAGCGCCGTGGGATGTCATCCGGTCCGCGTTCGTAGAACAGCGGAATAATCTCGCGTTCCAGCAGGTTGTAGAGGGACTCGGACTCGACCCGATCCTGGTACGCCAGGTCTTCGTATACCCGGCCGTCGCCGATGGCCCACCCGTTCTCCCCGTTGTATGCCTCCGGCCACCACCCGTCGAGGCACGACAGATTCAGGCCGCCGTTGGCCGGTACCTTCATCCCGCTGGTCCCGCTGGCTTCCTGGAGCCGCAGCGGGTTGTTCAACCACACGTCCACGCCCTGGACCAGGACACGCGCCAGCGAGATGTCATAATTCTCCAGGAATACGCAACGCTGCCGGAACTCCGGATTCGCGCACACTGCCGCCACCTGCTTGATCAGCTCCTTGCCCGCGCCGTCATTCGGATGCGCTTTGCCGGCGAAGATGAACTGCACCGGGCGCTGCGTGTTCAGAAGGATCGTCCGGAAACGCTCAAGATTCCGGAACAGCAGCGTCGCCCGCTTGTAGGGCGCAAACCGCCGCGCGAACCCGATCGTCAACGCCTCTGGATCCAGAACTTCTTCCGCCGCCTTGATCTCGGCCGGCGGCGCCCCGCGCCCGCGCAGCTGATCCCGCAGGCGCCGCCGCACGGCCGCGATCATCCACTCACGCCGCCGGACGTGGATGCGCCAGAGTTCCGCGTCGGGGATCTCGTGGATCCGCTTCCAGATCGGGTCGTCCTCGGTTGCCTCGGGCCAGCCGGGGCCCAGATATTGGTCGAAGAGGTCCGCCATGGTGGGGCTCATCCAGGTGCGGATGTGCACCCCGTTGGTGATATGCGTGATGGGCACTTCCTCGCGCGGAATGCCGGGCCAGTACCCCTGCCACATCTCGCGGGCTACCTGGCCGTGCAGTCGGCTCACGCCGTTGCTGCGGTACGCTAGCCGCAGTGCCAGCAGGGGCATGGTGAACGGTTCTTCCAGACGTTCCGCGTTTTCCCGGCCCAAAGCCATCAGCTCCGGCAGACTGATGCCCATTTCCTGCGCCATCCAGCCGAGGTGCTGTTCGACCAACCGCGGCTCGAACCGGTCGATGCCGGCGGGGACCGGCGTGTGCGTTGTGAAGATGTTCCCCCCCGCGGTCGCCTCGCGCGCTTCGCGGTAGCTCAGACCATACGTGGTCATCGCGTCGCGAATCCGCTCCAGCGCGAGAAACGCCGCGTGGCCTTCGTTCATGTGACAGACCGTCGGCTGAATGCCCATGGCGCGCAACGCCCGCAGCCCGCCAATGCCCAACAGCATCTCCTGACGAATCCGCATCGTGCTGTCACCGCCGTAGAGCCGCGAGGTGATGAAGCGCAGCTCGGGCGGATTCTCCGGCACGTCGGCATCGAGGAGGTACAGACGGACACGACCGACCTGCACGAGCCACACGCCGGCCCACAACGTCGTGGTGCCGAGCGGGACGGCAATCCGCAGCGGCTTGCCGCCGGCGGCCTGTCCGGGCTTGGCGGTCCCGTCCTCCATGACGGGGCTGGCGCACCACTGGTGGACGTCGTACACCGGGTAGCTTTCGAGCTGCCAGCCGTCTTCCGTGAGCTGCTGAGTGAAGTACCCCTGCCGGTAGACCAATCCTACTCCCACCAGCGGAATCCCCAGGTCGGAGGCCGACTTCAGGTGATCCCCGGCCAGAACTCCCAGACCGCCGGAGTAGATCGGCATGCTCTCATGCAGCCCGAATTCCGCCGAGAAGTAGGCGATCGTTTTCCCCTTCTCCGTCGGATAGGCTTCGTCGAACCACGTGCGGCTGTTCTGGTAGACATAGAAGCTGTCCATCACGCGACAGAGCTGCGCGATGTAGGCGTCGTCCCGGGCAGCCTGTTCCAGCCGTTCCTGTGAGATTTGCCACAGCAGCGCGACGGGGTTGTGTCCCGTGCGGCGCCACAGGTCGACGTCCAGCCGGCGAAACAGATCGGTGGCGGCCGGGTTCCAGGTCCACCACAGGTTGTACGCCAACTGGCGTAGCGGCTCGAGCATCTCCGGTAAAGAAGGGATGACCGTGAACGGACGTACGTGGTTCATCGTGTTCTCGTTTCCGTAAGCTTGTATCCGCTCAACACCGGGCCGGCCCTACCCAAGCTCCGCGCCACCTGCGGCCCCGCGCCGATCGCACTACCGGACACTCGGCGCCGGGTCGCATCGCCTGATCCCGCGGCCGAGTGCGAGGCTTCCACCGCCCAGCCCGGGACCGGTTCCCGGGAGGTTCCATGCCCAGATACTAATATCGACGGACCGGGCGGCATGAAAAGATGCGCACCGGTCTCGGGCGAACTGTTTACCCGACAACTACAAGCCGGCCGCAGATCGCACCTCGCTGATCAGCCGGCGAGCCGCCAACTCGCTGCGTGCCTCGGCAATAATCCGGACAATTGGCTCCGTATTCGACGCCCGCAGGTGCACCCACCCCTCCGGAAAGTCGATGCGCACGCCGTCCGCGGTGTTCGGCGTCCGGTCCGCATACGCCCGCGTGACCGCTTCCACCGCGGCGTCGATCCGCTCCCGGGGGGCCTCGTACTTCTCCTTCACGGCCACATACGCGGGAATGGACCCAACCAGCTCGCTGACCCTCTTCCCCGTCTCGGCTAGGAGCTGCAAGACCAGGCTCATCGCCGACAGACTGTCCCGCACGTAGCACACCCGCGGATCGATCACCCCGCCGTTCCCCTCTCCGCCGATCACGCAACCTTCGGCGATCATGCGGCGTGCGACGTGCGCTTCGCCCACGGGCGTGCGGAACACTCGCACGCCGTGGGCCGCGGCGATGTCGTCAATCATGCGAGACGTGCTTAAGTTGGCCGCAACCGGTCCCGGACGATGCCCGAGCACAAATCTCACCGCCAGCGCCAGCGTGTACTCCTCGCCGATGTACTCGCCACGCTCGTCTACGATCGCGAGCCGGTCCGCATCCGGGTCCTGCGCGAAGCCCACCGCGGCCCGGTGCTCCCGCACGGCCCGGCACAAGTCTCCGAGATTCTCGCGCACCGGCTCCGGCGTGTGCGCGAACTGCCCACTCGGTTCACCGTTTAGCACGATGGGCTCGCAGCCCAACGCTCGCAAGAAGCCCGGCGTGTGCCGGCAGCCGGCTCCATTGATGCAGTCGAGAACGACCTTCATGCCCCGGAGCGGCTTCAGGTCAACCTCACACGCCGCCAGCACGGCCTTCACGTGACGCTCCCCGGCGTTGCTGTCCTGGACCGGCTCGACAAACCCCTGTTCCACGAGCCGGTAGCGCCCCTCGCGTCGGATCGCTGCAATCTCTGCTGCCCGCTGGGGGTCGGGCGCCAGCCCGCGACTGTCCAGGAACTTCAGCCCGTTCCATGCTTGCGGATTGTGGCTGGCGGTAATCGACATCCCCGCGTCGTACCCCCCGGTTTGAATCGCGTGCCCGATCGTGGGCGTCATCGCCACGCCGAGCTGCGTCACACGACACCCTGCGGCCAGGAGCCCCGCGGTCGCCGCTGCTTCGAACATCGCCCCGCTGGGCCGCGTATCTCGGGCCAGCACCACCCGGCCACCGTTCAGCAGCGTGCCGTATGCCTGGGCGAATTCCAGCGCGACCAGCGGGGTCAGGCTCTGACCGACGATGCCCCGCACGCCGGATACTCCCACCATCAACGTCGCCATTTCCACCAACCTCCGCGGGGCCGCCGGGGCTTGGTCCCCGCCAACGCGACGGCCAGGCGTGACGCGGCGTACCCGCAATCATCCACGGCGTCCCGTCGTGCGTTGTGAGCCGGCGCGCGACCGGCTAGACTGTCGCATACGCCCGGTCTCTCCGGCCGGAAGACTCGTAAGTATGCCGCCGGTTGCGGGACCTGCAACTGGGCCAGGAGTGCGTGGTAATGAATCTTCGCAATCTGGTTCTTCGCGGGACGCTCATACTCATAGCCGCCCAGGGTCTGAACTGCGGCACGGGCGTCACGATCGAGCTGCCCGAGGGCGGACGGATTGTCATCCCCGGAGCGTCGGTCGTTGTGGTCGAGGTTTTTAACGACACGGACTACGAGGTCGAGCCGCGGATCTACTTTGATGAAGACTCGAACTGGTTTGCCAGCCTTTTCCCCAGCGAAGAACTCGCGACGGGGACGCTGGCGCCCGGCGACCTGGTGCGCTTCGACATCGCCTGCGACCAACTGGGCGTCATCGTGAGTCGTCTGGCCGGACAGTTCCTGCCCGGAGATGACGTGCCAATCGGGCAGGCGGATTCGACGCGCGCGCTCCACCGCGATGACGACTACGACTGCGGCGATACCATCCGGTTCCACTTCGTCGGAAACGGGGCGAGCTTCGGCGTCGTCGTTTCGGTGAACGACCGGGTTGTGGACTGATCGACGTCGACCGGCCCCCGGTTCGTCCGACGACGGTGCCATCGCCGAGCCACAAAGTCCCGTCGTGGGCCGTGGGCAGAGAGGAACGCTGGGACGCCGCCGCACGGGGGAAGGTTCTATACGGTCGCTTGTCCCGGGGGCGGCGAACCGGGCCTGGCCATGGTTCCTTCGTCGCCGCGATTACTTAGAGGACACCGCGCCGTGTTTGTTGCCGGCGCGTCAAATCGCTGCATCGTTTCCGTTAACCTCGCTCGCATCTCTTTGCCCCCAGACTGCGTAACGTTATCAGACGGGAGAGAGTGTTAGTGCGCGGAATCCTCTTGCCACCCGTTCCGGTTTCGGAATAGAATTCGCGCAACGGAGGCACAGGTGACCGACCCACGAGCCGGGCGGTCACCCGCAACTCGGGAAAAGAAGTATTACGCATCGGCCGCGTACAAATGCAGGACGCTGATCGTTCCGCCGGGACGATCATCGCGGCATGTCTGGAGGGTGAAGGCCGTGCGAAGCGCTCGCGCCAGCGACGTCCTTGTGGACCTGTGCACTCAGCGCGACTACCTCACCAGCGGCGGGGCCCGCCCGGTGCTCAACGTCGAGCAGGTCCGGGGCAACCTCAAGAAACTCATGGCTCTCGCACGCTGGATGAAATGGCCGCTCATTTCCTGCATGGATGCCCGCCGACCGCTTGATGCGGTCGGCCTGCCGGACTGTCCATGCGTGATCGGGACGGCTGGCTGGCAGAAGATGCCGTGCACACTCATGCCCAAGCGCACGTGCGTCGAATCCGACAACTGTCTGTGCGTCTCCCTGAACATCCTCCAGCAGGTTCAGCAAGTCGTGCTCTTCAAGCACCACCGTGACCCCTTCACCAATCCCAAGCTCGACCGGCTGCTGACTGAACTCCCCGGACGCCGCTTCATCGTCTTTGGCGTGGCGCTGGAGGAATCGGTCCGGCTTACGGTCCTCGGCCTGATGTTGCGCGAGCGACGGGTCGCCCTCGTCTACGATGCCTGCGGCTTCTGGAACGCGGACGAGGGCGAGATGACGCTCCGCCAACTCGAGGCCAAGGGCTGCGAGCTGCTGGGCGCCCGGCAGCTCGTGGAGTCCGCGCTGGCGCTGCACGGGCCGCGGCGCGTCGCCAGCCTCCGTCACCGCCGGTCGGTCGCCTGACCCCCGTTGGCACCGCCGCATCTTGGGCACCGCGGGACGCCGCCGTATCATCGCGGCCATGCCGGTGCCGGTGGTGGCGATTGTCGGGCGTCCCAATGTGGGCAAGAGTTCCCTGCTGAACGCGTTGGCGCGGGAGCGGATTGCGATCGTGGATCCCCGCGCCGGTATCACGCGGGATCGGGTGTCGGCGATCGTCGCCCACCGGGAGCGCTATCTGGAATTCGTGGACACCGGCGGGGTCGGACTGGTCGACGCGGACCATCTCGAAGCGCACGTCGAACAGCAGATCCGCGTCGCGATTGAGCGCGCCGACGCGATCGTCTTCGTCGTCGATGTGGAGGCGGGGCTGACCCCGCTGGATCGCCTCGTCGCCGATCGCCTCCGGCCCACGGGCAAGCCGGTCGTGCTCGTGGCCAACAAGGTCGACGATCCGCGGCACGAGGCGGACACCGCCGCCTTCCACCGGCTGGGCTTCGGCGACCCGCTGCCGGTGTCTGCACTGCATGCCCGCGGACGTGCCGAACTGCTGGAGCGCATCCTGGCGGTTCTGCCGGCCGCGCCGACGGAACCGCCCGCCGAGCCCGTCATGAAGCTCGCCATCGTGGGCAAGCGCAACGCCGGCAAGAGCACGCTGGTCAACGCGCTGGCCGGCGAGGAGCGCATGATCGTCAGCGAAATCCCGGGTACGACCCGCGACGCGGTCGACGTCCGCTTCGAACGGGACGGACAGGTCTTCGTGGCGATCGACACGGCGGGGGTGCGCAAGAAGGCGCGCATGACCGACATCGACTTCTACTCGTACACGCGCGCCCTGCGGTCCATCCAGCGGGCGGACGTGGTCCTGCTGCTCATCGATGCTGCGGTCCCCGTGGCCGAGGCGGATTTGAAGCTCGCCGCCGCTATCCTGGAGGAATGCAAGCCGGTCGTCGTTACGATCACCAAGTGGGACCTCGCGGCCGAGCGCGCCACGCCCGAGCAATATCAGGCGTACCTGACCCAGGCCGCACCAGCCCTGCGTTTCGCGCCGGTCATCTGCATCAGTGCCCGGACCGGGTTGAATGTGGACGAGGCGATTCGGACGGCGTCGCGGCTGCACACCCAGGCGCAGACGCGCGTTGCGACCTCGGACCTCAACGCCGCGCTCCGGGACATCCTCGCGCAACGGACGCCGAGCGCCCGGCGCGGAACCCGGCCGGTGAAGATCTACTACGGGACCCAGATTGCGACCGCTCCGCCCACGCTGGTCTTTTTCTGCAACGACCCGGATCGGATCGGGGAGAACTACCGACGCTACCTGGAGAACCGCCTGCACGAGCATTTGCCGTTCCGCGAGGTGCCCCTGCGCCTGTGGTTCCGCCGCCACCGGCCCCGCGCGGTAGAATGACCTCGGACACGGAACAAGGACCCGCCCATGCCCATTGAATTCCACTGCGAGCATTGCGGAAAACTGGTCCGGACGGCCGAACAGAATGCCGGACGTCAGGGTCGGTGCCCGTACTGCAAGAACTCCGTGTACATCCCTACGCCCAGCGAAGACCTCGAACCGCTGAAGCTGGCCCCGCTCGACCCGGAGGAGGAGCGTCGTCAACGGCGTCTGGAAGAGGAAGCCCGGGCGCTGGCACGTCGCTTGCGAGCGGAAAAGGAAACCCTGCCGCCGGAAACGCCGCGCGCCGGGGCCCCCGAGCCCAGCGGCGAAATCCGCTTTCAGGTCGACATGGAGTCGCTGGTCATCGAGTACGTTCGCGCCATGTACGAGGGTCGGCTCGCGGAGGCGCAGGAATACGCCACGGACATCCGTCGCGACATGGAGCGGGCCCAGGAGGTCATTCAGCGCCTGACGATGGACGACATCCGGCCGTTGAAGATCGCGAAAATCCCACGCCCCGTGCTGATCGGCTTTTTGCGGCAGCTCCGGGAGCAGGGCTGAGCAGCGCGAGTCCGGCCAGCTTCCTATGTCGTCTCATCTCCTCGGCCAGACCGCCTCACTCCTGGCCGCCCTCACCTGGGCGTTTGCTCTGGTGCTTTTCAAACGCAGCGGCGAACAGGTTGCGCCCCTGCCGCTGAACCTCTTCAAGAATACGGTGGCGCTCCTGCTCTTCGCGCTGACGCTCGCCCTGGCCGCGCTGGCCGGCGTCGACCGGGTAGCTGCTCTGGGGGAACACCCGGTCAGCGATCTGTGCCTGCTGTTGCTCAGCGGACTGATCGGAATCGCGCTGGCCGATACGCTGCTGTTTTATTCGCTCAACCTGATCGGCGTCGGACTGATGGCCATCGTGGACTGCTGTTACAGTCCCTTGGCTGTCCTGCTGGCGTGGCTCCTGCTCGGCGAGCGCCTCATGCCTCCGCATTACATTGGGGCTGCCTTGATCGTCGCCGCTGTCTTCAGCGCAACGCACCATGACCTGCCCCCACACCGCACACGTGCCCAGATCGTGGTCGGTACACTGCTCGCCGTGCTGGCCATCGCCCTGATGGTCGTCGGTATCGTGATCGTCAAACCCATTCTGGAAAGCATGTCTGTCCTGTGGGCCACAGTCTTCCGCCTCATCGGCGGAATGTTGTTCCTCATGTTGTTTGCCTGCCTGGGACGGCGCTGGCAGAGCCACTGGCGCATCTTCCGACCCTCCCGGAGCTGGCGCTATGCGCTGCCCGGCGCCATTCTGGGTACTTACCTGTGCTTGTTCCTGTGGATTGCCGGGTTCAAGTACACATACGCCTCGATCGCCGCCGTGCTGAGTCAGACTTCCGTCGTCTTTCAGGCGCTTCTGGCGGCCCTGCTTCTGAAAGAGGACTTCGGGCCGCGCAAGATCATCGCGCTGACGCTCGCCGTGATCGGCGTCGTCATCGTGACTCTCAGCGATCACCTGGTGGCGGCCTTTCACACGTACCTGTGACGGCGGTGCGGGCAAGCCCGCCCTGGCTGACTACCAGCTCGTCCCGTGCCACCCGACCAGCAGCAGGTTGTACGCCGCGTGGGCTCCGGTGGAGATGCCCAGTCCGCGTCGAAAATACAGCACCGCCAGATACATCCCCGCTACGGCCCGGAACCAGAAGGCCCCCCAACGAAAGGGTTCCCCGCCCAGCGGCGCGAAGTGGCAGCCGGAAAAAATCAGCGCCGCAATGGCCGCCGCCGTCCAGCGTCCGGGCGCTCCCCGCACTTCGAGCAGTTCCCCCAGCAGCCAGGTCAGCCCGCTGATCAACAGCAGTCGAAACACAAGCTCCTCATAGACTCCCGCCCCTAACCCGTTCACCAGCCGGACCGGCAGTTCGGCCAGCCCCGCTTCAACCCGCGGCGGGAACAACGCGCTCACGATGACCAGTGGCAGCGCGAGCAGGAGACTCTCCAGCCCCATTAGCGGTATGACCCGCACGGGGACCTGCCAGCGGTCCCGGCGAATTCGATGCCACACCAGCAGCGACACCACCAGCGCCAGGGCCGGCAGCCAGAAGCCCTGAAAGCCGAACCACGCCAGCACCTCCCGGATGCTGCGCGGAACCAGCAGCTCCCGCGCTCCGAGCCGTCCACCAGCCACCCACAGAGCACCCAGCTCGTAGATGGCCGCCAGCGGCAGCACGAAAGCCAGGCAGACGGCGGGTCGGCGTGTCTGGTGCCGGTACCGCTGCCAGCCGCGCCAGCGGGTTGCGACCAGTCGAAACCGCAGCCGGCCGAGCAGATTGGTCATGGCGGGCATTATGCGGGGGCTCTACGTCGTCGCACAGACGTCCCGGCTTCCGCGGCGAACCGAAACTGAGCACGTTCCGCGTTGACGCCGCTGGCCAAACCCCAATTCGCAAACTGACGGCGCGCTCGATCAGAACCCGCAGCGCAGCTGGTGGTTACGCCCCGCACTGGCGTGCGGAGTTCGGATAGGGCGCCGTCGAATCGTGAATCGTCACACAGCCTCACGGCGTATGTCCACGATCGCCTGCTACTTTTCGTCGGGTGGGACGCTCCGGCGCGTCGGCAAGCCGCCGCACCACCACGCCCAGTACCGCCGACGATTGCACCGTGCCGCGGCGATCGACGGTGTCGTACACGTCTCCGGCGGTGTGGTAGTGTTTGACGCCCGGCCCCAGCTCGCCGGCCAAGGTGAGGGCGCAGACCCCGGCGCGCATAAAGGGCGTATGATCGCTGCCCTCCCAGGACCATTGGCCCACCACGGGGTCCAGCTCGTACGCGCGCAGGTCCTCCCGCACCCTCTGGAGAAACGGTTCGAGCTCAGGATGACCGAACACGCCGAACTTCCGCGGTGCCCCCGGCATGTCGACATTGACGACGGCGACTACCCGATCCAGCTCGTCTTCGTGCTGGCGAACGTACGCTTCGCTGCCCTCCAGCAGCAGCTCTTCCGCCATGAACCATACGAAACGTACCGTGCGGCGTGGTTGCCAGCCGGTGGCCGCGAGCGCCCGGGCGGTCTCCAGCACGACAGCCGAACCGCTGCCATTGTCCATGGCCCCTTCGGCCAGGTGCCAACTGTCCAGGTGCGCACAGAGGATGACGATTTCCTGCGCCAGAGGCCCCGTGCCCGGTAGCTCGGCCACCACGTTGCCCGGCCGACAGTCCCACACCTCCGTGTCCAGTGCGATGTTCAACCAGACACGCTCCCCACGCCGCAGTCGCGCGTACAGGTCCTCCTCGTACGGAATCGCTACCAGCGGCTCGGCGCGCGGCTGAAGGTGGCCGTTGCCGATGATCGGCGGGTGACCGGGCGCACTCATGAACACCACCCCGGCCGCTCCCAAATCGCAGGCCGCTTGAACCGCCGCGCGGCGTTGACGGCGCTCGTCATGGACGAGTACGAGTTTTCCACGCAAATCGCTACCGGCGGCGGCGAAGTCGGCGGGCGTGCCGTCCCCGAGGTCCAGCACCTCCGCCGTCACCCCGCCGGGGGGCGTCGGCAGCGTCCGGGCCAAGGCAATGACCCCGTCGATCACGCACGGCGGATTCGACAGCACGGTGACACGCGCGCCGCGCACCGTCCAGCAGGACATGTCGAAACGTTCCACGCGGACGTTGTGCAGGCCATACGCGCGGGCCTTGTCGGCGACGAACCGCATGGCACGTTCCGCGTTTTCGGTGCCCGTCAGCCGCCCGCCCGGCACGGCCAGCGCCTGCAGGTTCTCGGCGAAGTCGGATCGCATCATGACCTCGCCGATGACCAGGCGATCTACCACGTCGCCGCGCGGCTGCCAACAGCCGCCAACGACCACCCACCACAGCATGCCGAGCAGCGCGAGCCGCCCGCCCATCGAAAGACTCCTCCGGTGCTCGAGTTCACACTCGGAATAGCGCTCCCAGTCGTTTGCCCAGCGCCAGCGAGGCGCCGAGGATTGTCAACGTCAGGATGATCATGCCCCACACGCCCAGGGCCGAAGCCATCTGTAAGCCCGCGTTGGGGTTGTCCGCCAGGTCGTAGATCGCCTTGGTCATCGGGTAGGTGTTGCGGTCGAAGGCGAGGATCAGGCTGTCGGACACCTCCAGCATGGAGCGGCTGAAAACCAGCAGTCCGCCGGCGATGAAGTTCGCCGCCAACAGCGGTACCGTCACGCTCCGCATCGTGCGCAGCGGCCCGGCCCCCAGGTTGATCGCCGCCTCTTCCAGCGCCACCGACGTCTGTTCCAGCCCCGCGGCACACGAGCGCACCAGGAACGGCAGCCGGCGCACAGCGTACGCCAAGACCAGCAGCGCGGTCGGGTCGGCTTTCAGCGGGTTCAAAAACGCCAGCGGCGAATCGCCCTGCGTCATGACGAAGTATCCGAAGGCCATGACGAGCCCGGGGACCGCCAGCGGCAGCATCGCCAGACTGTCCAGCATGCCCGTCAGCCACGACCGGCGCCGGACCACCAGATACGCAATCGCGAACCCGAGCACCAGATCGACGACGGTCGCGATCACGGAGTACTTGAAGCTGTTCAGCACGCTGATCGCAGCCAGCCCGCGCCCCGGTTCACCCCACGCCATCAGGTCGTGGAGCAGTTGCGCGTGAAACCGCAGCGTGAGCTTGTCCGGTGCCAGTTCAATGATGCCCGTAGCCGTCAGGCTGCCCAGCACGACCGCCACGTGCGGCAGCACCGCCACGAGGAACACGAGGGCGAACGGCAGCGTGACGAGCAGTGTCCCCGCCAGCCCCAGCCGCACCGGTTGGGCGGCCACGGTCGCCTTGGCCATCATTCCGGCCGCCGGGCGACCGAGCACGAGCTTGCCCAGCAGGTACAACAGGGTGCTGGCAGCCAGCAGCACGACGACCAGCGCGTATGCCTCCCGCGACGGGTTGGTGGTCTGCAAGTCGTCGAAAATCTGCACCGCGGTCACGTCGCGGAACCCGACCATCAGCGGCGTACCCAGCTCCGTGAAGGCCCAGATGAACACGATCGTCGCGCCCGCGAAGATGCCCGGGCGCAGCAGCGGCAGCGTGATCCGCCGGAAGCGGCGCCAGGCGCCGGCCCCCAGGTTGCGGGCGGCTTCATCCAGCGCCGGGTCGATGTTGGCCAGCGCCGCCTGCACGTTCAGGAACGTGATCGGGTACAGGTACAGCGCCTCCAGCACCACGCACGACCAGAAGGGATAGCGCAGCCAGTCGATCGGCTGACTCGGATCCAGCCACCCGAGCTGCGCGAGCCACAGGTTCAACCCGCCGTTCCGTGACAACAGCCCCCGGATCCCGATCGCGCCGACAAAGGGTGGCAGAATCATCGGCACTTGGATGGCGGCCAGCCACCAGCGCCGGCCGGCGAAATCGTAGTTCTCCGCGAGAATCGCCAGCGGCAGGGAGATCGCCAGACACAGCAGCGTGGTGAACCCGGCCAGCAGTACGCTGTTGATCAGCCCGTTGCGACAGTGCACTTCCGACAGGCGACCGAATATGGCCCCCAGCGAGTCCTGCCGCAGCGCCTCCCCGATGTCCCGCCCCAGGTCGGCCAGGTCCTGTCGAAAATCCAGGAAGATGTCGTGGAACCACACCAGCGAAAAGCGCCCGCTATCCTCGAATCCCGGGCGGACCACCGCCAGGATCGGCCACAGCAGCGCTGCCGCCAGTATGAGCAGCAGCCCGCCTGCCACCAGCTCGCTGGTCCACGTCCGGCTCACGACTCCACGGCACCTCGCACGTCGCGCGGCGGACAATATACGGGCGGCCGGCCTCTTTGAGCCAATGCGCCGCCGCGGCCCGGGTTGCAGGCCGGTCCAGACGCAGGGCAGACCGGACCTTTTGGCCGCCGCATGCGGTCACTTGCAAACAAGCAGGTGGCAGGGGCTCAGGCGCGCTCCACGAGGCGGTCGATGAGGAAGTCGGTCTGCTCGAGCGCGGGGCGCGTGAAATCACCGAAGTACGCCCGGACCTGGTCGAAGACGGCGCGAAACGCCGTCCGGTCCTGATGGGTGACGATTCCGCGCAGCTTTCGGGTCGACGCCTCAAAGGTCTCGGTCACGACGTCCGTCTGCGGGTTGCTCATCTGAATGGCGGCGTACAGGTCTGCGGACTGCGCAAAGTGGCGGGCCGTCAGTAACAGTTCCATCAGGTAGATCGGCGAGACGAAATGCAGCGTCTCTTCCAGCGGCGTGCCCAGCGACGACAGCGCGTGGCCCAGCACTTCCGTCGAGAAGTGTGTGAGCACCTGCACGATCGCCATCACGCGGTCGTGCTGCTCAGGCGTGGTCTCGACCAGTTGCAGCCCGCGCGCGTGCAACATGGTCCGCAGCCAGTCCAACCAGGCGTCGCCGCGGCCCGGCGTGAGCACGACCCGCTGCCCCTGAAGCGAATGCACGGTCGGGCCGAACAGCGGATGCGTGCCCACGACACTGGCGCTCGACGCCGCCAGCATGGCCCGCATCGGCTCTGCCTTCACCGACGTGACGTCCATCAGCAGCGCGTCGGGCCGTACCCGCGGTCCCAGCCGCTCGATCACCGGCACCGTGACGTCAATCGGCACACTGATCACCACCACGTCCGCCACCGCCGCGGCTTCTTCCGGCGAAAGCGGCGTTTCCAGGTCAGCGATCATGACGGCGTGTCCCAGGTCGCCGAACAGGTCCGCCATGCAGCGGCCCATCGCGCCACGCCCGCCGATGACCGCCACGGTGCGCGGCTCGACCTCCCGCGGCACTTCGGCCCGCAAGGCAGCCTGTCGGTCGCGACTGGCCCACAGGATCAGTCGCCACAACCCCTCGAGCAGTTCGGGGTTGAGTCCGAGCCGCCGGCCGCGCTCCCGCCGGTCGGTCAGGATTTCGCGCTCGCGGACCAGGTCGCGGATCGGTAGCCGGTGCTCGCGCTTGTGAATCGCGATGTCGGCGACGAGGCTGTTACGCCGTGCCAGAAGCTGGAGGATTTCGTGGTCGATGGCGTCGATCATCGCCCGCAACACGGGCAGGGGACGCACCCCGGAATTCGTCGGTTTTTCGTCGGACGTGGCCATGCCCCGCACCGTAGTCAGGCACTCGCTCACCGTCAACCCGCCGCGAATTGGCCGTGCGCCGCTGCCCGGGTACGATGCCTGCGGTGCCCTGATCCCGAGAGGATGACCGATGGGCGAACTGACCTGTCGAACTGCGGGCGAGTCGCACGGTCGCGCGGTGCTTGCCCTGGTGGAGGGGCTGCCGGCGGGGCTGCCGGTCGATCTGGAGCTTATCGACCGCGAGCTGCGTCGGCGGCAGGGCGGCTACGGACGTGGGGCGCGCATGAAGATCGAGAAAGACTCGGTCGCCATTCTCAGCGGCGTCCGCGCCGGCGTGACCATCGGTTCCCCGGTCGTCCTCGAGATCGTCAACCGCGACTTTCGCATCGACGACGCGCCGGAGATTCATCGGCCACGACCGGGACATGCCGACTTCGCCGGCAGCCTCAAGTGGCTCACGACCGATTGCCGCAACGTCCTGGAGCGGGCGTCGGCCCGCGAGACCGCCGCCCGGGTGGCCGCCGGCGCGCTGGCCAAGTGCCTGTTGAGCGAATTCGGCATCACGTGCGTCGGGTTCGTATGCGAGATCGGCGGCATCCGCGCGCAGGTGCCCGCCGACGCCACGCCCGACCAACTGATCGCAGCCCGCGACGCAAACGCCGTCTACACCCCTGACGCCTCAGCGGCCGACGCCATGCTGGCCGCAATCCGGCAGGCGAAGGTTGACCGGGACACCCTGGGCGGAATCGTGGAGGTGCGCGTCTTCGGCGTGCCGCCGGGGCTGGGCACGTGCGCGGCGTGGCAGGACAAGCTCGACGGACGACTGATGCAGGCTGTGGGCTCGATTCAGGCGTTCAAAGGTGTTGAGATCGGGCTGGGCTTCGAAGCGGCCCGCCGACCGGGTAGCCAGGTACACGACGCGCTGTACTTCGATCCCGCGCAGCGGAGCACGCCGAACTTCGGTTTCGTACGCCGCACGAATCGCGCCGGGGGATTGGAAGGGGGGATGACTAACGGACAGATCATCATTGTGCGCGGGGCGATGAAGCCGATCGCCACCCTGCTCCAGGGCATGGACAGCGTTAATCTTCAGACCCTGAAACCGGAGCGCAGCGATTACGAGCGCAGCGATGTGTGCGCGGTGCCGGCGGCCAGTGTCGTGGCCGAAAACGTCGTCGCCTTCGAAATCGCACGGGCGTGGCTGGCCAAGTTCGGCGGCGATACGTTGCGCGAGGTGCGGGCCGCCTGGGAGTTCTGGGCCGAGGCCGTCCGGCGCTTGGCGGAAGGCTAAAAAATCAGGCGGGCGCTGGGTATTTGCGCCCGCCCGCTTCCTTCCTATCCTCCGAACATCTGTGAGCCGCGACGGTGCTCGCCGCGCTGCGCGTCTCCTACAGCCCTTAGCGACGACGCAGCGTCCACACGCCGGACGCCAGCAGCAACAGGCCGGCGGGTTCCGGAATGAGCGTGCCGTACACAAGGATATTGTCCACCCGGTTGGTCCCGGCCGTATTGCTGGGCGTCACCTGGCTGGTCAGGCGGAAGTACACCACCGGCTGGTTCTCCGCCGCCGTGGGGATGGCGAACGGGCCAAACGTGGACTCGGGCTTGGGTGGCGGAACCGAGCTCCAAGTCACTGCATTGACGGTGTAATCGTCGACGACGACGTAGAAGTTGATGCCGTCGAGGCTGTATTCGAGGTCGAACGTCTGCGGTCCCGTGTTGCTGCGCGTCTGGTCCCAGCCGAACAGGATGCTCTCGTACCCGAGCGTGCTGGTCTGGAACTGGTAATAGTCGCCAGCGGTCCAGGTGTTCGAGCTGAACGATCTGGCCGATCCGTTGCCGACCGGCGAGCTCCACACCGTGGCCGAATTGGCATGATGTCCGTATGCGTTGCCGCCGAAGATTTCGCCGGCGCCGTCGGACGCGATCGGTCCGTAGTCGGTCCCCGTCGTGCCGCTGGGGATGCTCAGACTGTCAAAAGACCAGCCGGCCAGCAGGTCGGCTAGCGCGGGGGCAGCCAGCAAACCCAGACAAACGATACCCAGAGCAATAGCGCTTCTTCTCATCTTTTCTCCTCCTTCATGGGGTTTCTAACTTGTCCACCTGGGTGGCAGCGAAGATGGGTCGTTTCGGAAGCTGTCCGTCTCCGATCCGACAGAGCTTCGACTCCACCTCCTGTCCACTGGGGACAATATATCGCGCGTGCACCGGGTGCCAAGCCAGTTTCGCGCTAAATGGATGTTAAGAAGCGCCGTAATGTGTCCTAAGAGCGTTCTTGTCGTAACCCGCGAAACAACCACACGTTGCACCAAATGACTCGCCGATCCGCGCGCACGCGGACCCCGCGGCCGTGAGCTGCGCGGCGAAAGCAGGTCTCTTTCGAACCCCGACATTGCGGCCTATGGGCGCACGGGTGCATGCGTGGTGCCAGTGCCCGCCGCTTGGCTTGCCTGGGACCGATCGTCGGACGATTCTTTGACACGCCCCACCCCGCACGTCAGAATACTCAGCGGCACGGAGGTCCGCAGCGCCTGACTGGCATCCGCTGTTGTCCGGAGGACACGCAGCCATGGCGACTTGGCAACTCCTCGCGTGGATCACGGATCCATGGACGTTCATCATCGTCGGCATCGTGGCAGTGCTGCTGTTCGGCAAGCGCCTGCCGGAGGTCGGCCGTTCTTTGGGGCGGGGGATCGCGGAGTTCAAGCGCGGGCTGCGGGACGTGCAGGACGAGCTGAACAAGGAGCCGCCCCCGGAAGAGCCGCCTTCGCGCCGGCTGCGTGAGCCGCCGGCCAGCGAGCCGCCCGCGGGTTACCTGCGGACGGACGACGCGCGTGCTCGAGAGCGACCGGCCGGTACTCCGCCCACGGCACCTGCGGCGAGCGTCTCTCCTCCGACGGAGCAGGCACCGCCTGTTTCGGACGTGCCGCCCATCGGGCCGTCTGCGAACGAAGGTCAGAAACCAGGCTGAGAGACCCGCCTGCTCGATTTCTCCGTGTCCCGCCAGCCGAGTGCGGCGGCATTCACCGTCGCGATGACCACTGAGCCGCGTTCGCAGTTACGCCGCAGGCGTGGCTTTCGGGGGTTCATGTTTACCGGTCGTACGGTAGTTAAACACGTCGGTTGGTTCAGCCGATTACTAGTACTGTTGTCGAGGGCTGAGCACATCGCGACGTTGAAATTCCAGGAGCGCACGCCATGTCTGATTTGCCCGAAACGGTGCGTCTTGCCGCACAGATTAGCCACTTGGATGAATTTCTGGACGGAGTGGCCGCCGGCTTCCACTGGGACCTGCTGGATCGCATGGAAGACGGCGTCTACATCGTCGATCGCGAGCGTCGCATCCGTTACTGGTCGTCTGGGGCGCAGCGTATTACCGGATACACGGCCGTTGAAGCGTTAGGTCAGTGTTGTGCGGTAAACTTGCTGCGCCACGTCGACGCGGACGGCCGCGCACTCTGCACTGCCGGGTGCCCCCTGCGGGGCGTGGTCGAAGATGGTCGGCCGCGCGCTGCCGAGGTGTTCCTCCACCACAAGGATGGCACTCGCGTGCCCGTGCGGGTGCACGCCGCCCCGATTCGCAACCTCGACGGGGAGATCATCGGAGCTTTTGAAACGTTCTCCGTCACGACCTCGGCGCTGGCCGCTCGCGAACGCGCCCGTCAGCTCGAGCGCGTTGCGCTGACCGACGCCCTGACGGGAGTCGCCAATCGGCGTTGCCTGGAGGAAACGCTCGAGGCCCGCCTCAGCGAGTTTGAGCGCTTGGACGTGCAGTTTGGCGTGATCCTGGCGGATGTCGACCACTTCAAGGCATTCAACGACCGCCATGGACATCTGGTCGGCGATCAGGTGCTCAAGACCGTCGCCGGCACGCTTGCCCTGTGCTGTCGCCCGTACGATGTTGTCGGCCGCTGGGGTGGTGAGGAGTTTTTGGTCGTCTTGGGACACACGGAAGGTGCCGACTTGCTTCGGACGGCCGAACGGCTGCGCGCACTGGTCGCAGCCTCAGGCGTAAAGACGGATAGCCAAGTCCTCAACGTAACCATTTCCGCCGGCGCAACGCTCGTGCAGCCGGGTGACGACGCCGAACGCCTGATCGAACGCGTTGACAAGCTGCTGTACGCGAGCAAGCAGGCCGGCCGGAATCGTGTGATGGCCGACTGCGCGACCAAAGACATGTGCACCCCAGTCCCCTGCGTCTGACGACGGGGTGGCGGTCGCTTATGGCGTCCGCGCCTGGGCCGGCAGGCGGGTCAGGCTCCGGCCAGTCCGAGCAGCCAGCTCAGGATTTCTGGCGCGTTCTGCAACCCGAAGGGAAAGATCGAATCGTCCAGCGCCGCCGTCCCGAACCATTGGGGCGACAGAATCCGCTCGTTGTAGCAGGTCGTGTCCATCAGCTCGTTGCAGTCCGCCGTGTGCACCAGCCCCAGCAGATGCCCGACTTCGTGGGCGACGGTGTTGCCGAGCGCCTGCGCCATCTGCTCCAGCGTCGGGCGGAAATGAAACACACCCGCGAAGCTCTCGGTGAACACGATCGCGTCGTCCGCAGGATCCGCGTTGAACGTGTCGATTTCCTCGGAGATTGCGAACGCGCTGGCGTCCCGACTGCCGAAGTACACTGTCGAATGGGGCTCATCCGGCGGCGGCCCGTCGTCCGAACTCAATACCAGCAGGTTGTACTGCGCGTACCGTTCCCGCACGATTTCCTGCACACGCCGTTTCAATGCCGCCGTCTGTTCCGCGGGTAGGCCAACCTGGGTGGCGCTGAACGGCGGCAATTGGAAGACACCCACGTTCGGGATCGTAATGTTGCTGCCCCCGCGCCAGTCCAGGTAGACGATCTGCGTCCGCGGGCGCAAGGCCCCGGCTTGTCGTTGCACTTGCACGGTCACGAGATAGTCACCCGTGGTGCGTGCCCCTGGGTACGCGATGATGCCCAGGTAGTACGTGTCCGTCGGCCCCGGCATGAGAATGTCTATCCGCGGATTCAGATCGCTGCTGTCCGGCGTGCGGTCGTCGTTATAGGCGACGATTTCGTTCCGGCTGTCGAAGATAGCGGCCACGGGATCCAGATTGCCCGCCACACGCTGCACATCCACCGTCAGGCGGTCGCCGGCGTAGAGCGTTCCAAGCTCGAACCAGGCCACCTGATCGGCACCGCTCAGCGTCCCGCGGTATTGACGCGTGTCGTCACCGTCGGCGAGGCGCAGGGCCGTCAGGGGGTTATCGGTCGGCTTGCTGGCGGTGCCGGACGAGGAACTCGCGTTGGGATCCGTCGGCGACGGAAACAGGGGAACACAGCCTGCCGGCACGAGCCACAGCAAACTGAGTAGGCTTGGAATTGCTCGCCCCATCACAAAGCAGCCTTTTCCCGCGCTGCCACCGGCCTCTGGATGTCGCGTGTGAGAAAACATCTGCCCATGTGCTCCTGTGGCAGCCTTGGCCGCGTGCCTCCTCGTGACCCGCTGACTACCCATCTGGATCGAAGCAATTCCCGCACCGACAGCGCAGCTCTTCGCGGACCATGGCTCGCAGCTCCAGCTTCCGACGTAACACCTCCGGATGCAAGGGCTTGTTGACGCCCTCCGCTTTCCGGGCGGCTCGTCCGACGGCGTCCGCCAAGCGTGCGGGCGAGTTTTCATAGCCGATCGGAAAGACCGTGGGCTCCAGCGGCCCCACCGTGAAGCCCTGCTCGCCCGCCAAGTCCCACGCCGACCCGGTCGTGTCCATCAGATCCACCGGCTTCTGCGTGTGGAACAGCCCGAGTAGATGCCCCAGTTCGTGGCTGGCGGTGTTGCCGATCATCTGCCCCATCTCTTCGACCGTCAGCCCCATGCCTTCGTAGTCCGCGAAGGATTCCACATACACGATCGCCGTTTGACCCAGGTCGGCGTTGTATTGATCTACACTGTCCGCCAGACCCAGCAGCCGATCGTCATAGCCGCCAAACTGGATCGTCGCGTACGGACCGACCGGCGGGGGAGCCTCGTCGGACGACACCAGTATGACATTATACGGCGCGTAGTCCTCCCGCATGGTGGCGACGATGGCCGCTCGTAGTGCTGCGGTCTGTCCCGCGTAGCGCGTGCCCGCCATCGCCGCGTCGAAGGCCGGGAAAGACACCGGCGTTCGTCTGTGAACGCGCACGTTCGTGCCGCCCGCGAAGTTCAAGTATACGACCTGGGGACGTGCGGCAGGGATCGCCGCGGCTCCCAGCCCGATTTCCAGACGGAAGTCGCCTCCCGTTGTGCCGCTGGCCGGCGTCACCCCAACGTACATCACCGACGTTGCGGCGCGCAGGACGTGCGTCAGGGGGTTACGCGGCGAGATCAGCTCACGCCTCAGCAGTTCATAGCGCTCATCCAGCAGCACGACGACGAACGTTGGCCCGAAGGCGCTCGCGGTATGTATCATCACTTCCTGGCCCGCGACCCCGGGGCCGATATCGAAAAGACGATACTCGCCGCGCTGCGTGACGGCGCCCTCGACCACCAGTTTCCCGTCGATGCTCTGGGCGGTGGGTGGTGCGGGGGAATTCACCGCCGAAGTTCCGCCCGAGTCGTCGGCTGCCGTCACCGCGTCGACTAGTCCGCCGGCGGTTCCCGTCACGAGCTCCGACGGACAACCTCCTGGCAGGGCCGCGATGGTCAGGATCAAACACGCGCTGACCGTGACAAGTCGGTTTGCAGCACGGCGCGCTGGCGACACGCTAGGCCGCCGCCGACATGAAGCCGTGGGGCGGTCGGCCGCGTCGCCCGTGTTTCCACCGAAGTACTCAAGAAGCCGCATGTCCACACTCCCGGTCCGGGTTTTCGACATGCGGCGAAGCAGTCGTCTGGCGGGCGCTTGCCCGCAGGGCTCTACGCGGATCGCGCTGGTCGTGATGCGACCGGCACGGCTCCGCGCGCGGCGCCTGGATCGCGACGGAAGGCTACTTCAACTATGGAAAACGGTGGCCCCGCTCGGCGGGTCGCGCGCTACCGAAAGCAGTAACGCTGTTATGTCTGGTAACACGTTTCCCCCGCCAGACGGCTTCGAACCGCCCCAGAATCTGCGCACTGGCGCGGCGGGACTACGGGGTTCGGATAAAGCACTGGCCCGGTCATTCCCGGCGGAGTGGACCGGGCGCCCGCGCAATTTATTCCGCGACGATCTCCGACCGATACCACCTTCGTCGGACGAACCATGCCCACCCTGTGTATGGCGAGGCTCATCTGATGGACGCCGAACGAATCGTACGCCTGACGCCCGAATCCGTTCGCGAGCTGATCGAGTCGGAGCGGGTCCACGCGATCTCCAAGCATCCGCCGGGGCAGCGCCGCGAGGAACGCTGGCCGTTTCCGGGGACGGTGGAGGTGTGGCTGCCCGACGAGTGCTACGGCGAAAAGCACCTGCTGGCGACCTTGCACAATTTGAGCCAACACGGTCTGGGCATGCGGAGCCGGCGCCCGGTCCCCGTCGATACGAAGATCTCGCTGGCGATTCACCAGCCGGAACTGAGCTGCTACGGCCACGCGGTGGTTCGGCACTGCACGCGGGCCCACGCCGGGTACCTGATCGGCATCGAATTCATTTTCGAGACCGAAGAAGCGGGCGAAACGGCCTGATCGGCCGTTCGCGACCGTAGGCTATCCGTCCCCCCTCGCACACGAAGCCTGCCGTATCCGAACCCCGCACGCGAGTGCGGGGCCATCGGCGCGCTGTTTGATCCCCCAGACAAGCGCGATGCTGCGGCGAGCCGCGCTTGGGGGCCCCCCCTGGGGGGACTACAATCCCGCGTCATGCGCTCGACGTTCCTGGCTTATGAGCTGCCCAACGGGCTTCGCGTGGTCTGCGAGACCATGCCGGCCGTCCGCTCGGCTGCGGTCGGCTTTCTCGCTTGCAGCGGCTCCCGCGATGAGCGCCCGGCGGAGCACGGCGTGAGCCACTTTCTGGAGCATATGTGCTTCAAGGGGACCGCGCGTCGCTCAAGCCACGAAATCAACGTTCGCTTCGATGAGCTGGGCAGCATCTACAACGCCTTCACCGGAAAAGAGCACACCGTGTACTACGGCTGGGTGCCGCGCGATCGACTTGCGGACCAGCTCGAGCTGCTGGCGGACATGATGCGGCCGAGCCTGCCTCCCGACGCTTTCGAAACCGAACGCCAGGTGATCCTCGAAGAGATCGCCATGAACGACGACAGCTTCGATCGGATCGTCTGGAACTTCGCCCATGAGGTCATCTACGGTACGCACCCTCTGGCGCACGAGATTCTCGGCGAGAAAGAAACCATCCAGGCTTTGCCGCACGCGGCGCTGGTCGACTACCACCGGCGACGGTACGCCCCGGGAAACCTGGTGCTGGTTGCCGCGGGTGCGCTCGATCCGCAGGAGGTCTTCGTCGCCGCCGGCCGCTATTGCGCGGATTGGGCACCGTGCGTGACGGACAGCGTTGCGGCGGACCCGCCGCCGATCGTACCGACGGGCGTCCGCAAGCGCGTCCTGGACCGTTTCAACCGGCAGAGCGTGTTGTTGATCTATCCGTCCGTCCCGCACCATCACCCGGCAGAAGAGTCGATCGAGGCCTTCACGAGTCTCTTCGGCGGCAGCAATTCGCGCTGCTATTGGAACATCGTTCAGAAGGGAATCTGTACGCAGGCAGGCGCCGCGTGGGTGGCGTACCGCGATTGCGGCGTGCTGATCCTCTTTGCCGAGGGGGAGCCACAGCGATGCGAGGAGATGGTGGATGCCCTGCGAACACAGGCGCGGGAGGTGACGACGGCCGGCTTTCGACCTGCGGAGGTACAGCGGGTCAAGAATCAGCGCCGCACCCATTTGGCGCTGGAGGCCGAGAATCCCCGCACGCGCCTGATGCAGCTCGTGGATGATCTGGAGACGCGCGGCTACGTGCGGACCGCCGAAGCACGGCTGGCCGCGGTCGAAGCCGTCACGGCCCACACCATCGCCGAATACCTCGAGCAGTATCCGATTGACGGCGAAGGTCTGCTGATATCGTGCGGCCCGCGGGACTGGCCATGAGGGAATGGGTTTCTTCGACCGTGCCACGGGTGGCAAGCGTGTCAGGGGGCGCGCCAGCATGCCGCACCGGCTTCCCGCGACAAAGCGCGCAAGCTACGGGGCGACCGCGCCGCCTGTCACAACCCGCCCCAGCGATTAATCTTCCGGACGTACGACCGTGCGACGCGAACTGTCAGATCGGGTCATCGTGATCACCGGCGCCAGTTCCGGCATTGGTGCCGCGACGGCGCTGGCGTGTGCCCGGGCCGGCATGCACGTCGTGCTCCACGGGCGCGATGCGGCCCGCCTGGAGGAAGTCGCGCGGCGTGTGCGCGCGCTGCGCCGGACAGCGCACACCGTCGTCGGTGACGTGACGGAGCCGGACCTCAACCGGCGACTGCTGGACACGGCAGAGGCCGCTCTGG
>Ga0209227_1000771_pt1 | contig 26817 bp, 23 predicted proteins | sample YNPBryantNP2012_FD_185815 | JGI IMG/M metagenome (GOLD analysis project Ga0209227, IMG submission 185815) | Anoxygenic and chlorotrophic microbial mat microbial communities from Yellowstone National Park, USA - YNP Bryant NP 2012 (SPAdes)... ...
TGATGCCTATGGGGTCGCAGACCCCCTGCGAGCGAGAGAAAAGGTGGCGCAAGACGCCATCTTCCTGTTAGCTTGATGCCTATGGGGTCACAGACCCCCTGCGAGCGAGAAGTGCGTAAGTCCAAATGGCAGAGTGCAATACTTCATCAGCGAAGGAGGAATATCATGGATCGCAGCGTGTGGTTTCTGAGCGGTTTCGTGTTGGGCGCGCTGGCGGGCGCGGCCGTGGCCGCGCTCATGGCGCCGCAGGCGGGCACCGAGTTGCAGGCGCAGATCCGCCAGCGCCTGGAAGCGATCGCGGAGGAGGGCCGCCGCGCGGCCGCCGAACGCCGCGCCGAACTGGAGGCGCAATTCGCCCAGGCCCGACAGTTCCAGAAGCCGTCGGCCCCGGCCGGCGCGTGAGCCGACCCCCATGTTGAACAGCAAACTGGCTGCCGTCCAGGCCAACGTCCAGCGGCGATGGGATCCGCACTTCGAGTGGATCCACAACGAAGCCGCGCCCTGGACGCCCCTCGCGAAGCCGCTGGCCCAATGCACGATCGGCCTGGTGACGACCTGCGGCCTGTACCGGGCCGACGTGCAGCTTCCCTTCGACGCCTGGCACGACCTGGGCGACCCGTCCTTTCGCGAGATCCACATTGACACGCCGGCCGATCGGCTGCGCATCGCGCATACGCACTATAATCACCAGCATCTGGCGGCCGATCTGAACGTGGCGTTGCCGATTGCCCACTTTGCCCGCCTGGTAGCCGAAGGCGCAGTGGGCCGTCTCTCTCCGTGGACGTACAGCTTCATGGGCTACCTGCCGCAGACGCGGCAACTGGTCAACGAGACCGCGCCCGCGGTGGCGCGGCGGCTGAAGGCCGATGGCGTAGACGCGGCCTTCCTCACCCCGTGTTGACCGCTCTGTCAACAGTCCGTGGGACTGATCGCACGGGCCATTGAAGAGCAAGGCATCGCGACCGTATGTGTCGTGATGAGCCGGGAGATCGCGGAGAACGTCAAGCCGCCGCGTGCGCTGCACGTGCGCTTTCCGTACGGCGCGCCGCTTGGCCCGGCCGGCCACAGCGAAACTCAGATGGCGGTGGTTCGCGAGGCATTGGCGCTGTTGGAGCGGCTCGACCGGCCCGGCATGATCGTGGAGTCCACCGTCGAGTGGCCCGAGTGAGGGGGGCCACAAGCCAGAGGCTTGTGCTACGGACCGCGTTGTCGCTCGCCCGTAACGCAAGCCTCCGGCTTACGCCCGCAACCCGACCACAAGCCAGAGGCTTGTGCTACAGACGGCGTTGCCAGCAAGCCGTCCGTCACCCCCACATGATTCGGAGATCAGGAAAGACCTATGGCGGCAAACCTGTCGTTGCTGGCAACGATTGGACTGGTATTCGCAGTCACGCTCCTGGGCGCGTACCTGCGCGCGCGCATCAGAGACCGCTGTCTCAAGGATTTCGTCGGCTTCCACGTCACGGTGGAACGGGCCAACGGCAAGCTGATCTGGGGAACATTGCGACTGGAAGCAACCGGCCTGGAGTTGATCTATACCGACGCCCTGCAGGACGAGAAGCACATCGAGTCCTCCTATATCCTCTACGCTTCGGAATATCAGGACATCCAGACGATCTATCGTTATGTGGATCGGCTCTCGGACAAAGAAAAGCGCCGGCGGGCCATCAGCATCCGCCGCTCGTTTCATCCCAATCCGTTGCGCCGGCTGGCCCGCAAGACGCGCAATTTCCTCAGCGCGGCCACCGATTCCCTCCAGGAGGTGATCGGCATCCTGCTGGGGCAATTCCAGAAGGCCGCCGGCAGCCGGTATCTGGTGGACCGCACCGATGTGACGTTGAGCAAGTTAGGAAGCAAATACATCGGCGAGATCGGCCGGCAGGCGGATCCGCTGCTGGAACGGCACGTCGGCCGGAAGGTCGTGTTCGAGATCGTCGAAGGGGATGAAGTGCACGAACATGTCGGCGTCTTCAAGGAGTACTCCGGACAGTTCCTGGAGTTCCTCGACATCCGATATCCACAGGTGCAGGTCTTGCCTCTGTACCTGACAGAGGACATCGAGACCGATCGGGTGCGGCTCAGCTATCGAGATGGCTTGATCAGGGCCGAGAATTTGAAGGACGAGCCGCTGCTGCTGGAATGTCTGTGCTGGGACGGCGGGGAACAGCTCTTGAACATCGTGGTGGACGGCGGGGAGGCCGTCGAGCTGTATCCGACCGCGAAGATGGAGCGGCCGGAGGTGCACCTGAGAAGCGCCCGCGAGCTGGACATGATCGTGCCGCGCTCGCGCTGCGTGGTTCGCCATCGTGCCGAGCTCGATCAGTCCGAAAGCCTCAGGGACGCGATCTTCGATGTCGTCTTCGATCTGGGGACGGCGCGGGGGAACAACACCGTGCGCGAGGCGCGCGAACGCCGCCTGCGCCAGGACCTGGCCAAAGATCCTCAAAACCTGTCGGCGGCAACGGCCCTCGCCGGCATCCTCATCCAGAAGGAGGAATACGCCGAGGCCGAGAGACTGCTGCACATGGCCCTGGCGGCCGAAGAGTCATTGCCCGACCGCGGTCGCCGGGCGCGCATGGAGCTGCGCGAGCTCAAGCGCCGCAAGATGAGCGGCCGCGTCGCGCGTTAGGCGGGACGCGGCGTCCGCTCCCCTTCGCCGTCGGACGCGGCCACGACGTCCACGATGAACACGTCCGGCTTGCAGTAGATGCGCCGCGGCGGCACGGCCGAGCCAACTCCGGCGGTGATGAACAGATGGGTGCCGTTCACCACGTAATGGCCGTGATCGAAGCGCCGGCCATAGCGCGACGGCACGATGATCGGGCCGAACCCCGGCAGGCGCACCTGGCCGCCGTGATAGTGGCCGGCGAAGACCGCCGTGTAGCCCAGGCCGCTCAGCCGATAGATGTTGTCGGGCGTATGCGTGATGATCAGCGCCAGCTCGCCCGCCGGCGCGCGCGGCGGTTGCCAGAACACCCGCGACCAGGGCGTTTCGTAGCCGCATAGGGTGATGGTTTGCCCGTCGTGTGCAAGCCGCATGAAGCGATCGCTCAACCAGGTGACGTCCGCCGCCTTCAGCGCCTCGGCCACCGGTTCGTGCCCCAGCCAATACTCGTGATTGCCCAGGACCGCCACCGTCGCCAGACGGCCGCGCGCCACCGCCAGGAGGCGCGGCAGCTCGGCGGCATATTCGATGCGGGTCACCAGGTCGCCGGTGAAGAAGAGCAGGTCGGGCCGGGCCTGGGCCACGCGCTCCAGCGTCGCCAGATAATATTCGACAGGCAGGTCGCCGTTCAGGTGCAGGTCGCTGACGTGCGCGATGCGCAGCGGCGCCCCGCGCCAGTTCGCGGTAGTCAGCCGATAGCGGTAGATCGCCAGATCGGTGGTGGTGATCGGCGAACACAGCGAGACGCCAGCGTTATCTGCGTGAACGGGTCCCTCGCCCGCGTATTGTCGTCGGAGGATGGCCCGGTGCACTTCGCCGGCTATCACCCCCAGGCACACGGCCGCCGGCAACGCCATCCAGATGCGGCCGGCCGCCCACAGGCCAAACAGAAGCGCTATGGCGCCGATCACGACCAGGACCCCACGCAATATCAACTTCTTGGCGCGGCTATCGCTCAACAGGAGCAGGTAACGATTGAGCAGGATCAGGTAGATGCAGCCGCCGGCGATCAGAGAGAGAAGGACCGAGAGTCCGCGCAGCGATTGAGAGATGACTTCAGCCATGGGCACCAGCCTGTGGTTCCGATAGGATGGCGCGTTCCTCCAGAAACCGGCGGACCGCGCTGACGACGACGGGAAGCCCGGCCGGCTCCAGCATGACCATGTGGCCGGCGCCGGGCACGCTCAGAAGCTGTGCGCCTTTGATCTGCTCAGCCAGGAAGCGGCTGTATTTGATCGGCGTCATGCGGTCGGCCTCGCCGCAGATGATGAGGGTGGGTTGGCCGATGGCCGCCACCTCGGCCCGGCGATCGAACGCGTCGCACGCCAGAAAATCGGCGCGCAAGAGATCCGGCGACACCTCGCGCAGGCGCCGACGATAGATGCGGTCGAGCTGCGCGTCGGGCGTCGCGCCGTGGGCCCATTCGACCAGCCGATCGGTCGTGGCCGGGAAATCGGCCTGGAGTCCGTCCAGGATCTCGGGCGCCACCCGCAATTTCGCGCCGGTAGCGATCAGGATCAGGCCGGCCAATCGCTCTGGACGGCGCAACGCCAGCTCGATGGCGATGGCGCCGCCCATCGAATGGCCGGCCAGGACGAACGCCGGCAGGCCGAGCGCATCGGCGAACCCGGCCACCGCGTCGGCGTAGGCGCCGATGGTGTGACGCACCTGGCCGGCCGAACGACCGTGGCCGGGCAGATCGAGCGCATAGACCGGGTGGCCCGGCAGTCGGCGCAGGGCCGGCGGCCAGTGCAGCGCGTTGCCGCCGGCGCCGTGCACCAGCACCAGTGGCGTCGCATTCTGCGGCCGGCCGACCGACCAGGTGTAGGCCAGCTCTTCGGCCCCAACCATCAGCGTCTGATACATCGCAAACCGCGCTTCGTCCTTGCCGCGTCGCCCCTCAAGCTTCGCCTCGCAGGACCGCTTCGATGGCGCTCCGTAGCTCGGCGTAGGTTTCGTCCAGATGTTGCGGAATGAGCCGGACCTCGGCGAGCACCGGCATGAAGTTGGAATCCCCTTCCCAACGAGGCACGATGTGCGTGTGGACGTGGTCGAGCACGCCGGCGCCGGCCGTTTTGCCGATGTTGATGCCGATGTTGAAGCCGTGCGGCTGGGCGCTGCGACGCAAGGCCGCCATGCCGAGCACGACCAGCTCCATCATCTCGCCGATCTCTTCGGCCGTCAGCGCCTCGATCGTCTCGACGTGACGATTGGGGACCGCCATCATGTGGCCGTTGTTGTAAGGATACTTGTTGAGTACCAGGAAAGCCAGCTCGCCCCGATGCAGAACCAGATTGGCCTCGTCATCGGTCGCGTCCAACATGTCGCAGAAGATGCAGCCGGCGCGCTTCTCGCGACGAATGTAGGGCATCCGCCAGGGGGTCCACATCTGTCGCACGATCCCGCCTCCCGCTCGAGAAATAGATGTAACTGCTGTAACTGCGCGTCTTACTTTGCCAGGAGCGCCAGTGCCTTCTCGGCCACGTGTTCCGGCGTGATCCCCAGATGCGCCATCACGGCCGGCCCCTTGCCCGACTCGCCGAAGCGGTTGATGCCCACGACCGCGCCGGCCGATCCGACGTAGCGCTCCCACCCCAGCGTGACCCCGGCCTCGACGGCCACGCGGGCCGTGATGTGGGCCGGCAAGACGCTTTCGCGATATGACGCATCCTGCTCTTCGAAAAGTTCCCAGCTCGGCATGCTGACGACGCGACAGGGGATCCCCCGGTTGGCGAGCAGATCGGCCGCGGCCAACGCCACCGCCACCTCCGAGCCGGTGCCGATCAGGATCACTTGCGCCGCGGCATTCGGGGCATCGGCCAGCACATAGGCCCCGCGGCCGAGCAGCTCGCGGCCGAGCTCCTTCGTGCCGGGCAAGACCGGCAGGTTCTGCCGCGAGAGCAGCAGCGCCACCGGCCGATCGCGATGGGTGAGCGCGTAGCGCCACGCCGCGGCCGTCTCGTTGGCGTCGGCCGGCCGGATGACGACCAGGTTGGGGATGGCGCGCAGCGCGGCCATGTGCTCCACCGGCTGATGCGTTGGGCCGTCTTCCCCCACGCCGACGCTGTCGTGCGTCCACACGAAGATGACGGGCGCCTTCATGATCGCGGCCACGCGCACCGCGCCGCGCATGTAATCGGAAAAGACCAGGAAGGTGCCGCCGTAGGGGATCACGCCGCCGTGCAATGCCATGCCGTTCAGGATGCCGCCCATGCCGTGTTCGCGCACGCCGAAGCGGAGGTAGCGGCCCGTGTAGCTGCCGGGCAGGAAGTCTACGGCATCCTTGGGCCGGGTATTGTTGGAGGGGGTCAGGTCGGCCGAGCCGCCCATCAGGGTGGGCAAGCGCGGCGCGATGGCGTCGAGCACCTTGCCCGAAGCCGCGCGCGTGGACACCTTCGCGCCGGCATCCCACGTCGGCAGGTTGGCATCCCAGCCGGCCGGCAACTCGCCGGCCAGCGCGGCCCGGAAAGTGGCGGCCAGGTCGGGATGCGCGGCGGCATAGCGCGCCATCAGTTCATCCCAGGCGCGATGGTGGGCGATGCCGGCCGCGGCGGCCTGGCCATAGCGCGCCCGCGCCTCTTCGGGCACCCAGAACGTCTCGTCGGCCGGCAGGCCGAGCACTTCCTTGGTCAGCCGCACTTCCGCTTCGCCCAGGGGCGCGCCGTGCGCCTCGGCCGTGTCCTGCTTGTTCGGGCTGCCGTAGGCGATGTGCGACCGGCAGATGATCAGCGAAGGGCGGTCGCCCACCTGTTGGGCCTGCCGGACGGCGTGCGCGATGGCGGGCATGTCGTAGGCGTCCACGCGCTGGACGTGCCAGCCGTAGGCCTGGAAGCGCAGGGGCACGTCGTCGCTGTACGACAGGGAGGTCGGCCCGTCAATGGTGATGCGATTGTCGTCGTAGAAGCAGATCAGCTTGCCCAGCTTCAGGTGGCCGGCGAGCGAAGCGGCCTCGTGGCTGATCCCTTCCTCCAGGTCGCCGTCTCCCGCGAAGACATAGGTGTAATGATCCACGACCGCATGTCCGTCGCGGTTGAAGGTAGCGGCCAGGAACGCCTCGGTGAGCGCCATGCCCACCCCGTTGGCGAACCCCTGGCCGAGCGGCCCGGTCGTCGTCTCGACCCCCGGCGTCAGGCCGTATTCCGGGTGGCCCGGCGTGATGCTGCCGAGCTGGCGGAACTGCTTGATCTGTTCCAGCGGCAGGTCGTAGCCGGCCAGGTGGAGCAGGCTGTAGAGCAACATGGAGCCGTGGCCGCCGGAGAGGATGAAGCGGTCGCGGTTGAACCAGGCCGGATCGCGCGGATCGAAGCGCAGGAAGCGCGTCCAGAGCACATGGGCGACCGTGGCCATGCCCATCGGCATGCCGGGATGGCCCGAATCGGCCTTTTGCACCGCGTCCATGGCCAGGCCACGGATCACGTTGGCGCACAGGATGTCAACATCGTCGTATTCAAAGGGCGAAAGCGCGTGCACAGATGCCTCCGATGTAAGAGATGTACAGGATGAGTTTGCGCGCCTGTGGAGCGCCGACCGGGCGCGCCACGGGCATCAAGGCGAGAATCCGGCCGCCGCCAGAGTGCGCGGCCGGCGAAGGCGGACCGCGCGGTTACACCCTGCCGTTGCTCAGATAGGCGATCGCGCGCGCCTCTTCGCTGCTCATGACCAGCTCGACCGTCTTGCCGCCGGTCGTCGCCGGCACGTCGATGACCTTGACATAGTCGGCGAAGCGCGCGTCCTCGGGCAGCAGCGCCGGCAGGGCGTTCAGCGCCCGGTCGAAGAATTCCTTCCGAAACGGATTGCCGGGCTCTCCGGGATAGATCGCCAGCGGATAGATGCGCGCCTCGACCAGATCTTGAAAGAAGTGGGTGCCATACGACAGGGTCGGCCGGCCGGTTCCGTGTCGCCAGCCGATCTCGATCAGCGCCCGCGTATTGTAGATATCCGCATAGCCCACCTTGACGCCCAGCTCCGGATTGTTGCTTCCCCAGCGGCCCGGCCCCATCAGGATGAACGTCTTGCCCTCCAGCCGCTGGTTGATCCGGCCGATCAGCCGGCCGATCTCGAGCCGTTGCGAAGGATCGCCGAGCTGAAGGTACTTTTCCGGATCCACATATACGATGTAGGCGATATCGTGGACGCAGCCGGTGGGCACCAGCTTGACCGTGCCGAAGAGGATCGCATCTTCGGGAAGCGAGGCCGGGAAGCAGACCTCTTCGGCCAGATAGTGCGTGCTCAGCGGCCGACACTGGAGCAGATGCAGCTCCACTTTGGGCCGCGGGTAGTCGTGGCTCAACCCCAGCGTGAACTCGATGTCCACCGGCCGGCCGTAGCCGAACTCCAACGCCTTCAACACCCATTTCAGGTGATCCACGAAGCTGGTTTGGGTCAACAGGCCGTCGAACGTCAGGATCAGCCGGTTAGGATCGAGGGTATGGTCGTTGAAGACCATCTGCGCGATGTAATCGCCGTGATCCACCGAGGCCAGCAGCCGCAGATGCGGATAGTCGGCCCCCAGCACCTGGCCGACGCGTAACGTCTCGAAGCGGTTCTGCTTCAGGTTGATCACGTCCATGTAGTACTGCGAATAGTGGCGGATCTGCTCCGGACTGCCTTCGGGCCGCAGTTGCGGATGGCTTAACGCGACCATGCGCGGATAATCCTCGCCGACCCGCTCGACCGCGCGCGTGCCCATGCCCGCCACCATGCGCACGAAGCCTTCTTCGCGGCGCAGCTTGGGGCTCCAGATGAAGGGATTGCGACTGTAGGCCATGCCGGCCACCATCGGGAAGAAGTAATCGCGATACGTTTCCCCTTGCACCGGCTGGATCATCACCGCCATGCGCTCGTCGTAATCCAGCAGCCCCTTCTGCTTGCGGTAGAAGAGCGCGTTCGGATTGGCAAAGCTGGCGTAGACGCGCGCAATCGCCCGCGTGAGCGCGTCCAGGTTCTCCGCGGGCGTGCCCTGATTGGGGCAGAAGACGCTCTCGTAGATGCCGGCGAACGAGACGTCGAAGTTGTCCTCCAGCAGACTGGAGGAGCGCACGATGAGCGGCCTGGGGCCGACCAGCTTCAACACCTCTTCCAGTTGTTTGACCACGTATTCCGGGAAGCGGCTGTTCAGATAGGCCTCCTGGAGGATCGGATACTCGGCCGTGATCTGATCCAGCGGCTTGTACTTCTGGTTCATGAAGTCGGACAGGTTGTTCAGGGCCTGGTGCTCGTAGAAGACGTCGGCGCCGAGGAAGAAGGTCTCGGGAAGCACGAGCTGCAGCGATTCGCGGCCCTTATCCTGGCCGGCGAGGGTTTTCTGCAAGATCTTCCAGGCCAACACCAGGCCCGCGGCCTTGCCGCCGATCTTGCCCGTGCCGATGCGGTGGCTGCGGATCCAGCGCAGATCGGCGATGTCCAGATACTCCTTGGCGATCCGCACGAACTGCAGTTGCTCGCTGATCATGGCGCGGATCAGCACCACCTTGATCTCTTGCAGGTGATGTTGAACCCTGGCGCGCTGCTCGGCCGGCAGCGCCTCGAATTCCTCGGCCTGCTGGAACAGCCACTCCCACGGCGCCAGCTCCGGGTTCAGCGTCAGGATCTCTTCGCGCGATTTGCGTTGCTTCAGCACCTCGCGCGCGATCTCGTCGAAGCGGCTCAAGGGAAAGTTGTAGGCGAAGTAATAGTCGGTGCGCTGATCCCGAATGATGGCCAGTCGCCGTTCCCACACGTCCGACGGCTCGTCCGTGTAGGGATTCAAGATCCCTTCCCGCTTCTGCGATTCGATCGCCTCTTCTTTGACTTCTTCCTCGAAACGCTTGGGGTCTACGATGCCGCGCTTGAAGAGCTCCTGGCGCATCCGCTCGCGAATGGTGCTGGCCAGGATCGGAAAGCGGCTGATGCGCAGGTAAATGCGCCATACCTTTCCCATTTCTCGCGATTCATCAGCCATTTTCCACTCCTCCTGCTCCCATGAGTATACCCGCAAACCCATCATCAAATCAAGCTCAGCCACGCGACCCCCAAGGCCAGGCTCAACAGGGTGATCGGCACACCGGCCTTCAAGTATTCGACGAAGCCGAGATGGACTTCGCGGCCCTTGGCGATCTCGGCCACGATCAGGTTGGCCACCGAGCCGAGCAACGTCAGGTTGCCGGCAAAGGTGGTTGCCATGGCCAGGGTCAACCAGGCGCGGTGCGGATCGGCCAGTTGCGGGATGAGCGGCCGGAAGAGGAGCACGGCCGGCACGTTCGAGACCAGGTTGCTGAGGATCACTGCCACCAGCGACAGCGCCGGCGTCCCCTGGCCGGCGATGGGCCGGCCGACGGCGAAAAGTTGTTCGCTCAGGCCGATCTCCTCGATGGCGCCCGTCACGATGAACAGGCCGGAAAAGAAGACCAGCAGCGAGACATCCACCTCGTTGAACACGCGCTGCGGCTTGATGCGCCGCGTGATGAGCAAGAGGGAAGCGGCCGCCAGCGCGGCCAATGCCACCGGCGCGCCGGCCAGGAACGCGATCAACATCAGGCCCACGGCCACCAAGCTCTTGCGCAACAGCGGCCGATAGACCGGCTCCCACGGCAGATATACATCATCGCCGAAGCGCTGCCGGCCGAGCTCGCGAGGGTAGATGGCCACCAACACGCCCCACACGACCGCCAGCCCGGCCAACGACACGGGCAACAGCCGGGCCGTGAACGCCACGAACGGGATCTGCGACGCCACGCCGATGATCATGTTCTGCGGATTGCCCACAATGGTGGCCGCCGACCCGATGTTGGCCGCGGTCACCAGGCCGATCAGGTAGGGAATCGGATTGCGCTTCAGCGCCAGGGTGAGCTCCAGCACCAGCGGGGTCAACATGAGCACGATCGTATCGTTGAGAAAGAGCGCCGACAGGATGCCCGAGGACGCGATGATCAACGCGAGCAACTGCCGCGGTGTGCGGGCCAGGCGGATCACCTCGCTGCCGATCAGGCGAAAGAAGCCCGACAGGCGCAGGTTCACGTTGATGACCATCATCGCGAACAGGAGCACCAGCGTGTTCATGTCCAGGCTCGCGTAAGCCCGCTCCAACGGGATGGCGCCCATGACGATCAGCGCGGTGGCGCCCACCAGCGAGATCGTCGCGCGGTTCATGCGCAGGCGAGGGTAGCGGCCCACCGCCACGCCGATCAACGTGACCACGATCACGACCAGAGCCAATCCGTTGCGCAAAGCCATACGATTCCTTGCACCGACCGTTTCTTTCAAGTATACCCCGAAGGAGGGTTGCGGACAAAATGGCGCGGCGGTATAATTTGCTCGATTCGTCTTTGAGTCACTCCATTACAGAAAGGCCCTGACAGTGAAGCTGCGACTTTACATAACAGCACCATCGTATGCGATGCGGAACCCGGCCGAAAAGGCGAAGACATTGAAAACGGCCCAGACCTGGGCCGACGCGCTGGGATGGGAGGTCGTGCCGTCGCCGTTGCTCGACCGCTATCAACAGTATGGCGTATGGCTGCCGGTGGAGGCGCGCGCCGCAGACCTGGAGGTTGCGCTGCAACACGAGATCATCTGGGCCTTCCGCGGCGGCTATGCCGCGGTGCACCTGGTGCCGACGCTCCTGCGCGCGCCGGCCGTCGGCCGGCCGTGGCTGATCGGCTACAGCGACATCACCGTCCTGCACGCGTGCTGGCAGGTGCGCGGCTGGGGGCCGGCCCTGTACGGCACCTTGAGCGAGACCACGACCGACTCGCGACAGGCCGCCAGCCTCCTGGCGTTCCTGCGCGGCCAGGCATTCGAGTGCACTTCCGAAGTCGAGCCGGCGGCCCGCGTGTTGCGGCCGGGCGCGGTCCGCGCGCCGCTCTTTGCTGCGTGCCTGGTGGTGTTGGCCAGCCTGTGCGGCACCTCCGCCTTCCCCGACCTGCGCGGCCACATCCTGGCGATCGAGGACATCGACGAGCGACCCTATGCCATTGACTTCGCCCTGAACCAGATGTACCTGGCCGGCAAGCTGGAGGGGGTGGTGGGATTGCTCGGCGGCGCGTTCCATCACCAGGTGGCAGCCGATTACGGCGGGCCGACCGTGGACGAGATCCTGGCGGATTGGGCCGACCGCCTGGCCGTGCCGGCCATCTGTCGGCTGCCGTTCGGCCACATGGAGGATCCACTGGTGCTGCGCGCCGGCGCGACGGTGGAGATGGAAGCGCGGTCCGATGGCCGCTGGCGGCTGAGCTGGCCCGCAGACCAGGAGGAGCCGACCCGATAGAGGACAGCGCGCAGGATGACCCTGGTCTACCTTGCGATGGGCTGGTGCGCCGGCATCTGGCTGGCGCACCAGCTTTGGGGCCTGGGTGCGATCGGCTGTACGACGCCCGCCTGGGCGTTCATCGGCCCGGCCCTGGCCGCGGCGCTGGCGGCCGGCCGCTTCCGCCCGCGCACGGCCGGTCGCCTGGCGGCCATCTTGCTCTGCGCGGCGCTCCTGGGCGCCTGGCGCTACCAGGCCCGGCCCTTTGCCGTCTGCCCGGCGGCCGATCGGCTGGCCGCCTATAATGGCACGGCCGACGCGCCGGCCTACGCGACGGTCGAAGGGGTGATCGTCGGCTATCCCGATGTACGGGATACGCGCACCTTCTATCGCGTGCGGGCCGATACGCTCATCCTCGCCGGCCGCGCGCGGCCCGTGCAGGGCGACCTCCTGGTGCAGGCCGCCCGCTTTCCGGCCTTCGCCTACGGCGACCGCGTCCGCGCCGGCGGCCAGCTCATCATGCCCCCTGTCTTCGACGATTTCGACTACGCCGCGTATCTCAGCGCGCGCGGCATCCATAGCCTGATGCGTCGCGGCCGCCTCGAGCTGATCGCGGCCGGCCGGGGCCATCCGTTTTGGGCCGCGCTCTATCGGCTGCGCGCGGCCGGCTCTGACCTGTTGAACCGCGCCTTGCCCGAGCCGGCCGCCGCGCTGGCCAACGGCATGTTGCTCGGCATCGAAAGCGGCATCCCGCCGGCGGTGGATGAGGCGTTCAAGGCCACCGGCACCGCGCATGTGATCGTGATCTCCGGCAGCAACATCGCCCTCTTCACCGGCGTGCTCATGGGACTGCTCGGCCGCCGCGTGGGCAAGACCCGCGCGGCGTTGCCGGTGGCGCTTACCGTCGTGCTCTATGTGCTCCTGGTCGGCGCGGATCCGCCCGCGCTGCGCGCCGGCATCATGGGCATCCTCTACGTGATCGCCGCCGCGTTGGGCCGCACGAGCACCGCCTACGTATCGCTCTTCTTCTCCGCGCTCCTCATGACCCTCATCAACCCGCTGAGCCTGTGGGATGTGGGCTTTCAGCTCAGCTTCGGGGCCACCCTGGGCCTGATCCTCTTCACGCCGGCGCTCCAGTCGCGCGTCGAACGCTTCCTGGCGCGCCGCCTCCCGCCGGAGCGGGTCCGCCAGGCGATGGGCTTCCTGAACGACGCGTTGATCGTCACGATGGCGGCGCAGATCCTGACGCTGCCGTTGATCGTCTACTATTTCGGCCGGCTCTCAGTCGTCTCGCTCCTGGCCAACTTCCTCATCTTGCCCGTGCAGCCGGCCATCATGCTCGGCGGCATGATCACCCTGGTCGTCGGCCTGATCTGGGAAGGGTTGGGACGGATTGCGGCGGCCGTGCCGTGGCTGTTCCTCACCTACACCGTGGCGGTGGTGCGGACCCTGGCGGCCGCGCCGCTGGCGTCGGTCGAAACGGGCGCGCTCGGCCGGGCGTTTGCGGTGGTCTACGGACTGATCCTGGTCGCCTGGTTCGTCCGCCGCAGTTGGCCGGCGCTCTATCGGCGCTTGCCCTTGCCGGCGCACGCCGGCCGCTGGACGCTGGCGGCCCTCGCCGCGACCTGGCTGGTGGTCTCGACGGCCAACCTGTTGCCCGACGGCCGGTTGCATGTGATCTTCATCTCCATGGAAGGGGGCGAAGCGGCCCTGGTGACTACGCCCGCGGGCCGGCGGGCATGGATCTGGGATGGCCGGGGCGATGGCGCGCGCCTGGCGATGGCCGCCCGGCCCCTGTTGGCGGCCGGCGAGAGCAGCGTGAGCCTGGCGCTCGGCCCGAACGCAACCGCCTTTTGGCCGGGCGCCCGTTCGGCCGACGCGGATCGGCCGGCCGCCGGCACGCGCATCCGCCTGGGCGGCGGGGTCGAGCTGCTCTGCGTGGCGCCGGGGGAAGCCTGGTTGTTGCGCTATGGAGATTTCAGCACCATCCTGCCGGCCACGATCTCCCCGGCCGGCCAATCCTGGCTGAGGGATGCGGGGCCGGACATCGGGCCGTTGGCGCTGCTCAAGACGGCCGGTCCCGACACGGCCGCCTGGCCGCAGGTGGCATTCCTGGAGCGCACGGCACCTCAGATCGTGCTCTGGCCGGAGGGCACGACCTATCCGGCCGACGTGGCGGCATGGCTCGCCGGCCGGGGGGCCGTTCGCGTGGCAGAAGAGGGCGTCGTGGAGGCGATCAGCGACGGCCGGCGCATCTGGTTGCGCCGGTGGAGCGGAATGCGCCGGTAGGGACAGGATCGCGTGTTCCCTACTTGCCGCCCACCGTGATGCGGCGGGTGACGATGTACCAATCGGCGACGTTGCGGAAGCGATCGGCCGGCTCGTTCAACGGCCCTACCTGTACGCCGTGGATCTTGTCGCGCACGCCGAACGAGTAGACCGGATAGTAGAGCAGGAGGGCGGGCACTTCGCGGGCGAAGATGCGCTGGAACTCCACGTAGTGCTTGCGCCGCGCGGCCGGGTCAACGGTCGAGCGGGCCTGTTCGATGGCCTCATCGGCGGCCTGGTTGTTCCACCCGCTGTAGTTCTGGCCGTCCTTGCTCTGCGTCGAATGCCACAACGGATAGGGATCGGGATCGCCGGCCAGCTCCCAATGGACGACCGCCGCATCGAAGCTGCGCGGGGTCAGGAAGTCGGCCGTGAGGCCCGCCAGCGTGACCGGTTGGGGCTTCGCGTCCACGCCGATCTTCGCCCAGGCCTCGGCGAGGGCCTCGAGCAGGCGGCGATCGTCGCCGACCAGGATGAACGCCAGCGGCCGGCCATCCTTCTTCCGCACGGTTTCCCCTTCGGCCAGGACCCAACCCGCTTCGTCGAGCAACGCGGCCGCCCTGGCCGGATCGGCCGCGTACTTCGGCACGTCGGGATCGTAGGCCCAGGTGGCCGGCAACAGCGGCGAATGGGCGACGATCCCCTGGCCGTAAAGGACCGCATCAATCAGCGCCTGTCGGTCGAGCGCATAGAGCAGCGCCTGGCGCACGGCCGTATCCTGAAAGAAGGCCACGTTGGGATTGTTCTGGTTCAGATAGATCACCGTATAGCCGGAAAGCGGCGCGGAGAAGAGCTGCAGGTCCTGGCGTTGCGTCGCGGCCGCGATCTCTTCCGGCCAGATGACGCTGATGCCATCTATCTCCTTCCGGTCGTAGGCCGGCATCAGGCTCTGATGATCGGGATAGAAGCGGAACGAGAGGCCCGCCAGATAGGGCGCCTTGCCGGCGAAGCGCGGATTGGCGATCAGATCGGCCCGCGTGGCGCTGAGCCGGGCCATCTGCCACATGCCGGTGCCCACGGGCCGGGTGTTGAGCTGCGAGTTCATCATCTCGGCCACCGGCACCCGCTCCCACAGATGGGCCGGCAAGAGGCCGATCGTCGTGTAATCCAGAAAAGAAGGGAGCCGCTGCTCGAGGGTAAAGCGAACCGTCACGCCTTCGGGGCCATCGGGCGCCTCGACTTTGACCGCCTTCCAGAGGGCATGAAGCCACGGCACGCCGGGGAAATCATCGGCCTGCAGCGCGCGCACCGTGTAGAGCACGTCGGCCGCGGTGACCGGAGCGCCATCGTGCCAGAAAAGGCCGCTGCGCAGGCGGAAGTCGTAGGTCAGGCCGTCCGCGCCGATCGTCCAGCTTTCGGCCAGGTCGGGAACCACGTTTCCCTGCTCGTCCAACTGCGTGAGGCCGTTGAAGAGCAGGGAAACCAGGAGCGCATCTATCTGATTGTACTGGCTGAGAAGAGGGTTGATGTACTGGGCGCTGCCGGCCACCCCTTCAACGTAGGTGCCGCCCTGGTCGGGGACGGTGACCGTGGTGAAGTTGTAGGCGGCGTAGCGCAACAGCGCCACCAGCAGAACGATGCCCAACAGGGCGATCAGCGCCTGCCAACGAAGGTGTCTGCCCAAGTTCAGCCCGCAATGCGCACCGTGACGATCGCCAGCAGGACGAAGAGCACGCCCAAGACGATCGTGGCCTGATACATGGTCTTTTCGACCCCGCGGCGGGTGCGCGCCACGCCCATATCGCCGCCGCCGAACATCTGGCTCAGGCCCGCGTCTTTGGCCTGCAGGGTCACCAGCACGATCAACGCCACGGCAAGAACGACTTGCGCCAGGTAGAGATAGATCTTCACAGGATAATCGGCCTCCGTTTATAGCGTGCCGGCGCGTCGGCGCCGGCCTGACAGACGAAAATTATATCATGCGCGGCGAAGAGGGACAAACTTCGCCCCCGCCGATTCCATTGGGCGAGAACCGGTGTTGCCAGAATGGATCAGGTTGCAGTATAATTGCAGGCAGCCAGTTTCCTCTGGCGCAATGCACGATAGCGCCAGACCCAAACCGGTGGAGCAAGAAAGTCCGGCCCCGATCATGTCCGTTGCGGCCGGCCCATAGAAAAGCGAGGAGTTTTCCCATGCCCCCAATCTGGCAGGACGAACTGGCCCAGCTCTATCCCGCCGATCGGTTGCTTGTGCAGCCTGCTCAGCTCATACCGTACGAGTCGGATGCACTGACCGCCTATCGCACGCGGCCCGCCGCGGTCGTCATCCCGGAGACGCAGGACGAGGTGATCAGGACGGTGCGCATCTGTCATCGGCATGGCGTGCCGTTCGTGGCGCGCGGCAGCGGCACCAGCCTTTCCGGCGCGTCTCTGCCGATCCAGGACGGCGTGCTGATCACGCTCAATCGGCTGAACCGCATCCTCAAGCTCGATCCCGAAGAACGGATCGCGGTCGTCGAGCCGGGCGTGATCAACCTGAACGTCACCAAGGCCGCCAGTCCTTACGGCATGTACTTTGCGCCCGACCCTTCCTCGCAGCCGGTTTGCACCATCGGCGGCAATGTCGCCTTCAATTCCGGCGGCGCCCATTGCCTGAAGTACGGCATGACCAGCAACCACGTGCTCGGCATGAAGGCCGTCCTGGCCGATGGCGAGGTCGTAACCCTGGGCGGCGATAGCCTGGAAGGCGTCGGCCCCGACCTGGTGGGGCTGTTCGTCGGGTCAGAGGGGCTCTTCGGCATCGCGCTGGAGATCACGTTGCGCCTGTTGCCCAAGCCGGAGCGCTATCGCACGATCCTGGCCGCCTACGATAGTCTGAGCAAGGCCGGCGATGCCGTGACCGCGGTCGTGGCGTCGGGGCTGTTGCCGGGCGCCATCGAGATCATGGATCGGCTGGCCATCCAGGCGGCCGAGGCGGCCGTCCAGGCGAACTATCCGAAGGCCGCGGCCGCGCTGCTCATCGTTGAGCTGGATGGCGAGGCGCAGCAAGTCGAAGAGGAGTTCAAGCGGCTGAGGCCGATCATCGAGGCATCGGGCGCGTACGAGATCCGGGTGGCCCAGGATGACGCCGATCGGTTGCGCATCTGGAAGGGACGCAAGAGCGCGTTTTCGGCCGTGGGCCGGCTCAGCCCGGACTACCTGGTGAACGACGGCGTCGTCCCGCGCGGCCGGCTGGGCGAGGCGCTGATCGAGATCGAGCGGCTGAGCGCGGCATATGGCCTGCGCGTGGCCAACGTCTTCCATGCCGGCGACGGCAACCTGCACCCGCTCATCCTCTACAACGGCCGCGAGCCGGGCGCGTATCAGAAGGCCGAGCGGCTGGCCGGCGAAATCGTGCGACTGTGCGTCGCGTTCGGCGGCTCGATCACGGGCGAACACGGCATCGGCATCGAGAAGCGGGAGTATCTGCCGGTCATGTTCGGCGCGGACGACATCGAGACGATGCGCCGTCTGCGCCGCGCCTGTGACCCGCAAGAGATCGCCAATCGCGGCAAGATGTTCCCCGGCGATGGCAGCGCCGCGCCCCGGCAGGTGGGAATGCATCCGCTGGAGGCCGCCGGAGTGATTTCGCGAGAATCAGTAGATCACAGATTCAAGCTCAGAGGGGGTCTGTGACCCCCGACCGCCGGTCACAGACCGGCTTGGAGCAGCAAAATTGTGATCTACTGAGAATAGAAGAGAGAAGACGGTATGAGCTACACATTGGATATCCTGGATCTGCCGCCGGAACTGCAACGGCCCATGATCCGGCTGATCGAATCGTTCCGGCAGTCGCTCCATGCCGAGCTGGCCGTGCGCCGCGAAGACTTCGATCGCTTGAGCGATGCCGTTGTGGAGCTGGCCGAGGCCCAGAAGCGCACCGAGCAGCGCCTCGACCGCCTGGAGGCCATCGTCGCGGAGCTGATCGAAGCCCAGAAGCGCACGGAGCAGCGCGTCGCGGAGCTGGCCGAAGCCCAGAAGCGCACCGAGCAGCGCCTCGACCGCCTGGAGGCCGTCGTCGCGGAGCTGATCGAAGCCCAGAAGCGCACCGAGCAGCGCGTCGCGGAGCTGGCCGAGGTCCAGAAGCGCACCGAGCAGCGCGTCGACCGCCTGGAGGCCATCGTCGCGGAGTTGATCGAAGCCCAGAAGCGCACCGAACAGCGCGTCGCGGAGCTGGCCGAGGCCCAAAAGCGCACCGAACAGATCCTTCAGGGGCTCATCGGCCGCGTCGACCGCATGGACGAGAAGCTGGGGCGGCTGGTCGGCGAGAGCCTGGAACGACGCTATCGCGAGCGCGCCTTCGCCTATTTCGGGCCGATCATGCGTCGCATCCGGGTCGTATCGCTGCAAGATGTGGTCGCCGACATAGAGGATCGCCTGACCGAGGCGGAGCTCAACGATCTGTTGCCGCTCGATGTCCTGGTGCGCGGCCAGGTGCAGCAATTGGCCCAGAAGCCCGAAGTGTGGCTGGCCATCGAAGTCTCTGCGGTCGTAGATCGCAGCGATGTGGAACGGGCGCGACGTCGCGCCGGCCTCTTGCGCAAAGCGGGCCTGACGACCATCCCCGTCGCGGCCGGCGAAGAGGTCACCGAAGGCGCCCGTCAGCTTGCCCAGCGCGAGAACGTCATGTTGCTCCAGGACGGCCAGCGGTTGTTCTGGGATGAAGCGCTGGCCGATGCTGTAACGGCATAACGCGGAGCCTGGCCCGTTGCGAAGATCATAAAGGGAACCTATGCCAGACGTCATCCTGAAACCCACCACGGTCGCTGATCTGCAGGCGGCCGTGCGCGATTGCGTGCACGTCTTGCCGCGGGGGGCCGGCACCAAGACCGCGCTCTCCTCGGCCTCCGACGGCTTCATGCCGCTCGACCTGACCGGCCTCTCCGGCATCGTCGAATATCAGCCGGCCGAGTTCACCTTTACGGCCCTGGCCGGCACGCGCGCGAGCGAGGTGGCCGGCGTCCTGGCCGAACACGGCCAATATCTGCCCTGCGATCCGCTGTTGGTCGAAGCCGGCGCGACGCTGGGCGGCACCGTGGCCGCGGGCGCCAACGGGCCGGGCCGCTATCGCCACGGCGGCCTGCGCGACTTCATCCTGGGTGTGCGCTATGTGGACGCGGAAGGTCGGCTGATCGCGGCCGGCGGCAAGGTAGTGAAGAACGCGGCCGGCTTCGACATCCCCAAGCTCATGGTCGGCAGCCTGGGACAGTTCGGCGTGCTGGTCGAGTTGACCTTCAAGGTGTTTCCCCGGCCCGAAGCCCACGCGACGTTACGGCTCGACCTGTCATCTCTTGCCGAAGGCGTGACGGCGCTCATCAGGCTCACGGCCGCGCCGCTCGACCTGGACAGCGTGGATCTGGCGCCCACCGGCAAGGGCGCGGCCCTGTGGGTGCGACTGGCGGGCCTGGCCGACGCGTTGCCTGCGCGCATCGAGCGGCTGCGGCAGTTGCTCGGCGGCGGGGAGCCGATGGCGGAAGCCGACGAAGCCCGCTTCTGGCGCGACGCGCGCGAACTGGCGTGGGTCCCGGCCGGCTGGTCGCTGATCAAGGTCCCGGTGACGCCGAAGAAGATCTTGAAGCTGGAGCAGGACATCCCGACAGATGCCCTCCGCCGTTACAGCGTCGCGGGCCAGGTCGCCTGGATTGCCACGCCCGACGCGGCCGGCCTGGATGCGACGCTGGCGCGGAACGACCTGTCGGGCCTCGTGTTGATCGGCCCGGCGAGCAAAGTGCGCCTCGGCGTGCAGCCCGGCGAACCGTTCGAGCGCCGCATCAAACAGGCCCTCGATCCGCTCGGCCGCTTCCCCAGCCGCGCCTGAATCTGCCTGGGACCGATCCCGCCACAAAGAAATGCGTCGCTTCACACACAATTCGCTGACCTGCCGATCTGCCGATTGACCAATCCACCGATTTGCCGATCTACCGATTTGCTCGAGGTCTTCATGCAACATGCTATCCCCGTCGAAACCCTCGGCCCCCAAGGCCCGGCCATGGCCCAGGCCGTCGAGTCGTGCGTCCATTGTGGCTTCTGTTTGCCCGCCTGTCCTACCTATCAGGTCCTGGGCGAAGAGATGGATTCTCCGCGCGGCCGCATCGTGCTGATGAAGTCCGCGCTGGAAGGCATCCTGTCGGTCGAAGAGACGTTGCCCTACATAGATCGTTGCCTGGGATGTCAGGGATGCGTCACCGCGTGTCCGTCGGGCGTCCGCTATGGCGACCTGGTGACTTCGTTTCGCGCCTATGCCGAAGCCCGGCGCAAGCGGCCGTTCATGGCGCACGTGCGTCGCGCCCTCGTGCGCGAGACGATCCCCTACGCCGATCGCTTTCGCGTCGCCGCGGCCGCCGGCAAGATCGGCAAGGCGGTGGAAGGGTTGGTGCCCGCCGAACTGCGCGGCATGCTCTCATTGTTGCCCGATCGCATGCCGCCGGCCCGGCCGCTGCCGGCCTTCTATCCGGCCGAAGGGCCGCGGCGGGCGCGGGTGGCGCTGCTGGCGGGATGCGTCCAGCAGGCGCTCGCGCCCGACTTCAACTGGGCGACCTTGCGGGTGCTGGCGAAGAACGGCGTAGAGGTGGTGATTCCGGCCGGCCAGGAGTGTTGCGGCGCGCTTGCCATGCATCAGGGCGAGTCGGCAGAAGCCCGACGACATGCGCGCGCCAACCTGCGCGTCTTTCCGCGCGACGTCGACGCGATCATCACCAACGCGGCCGGTTGCGGCTCGGGGCTCCACGAGTACCCGTTGCTCTTCGCGGGCCTGCCCGAAGCCGAAGCCGCGGCCGAGCTGGCCCATAAGGCCGTGGATGTGTCCGTCTTCCTGGATCAGCTCGGCATCGTGCCCCTGCCGGCGTTGCCGCAACCGCTGAAGGTGGCCTACCACGACGCCTGTCATCTGGCCCACGCGCAGAAGGTCACCGATCCCCCGCGCAAGCTGTTGCGCAGCATCCCCAACCTGACGCTGTTGGAGGTGCCGGAGGGCGAGATCTGTTGCGGTTCGGCCGGCACGTACAACATCGAGCAGCCCGAGGTCGCCGGGCAGCTCGGCCAACGCAAGGCCGCCAACATCCTCAAGACCGGCGCCGACGCGGTGGCCGCGGGCAACATCGGTTGCCTGGTGCAGATCCGCACCCATCTGCAACTGGCGGGCCGGCCGTTGCCCATTTACCACACGATCGAACTCCTCGATGCGGCCTATCGCAGCGGCCAATGATATAATAACACGAAGTCGGGCGCAGTTTTTGCGCAAACTAAACGGGAGAGATACGATGAGCGAAAAACGTCGCATCTTGACGGGCGACCGGCCGACGGGCCGGATGCATCTGGGGCACTATGTGGGGAGCTTGCGCCACCGGGTGCGCCTGCAACACGAATACCAGTGCTTCTTCATCATCGCCGATCTGCACATGTTGACCACCAAGAACACCAAAGAGGACATCGCGGCGGTGGCCGACAATGCCCGCGGCATGGTGCTGGATTATCTGGGGGTGGGCATCGATCCGACCGTCTCCACGATCTTCCTGCAGTCGGCGATCCACGAGACCTACGAGCTGGCCTTGCTTCTGGGCAATCTGGTCACGGTGCCCCGGCTGGCCCGCCTGCCGAGCATCAAGGAGATGGCGCGCGCCGCGCTGATGGACGAAGAGACGATTCCCTTCGGTCTGTTGGGCTATCCGGTGCTCCAGGCCGCCGATATCCTGCTTCCGCGCGCGCATCTGGTGCCGGTGGGCAAGGACAACCAGGCCCACGTCGAGATCACCCGCGAGATCGCCCGGCGCTTCAACAGCCTGTACGGCGAGGTGTTCCCGATCCCCGATGACCTGGTCGAGGGGGAGACATTGCCCGGCACCGACGGCCAGGCCAAGATGAGCAAGTCGCTCGGCAACGTCATCTTCTTGAACGACGATGCGGCCACGGTGCGCAAGCGGGTCTTCAGCATGTACACCGACCCCAAGCGCATCCACGCCGACATCCCCGGCACGGTGGAGGGCAATCCGGTCTTCACCTACCTGGATCATTTCGACCCCGACCGCGCCGGGCTGGAGGAAATCAAGGAGCGCTATCGGGCCGGCCGGATCGGCGATGTGGAGGTGAAGGAGCGCCTGGCACGGGTGTTGAACGAGTTCCTGGACCCGATCCGGGAACGCACCGCCTACTACGCATCCCAGAGCGGCCTGGTGGACGAGATCATCTACGAAGGCACGTTGCGCTATCGCGAGGTGGCCGCGGAGACGCTGCGCGAGGTCAAGAAGGCGATGGGGATCACGAGCACCTTCAATCGCATCGCGCGCAAGGCCGAGGAGCGCAAGAAGAAGGCGATGAAGGGACACGAAGGCGGCGAGGGAGCATAGGCGTCACGCCAACAGAACTTACGCATCATGAGACCGAGAAGTCCATGGCACAGATAAGGGTCGTTCTCTTCGACCTGGGCGACACGCTCGTGGATCTGGGCGAAGGCCGCGGGGACTATGAGGCGCGGCTGATCGGCCGGAGCGCGCACGTGTATGATGTGCTTGCAGGGCTGGGCGCGGCCGTGCGCGATCGCGAGCGGTTCGCGGCCGCGCTCGCCCATGAGAGCGAGGCGCTCTATCAGGCGGCCCTCGCGGAACAGCGCGGCATAGACATCTATGAGGTGATGCGGCGCTTCCTGCCGCAGATGGGCGTTCCGGCCGAAGAGGCCTGGGTGCGCGCGGCGGGAGAAGCGTTCTATGCCCGCAAAGACGGCGGAGCCGGGTTGCGTCCTGGCGCGCGCGAGGTATTGGCCGCGCTGCGGGCGCGCGGCTACCGGCTCGGCGTGATCTCGAATACTCTTCAGCCGGGCCCCATCATGGACCAGGCGCTGGTCGGCCGCGGCCTGTTCGATTTCTTCGAGGCGCGAGTCTATTCTTCGGTGGTGGGGGTGGCCAAGCCGCACCCGTTGATCTTCCAGACGGCTCTGGCCGCGCTGGGCGTGGCGGCCGACTGCGCGGTCTACGTGGGAGATCGCCTGCGGACCGACGTGGCCGGCGCGCAGGCCGTGGGCATGAAAGCGGTGCTGATCGAGGTAGCGCATCGCCCGGAGGCGGACCCGGCCATCCGGCCCGATGCGCGCATTCGCGAGCTGCCCGATCTGCTCGGCGTACTCCCCCAGCTTGGTGGATGACCGTCGCCAGATACAGCGGCGCGCCGGCCGAGATCGCCGCCGGGGTCGCGGCCCTGGTCGAGGAGCTGGTCGCCGAAGGGTTGGCGGCCGCCGATGAGGTGGAAGCCGGCCGCGCCGTTGCACCCTCCGGCCATCGGCTCGCCCGACGGCCATCGGCCGCCGTTCGCCAAGCCGACCCTCGAAAAATACACCGACATGGCCCACACGTGGTATAGCGGTAGCATGTCACCGCAGTCACAAGGAGCAGCGCCGATGCCGCTACTGAATGCTCTGGTGCGCACCCTGGCGATCATGCGCAAGGAGTTCATCCACGTCCGCCGCGATCCACGCACCCTGACGATCGTGATCATCCTGCCGATCTTTCAGTTGATCATGTTCGGCTATGCCGTGACGAGCGACGTCAAGGACCTGCCGCTGGCGGTGTTCGACCAGGATCGCACGGCCGCCAGCCGGGCGCTGATCGCGGCTTATCGCCATTCGGGCTACTTCGACATCGCGTACTACGTCACCTCTCACGACGAAATCGCCTATCTGATCGACTCGGGCCGGGCGCGCGCGGGCCTGACGATCCCGCCGGGCTACAGCGAGCGCCTGGCGCGCCGCGAGCGCGCGGAGGTGAGCTTCATCATTGATGGCTCGGACCCGACGACCGCGAACACGGCGCTCTCGGCAGCTACGGCCATCGGCCAGGCGCACGGCGCCGACCTGCTGCAGGAGGCCATCCGCCGCGGGGGTGTCCTGCCGGGCCTCCTCCCCGGCGTCGAGGTGCGCACGCGCGTCTGGTACAATCCCAACATGCAGAGCGCCTACTACATGGTGCCGGCGTTGATCGGCCTGATCCTGCAAACGCTCACCGCACTGCTCACCGCGGTGGCCATCGTGCGCGAGCGCGAACAGGGCACGCTGGAGAGCCTGATCGTCACGCCCATCCGCTCGATCGAGCTGATCCTGGGCAAGATCGTGCCCTACGTCGTGCTCGCATTCATGGACACGATCCTCATCCTGATCGTCGGCACCTACTGGTTTCACGTGCCGATCAACGGGAGCGTGGCGCTCCTGCTGGCGCTGGCCGTCCTGTTCCTGATGAGCTCGCTGGGGATCGGCCTGCTGGTCTCATCGGCGGCGCGCACGCAACAGGAAGCGATGATGATGGCCTTCTTCACCATCCTGCCGTCGGTCTTCCTGTCCGGCTTCATGTTTCCCATCGCCGCGATGCCCATCGCCCTCCAGTGGTTCAGCAAGGTGATCCCACTGACCTATTTCCTGGTGATCGACCGCGGCATCGTGCTCAAGGGCAACGGCATCGCCATCCTGATGCCGCAGGTGATCACCCTGGCGGTGCTCGGGACGATCATCCTCTCGCTGGCGGTCCTGCGCTTCCGCAAACGCCTGGAATGAGGCTCGCCCGATGGACGAAACACCCGCCATCGAAGCCCTGGAGCTGACCCGCCGGTTCGGCCGGATCACGGCCGTGGATCGGCTCAACCTGACGATCGCCCGCGGGGAGATCTTCGGGCTGATCGGCCCGGACGGCGCGGGCAAGACGACCGCGATCCGCCTGCTCGCCGCGGTGATGCCGGCCACGGCCGGCCGGGCGCGCGTGCTTGGCTTCGACACCGGCCGCCAGGCCGAGCGCATCCGCCGGGCCATCGGCTACATGCCGCAACGCTTCAGCCTCTACGGCGACCTGACCGTGGCCGAAAACCTGCACTTTTTCGCCGACCTGTACGGCGTGCGCGGGCCGACGCGGCGCCGGCGCATCGAGGAGCTGCTGGCGTTCGCCCGGCTGGAAGAGTTCACCGGCCGCCGCGCGGCCGCACTCTCCGGCGGGATGCAGAAGAAGCTCGCCCTGGCCGGCGCGCTGATCCACAACCCCCAGGTGATCTTCCTGGACGAACCGACTACCGGCGTGGACCCGATCAGCCGCCGCGAGTTCTGGGACATCCTGAGCAATCTGCACGTGCAAGGCGTGACCATCTTCGTGAGCACCCCCTACATGGACGAAGCCGAGCGGTGCGGCCGGGTGGGCCTGATGTACGAAGGCCGGATCGCCCACTGCGACACGCCCGACGGCCTGCGTCGGCTCGTGCCGGGAGAGCTGCTCGCCATCTGGACGCCCCAGGTCATGCGCGCGCGGCCGATCGTCGCCGCGCAGCCCGACGTGCTGGAAGTGCAGGTCTACGGCGACCTGTTGCACGTGTTCGTCAAGGACGCCGCGGCCGCGGCCCCGCTCCTGGCGCAGGCGCTCGCCGGGGCCGGCGTGCCGGTCGTCGAGATCCGGCGCGCGCAGCCGCGCGTCGAAGAGGCGTTCATCTCGCTGATCGCCGGCCGCGGGAGAAAAACGGAATGAGCCCGCCGGACGCCATCGTCACCGAGAACCTGACCAGGCGTTTCGATTCGTTCGTCGCGGTGGACCACATCAGCTTCAACGTGCCGCGCGGGACGATCTTCGGCTTCCTGGGGCCGAACGGCTCGGGCAAGACCACCACGATCCGCATGTTGTTGGGGTTGCTCACGCCGAGCGAAGGCCGCGCCGCCATCCTGGGCTACGACTGCGTCCGCGAGGCCGACCGCATCCGCCAGCGCGCCGGCTACGTGTCGCAGCGCTTCAGCCTCTACGACGAGCTGACCGTGGCCGAAAACCTGACCTTCTACGGCCACACCTACGGCGTCATCGGCCGGCGGCTGGCCGAACGCAAGCGCTTCATCCTGGAGATGGCCGGGTTGAAGGGCCGGGAGAACGAGCTGACCCGCAACCTGTCGGGCGGCTGGAAACAACGCCTGGCGCTCGGCGTCGCCATCCTCCACGAGCCGGAGATCCTCTTCCTGGACGAGCCGACCGCGGGCGTGGATCCGGTCTCGCGCCGCCAGTTCTGGGAGCTGCTCTACGCGCAGGCGGCCGGCGGCACCACCATCTTCGTGACCACCCACTACATGGACGAGGCCGAGCAGTGTCAGGCGCTCGCCTTCATTCATCGGGGCAAGATCGTGGCGGCCGGCAGTCCGGCCGAGATCAAGGCGCAACAGATGCGCGGCCAGGTGCTCGAGATCGAGTGTCGGCCCACCGCCCTTGCCCTGCCCGTGCTGAAGCGCCTGGGCCTCTTCGAAGAGGTGGCGCTCTACGGCGCGCGCATCCACGCGGTGGCCCCCAACGTGGCCGAGACCATCCCGGCCATCCGCGCCGCGCTGACGGCCGCCGGCATCGCGGTCGGCGAGATGACGCCGATCCCGCCGTCGCTGGAGGATGTCTTCATCTCACGGATACGCTGACATGAAACATCGTCTCATCCTTGCCAGCTTTCTCCTGTGCAGCGCGCTCGTGTTGGCCGCCTGCACCGCCCTCGGCCCGGACGCGCTGGCGCGCACCCGTTCGGCGCTCCAGGCCGGGCTGAACACGCTGAGCCATCCCGCGCCCGCGGCCGAGCTGATCGCCTCCGGCACCATCGAAGCGCCGACCGTGGCGGTCGGCAGTCCGCTCGGGGGCCGCATC
>Ga0209227_1000774_pt1 | contig 26751 bp, 21 predicted proteins | sample YNPBryantNP2012_FD_185815 | JGI IMG/M metagenome (GOLD analysis project Ga0209227, IMG submission 185815) | Anoxygenic and chlorotrophic microbial mat microbial communities from Yellowstone National Park, USA - YNP Bryant NP 2012 (SPAdes)... ...
GGCGGCCCTCACCTTTCCCCCGGCCCCCTTCCTCTCCCACGCTGCGGGAGAGGAAGGGGGAGGGTGCCTCCTCACCAATCTCCTGCCTCTCCCCAGCTCACCCCGCTCCCGCACTGCGGGAGCGGGGCCGGGGGTGAGAGCTGCCCTCACCTTCCCCCTTTCGCTCCCTTGGTGGGAGCGAAAGGGGGGAGTATCAACTGCTGATATGGAATATAGCTTACTCTCCCACTTTTCTGTCACAATGCCGTGTCCTGTCAGTACCGTTTAGGGTGGGGACAGGACCATGCTGAGATCATCTCCCTTGCCATTCCTGTTATCGTTACTAACGGTGCTACATGGTGCTTCCACCTGCCGATTACGGCTTAGGCAGTGATGGAATGGTTGAACTGTGTAAGGTAGGTCATCACTTCTTCAAGGCTCACCACATCACCGTATTTGCTGTCGATGTCGAACAGGTTGGCGAAGTGCGGTTCTGGCGCACGGTCGCCAACGCACTCACGGGGTACGATGACGCGGAAGCCATGCTGCATTCCGTCAACTGCACTGGCCCGAATACAGCCACTAGTTGAACAACCGACCATAATCAGGGTATCGACGCGCATTGCAGTTAGGGTCGCAGCAAGATGGGTACCAAAGAAGGCACTGGCGTATTTTTTCTCGATAACCAGCTCGTTGGGTTGGGGGCGGAGTTCGTCAACAATGGCGACAAGCGGTGAGTCGTGGGTGAGTTGACGGAGTGCAGGGACTTTCTGGACGAAGATACCGCCATCCCGGCCATCACTGGCGTAAACGACCGTTGTGTAGATGATGGGAATAGCAGCAGCACGGGCAGCAGCCAGCAGTGGCTGACTGGCCCGCACGGCATCTGGAACTCCCGGCGCGGCATAGAGGGGCGAGCCAGGGGTGGTATAAGCCTTGATGAAGTCGATGATGAGCAAGGCAGGAGATTGACCAAAGCCGACTCGACCGGCCAATCCGTGCTGGCGGTAATTGGTAGTCAGATGGTCGTAGTCGGTCATCACACATTGCTCCTTCTATGCGAAGGGGGGCGAATGATTATTCGCCCCACAATGATCCTGACAATTAATCAGCAGTGACGGTTGATGGTTGGTTGGTTGCCATTCGCTCGCGACGGGCAGCGCGGGCAACTGCCCAACGTACCGGTTGCGGCTTGCGAGGTGCTGGTAGACCGGTTTCGGCTTCGGCGTTGGCCAGTAGCTCCTCGAGCGGTGGACCAAAATCGAAACTCTTAATTTCACCGCGTGCGGCAGCCAGTTCAGCCCGTTTGGCCTCGGTAGCTGCTTCGTCAATCGTGAGATCATCGCGAAGTACGACACCGTAATCGTTCAACGCCTTCTCGCGACTGACCAGTCCATAGCGCACATCGCGTTGCACCGCTTCTGGTGGACGAGTCAGTGGATCCTTCCAGCCACCACCGCCAGCAGTGCGGTAGATCAGTTGGTCACCCGGTTCCACGGCAATCTGGTCGCATTTACTGGGCAGTACCTGCTTGCTACCGTCGGTACGTACCAGGAGTTTACTGGATCGACTTCCTGGTTTTCCGCTTACATTCCCCCACGGCGGCGTTAACCAGCGATCATCGTGAATGGAAATTTCGCCTGGTTCGAGGAAGGTGTAAATCTTCTCGATACCATTCCCGCCGCGATGAAAACCAGCGCCGCCAGAGTCCATAATGCTGGTGTAGCGTTCAATGCGGATCGGATAATAGCTCTCGAGGTATTCGGTAGGAATGTTGGTGAACAGGGGCCACCACGAATGACCATCCATACCATCACCAATCGGGCGACCGGGGATACCGCCGTAGTTGATCTCCATCAGGTAGAAGAACTCGCCATCTTTGTCATAACCAGAGTAAAGCAAGTAGGGCGAGGTGCCATAACCGGCAGCAGTCGTAAATTCTGGAGCCCGTTTGGCAAGTGCACCACCGAGCACGTCGAACAGGCGGGTCAGAGCGTGGGTGCGACAACCGAGGGCAGCCGGAAATTCAGGCTGGATCAGGCTGCCTTTGGGCATCGTAACGTGAAGCAGCGGGTAAAAGCCATCGTTGAACAGGATTTGGGGGTCGAAGACCATAATCAGGTAAACGCCGATGAACATCTTGAACATCGACTCGTTGAGATAAAAGTTGATTGGCCCCATTGCCTGAGGGTCGGTTCCCGTCCAATCGAAATAGGCTTCATGACCTTCACGCCAGATGGTCAACTTCATCTTGAACGGCCCATTCCCCAGACCATCATCATCGACATAATCTTCAAATGACTGAGGTTCTTCGGGCAGATTGCGCACAATCAGTTCCTTCATTGCCCGATACGTGCGGTCGAGCAGGGCCTGAGTGGCAGCTAAGTAAACATCTCTACCGAATCGGTTGCACAACTCGATCACCCGCTTTTCGGCAGTCCGGCAACTGGCAATAATTGCCATAAGGTCGGCCCGATTCATTTCGGGTTGGCGCACATTGTTGAGCATAATGTCGAGGACGGCGCGATTGAGCTTGCCACGTTCGTAGATTTTGACCGGGGGCAGGCGCAACCCTTCACCGAAGATAGTGGTAGCGGTGGTCGGTAGCGAGCCAGGCAATGGCCCGCCAACATCCTGCGCATGGCCGAACATACTGGCCCAGCCGATCAATTCACGATCGTCGCCTTCACCGTAAAAGATGGGAAGCATGACAAGGAGATCGTTGATGTGACTGATGGCACCGCCGCAGAGATAGGGATCGGAGAGCAAAATGACATCGCCAGGCTCGATGGTTTGATCCCAGTTGTCGAGTAAACCGGCAATATACGAACCGAATTGACCAACAATCATCCGGCCATACGGGTCGGTAATCATCGGAAACTGGTCGTGCTGTTCGCGGATGACCGGACTCATGGCAGTGCGGTACAGCACCGCATCCATTTCGTAGCGCGTGTTCTTAAGCGCATTCTCGATGATGTCGAGAGTCACCGGATCAATATCGATTTGGGGAATGGTCGCAATTTTGAGATTCGTTGCCATACGTAGCACACTCCTCATTCTGACTAACTACGGTTGATCAGGAGATTAAAGTAGCGATCGACGGTAGCCGTATGACCGGGTAAGACAACCGTTGTACTGTCTACTTCGGTAATAATGGCCGGTCCTTCAACCTGCATCCCGGGGCGCAACTTGTTTCGGTCATAGAGCTTTGCCGTAATCCACTCGCCGTGGCGGTAAAGCTGATGTTCACCGCTATAAGCGCTACTGGGATCGGGATCGCCCGGTTCTGCTTCAGGTAATTCAACTTTGGTTACCCGACCAATGCCGACGGCACGCAGGTTTACGATTTCGACGTTCGTATCAAGCATAAAACCGTAGGTGCGGTCGTGCAATTCGTTGAAACGTTGCACCAGCAGCGGAATGAGGTCTTGGACGAATTCGGCTTCGTGAATGGCAATGGGCATCTCGTAGCCTTGTCGGTAGTAGCGCATATCGACGAAATAGCGGATTTCCTGGCGCTCTGCTGGAATGGATTCGCCGGTCAGCATGGCTTGCGCTTCCTGACCGAGTTCGCGCAGAATACCTACCATCTCTTCCTGTTCAACTCGATCAACCGTGCGGATGTATGTGCGGGCAAACTCATCACGGTAATCAGCGCTCAGATCACCGAGCGCACAGAGCAAACCGGGTGCGGGCGGAACAATGACCGGATAACAACCGAGCAGTTCGGCCAACGCATTCCCGTGGAGTGGTCCAGCGCCGCCGAAAGCCATCAGGGCAAACTGGCGCGGGTCGAAGCCGCGTTGCACACTCACCAGACGAAGAGCACCGAACATGTTTTCATTGACAATGCGGAGAATCCCTTCGGCTGCGTCCATCAAACTCAGGCCGGTAGCATCAGCGATTTTCTGGATCGCGGCTCTGGCAGCGGCCAGATCGAGCTGCATCGCGCCCCCGAGAATACTCGGCGGTAAGTACCCACAAAGCAGATTGGCATCGGTGACCGTTGGTTCGCTCCCACCTTTGCCGTAACAGGCCGGGCCAGGAACAGCGCCAGCACTTTGTGGGCCGACGCGCAAAGCACGGGTAAGAGAGGGAACGTGGGCAATCGAACCGCCGCCAGCACCAACCGAGCGCACGTCAACCGATGGCACCTTGACCGGAAAATAACCGAGTACCGTCTCGCGGGCAATGTTAGGTTCACCCATGCAGAGCGAGACATCGGTCGATGTACCACCCATATCAAAGGTCAGAATGTTCGGATAGCCAGCACGTACTGCGATATGCAATGCACCAGCCACACCACCTGACGGCCCGGAGAGCAAGGTATAGACCGGATTTTCCTCTGTTGTTTCAGCCGTCATTAGCCCGGCGTCTGAGCGTAGAATGTTGAGCTTCGCCCGCACACCCTGTTGGCGCAGGTTCTGATCGAGGTTGTGAACGTAGGTTTTGACCTTTGGTTTGACATAAGCGTTCATCGTCGCAGTGAGCGTGCGCTCATACTCGCGGAACTCCGGCAGCACATCGTAAGAAATAGTGACCGGCAGATGCGGGGCGATCCGTTGGGCAATCGCTTTCAGACGACGTTCGTGATCGGGATTTGCATACGAGTTAATCAACGAGATCGTCAGCGACTCAATGCCCGAAGCAACCAACTCGCGGATGACCTCTTCGGCATGAGCTTCGTCGAGCGGGCGCACCACCTCGCCGCGAGCACTCATTCGTTCGCGCACTTCACGGGTATCGGCGAGTGTTGCCGGTGGTTCTGGCTTGATCATAATCATCCAGCCGGCGAGCGGGCCTGGGGTTTGTGAGCGAGCGAGGTGCAAAATCTGCTTAAAGCCTTCGGTCGTTACCAGACCGACGCGAGCACCCTTCCCTTCGAGAATGACATTGGTGGCAACAGTGGTGCCGTGCATGATCTGGGCAACCTGAGCAGGTTCGATACCGGCTTGCTGACAGATAGCAGCGATACCGTTCAGCACAGCCTCTGACGGATCGTGCGGTGTGGAGGGGGTCTTATGACGCCAGTAACGCCCGCTCTCCTCATCGAAGAGCATCAAGTCGGTAAATGTGCCGCCGACATCGACTCCAATTCGGTAACTCATGTGTTCATTCCTCCAAATCAGTGACATACTCCCCAAACACGTTATAATCGGTGGCTGATAAAAGGTACCACCTGTGGATACACCGGCCCAGCCTTGCTAACCAGGGCCGGTAAGGGTCGAGCCAAGATTGAGCTAAGCCAGTCGGATGCGGAGAGCAAGGCCGGTAGATCGATCCCGGTCGGTACCCCCAGACCGTTAAAAAGATGAACCAAGTCTTCGCTGGCGATGTTGCCAACTGCCCGCGGGGCGAAGGGGCAGCCGCCGATTCCGCCAAGGGCAGCATCGAACGAGCGGATACCAACCTGCCAGGCAGCGAAGGCATTGGCATAGCCGGTATTGCGCGTGTTGTGTAGATGAATGGTAATGGTCGTATCTGGAACCCGTTTCAAAACCATCTGGCATACAGTTGCGACCTGGGTCGGCACAGCCATGCCGGTGGTGTCGGCCAGGACGATCTCGTTCGCTCCTAGATCGGCAGCGTGTTCGGCAATAGCGAGAACTCGTTCAACCGGCACGTAACCGTCGAAGGGACAACCAAAGGCAGCGCCGATGGCTACCCCAAACGATAACCCATCACTTCGGATACGAAGGGCCAGGTGGCTGAATTCGGCCAATGAATCGGCAGTGGTGCGCTTAAAATTAGCCTGATTAAGGCCATCGCTAGCTGCCAGGACCAACCGAATATGACGTAATCCCGCAGCGGCAGCCAATTCATAGCCGCGTTGATTAGGGGCAAGAGCAGTAAAGCGAAACGCATCGTTATTGGTGCGCGCAGCCAGATTATAACCACGTTGAACTAACGTTTGCGCGATTTGGTCGGTACCGGCCATTTGCGGTACCTGACGCGGATTTACAAACGAACCAATCTCGATCCGTGGCACACCGGCAGTGAGCAGGCGTTCAATCAACGTCACCCGCGTTGCAGGCTCTAACACCTCTGGTTCGTTCTGCAACCCATCACGTGGAGCGACATCAATAATCGTTACGGCTTCCATCAAATAACCCGTTTCGCCTGAAGCATTGCTAGTTCATCTTCACTTAAACCGAGCAATTCACGAAAAATCTCGTGATTATGTTGCCCAAGGGCTGGACCAGTCCAATCGATTCCGCCAGGGGTTGCCGAAAGGCGCGGAACCACATTTTGCATCTTGATTTCACCCAATTCGGGATCAGGTACACCGATAATTGACTGGCGGGCAAGAAAATGCGGATCACTCAGCATCTCTTTAGCAGTGTAGATACGACCGGCGGGAACGCCATACTCATCCATTATGGCCTGCAACTGATCAGCAGTATAGTTCACCGTCCAGGCAGCGATCAGATCATCGAGTTCAGCCTGGTGTTCACCGCGGGCTTGATGAGTTGCGAAACGCGGATCGGTAGCCAGTTCGGGCTGGCCCATTGCCTGTGCGAGCCGAGCGAAGATGGTATCGGCATTGGCGCCAATCACGAACCAGCTCCCATCAGCAGTGGGATAAATGTTGGAAGGAGCGACATTTGGCAAGATGTTACCGGTGCGTTCACGGATATGACCGGTCAGTTGATATTCGGGGATCATACTCTCCATCAGCGCGAGCACACCCTCGTATATCCCAATATCAACCACCTGGCCCTGGCCGCTCCGTTGACGTTGATGGAGCGCAACCAGCGCGCCAAGAGCAGCGAACGTAGCAGCCAGCGAATCGCCGATACTGATCCCGATGCGAGTAGGGGGACGGTCGGGAAAGCCGGTGATAGCACGGATGCCACCCATCGCTTCACCGATTGAACCAAAGCCGGCTTTATCGCGATAGGGGCCGGTCTGTCCAAAGCCACTGACCCGGATCATTATCAGACCAGGGTTAAGCGCGTGCAATTCTTCCCAACCCAGACCCCAGGATTCGAGCGTACCGGGACGAAAATTCTCCAACACCATATCAACGTGCGGAACCAGCCGCTTGACCAGCGCCTGTCCTTCGGGTGTCCGCAAGTCGATCGTGATCGATTTCTTATTGCGGGCCAATACCGGCCACCAGAGAGTACGCCCTTTATAACGATGACGACCCCATTCCCGCATCGGATCGCCCTTGCCGGGTGGTTCGACCTTAATCACCTCGGCGCCAAAATCGGCCAACAACTGACCGCAGAACGGGCCGGCAAGAAACGCTCCTAATTCCAGCACACGAATATCATCGAGCGGCCGTGGTGGACGTTGGTTCGACACAGTAGACTACTCCTCACGAAATGCAGAGGCTGACGAATCTTCCGCATTCCGACTCTGTAACAGGACATCGCGTCCGTAAAAGATGTGTTCACGCATCATGGCCCGGGCACGTTCACCATCACCGAGACGTAGCGCATTGAGAATAGTACGGTGAAAAAAGTTAGAAATCTGGCGTTGTTCGGGTTGATACCAGTAAAACGAACGAAACTGCAACGGCACGGCAACAATCTGGTTCAACATCGTAATCAGGCGCCGATTACCGGTGGCTTCGGCAATCGTCTGGTGGAAGATCGCATTCTGTTCGACCAAAAAGTGTACTTCGTCTTGTCGGCGCTCGAATGTCATCGCTAGAGACTGTTCGAGAGCAGTTGCGGCGGCTTCCATACGAGCGATCTGTTCGGCAGTAATGCGTTGGGCAGCCAGAAAGGCGGCATGACCCTCAAGCAAAGCCCGCAGGTCATATATCTCGATCAAATCATCAACGGTAAAACTACGAGCCACGGCGCCGCGATTGGGAAAGATCTGTACTAATCCTTCGGCGGCAGCTCGTACTAATGCCTGTCGCACCGGTGTTCGGCTTACCCCCAGGTCTTGCGCGAGTCGTTCTTCAACCAGGCGCGATCCAGGTGGGTAGTAGCCTTCGATCAGTAACCGACGCAATTGCTGGTACACCTGATCGGCAGAAGTTTCGTCAGTTGTATACAATTTATTCATTACAATTCGATGTAGTAGCAAGAAGTAGACAGCATGCCTTCTGATGCTAGGAATGAATATACCTGAATGATCGAGAAAATCGATTATAAGGACTTGGATATGTGATTTATTCCTCTCAGAGATTGTATACAATATAGCAGAGTGTTAATGGATTGTCAAGGGTGAGGGTGACGATAGTAAGGGTTTTCAGAAGTTTTCCGCATGAGCTTCTTCCACACGCAACGACCGAACTGCTCGGAGCAACACCGACGAACGTTGCCTACCTGACAGCGATCCCCGACTCAGGCTGTTTCCCTGGGAGTGTGGGTCTCTGGCTCGCATCCTCACAGTCTGTGGCTGAATCCATTGCTCATCCGATGTGCACATCCGCTTGGGTGGGCGCCCATCCTGACCAAGCTCCTGTTTCGGCTCCTCGACAGGGAGAGGGAGGAGCGCGAGCAACACAAACAGTTTGTAATCACGCACGTCCCCAAGATCCCCTTCCTCTGGAACCTTGTAGGAGACCAAACTCACCAGAACACAACGCGCTTTCGTGTCATCGTGCGCGCTAGCGGCCTGCGTTTCCATACCAATAGGGTTTTTCAAACCTACTCTCACTCGCGATAACGAGCGAAGGGGAGCAGCCGCTATCCTGTGAAACAGCCGTACCTGATCCTCATCCTCGCTCCGCTCACGCCGCTTCCCTCACTATTTCGTAGTGTCTTACCGAATGCCGAATAGCTGATTGAGGAACAACCCGAGCAGCATTACATACGTTGCATACCAGAGCACTACTTTAATAGCATTGAAACGACCGAGCAATCGTTCGAGCATTGCCCATTCCGGGATTGACGAGACCGTTGTTGCCATCATCGCTGCAATCAATGTGCCGATTGGCACCACTTGGTGAAGGGCTACTAACATCGGTCCTGTCGATGCTGCATTGACGTCGAGAGGCAAACCCAGCAACGTAGCCGCTATTGGACCCCACCACACGGCTCCTGCCTGCTTCAGGTATGCGACCGGCGTGAGATTGAAATTGACCAGGATTCCTGCTAGTAGTCCGCTGAATAGCACAACACCGAACAACCGTTTGAACAGTGACCACGCCTCGCGATGAGCGCGGATCAGAAGGCTTTCGTTTCCATGGCAACAACTGGCATGTCTGTTCAAATGATCTTTGATTAATCGCGACGGATCGAGCCCCAGAAATGGAGCAAGATAAGCTGTTACTAATGCTGCAATGATTCCGGCCAATACATAGATCAAGGCACCGACCGGCCCGACAATCACAAACATGAAAATGATAGCAAACTCATTCAGCGCCGGGCTAGCGAACAAAAAGGCGGATGAAGCACGCTGGCTGGCGCCGCCAGCTACAAGCCCGACGTACAGGTTAGTCACCGTGCATGAGCAGACCGGTGTCACCATACCCATCAACGTTCCAGCAATGGCCCCTATCAGATCGTTACGTCCAATGGTTCGTTCGAGCCACGCAGTACTGATGCGTAAACGAAGTAGCGTCATACCGTAGGTGGTCAGGAACAAGATAATCGGCAGCTTAAACCACTCGTATATGATGTAGGAAGCGGTATATTTCACGTCGATCATCCCGAAGGGAGAAGGTATGCTCCAGTCTGGCATCCAGTCAGTTAGTGTCTTTCCTAACGCTTTGCCAGCCTGAGCAATCGGTGCTTCAAAGACTGGAAAAAGGTGTCGGGAGTCGGCACCGGTCAGCCATGCACGTATACTCTCGAACAGCGCTATACCGACGATTAGGATCGGTGCTATCAGTGAAACGGTTGGCATCAGGCGCTCGAACGATTCACGTGTCGTTACTATCAGCGAACGATTCATCATATCCCTCCTCTAAAATGAGATATAGTATCAATATTGACCGAGATTATAGCCTGCTATATCTGGCTCTGTCAAATTTCGCCATGTCGGGGAGGAATTGCAAAGCTGTGCCGGAGGAGAGGTCTGACAGTTGACAATTTAACAGGTTGTTGGCAACTGTGAGCAGCTAGTTTCCTTAGTCGGGTTGTCACTCAGGCAGACGTTATGAGTTCGATGTTGAGACGATCAGATGTGTGGAATGCGCGAAGTTCGATAGACTAATCCCATGGTGCGCTATAATGCAAAGGGCGCCGATGAAGTTGTCTCAAACATAGCCGATAGTCACGTCTATGCGTTTTACATTATTGAGGTGTGGCAAGTGCTTCTATAAGACAGGTGAGAAAAATCTCCCTTCTCTAAACCACAGAGAGCTTTATGGGTAGACAGAACGTTTGATTGAAGATGAGTTTTCTGGTATTGCAATGCGTGTCCACTATTCTATTTGCTTCTCCGCACCGTACTGATAGGAATGGGGGCCAAACCTTTCTATTACGGCATCAGATACTGCCTGGAATGTGTACCGCACCTATCCTTCGTCCATCCTTACCTTAAACAGAGAGGAGTGGAAACGGGTTGCACGATATGATCATCGCGGCAGCGCAAAGGTTATCATTGCTACTTGATTGACTAGTCGCTTACGGAACCATGGTTGAGATGCGTTTGATCAGGAAACAGAATCTATGTTCCGTCCACCACTCGCAGTCGTTATCCCGACCTACAACGCTTTGCGCTACCTGCCTGCGTGTCTGAGTGCTATTCAAAAACAATTAGGGCCAGACGATGAGATTGTATTGATCGACAACCGCTCACGTGATCGGGCTGGTGCCTGGGTACGTGCGCATTTCCCGACGGTGCGTGTTATAGAATTGCCGTACAACACTGGCTTTGCCGGTGGAGTGAATGCCGGTATTGCTGCGACGCACACCGAACTCATCCTGCTGGTCAATGATGATGCGCTGGTTGAGCCGGGATGTATCGATGCGTTGTGGGCGGCGTTGCATACCTATCCGCAGGTAGGATGGGCGGCAGGCGTGTTGACATTTAGCCGACGACCGCAGATCGTCGCCAGCGCTGGTATTTGCTTTCACGCCAACGGCGTTGCAATCGATCGCGCAATAGGGATGGCCGTTGCGCAGTTACCATCTCTGCCCCAACCTGTCTTTGGCGCCAGCGGTGGTCTAGCGCTAATCCGACGTGCTATGCTCGATGATGTTGGCCGGTTTGCCGATTTCTTCAGCTATTTGGAAGATGCCGATCTGGCCTGGCGTGCCCGTTTGCGTGGGTGGGAGTGCGTACTAGCACCGGCTGCTCGTGCCCGTCACGTCTACTCGGCAACCGCAGGTATGTTCAGTCCGCTCAAGCAACGGTTACTCGGCCGGAACCGTATCCGCATGCTGATCCGTTGTCTGCCAACGCCGTTACTGTTAGCCTGCTTGCCGGCAATCCTGTTCTACGACATTCTAGCCGCAGCGTATGCCAGTCTGCGACGACAGCCGGACATGTTGGCCGGTCGATTGATGGCGCTGGCCGAGTGGCCGCAGTTATTGCATCAGCGACGATATATCCAGATGCGCCGTACCGTACCGGTACACGAACTGGCGCGCTGGATTGAACCGCCGCCTGGTCCCATTGCGACCTGGCAGATGCAGCTTCGGTTAGCGCAGTTGGTGGGGTAAGGTTTGTAGACGGTCGATTTGTGATCTACGCTGCTAATCAGTCTAATAGAACTTCTATCCTATTGCCGGGTATGTACTGCATCTGACGACTCAGCACAATGACCCCGGCTTGCGGGTAAAGTTGGGGTTGCACCACAGCCAGCCAGGGATGGTGTTGGTACGCCAGGACCAGACTGGTAAGCAACCAGTAAGGAATTTTGCCACTTATCACTACTCCCCGTCGGGAATCGAGCGCTGGCACCTCTAGCAGCGCCAACTCATCGTATTCAAGATATGGCTGTGTTGGTCGAGCAGTTAACAAGGTATACGTCGGTTCAACCCTGATCTGCCAATCTACGATCCCTGGTTTTAGTTGAGAGACGCAAGGGAGAGACAACGGTTTCACCCATCCCAGTCGTGGATCGAACAACGCAACCTGATGCGGGGCAACGTGGAGGGTCAGCGCAGCGTACAGCCAGTTTGGGCCACGCCCGTATATTGACACTGGATTTTGGGGGATCTGCGATAAAACGTTCGGCAAGTCTTCCGGCAGATAGTTTTGATTAGCGTTTGCTGGATGAAGCTGTTGAATAAGCTGCGACAGATCAACCACCATTTCGTAAGGCGCTTGACGAAAGATGTGATCTTTCAACTCTTTGGAATCGTAGCGCATTAAACGCTCCAAGCGGTTGACCAGCGCTGTAGCAACAACACCACTCTGAGCAGTATGACGTTCGAGACCACTGATTACCCCGCGCAACACCGGCGTTTCGGCCTCAAGCTGATCATTTCCGTTCAGCACTGAGAACAATTCCGCGATTACAATCAACCCATACCGTTCAACACGGTTACGCCATTCGAGTAACCCTTCAGTTGTAGCTGAAAGGACAATCGCGTGGGTACAGTGTCGAATAATCCGCTCTTGATCGAGGGTTGGCCGTCCACCCATATCAACCAGCAGGGGCAAATGGCGCCGTTCTATATCACGACACACCCGATCAACAAACGTCTGGTCAAACGCACCCTTCTGCCGTAACAAACGCACCTGCTCTGGTGCTGCCTCCTGGCTCCAATCACCTTCTCCATCGGGGCAGGCGCGCAAGACATAGTGTTCAATTTTTCGTTCGCGCAGAAGGTAACTGAGCAAGTACGTGAAAACCGATTTACCACTATGTGGCGGACCACAGATTAATACTGCGGGAAACGGGTTCATTGGTAACTCCAAGTGTGAAGAAAGAATGCTACAATATTCGCAGTTTCAAAGCTATGACAGACACCTTTTTGCCAACCGAAGCATCCTCTGTTCTCCTTGCCACCCTCGGTGGCCAACCACAAGTTGTCACTTTTGCGTTGGATGCCCTGCTCGCTCGTGGTGAAATAATCCACGAAGTCTACATTGTGCACCTCGCGCTGACCAACGAGCGTACTCGTCGAGCGTGGCAACGGCTGCAACAAGAGTTCGTTGACGACTACTACGCTGGTCGGCGCTGCCGACTGCGGCGGTTTCCGGTCGGCGTAAATGGCGTCGAACTGACCGACATCCGTACCGCTGCTGATGCCGAAGCCGCCTGGCAGAGCATCCGCACCCTGATCGCCGACCTGAAGAGTGAGAGACGGCGGCTCCACCTTTGCCTAAGCGGCGGTCGGCGCATGATGGCGCTATTGGCAATGTCGGCTGCGGCATTGCTCTGCGACCATCAGGATCGCATCTGGCACATGTATACGCCGGAAGAGACGTTACAGCGTGTCAGAGACGGCGCAATGATGCACGTGACGCCGGCTGATGGCGTACAATTAATTCAGGCGCCGATCGTGCCGTGGGGTGCTTACTTCCCGGCACTACGCGCACTAGCACAGACATCGCTGCAGGCAGTACAAGAGCAGTTGCGGCGTGTTGCCGCCATCGACGAACCGCAGTGTCGCCAGGTTTGGGAACGGCTCAGCCCGCGCCAGCGTGACGTGCTACGCGCCTTTGCCAAAGGCATGCGTCCTGACGAAGTTGCCGCGAGTCTGTGTATTACGCTCAACACCGTGAACACCCATAAAACTGCAATTCTGGCCGAATGCCGCGTTGCCTGGAACCTCCCCGAAGATACATCGCTCGACTATCGCTTCCTGCGTGAGCGTTTTGCCGGTTTTGTTGAACGAGTATAACCGACCGCGGGTCGCCCTTGATCACAGGATATGGTGAATGTTTTTCATCAGCGGCGGTGAGGTGATGGTGAGGGGGATGGGGTAGGATGGGGGGGCAAAAGGAACACCATAGACCGTTTTCTGCGACAGGAGTTAGCAATGACGACTCCGCCAGTCATTCCAGATAGTTACAAAAGCGATCATCTGTTTTTGCTGGTTGGAACAAACCCGCTGCCAAATTTCGTAGCAGCAACCTTGATGCTCAAGCCGCAAGGTCAACTCTATCTGGTTCACTCGAACAAGACCCAGGAGGTGGCGAAACGTCTGGCGCGCTACTGGACTGACAACCACCGGCAACCACAGTATGTACCGGTTGACGAGTCAGATGGCACCAGCATTCGCCAGCAGCTCGACCACGCGCTGGCGCAGATCAGAGATGGTTACGTCGGGCTTAACTATACAGGCGGCACCAAAATGATGGCGGTGCACGCGGCCCAAACACTCCGAGATCATCAGACATCCAGACGACCGGTGACCTTGAGTTATCTGGATGCGCGCTCAACGAAGATGTACATCGAGCCTGGCGATGATAAGGCGTTCATGACAGAACCGCTCCTATATGAGGTTCAACCATCCATTCAGGATATTGTCAAACTGCATGCATTCGACCTGCAAGCACCGATCGCCGTAGAGCCGCAGCTTCCTGAGCTGGCGACCGTTCTCGCTAGCGCGCATCAAAGCCCTGATGTAATCAAGCAGTGGCGAAGATGGTGCGATGAGATTCTGCGCGAAAAGACTCGCACCGAGAAAGCTTATGAGTGGGATAAGGAAACTCTTCTTCAGCGGGTATCCATTCCGTTGCCGACAGATCCGTCCCTGCAGACCGTCGCTAGACAGATGCACATCGTGTTCGATGCGCGTGATGGGGTTCTACGACTGAAGGAAGCGGCTCAACGATCTGGCTTTAGAAAAATCAAGCACCTGTGTGAATGGCTGGACGGTAAGTGGCTGGAGCATTACGTCTTCCACGTCACAAGCCGGGTGAAAGACCAGCGCCCTGAAAGCCGGATCCACGATATCGGCATGGGTATCCGCCCGAAGAGTGAACCGGATAGCCCGGAGTACGACATCGACATCGGGGTGATGCAGGGGTATCGGTTGTATGCCATTTCGTGCACAACCGACGCCGATCCCGGTATGTGCAAACTGAAACTGTTTGAAGCGTACATTCGCGTCCGTAATATGGCTGGTGATGAGGCATGTGTGGGCTTGATCTGCATGGCAGACAAACCGGAAAATCTGCAACGCCAGGTAGTACGCTCGTGGGATGCTGAAGGCAAAGTGCGCGTGTTCGGGCGTCGGGATATGCCAGATATGATCGACCGTATGGCCGAGTGGTTTATCAGCACCGGAGAAGGAAGGCACGTATGACCGAATATGTTCTGACCGCCATCGATACAACCCAGATTCAGGGGTATATCTTTGGCAGCAACAGATTGCAGGAGAATATCGGCGGCTCTGAACTGGTGGAGATGGCAACGCGCCAATGGGTGTACGAAGCGCTCCCCGCTGCTCACAATGTGGTGAATATGACAACGGGCGAGTTCGACAACCGCCGTACCATTGACACCCTGGACGCCGAGGTCATCTACGCTGGCGGTGGCAATACGGTGATTCTGTTCAAGACCATCGACCTGGCGCGTGCATTTACTGGCAGATTGACACGACGAGTATTGAAAGAGGTGCCCGGACTGGAAGTGGTTGTTGCGCACCGTCGTTTCGATTGGGAAAGAGAAGCCCTGTCACAGGTCGTCAGCACAACGCTGGGCGTTGATCTGGCGCGCAAAAAGCAGAACCGCATGCCCCCGATGCCGTTGCTGGGGCTGGGCGTGACCGTGCCATGCGCTTCGACCGGATTGGTCGCCTCTGGGATTGTTGAAAAGAAACCAGTATCGCTGGAAATCAGGGCGAAAACAAAGGTTCAAGATCAGAGCACAGCTCGTTTGAAAGCCAAATTACCGCAGATAGAACGGGGGAATTGGGACATTCCGTGCGATTTTGACGATTTAGGAAGAGTCAAGGGCGAGGACAGCTATATTGCCGTCGTTCATGCCGATGGCAACGGCATCGGCAGGCGCGTGGACGCCATTGCACGCCGTTATGATACTCCACAGCGGAATCGGGAGTACATTGAAGCGATCCGCACGTTCTCGCAGAGTCTGGAGCGTGCTGCTACTCAGGCTCTGAGCAGTGTCGTCGATCTGATGGCTGGCGCCTTCATTGCTGATGCTGAACTCGCCAATCGTCATCGCCAGAAATTTCCGTTGCGCCCCATTGTGTTCGGCGGTGATGATGTGACGTTCGTCTGTCACGGCAGCTACGGGCTATCGCTCGCAGTACGCTACCTGGAAGCATTTGAGGAGGCAACGAAAAATGAACCGGCGTTTGAGGGCAAACCTGCGTATGCGTGCGCTGGCGTTGCTCTGGTCAAGACGCACTATCCCTTTGCCCGTGCCTATCGGTTGAGCGAGGAACTTTGCCGCTCCGCCAAGCAGATGCTCAAAAAGGAAAAGATCGATGGCTCGGCGCTGGACTGGCACATCGCAATGAGCGGCATCACCGGTTCGCTGGAAGCGATCCGTCACCGCGAATATACTGTCCAGCGGGGGACGCTCCATATGCGCCCAGTGCTGCTGCGCGCATCAACGCACACCTGGCGAAACTGGCCCACCTTCTACACGCTGCTAGACCGGTTTATTGACGAAGATGGCGAGTGGTTTGATCGTCGCAACAAGGTCAAAGCCCTGCGTGAGGCGCTGCGTGACGGGCCGGCTGCTGTTCAGGAATTTCTCCGCACCTATCAACTCAGACAATTGCCCAGGGCGCCGGCTATCAATGTTTCAGGTTACGAAACAACCGGTTGGGCAGGAGACCGTTGTGTCTACTTTGACGCAATTGAGATGATGGATTTCTTCACCGATCTGGAGAAGAACGTTCCAGCATTCAAGCATTCATCCCAGGAGGCTGAACATGACGGCCTATAAACTGCAATTCGATCTGCGCTCCGCTGCCACGTTCGGGCGCGGCGATGGGGTGGCCGGTCTGGTGGACGAAGAGGTGGAGCATGATGGCGATGGATTGCCGTTCCTGCGCGGACGCACATTGAAAGGCTTGCTGGCGGAGGAATGCGCCAACATCCTGTACGCACTTGAGTTGCAACAGCGAGCGGACCAGTGGCGTCAGACGGCTTATCGCATGTTCGGTCGACCGGGAAGCACGATTGAGGATACTGGAATGTTGCGCGTCGGCGACGCTCGTCTGCCTGAGTCACTGCGAGCCGCTATCAGGATGGCAGTACGCACAGGTGACATGTCGGCTGGTGAAGTGCTGGAGTCGCTGACTGCCATTCGCCGCCAGACATCGATGAATGAGCACGGTGCTCCTGAAAGAGGGAGCCTGCGCTCGCTGCGCGTGATTCTGCCCGGCACGATATTCGAAGCGACGCTGGAGTTTGCCGCAGAACCCGACTTACGAACACTCACGCTGCTGGCAGCCTGTGTCCTGGCGTGGCGACGCGCTGGCGCCAGTCGCAATCGGGGACGCGGTCGACTCCGGGCGCGTTTGCTGGATGGCAACGGCATAGATATCACCGAACGCTACTTTCGTGCGTTTGCGGGAGAGGTGGCGCGATGAACATCATACCCTATCGTGTGACATTGCTGGAGCCGCTGCTGGCGACACGCATTGCGGGCGATCCTAACAGTGGCGTCTCCTATCCGTATGTGCCCGGTAGTCTGGTACGTGGTGCAGCAGTAGCCACGTACATGCGGGCAAAGGCTCTCACAACCCTGGATGCAGGCGCAGACGAAGTCCGACGCCTCTTCTTCGATGGACGCACCCGCTACCTCAACGCTTATCCGGTCGCTGCCAGGGGCGTTAGAACATTGCCAACACCGCGTTCACTGTTCCATGTCAAAGGTGAAGAGACGTCGATCTATGACTTCGCCCTTGAGACGATCTATGAAGTGGAAGACGAGAAGGCGCAGTTTGTCGCTGCTGCAAAAGAGTCGCAACCCTTCTGTTGGATGGAGGACAACCATATCTTCTTCATCGCTCCGGAGCGTCGCATCAATGTGCATACCCAGCGCGATCGCGTAAAAGGGCGCGCAACCGAAGAGAGCGGCGCTGTCTTCCAGTACGATGCGCTGGAAGAAGGTCAAACATTTGCCGGTCGGGTCCTGGTAGATGAGGATGCTGATGTTGAGCTGGTGTCTTCACTGCTTCAGCACATCTATCGTCTCGGCGGCTCGAGCAACAGCGGCTACGGACGGGTTGCCGTCGAGGCAGGTGAGCCGCAAGACGTTGAGGGATGGCGCGAAATATCCAGACGGATCACGCCCATTGATAACGGCGAGACATTCGTCGTCACGCTTCTAAGCGACACATTGATTCGTGACGCGAACACCGGTCAATACACCTGGAACCTGCAACCGGCGCTGCAACGACTGCTTGGCGTCGAAATCGAGCTTGTTCAGGAGGACGGCGGAGAAGAAGAACAGCGCAGCGTCTGGCGACTGGAAGAAGTGGGTGGTTTCAATCGGACATGGGGCTTGCCACTACCGCAAGCACAGGCAATTGCAGGCGGCAGCGCCTTCGTCTTCCGCGCCAGAGCGAATATTCCGCCCGAAACCATTTCCGGCGCCGAATGGCGCGGCATTGGCGAACGAAGGAGCGAGGGCTTTGGTCGACTCGCATTCAACTGGCAATCTGAGGCAAGGCTGACCAGAGTGACTCCGCCGGAATCGAGTCCGATTGCTCAACCGACGCCGAAACTCAATGGGGTGGCGTATGACATGGCGCAGCGGATGGCTATGCGAATGTTGCGGCGAGAATTGGACGGCAAACTCCGTAAGGCAATCAACGATATTCAGATTCCCAAGAGACCGCCCATCTCTAATGCGCAAATCTCGCGACTGCGCATCATTGCACGCGAAGCGCTGCCGCACGGCGACCTTGCACGCTTGCAGAGGTATCTGGAAGAGAATATCAAAACACGTCGCTCGGTCAGAGACCAGTTCGACCGGACTCGTCTCGGATCAGAAGGGGAACGTCTCTCCCGCTGGCTGGAAGAGCGCCTGAGCCAACCTGAAACAGTCTGGAACAAACTCGGCGCGCAGAATGTCTCCAAACGCATCGGCGACGATGTCCAGGTCAGCACCCAGGGCAACGAGGCGCTGGCGCACGAGTACACGATCCGCCTGATCGATGGCGTACTCGCAAAACTGGCGAAAGAGCGACGCACAGAAGATGGAGGCGGTCGATGAGCGCGCATCCTCTGGCAAAATCTCGGCAGATCGGCGAACGCTGGGTCATCGAGGGTGATCTGGTGTTGCAAACCCCCACGCACCTGGGCAACGGTGACACCGATGGCATCGTGGACATGCCGCTGTTGCTGGATGAAGCGACCGGTAGGGCGTTGCTGCCGGGCACGTCGCTGGCCGGCGCGCTGCGCAACTACCTGCGTGAGCGTCGTCACGGCTTCGAGAAACGGGCACCGGATGCATTGATTGAAGCGCTTTTCGGAGGAGAGAAGGGCAACGACGAAGGTAGTCAAAGCGCGTTGATCATCGACGATGCGCTGGGTGAGATGCCAGGGATCGAACTGCGTGATGGCGTGCGCATCGATCCGATAACGCGCACTGCGAAAATCGACATTGATGATGGCGTTCTGCGCGGCTACAAGTACGACCTTCAGCTTCTCGAAGCGGGCACAACCTTCCCGCTCCGCATGGAATTGCTGCTCAGTCGCGGTAACGATCAGCAGCAGATGAAACAGATGCTCGCTCTCGCCCTTCATGGACTCGAAGCGGGCGAGGTCGCCATCGGTTTGCGCAAGCGACGCGGCTTTGGCGTGTGCAGGGTCGAGCGCTGGCGCGTCACCCGTTACGATTTCACGAAGCCAACCGATCTGCTTGCCTGGCTTGCTGAAGATCACCCCGACTGGAAATTTGCTCCAGGTGATCAACGATCCGGTCAACACATTGCCGACCTGCTCGGTGTGAGCCTGGAGCGGGTCGAAGACAGGCGCAACCTCTGTCGCATTCATGCGCACTTCATCATTGACGGGTCGCTCCTTATCCGGGCGGGTTTCGGTGAGCAGGATCGCGGACCGGATACAGTTCATCTGCACAGCGCCCGACCGGGCGGAGCGCGAAAGCCTGTTCTCTCCGGTACAAGCCTGGCAGGTGCGCTGCGTCATCGTGCCGAGCGTATTCTGCGCACCATCGGCAACGCTGCGCAGGCGACGACCATGATCGACAATATGTTCGGTCCTGCCAGGATCACCAGCGGTGATAAACAGAAAGCCCGCTCCAGTCGACTCATCGTCAGCGAGACGGTGATCGAGAATCCCGTGAGTCTGGTGCAGAACCGCATTCGCATTGACCGGTTCACCGGCAGCGTCCACGGAACGGGACTGTTCAACGAACAACCGGTCTTCGGCAAGAACGATACCCTTGTCACCATCGACCTGACGCTCCGCAACCCCCAGGATGCTGAGATCGGACTGTTGCTGCTGCTACTCAAAGACCTGTGGACTGGCGATTTGCCTCTAGGTGGCGAGATCGGTATTGGTCGCGGGCGGTTGAAAGGCGTCGAGGCAGTGATCGAGACACCCCACCACAAAGCAAAGCCGCTCACAATTAGTGCTGTTGACGGAGACAGGCGCCTGACTGTCAGCGACCGCAGCGCCCTTGAGCGTTATGTTGCAGCCCTGCACACGGAGGCAACACAATGACGAAGCTACCCTATCAGCTCACCGGTATCCCTGTGGACGGCGACTTCACAACCCGTCCTGCAGATTGGATCGTTGCTCAGGCGCGAAAGTTCGGGTTGCGCTACCTGCTGGCGCACGCCGACGACGGGGTGATCTGGGGGCGCATCGATAATGATGGTCTGCACATTTCCCACGGCATTGCACCGACATCGCCGCCGTTGCGCGCTTCCACCCTGCAACAGGCGCGGATATTCGGTCTACCAGGGGAAGTGCTGCTCTGGCGCGACGACGATGGCTGGCGCGCCCGCTTTGCTACCGATACTCCAGGTAACGATGACGACATTATTGATGAGGATCACATCCTGTGGGGCGACACTGTGGAGACTGTCAAAGACGGCTTCACGCTGCTGCGCGAAGGCGCGCAGGGCATGCGTCACGCAGTGCCGATTGTCATCACTGCGGAGCAACTCAAACATCATCAGTTGCGTCTGCGCGTACGTCACTACATCACCGAAAATGAGGACGGCGAAGCCATCATCACGCTGAGCCGTCTTATCCAGCTTCTGCCGGAAGCGTAAGGAGAGTGTCATGACAATTCATAGGCACGTAAACCCAACCAAAGAGATTGCCATAGCGCCCTATAACTTTGTGCCATTGCCGGAAAAGGTGGTCACCATCGATCCAGCGACGCTGCCCGACCAGGACTGCTACCACCCCGACCGACACACCGGCACAATCGAATGCGTGATCACCACTGCGTCGCCGGTCTACGTGCGCGCCCCGCTGACTCCTGAGGAGTTTGAGCGGCAGGAGCGTAGCGAGGGCGAACAGACGCCGTGGCGTCAGCAGGTGCGCAACAAGCCAGATTTCTTCTTCGCCGATCCGGACAAGACCCCACGCATTCCGGGCAGCAGCCTGCGCGGGATGCTGCGCCAGATTGTCGAGATCATCAGCTACAGCAAGGTGCAATGGGTCTCCGATCAACCACTGGTCTACCGCGCCGTCGGCGACACCACCAGCCATGGCAATAAATATCGCGAGCGCGTGATGCATAATGACGGTCAGCATCCCAATCGGACCGGAAAAATGGCCCGGCACTACACGCCGCTGGTCAAAGCTGGCTACATCAAGAAAGATCGCGGCGAGTACTTCATCCATCCTGCCAGAGAGATCGGCGGCACGACCTTCGCACGCATTCGGAGCGACAGCATCCCGCCCAACCTGACGAAGATTCCGGGTTGCAAGAATGCTTCAAAGATCTATTTCCAGTCCGGTCAGTACGACTACCAGGATGTGCGTGGAGGCTTCCTGCGCATCAAGTACGCCAGAGTAATCCGCACGTCGGCGACACCGGCTTCCGGACTGATCGAAGGCGCGTTGGTGCGCAGTGGCCCGATGGCTTCAAAACGGAGCGAGGCGGTCATCTATCCGCCGGATGAGCAGGCTCAACTGATTCCGATCCCCGATGAACTGGTTGCGGCGTACAAAGATCAGGTCAGCCAGGAACAGGAAAGCCTGCTGGGGAAAGACGGCGTGTTGCGCGACGGGCAGCCGGTGTTCTACCTGATAGAGAATGGGCGACTCGTCTTCTTTGGTCACACCATGATGATGCGCCTGCCCTATTTACACACGCCCATTGACTTTGTGCCAGAAGATTTGCGCCGTGAAGAAGATCTCGACCTGGCTGAAGCAATCTTTGGCTACACCAAATCCAGGGGTGAGGGTAAGGCTCGCGCCTACGCCAGTCGCGTCTTCGTTGGCGATGCGCTGCTTGAGCCAGGACAATCTAACATCTGGTGGTCGGATGAACCGATTGTGCCCAAAATCCTGGCCAGTCCCAAGCCGACGACTTTCCAGCACTATTTGACCCAGTGCACGCCTGATCCGCAGGAGCAAGGACGCGACCGCAACGGCAATCCCAAACTGGTCAGGGAGCGCAACGATTACACCGACCCGATGGTCAGCGTCATTCGTGGTCATAAACTCTACTGGCACAAGGGTCCGATCACTGTCGCCGATGTGCAGGAGGCGCTGGAAAAGTTGCGCGATGCGCAGGGGCGCGAAAGGGAACATGACACGCAACATACACAGATGCGTCCGGTTGCTGCCGGTGTGCGTTTCCGCTGGCGCATCCATTTCGAGAACCTTTCCGACGAAGAGTTAGGCGCGTTGCTGTGGGTGTTGACCCTGCCCGGCGAACCGGGAAAAGCGTACCGTCACAGCATCGGTATGGGCAAACCCTACGGCATGGGCGCCATCAAGATCGATGTCAACCTGCTGCTTGAAGATCGGCGGCAACGCTACCAGACACTTTTCGATGGCGAGACCTGGCAGGAAGGTGTGACGGCAGCTACCGACCGCATCCCGGAGTTTGTTAAAGCATTCGACACCTTTATGTGCGACCGGATCGGTGTGGCACAACAGGCGAGTCTAGCCCAGGTCGAGCGCATTCAGATGTTGCTGCGCATGCTGGAGTGGCCTGGTCCGGATAAAGCGTTGACCCGCTACATGGAGATCGAGCGCCAGGACCCCAGCATCAAGCGGGGCAAGATCAACGAATACAAAGATCGTCCGGTGCTGCCGGATCCACTGCACGTCGATCCCGCCGGTCGCAGTTCGGCATCGTCGGCGTCGTGCCCCCCGGCAGCAAGAGGGGTCGAGCCAAGCCGCCCGACATCGATAGATGAAGTGCGCGAGGGTATGTATCTGGAAGGCAGAGTGGTGCGTATCGAAAAAGACCGCGTCGTCGTTGACATCCTTGGTGAGGAGGCATCGCTTACTCGAGGTCGCCTAGATCCTCCTGTACGAGACATCGCTGATATGGAAGAACGTTTTCCGGTCGGGAAGACGATCTGGGTCTGGGTGATCGGTCGCAACAAACAGGGGCGTCTGCAACTTACTATGAGGAAGCCGTAAGATGACCGTCACTGCGTTTCGGGTGCAGAACTTTATGGGTTTTGAAGACAGCGGTTGGGTTGAGTTGCGACCGATCACACTCCTGTTCGGTCGCAACTCCAGTGGCAAGAGCGCGCTTATCCGGGCGCTTTTGTTGCTGCGCCAGAGTCTGGACAGCTCGCCAGACAGCGGTGCGCTGCTGTTTGTTAAGATGATGGCTACGATTTTGGCGATTATCGAGAAATTGTGCGCGACCATGACGTTGGGCAAGACGTTTTATGTTGGTTCAAGTTGCAAATAGTGGCTAGCGAGGACACTCCGGCTATTCGTAAACTGGTATTGGATGCGATATACGATCTTGTAGGTCATCCATTAGACACAGAGACATCCATAATACAAGTCTACATCGATTAGACTCATTTTTAGTGTAAATGACTCAACGGGAACTACTCATCTAAAGGGCTTCAATGTATTCGATAAGGATGACGACACTCTCTTTCATGCAGCCTATGTCTCCAAGAATGCAGATGATAGCACTTTGTAGGAGTTTACCTCAGATTTTTTTTCGACACAGGGGTTAAAGAGGATGAAACGGTTGACGTCAATGTGTGTTATTATACTATCCTGCCCATGAGTCCTTAGTTTTGAAACGTTGCGACACCGGAGTATACCGTGATTTTCTGGTCAGCACCTCCTCCCAATACCGTTGCCAGTCCACAAGATGCGGTCCTCAACGAGATCGATCGTCTCGATGCAGAGCTATTTCAGCGACTTCAAAGGAAGTTCATTATTCACCCATCCCTCTCGCGGTTGCTGGTCAGTTTTCAGGCCAACAAGATGCGACCGGTCTATCGTTGGTATAAGTTCAAAGAAGCATTCTCGGCTGCGCTTGTTGAGTATCTCTTTCATACCTACCACGTCACCTCAGGGAGAATTCTGGATCCGTTTGCCGGAAGTGGCACTGCATTGTTTGTGGCCAGTGCGATGGGAATGCATGCTGACGGTATCGAAGTGTTACCCATCGGTCGTGAGATTATTACGGTCAAACAATTGCTGGATACAGGTTTGACCTCCGAAGATATTGAGACGTTGCGGCGATGGGCAACAGAACGTATCTGGGAACAGACAAATCTACGAATGCCACTCCCTGAAGTACGCATTACTCGCGGTGCGTATCCAGATAAGACAAAAGAGGCTATTGAGCGTTATTTAGGTTCCTGTCAACAGGAAAACGTCAGAGTGCAAGCTGTATTACGTTTTGCACTGCTCTGCATACTGGAATCAATTAGCTTTACCCGTAAAGATGGACAGTATTTACGATGGGATTATCGATCTGGACGTACACGAGGCCAGAAAAAATTTGACAAGGGTGATATTCTCGATTTTGACCAGGCTATCAGCGCCAAAATCGATGAAATCCTATCCGATATTGCTCCCGCTCAACAGACAAGTTTATTTCCCCCTGAGAAACTTCAGGGCAACATTCGTCTCTTCAATGGTTCGTGTCTGCGCATCCTCCCCGGACTACCTGATGCGGGATATGATGCCATCATTACGTCACCACCGTACTGTAACCGATACGATTATACACGCACGTATGCACTAGAACTCGCTCTTCTGGATGTTGATGAACAGAGGTTATCACAGCTCCGTCAAGAGATGCTCAGTTGCACGGTAGAACATCGGGCCAAAGATTTGCTGAATATCAACCCGAAGTGGTCGACCGTTCTGAGCATCGTTGACCAACAGGAATTACTTCAAACGATTCTACGGTATCTTGAAGATCAAAAAGCACAAAAAAAATTGAACAATAATGGTATTCCTAGAATGGTAAGGGGATATTTTTACGAGATGGCTTGTATCATCTTCGAATGTGCGCGCATGATGAAACCAGGCGCTCCGTTATTTATGGTGAATGATAACGTAAGATATGCTGGAGCGAATATTTCCGTGGATTTAATACTGTCAGATATTGCTGAAAAGGTAGGATTGCAGGTTGAACACATTCTCGTTTTACCAGAAGGTAAAGGGAATAGTAGCCAGCAAATGGGGAAGCATGGTCGGACATCTTTGCGTAAATGTGTCTATGTCTGGAGAAAATAAATGGACAAAGGTGTACCTCCGTATCGATACCATCTCCAAAGGAGCGAGAATCTTGTGACCACCCCTGAAGCTACTCGTGCCGGTTTTATTGCACTCGCGTTAGAGAAAAATCGTCTTGCTACCCCTTACGTTAATGAAGCGCGAGCATTACAAGAAGCCATATCAGAAGCTAAAACGTCTGCTGATGTACTGAACAACAAAAAGATAGAAGCGGCTCTCCTCGCCGCAGCAGGTCTGTCCGATAAATCCCTTATTCATTTATCAGAGGAAGATAAAGAAGAAGCTATCAATAGGCTCGTCAAGGATTTCCTGGAACCAGCGGGAGAAAAATTTGTTGAGGAGTTGATTTTCAGATTTTTGCTTACGCGAGGTGATACACTTGGAGGTTCGATACGTAATATTGGTGGTGTCCTGGCTCAGCAAAAATTTTCTAGTTTCATCATTTCCGAGCTGAGGAATGCTAAGCTTCGCTACAAATGGCAACATGCCATAACGAGACAGTGGGTAGATATGAGAGATGACGATGCAGAAATCGAACGTTCTCTGCGAGGTATCTATTGGGAACGCAAACAGCAGCCTCGCACCTTAGTGTATAATTTCAATGTTCCTCTGATTAAGAGCAATGTCGATATTTGCTTGCTTTCGGTCAGTCATAACAAACTGGACGAAAAACGCGAATTCGCCAATTCGTATATTGCCTTGGGTGAACTTAAAGGTGGGATAGACCCTGCTGGTGCGGATGAGCATTGGAAAACTGCACGGACAGCTCTCGACCGTATCCGTCAGGGATTTAAAAAGTTTAGACCTATTCCGTACACATTCTTTATCGGAGCAGCAATCGAGCAACGAATGGCAGATGAGATATGGGATCAACTGGAAAAAGGTGTTCTGGCGAATGCCGCGAATTTGAACGATCCAGACCATCTAAAATCTGTGGCTCGTTGGTTATGTGCCTTGTGAAGATATAGGAAGTAGGAAATCAGGGTGATAGGTGAGGGCAGCTTCCCAATCTGCCAACATCTCCTCCTTCCCTTCAAAGAAGAGCAAAGGGTGTTGATGAGGCATCCAGCCAGCTTCGCCACCACCGCACCTCCCCCTTCCTCTCTCACATGGGTAGAGGAAGGGGTTTGGGAGAAGTTGGGGGATGAGTCCTCCGCAGCGTGGGCTCTGAAATTGTTGCCAAACCCCACCTTACGAAAGAAAATACTAGCATTTTGTGCCAACATCGTGTATACTTCACATATCGAAGGAGATAGCTGCTCCGGGGTCTATGTACTTATGGTTAAGGAGTAACGCTCATGACGACCGTTG
>Ga0209227_1000777_pt1 | contig 26671 bp, 23 predicted proteins | sample YNPBryantNP2012_FD_185815 | JGI IMG/M metagenome (GOLD analysis project Ga0209227, IMG submission 185815) | Anoxygenic and chlorotrophic microbial mat microbial communities from Yellowstone National Park, USA - YNP Bryant NP 2012 (SPAdes)... ...
AGCCCTGCTGCATCAGCTCGACGGCCCGCCTGCGCCGGTGCTCCAGTTGTTCCGGGCTTCCATGCGGTCTCATACCCCATATGTCGGCATCCGGAGCGGGATCACATTACTTTTACAGGACCCAATAATTCTGCCCCGGACGATACCGCCCACCGCGTGGGCGGCCGGCGATCAGGCACGACTCGCGATCACCACCGCCGACACGGACGTGCACAGGTCGGGCAGAGGCGGCGGGGCCTCAGACCGGGGCAAACGGCCCCACTAACCGGCGCGACAGCAATGACGCACCACCGCTAAGAGTGGGTTGCCGGTCTTCCCGCCTACAGAGCCATGGGCAATCCGTTGGCGCGAATTCCGCATTACTGTAAACCTCATCCTGGCGATCTGTGTTGCATGCACAGCCATAAGATCTTTGGGGGTAGGACCTTGTGACGATCAGCTTGACGCCGTCTCAACGACGGATCGCCGCTGAACCGTCTCGGGGCGTTGGAAACCTGACGGGCTGGGCGGTATACTGGTTGTGCCGTACCATGTGTACAGTGGGTCTTGGGTCACGATAAGCGGAAAGGAAGGGAAGGTCGTCGTGCAAAGAGCGGTTGTCTTGATTCTGGCCGTGCTGGCGGCCGGTCGGGCCTTCGCGCAGGATGGCAAGCTCTGGACCCGGATCGTCGGAAGCGTCAACTACGATTTCGGCTACGCGGTAGCGACCGATCCGTTCGGGAACATCATCGTCGCCGGTGCGACCCAAGGCAGCATAAGCGGCTCGAACGCCGGCCGCTACGACCTCTTTGTGGCCAAGTACGATTCGTCGGGCAATCGGCTGTGGGTCCGACAGCGGGGTACCGCAGAACGGGATTTCGCCTACGGGGTGGCGACCGACGCCTCCGGCAGTATCTACGTGACGGGTTATACGGGCGCCGGCCTCGACGGGAACAGTAGCCTGGGTGGTTGGGACGTATTCCTCATGAAGTTCGACCCATCCGGGAACTGGCAGTGGACGCGGCAGGACGGGACAGGCCCGGACGACGAAGGGCGCGCCGTGGCCACGGACCCCTCCGGCAACGTCTACATCACCGGCTACGTCCGCGGCAACTTTCACGGGATCCCCCGGGTAGGCTCGTCCGACATTTTCATCAGCAAGTACAACTCCGGCGGCACGCGGTTGTGGTCTGCCCTGTTCGGTTCGACGGAGGTCGACGAGAGCTTCGGAATCACCTGTGATTCCGCCGGAAACGTATTCGTCACGGGCTGGTGCAGCGGAAGCGTGGAGGGCAATCCGTATCTGGCCAACGGCGACAACATCCTGGCCAAGTACGACACGAACGGCGTCAGGCAGTGGCTCAGACAATGGGGCACCTGGAACAAGGATACGGGGTATTCCCTCGCCTGCGATGCCGCCGGAAACGTGTACGTCTCCGGTTACACCACGGGGCCACTTTACGGCTCGCCAATCGGTAAACGTGACTGCTTCCTGGCCAAGTACGACGCGGCGGGCAATCTTCTCTGGGCGGGCCAGTGGGGGACTTCCGGACACGATCAGGCCTGGGGCGTAGCCACCGACAGCGCCGGCAATGCTTACGTGGCCGGCGAAACGAGCGGGTCGATGGATGGCAACGCCTACGCGGGCGGGCTGGACATCTTCCTCAGCAAGTACACTGCCGGGGGCACGCGCCTGTGGACGATACAATCGGGAACGACCGGCGACGATTGGGCGGACGGGGTGGCTTTCGGCCCCGGCGGCTTCGTGTCGATCGGCGGGACAACGACCGGCAATCTGGATGGGAACACGAACGCAGGCCTGCACGATGCCTTTGTCATGAAGTTCGCACCGGCCCCGGCCCCGCCGACCGGTGCGGTCGCCGTGCCCTCGGCGATCTGCCAGGGAGCCTCCTCGCAGCTCTTCGCGACGCCGGGCAGCGGCGGCGACACGGTCGAGTGGTTCACCGGCGCCTGCGGCGGCGCACCGGTTCCCGGGGGAGCATCGCCCACCGTCAGTCCGAACGTGACGACCACCTACTACGCGAGGACGAAGAACTCTTCGACGGGTGCGACCAGCGAGACGTGCGTTACCGTGACCGTGAACGTTACGCCGTCGCCACCGGGTGACCTCGACTCGGACTGCGATGTGGACGTCGCCGACTTTGGGTACTTTCAGGCCTGTTTCAACGGCCCGGAGCGGCCACCCGCCCCGAGTTGTTTCGTGGACGCCGACTTGGACAACGACGGCGACGTGGACGTCAACGACTTCGCGGTGTTCCAGACCTGTTTCAACGGTCCGAACAACCCGGCTGCGTGCCACTAACCCCGAAGGCAGGCAGAGCGGACCGGGCCATCCCCGGAGGGCGGGATCGCAAGAGAGAACCACTCCGCGCCCCGTCCCCGGTGGCCGAGGGACGGCGGACGGCATACCGCGTACCGCCGTTACGGCCGCTCAGGCCGGAGCACCACGTGGAGCGCAGTACGCCGGCCGCCTGGTGCGGGGCCGAAAAGCACCCATCTCATCGCTTCTTGAGCGTCAGGCCGATCCCCGATGCGCCGGCGTTGACGAAAAGCGTTTCCAGCTCGGGGTTGGTGGTGATCGCCTTGACGTAGCGGGGGTCGGCCTGTCGCGCGTCCATGTTGTGAGCCACGATCAGGCCGCCCGGCCGGACCAGTGGAAGCAGCTTCTCAAGGTAGTCGATGTAGCCCTGCTTGTCGGCATCGAGGAATAGAACATCAATGGGGTCCTTGAGCTGTTTGATCTTCTCGTGGGCGTCGCCCTCGATAAGGGTCACGAGCTTGTCCAGCCCTGCACGCTGGAAGTTCTTCCGGGCCAACTCGGCGCGTCGCGCGTCGATCTCGAGGGTGGTCAGCCTGCCCCCCGTGGTTCGAAGGGCCAGACAGAGCCAGATCGCCGAGTACCCGTGAGAGGTTCCGATCTCGACCACATTCCGAGCCGCGAGGCTTTCGGTCAGTACACGGAGGAACCGGCCGTCATCCCGCGGGACGCTCATCATGCCCTGCCGCTGGTTCCGGTCCATGTCATCCAGCACGTCGAGGATCTTCTTCTCGGCCTCGTCCCGGGCCAGCGGCGACGACTCGAAGATTGCCCCACCGGCTGCCGGCCCGCGACCGGGCCGCTCACCCGGCTCGCCCGCAGGGGGAGCTCCCGGCCCGGCCAACCCACCCGGCCCACCGGGCGGCCCCGGGAGATACTCCTGCCGGGTCAGCTTCCCGTCGCCGTCTTTGTCGAGCTTTTTCAGTGCGACGGCCGCGCCGGCGATCTCGTCCGCATCGATCACTCCGTCGCCGTTAACATCAATCGCAGCCAGCACCGGCGACATCGGCGGCCTGCGCCCCTCGGCCCACGGGCCCGCCGGCTGTCCGGGCTCCCGCTGTCGGACGCGGCCGCGGCGGTCGGGCGGGCCGCCAGGCTGCTGGGCGGCCACCCATGTCAAAGACAAACCCAACGTCACCAAGAGTGCCGCTGTCATCCTCGCCATATTCCGGCTCCTTTCGCGAATGGACGGACGCGGTCCCTCCCGCGCCGCCGGGGACGCAAGTAGCTAACGGCCCGGATCAGGGGATATTGCCCCCTCCTGCGGCCGTCCACGCCGGGACGCCGGCTCAGAGGCGGCCCGGCGCATCCGGCAACCGCACGCTGATACAGGCAGCCTTGTAAACGGTTGCCCGGCAAATTGTGGCCGTTTGTCCGCGGCGGGTCTAATCCGTCAGGTGCGCATCGTTGAGGGTCGCTCGGAAGGACCGGATGCCGGTACACGTGGGCCGCGCAGGCTGACCAACGGATGGCGGGGCGACGCCCGCTTTCAGGCGGAGTGACCGCTTGGTCGGCAATTCGCTACCATGAAGGGTATGCCGGACCACGCGGAGGGCTGCCTGTTTGGTACCGCTGAGAAAATCGGAATCCCGCCTGCGCCGCCGGGCCTGGTCGTTCGCGAGGTGCGATGCGCGAGCCTGCTGAACCGCTGCCGGATCGACGACTACTCATTCAACACCTACACGGGCTGCCAGCACGGCTGCGGCTACTGCTACGCCCGGTACATGCAGCGGTTCCATCCCCACCGGGAGGACTGGGGACAGTTCGTGGATGTGAAGATCAACGCGCCGGACGTGCTGGCCCGTCAGGTCCGCCGCCTCGCACCCGGCGAGGTATTCACGTGCAGCGCCTGCGACGGCTGGCAAATCCTGGAAGCCCATTACGGCCTGACCCGGGAGTGCTGCCGCCTTCTGCTGCAAGCCGGCTTCCGGCTGAACGTCCTGACGAAAAGCCGCCTGGTGCTGCGCGATCTCGACCTCTTTACGGGCCGGCCCGTCCGCATCGGGGTGACGATCACCACGCCGGATGAGGCTTGGGCGCGCATTTGGGAACCCGGCGCTTCATCCGTAGCGGAGCGAGTGGAGGTTCTGAGGCAGGCCAAGGCGGCGGGGATCGAGACAAGCGTGATGTTCGGTCCGCTCCTTCCAGGCATCAGCGATACGGACGAAGCGCTGGAGCGGCTCTTCGACATTGCGGCCGGGGTTGGGGTGGATCGGATCTGGACCGACGTGTTGAACCCTCGGCCCCGGGTGTGGCCGAGCGTGCAGCGCATTCTTCGCCGCCACTGCCCCGGCCTGTACGAGCATTACCGCCGGATCCTGTTCGATCGCGCTTGCCGCAGCCGGTACGAGCGAGAAATCGCAGGCCGAATTCGCTGGGCGGCGCACCGGGCGGGCCTGGCCAGCCGGCTGGGCTGAGCGCCGTAGCGGCGGGGGTGCGCTCGGGTAGCGGATGGTACGGAGAACGCTGGGATGAAGCACCTCAACCTGTGCATTCTGGGATCGGGCTTGTGCGCCGGTCTGGCGAGCTGCGGGCCTTTGCGACCGATTCCGACGCTCCGCGAGGCGTATGAGACCATCCGGGCGGCGCGCTTCGTGGATCTCACGCACACGTTCGAGCCCGGGATCCCGCACTGGCCGGGTTTTCCCGACGAGCAACGGGATAGGATCTACGACTATGAACCCGATGAAGGCACGCTCGGGTACGGTTTCCGGGCAGAACGCTTCGCGCTCGTCGGCCAGTGGGGCACTCACTGCGACCCGCCGGCACATTTCGTGCCGGGGCTGCGTGCGATCGACGAGATCGACGTAAGGGAAATGCTCCTTCCCCTGGCGGTGATCGACATCCACGAAAGGGTGGCCCGGAACCCCGACTACTGCGTCCGCCTGGAGGACGTGCGGCGGTGGGAGTCCAGGCACGGCTCCATCCCCCGCGGGGCTTTTGTGGCGCTCCGGACGGACTGGTCCAAGCGCTGGCCCGACGCCGACGCTATGCGGAACGCCGACCCCGCCGGCGTGGCCCACTATCCAGGTTGGAGCCGCGAGGTGCTGGCCTATCTGTGCGAGCAGCGAGGAATCACGGCCTGTGGCCACGAGACGACCGACACGGACCCGGGCACGGCCACCAGCCGCGGGGACTACTCCCTGGAGCGATACGTGCTGGGACGAAACCGGTATCAGATCGAACTGCTGACGAACCTGGACCAGGTGCCGGAGTACGGTGCGCTGGTGGTGGCCGCCTTTCCTAAGCCGAAGGGAGGCTCGGGCTTCCCCGCGCGGGTCTTTGCGATCGTGCCTGACTCGCGCGCATCCTCGCGGCGCGCCGCCGGGGCCTCGTGATGCGCCCCATGCCGATCCGCGCAACGCCGAGGGCACCGGCCGGTGGCGGAGGAGGGCCGGCAGATCGCGGCATCATGCGCCCATGAGCGTTGCCAGCGCCGGTGGATGTCGCCGAGAAGCCGATTCGGAGCGCAAGACGGGCTGTGTTCAGCTCTGCGGCGGATGAGCGTTCCGGCAGGTCATTCCCGTCATGACCTGCGGCTGAAGCATCACGTTCTCGAAACGACCGGTACCACGGTCCCGGCATTCGAGGAGTATCTGCGTTGCTCGCCGCCCGGCCTCGTGCCAGGAGACCTCGATCGACGTGATCCGCGGGTATGGATCGACCCGCCAGAGGGAGGCATCGACTCCTACCAGGCTCACCTGCTGGGGCACCCGCAGTTCGGCCGCGGTGCAGGCCAACAAGGCCCCGATGGAGCCGAGCGACGACGTGGCGAAAATTCCATCAGGAGGCGCGGAACGGATCCTGGGACCGATCCACTGGGCCACATCGTCCGCGCCGATCTCGTCCGGAAGGCACTCGATGCACACACTGGCGTCCAGCTCGCGGCCGGCCTCGCGGATCCCCTCCTCCCGCGCCCGCTGAGCTTCAGTGGCGCGGGCATCCTGAACTACGAGCCATCGCCGGCGGCCCTCATCGGCTAGAAGCCGGCCCGCCAGTCGTCCCGCCGCCCGGTTGTCCATGTCAAGGACGTTGGACTCGAATCGCGACGGGTAGTCAGGGAACACGGCAACCATCGGAACGCCCCGATGGATCCGCTGCTGGATCGCGCCAGTAAGGTAGTCGTCAGGCGAACGGATGATCGCTCCGAAGACGCCCCCATCCAGGACGGCATCAAGTCGTTCAGAGGCTCCGCCCTGGTCAGCGGTCTGCTGAGTAGCCACCACCGGATAAATGCCGGACTCCGCTGCGGCTGAGAGCACCCCGGTGATAAAGGCCCCCTCGAAAGCCTGGTGATGCCAGGCCGAAACATCGGTTCCCTGGGCCCCGCGCAGAACCAAGCCGAAGAACATCGAACGAAGAGACCGGAGGCTCGAGGCCAGAAGGTTGCTGCGATAACCCATCTTCTGGGCGATGGCACGGACCCGCGCGACGGTTTCGGGCCGGAATTGTCTGACGTACTCTGTCCGATTTGCGAGGACCAGCGAAACGGTCGCCCGGGAGACGCGGGCAGCGTCGGCGATTTCCTGGAGTGTGACACGCGGCACGGTGCCTTCTGCCGGGTTATCCATCGGACCGTCCTCGGAGGCTATCCTACCAAGCGCGCAACGTCGAACCGGCACCGATCGGTACCCCCCATCCGCCGGGGAGTAGAGCCGTCCCTACATGCGTGTCGGCGACAACGCGCCTTAAATCGATTTACTACCCTACGGAACCGGGAAAAGCAAGCTGGGCTCCGTTGGCGTTACCCGATCCACACGCCTCTTGTCGCGGCGGCCTTGGCCCCTGCTCGGCCCTGCCGCCTCGCGGCAACGGAGCGGCGCTTCAACCGACGGATTACCAATGCCCTTGACCCGGCTGCCGACGGCAGGATAATGGCCTCTAGGCGGCAGTTCTTGTTCGAGGGGGCCGCTTCAGGTCACCTGTACCTCTCCGCAGGAGCCATCCCATGAAACGTACCCGCAGCGCCCGCGTGGCCGTCGCAGCGATCGGTGCGGCGGTTGTGGGTCCGACCTTTGCAGGCCCGGTGCTGATTGGCGACTTCGAGCCGTGGCCGGCCGAGACTGCGCTGACGCCTACGTGGCCACCCGCAGGAAGCGGTCAGGTCCTCCAAGCTATCCTCGGGGCCAGCCAGTTCCTGTACGAAGAGGGGGAGACCGGACGCCAGCGGGAGCAGGGGGACATTTCCACGTTCGGCCGGGGAGCGGTCGGCGGCGGCCTTGCTGCGCTGCGCACGGCCGGGTATGACGCGGTCGAAGTGGGCTACGAACGTGCGGCCCGCGCCCGCCCTGAAATCGGTATCGAGCCAGCGGAAATCGTTGCCGTGGCCCCGGCGGGCTTCGATGCAGCGGACGTGGTGGTCCTGGTGCGCAGCATAGGGACCGGCAGGCTCACTCTCCAGGCCGCTGCCACGGCCGGTTGGCTCTCGGTGGTCCCATTCCAGGAAAGCAGCGTCGGCGAGACTAACGCGTTTGTGGTGCGGATCCTGTCAGCGGAAGTGCCACCGGGTCGGTATTCCGCTCTCGTCCAGTTTACGAATACAGCGGCAACGGACGATCCGGCGATCATTCCAGTTGCCCTGACGGTTGGACCCTACAGTTCGGCGGACTTCGATAGGGACGGGGACGTGGACGTGCAGGATTTCGGTGTGTTTCAGTCGTGTTTCAACGGACCGTCACACCCCGTCGCGCCGGGGATCTGCGACAGGGCCGACCTAGACGGGGATGCCGACGCAGACGTTTCGGACTTCGCGGTATTCCAAGCCTGCTTCAACGGCCCATCTCGGCCGCCAGCCTGCCCGCTGCCTGAGCTGAGCGAGTACAAGAGCGGCGGGTGCGTCCCCAACAGCGGGGCCAAGGGGCCGGGCTGGTGCGAGGAAGACGAGTTCACAATCCATCCGGAGCCGGGGCTCGTGCAGATCGCCCACGCCAATGCGACCTACAACTGCTGCCCGGACGAACTGAAGGTCACGCTGACCGAGGCCGGCCCGGTGCTGCGACTTTGGGAGGAGGAGATCGCGACGCATCCCTGCCGGTGCATGTGCTGCTACAAGATCGAATCGACGATCACCGGTCTGGCCCCCGGGACCTACATAATCGAGTACGGCTGGGTGGACTACGGCACAGGTCCGCGTGTTCATCGCGAACAGGTCACGGTACCGTAGCGGGCCCATGAGGCGGGGTACGCTGGTAACGCCTGCGCCACGACAGGCCCGGATCCCCGTGGGGTGCGAATGAGGTGTCCGGGGGGGCGGCTGTCTGCCGGGCTTTGGACGCCTGCGTTCTTGTGAACCGTGAGGACTCAGACTGCCCGATCGGCAGGAGCGATGGTATGATGCCCGCCACCTGCAAGAGTCCAGGTGACCCATGACCGATCGTGAGCTGGCGGCGGAGATCCGCAAGGCGGCCTACCTCGAGGGCGATTTCATCCTCCGCTCCGGGCGACGCAGCAAGTACTACCTCGACAAGTATCTCTTCGAGACCCAGCCCGAAATCCTCCGCGAACTCGGGCAGCGGCTCGCGGCCCGCATCTCGCCCCGCACGAATCGCCTGGCCGGGGCGGAACTCGGGGGCGTGCCGCTGGCGGCCGCCACCTCGCTGGCCAGCGGCCTGCCCTACGTCATCGTCCGCAACCGGAAGAAAGAGTACGGAACGGGCAAGCTGGTCGAGGGCCGCCTTGAGGCCGGGGACGTGGTGATGATGGTCGAGGACGTGGCCACGACGGGCGGCCAGGCCCTTGAGGCAGCTCAGGCCCTGGCGCAGGCCGGAGCCGTCGTCGAAAAGGTTGTGGCCGTCATCGACCGGCAAGAAGGGGCACCCGAGGCCTTCGCGGCCGCCGGGATTGCCTTCGAAGCCCTGCTGACCCGCAGCGACCTCGAACAGAGCATGTCCACGTAGAGCCCGCCCCGGGGGCCAAGCACATGCACCACGATCCCGGGGATGAATCGGGAGCCGGGGCCACCCGACCGGGAGTGTCGGAACGGCGCGACGCCTCCTCGGTACCCGGCTGCCCGCGCTGAGGCGATCCGTGAGGGCCCCCGGCCAAGGACGCGGGCAATACGAGGCCTGATCGGCCGGCGTCACCCGGCTCAGGCCCGGAGCTCGATCAGAATCTGGACGAGGGCCAGAATTACGGGAATGGCCGTGATGGCCACGGCCCATTCGGCCAGTTTCCGGCCGACGCGATAGTGGCGGCGTCCGACGGTTTCACAGATGCACACCACCAATACCACGAGGGAGAACTTGAAGGTGACCACGCCGGGCAGGTCGTAGCGGGTCAGGACCCAGTCGGCCAGGAGATTGACTTCGGAGCCCCCGAGATGGAGCACGACGGTCGTAAGCATGACATCGAGCGCCGCGAAGAAGACGTACCATACGTAGCAGTTCGGGAAAAGCGCCACGCGGCGGAGGAAGCCGCGTCGGGCGCCCACAGGGGGCTGCCCTCCGGGGGGACCCGGCGGAGACACGCGCACGGATGGGGTGGGCTCGTCGCTCATGGGCTCAGGCGCGGTATGATAGGCCCCCTACCGGAGGCAAGAAAGACAGCCGGCGTGGAAGGCGCGGTCCCGGGGCGCGGCGGCAGTCCCTGTGGGATTGCCTGGCGCATGGCGGGCCGCTACACTGCGGCCCGTTCAAGACTACAACGACTGCGGAAGGACGAGACTCAGCCATGGCGGAGACCAACGGCAAGAACGTCGGTCGCGTAACGAGGGTCATCGGTTCGACACTCGACGCGGAGTTCAGCGAGCACCACCTCCCGGCCCTGTACAACGCACTGAAGGTGGAGGTGGAGCGCAAGGTGCTCGGATCGAGCCGGAAGGAAACGCTCTGGTGCGAAGTCGCGGGACACTTGGGCGGCGGAAACATCCGCGCCGTGGCGCTGGGCTCCACGGACGGCCTGGTCCGCGGGGCGCCGATTTATGACACGGGCGGCCCGGTGAGCGTGCCCGTCGGGATGGAGACCCTTGGTCGCGTATTCAACCTCCTCGGGGAACCGATCGACCTGCGGGGACCGGTCGAGGCCAAGGAACGGCGGCCGATCCACCGAGACCCGCCGGAGTTTGCCGACCTGACCCCCAAGAGCGAGATGCTGGAAACGGGGATCAAGGTGATCGACCTGTTGGCTCCCTTCGTCCGCGGCGGCAAGATCGGTCTGTTCGGCGGCGCCGGTCTGGGCAAGACGGTCATCGTTCAGGAGATGATCGCCCGGATCGCCCGGGAGCATCACGGGTACTCGGTCTTCGCGGGCGTCGGGGAACGGACCCGCGAGGGCAACGACCTGTGGCTGGAGATGCAGCACGCGAAGTTCAAGGACGAGAAGGGCCAGGAGAAGGCCGTGATGGAGCACACGGCGATGGTCTTCGGACAGATGAACGAGCCGCCGGGGGCCCGCCTGCGGGCGGCGCTGAGCGCGCTGACGATGGCGGAGTGGTTCCGCGACGAATCCGGGGCGGACACGATGCTGTTCATCGACAACATCTTCCGGTTTTCGCAAGCGGGCTCGGAGGTATCGGCCCTGCTGGGCCGGATGCCGTCGGCCGTGGGCTATCAGCCGACGCTCGGGACGGAGATGGGCGAGCTCCAGGAGCGGATCACGTCCACGAAGTTCGGCGCCGTGACCAGCGTGCAGGCGATCTACGTGCCGGCCGACGATCTGACGGATCCCGCACCGGCCACCACGTTCACGCACCTGGATGCCTTCATCGTGCTCGCACGGAGCATCAGCGAAAAGGGCATCTATCCGGCGATCGACCCGCTGGCCAGTTCGAGCCGGATCCTCGATGCGCAGTATATCGGCGAGCGGCACTACCGGGTGGCACGGCGCGTCCAGGCCATTCTCCAGCGGTATCGGGACCTTCAGGATATCATCGCGATCCTCGGCGTGGATGAGCTGAGCGAGGAGGACAAGCTGATCGTGGCGCGGGCCCGCAAGATCGAACGGTTCTTCAGCCAGCCGTTCTTCGTGGCGGAGGCCTTCACGAACATTCCCGGCAACTACACGCGCAAGGAAGACACGATCCGCAGCTTCGAGGAGATCTGTGACGGCAAATGGGACCACTTGCCCGAGCAGGCCTTCATGTACGTGGGCTCGATCGAGGACGCGGCCGCCAAGGCCGAGCGCCTCGCGAAGGGATGACCCGCCAGAGCGACGCCCCGCATCGGCGCCGGAGGAGGGCCGCCCGCTCCAAGCGCGTTGCACCGCGCGTCTACCTGGCCGTCAATTCCCCGACGATCTGCTCCACAAGGTCCTTGAGCGTCACCACGCCCAGCGGCCGACCCCGCCGGTCCTCCACGACCGCGATGGGACACATTGCCTGCTTCATCGCCAGCAGGGACGCCGTCACGGGCTGCGCCGGATCGAGCCGCACGGCGGGGCGGAGAAATCTCGCCACGACGTCCTGGCCGTCTTCGCTGAGTAACACCTCGTCGACGTCGATGTATCCCAGTACCTGCCGGGGGTCCTCGGCGGCGTGCACCAGGAGCCGCGAGTAATTGCAGGCGGCCGCCGCCTCGCGGACCTGTTCGAGGTCGGCGGTCAGGCTGATGCCCACCGACCGTCCCAGGGGTGTCATGGCCTGGCGTGTCGTCACGGAGCGGATATCGAGCACGTTGCGGGCGAACTCGTACTGTTCGGGACTCAGGACGCCGGTCGCCACGGTGTCCAGCAGGATCGAACGGATCCGCTCACGGGGTCGATAAAGGTCGGACTCGTCGACGCGGTGCCCGAAGAGCCACATCACCGTTCGCGTGAGCCAATGGACGAACGGGATCAGGCCCGTCCAGGTGAACACATATCGACTGACCCACAGCAGCGGGGTCCCGCGCACGGTGAGGGTCTCGGCGCGGGCGTGGAGCAGGGCCTTGGGGACCATTTCCCCGAAGACGAAGAGCGCCGGCCCCAGGAGCAGGGTCGTATACAACTCGATCCGGCCCGGCCCCAGGCCTGCGCCGGTCATGGCCACAGCCAGGGCGCCGGTCGCCAGGTAGTCCGACAGGCTGTTGCCGATCAGGAGGAGGGCGATGAGCCGGTCCCGCTGCTGCGTAAGCTCCAGGAGCCGACGCCACCAGCCTCCCTGCCGCTCGGCCTCCAGTCGAAGCCTTGCCTCGCTGACCCGGTAACATCCGATCTCCAGGCCGCTGTAGGCACCGGACAGAACCAAGCCCAGCAGCGCTGCGGCCAGCCAGAAGGCAAACTCGACGGGATGGAGTCGCATTACGCGCCGGCCTCCGTGAAATCGGGGGGCCACTCGGCGAGGCGCTCGAGACGGACCTCCACGATGCGGTGGCGATCCATCCGTGTGACGGTCAGCCGCAGGTTGCGGAAGCGGACCGAGTCGCCCGGGCGCGCCGCACGGCCCAGGTAGGCCGTGATCAGCCCGCCGATGGTCCGCGCGCCGCAATCCAGCGTTTGGCGTCCAAGCACGTCGGCCCAGTCGCGAACACTCAACCTTCCGCTCACGAGGTAGGTGTCCGGGCCGATGGGCTGGACAAGATCCGCGGGGGCTTCGCGCGGCTCAAACATGTCGCCGACGAGTCGCTCGATCACATCGTCGAGCGTGACCAGCCCCGTGACGCCGCCGTACTCGTCCACGGCGACCGCCACGTCGCGGCCGGTCTGCTGGAATTCGCGAAGCAGCGCGTCGACCCGCTTCATCTCGGGCACGAACCAGACCGGTCCGAGCAGGTCCTCCAGAGGTTCGTCGGGCCGGAGGATCACCTCTCGGGCCCGCAGGATTCCGACCAGGTCGTCGCGAGACTCGCGGAATGCGGGAATGCGGCGATGGCCCGTCTTGCGGACCAGATCCAGGAACGCCTCCCGGGAGCCGTGGATGTCAAACACGACCATGTCCACGCGGGGCACGGCGATCTCGCTGACCCGGATCGTGCCCAACTCGATGATCTCGCGCAGCAGCAGGGACTCATCGGGGGCCAGCATTCCTCGCGAGGCGGAATGCTCGAGGAGTTCCTGCAGTTCCGCGGCGCCGATCGGCCGCGGCGATCGCTCGGGCGGACTCAGGAGGCGGATGGCCGGCGTGACCACCCCCCTTCGAAGGAACTCACGCACCGGCCAGATTATCCGGTCCACCGCGTAAACGGGACCGGCCACGATGCCGGAGACGAGGACCGGATGACTGGCGGCGACGACCTTGGGCAGAACGCCGCCGAAGAAGATCATCCCGAGCGGAGGAAGGAAGCCGAGGATCGTGCTTTCCCATCCGGGCAGCTCGCGGGCGGTGCGGATGACGATCACCGAGGCGACCGCGAAGTAAAGCACGTTCACGCTCATATTGACAAGGAGAATGGTTACGAGCGTGCCTTCGGCCTGTTCCATGAGGCGGCCGGCCGCGCGGCGCAACGGATTCGCGCTGCTGCGGAGGCTCTTGACCTGATGGCGGGTGAGATTGAACAGCGCGGTCTCGGCTGCACTGAAGATCGCCACGGCCGCCAGAAGAACCGCGGCGGCCAGGAATCGCAACGCGTTGTCCGCGAGGGCCTCGAGCACGTCACCAGCCGTCCCGGGCGGCTGTTATAGGCGGCAACGCGCACGTTGCAACGGTCGGGGGCCGGGCACCGCGCCGGGCCGCCCCGGGGCCGCGATTCGGGAGGCCGGCGCAGCCGCGAACGGGTCCCGGCGAGGCAGGTCGAGAACCCGCGCCGGGTCGTGCGCGGCGAGCCGGCGCCCGTGGCCTGCCGAGAGATGCCCATCCCCCCTGCCCGGCGGGATGGGCCCAATAAGTCAGGCCCGGGGATGGGCCTCATCGTAGGACTGCTTGAGCTTCTGCGTCACCACGTGCGTGTAGATCTGCGTGGTGGAGATCGACTGGTGCCCGAGCAGCTCCTGGACGCTCCGCAGGTCCGCCCCGTTGTTCAGCATGTGCGTGGCGAAGCTGTGCCGCAGCGTGTGCGGGCTGATGGACGGATCGAGCCCGCACTGAAGCAAGTACTTGTCGAGCTTGCGGCGGACGCTCCGCGTGCTGAGCCGTTGCCCGTGCTTGTTGACGAACAGCGGTTGCGTCTCGAAGCTGGCCGCTCGCGGATCGGTGCGGCGCATCTCAAGGTACCTCTGGATCGAGGCGAGCGCCGTCTTGGAGATCGGGGTGATGCGCTCCTTCTTGCCCTTGCCGCGTACGTGGACGGCCTCACCGACGAAGTCCACGTCCTGGATGTTCAGATCGACCAGCTCGCTCACGCGGACGCCGGTGGAGTACATGGTCTCGAGCATGGCCCGGTCGCGGGCGCCGAGGAGGGTGTCGGTCTCCGGCGCCTCGAGCAACTTCTGAATCTCGTGAAGTTCGAGGAATCTCGGAAGCCGCTTTTCCTGTTTGGGCGTGCGGATCGTGGCCACCGGGTTCGCAGACACGTGCCCGCGCTTCAGACAGAACTTGTAGAAGCTCCGGAGCGTCGCGAGCTTTCGCGCCACGGTGGACTTCGAGTAGTCGTGGTCCTTGAGGAACGTCAGGAAGTCCCGCACCGTCTCCGTAGCGACTCCGGTCAGCAGGGTCGGGGAATCCGCGGGTGCGGGCGGTGCGCTGACCGCAGGGGCCGTGGCGACGGCTGCGCCTCCACCCGTCCCGTTGTCGTTTCCCCCGAAGGGCTCATGCCGCTCGCCGTTGCCGGGCTTGGTGATCGGGCGGCCCAGCAGGAAGTCCGTAAACTGATGCAGGTCCGCAGCGTAGCACTTGGCGGTGTGCGGCGAGAAATGCCTCTCATACCGCAGGTAGGTGAGGAACTCTTGAATCAGCGGGTTCTCGGTCATCGCGAGCGCATCCAGCGGCGAACGACAATCCATCGGTCATCAACCTGGCTCGAGGCGGCGGCCGCCTTCCCTGGCGCGGCAGCCGCTACGCGGAGCTTGGCTCGAACTCCGTCTCGAGCCGTCGACCCATCTGGTAACTGAGGACGGCCGCGTCAAACCAGTCGAATTCCGTCTTCGAATCGGAAGCCATCGACGCGAACGCGGCAATGATGTCCGCCTCCCGCCCCGCCGGGTATCGGAAAACGTACCGGTGATTGCCTTTGACCAGCGACAACTGCCGGATCCGGTTCATCGGCTCGACTCCCCGAAAGCGACACACTCGGACGTCACCCGATCGGCCTCCCGCCGCATGAGCTCGCTGATCGCGCTGTGGCAGCAGAACCGAACATAGAGCTCCTGGCTGGCCAGATACTTCCGCCACCCGAGGGGGCTCTGCTCGGCGTCCCGGGTGCGTCCGTAGTGCTCCACGGCCTTCTGCACCGACTCGTGAGCGGCGTTGAACGTCTGCTGGACCTGGGCCCAGGGCCGCAGCGACTCGTCCTCGGCGGACCCGATCCCGAAGGGCCGCGCCTGGCGAGAAGTCGCGACGGGATCGAAGCCCAGCTCCTGCGGGCGCGGTCCGTAGAGCTGCGCGGCCAGCCCGACGACGGGCGGCATGTACGGGTCGTACTCCGTAATCGCGAAGACCAGGATCGCGTCCACCCCAAGCTCGTGACAGACCTCCAACGCATGGGCCGGCGAACCGATGTTCTCGCGACCCTGACGGGCCAGGACCGCCATGACCCGGTTCACACCCACCACCTGAATCCCGGCCACCTGCGAAAGCTCGCTCGCCATCAGGTCGCCCAGGCGCACCGGGTCGATCCCGCTCGAGCCGCTGAAGTTCAGGGCTGGCGCCACGGCGATCGTCATCGACCGCACGTAGGGTGTAACCGTTCCGCTACTCGTGCGTCCGTGTGAGCAGCCGGTCGTGCCCAGCGATGCAGTCGCGATAACCAGCAAAGCCCCGCCCGAAACGGCCCTCCGGCCTCGGCTCCGTCCGACGGCAGGAACAATGCTGGCTGCGATCATCCTTGATCGGCCTCACGATCCATTCGGCGCCGCCGGCTTCGAACAGGTCGCACGGGCGGCGGGGCATTCAGCCCTTTGTCATGGCCTGGCACGCACCCAGGCCCGGTATTCTTCGTCTTTTCGCGGGGTCCTCTTGAGCGTCCAGAAACCAGTTGGTTTCAGCTCTCACGGCCCCGCTCCACCGGGCGGCCCGACATCGCGAAAAGCCGTCCGCTCCAGCCGCGGCGGGGGCGTGCCCGGCTGGCTGGCGGTAACCGACCTTACCGGACGTACCGACCAGATAGCTTCCGCACCCCCGCGTCGGCCGGCGAAGTAGACTCGCCCATCACCGCCCCAAGCCGGGCTGTAGCTCGCCTCGCCCTCCGTGAGGCGAACCGGTTCGCCTCCGCCGGCGTCGATCGTCCAGATCTCGCTCGCGCCCCCCGTACCGTCCTCGGGGCGGACCGCACAGAAGGCGATCTGTTTCCCGTCGCGCGAGAACGTGGGGAGGATATACGCCTCAGTGGCGCTGGCGGCGATTTCCGTGGGGAAGCGCGGCTCGTTGTCCACCAGGCGAATCGTCCAGATGCCGAACCACCGTTGCCCGCGCTCCCGGGCGCGCTGGTAGACGATGAGATCCTCCACGGGCGACCACCGCGGATACAGACCGTGCCCGATGAACTTCCGCGTGCCCGGCTGACGGAGATCCAGCAGCCACAGTTCCCACTGCCCACCCTTGGGATTCCGCATGCAGTATGCGATGCGCTGCCCGTCGGGGGCCCACGTCGGATGGACCTCGTGGGCCGGGTCGTTCGTCAGTTGCGTGGCGCCTTGGCCGTCCGCGCCGATCATCCAGATGTCGAAGTTCCCCGCTCGATCGCTGGCAAACGCGATTCGTCCACCGTCCGGCGAAAACTCCGGCTGGATGTCGGATGCCGGGTCGGAAGTGATCTGGGTGATCCCCGCGCCGCCGATGGGCTTCGTATAGATGTCCGGACGAGGACTGTGCCGCGTGGACGCGAAGGCCAGCAGGCGCCCGCTCGCATCGACGGCGGGATCAAAGTCCGCTCCTTCAGGGCAGTTCGTGTGCTGAGCGAGCGAGCCGGCGGGACGGGACTCGAAGGGAATCGCCTGGCTCCCGGGGATCTCGCCGAAGAGGGTTATGGCCCGCTCGCGGATCGCCGGGGCGGCCGGGGCCGTGCTGGGAGCCACCGCGCAGGCCCCGCCCGGCTCCGGAGGCCGGGGCCCGACGCTTCGACACCCGGAGAGGAGGAACACGACCAGCGCCGGGGCCGCGCCGAGCGTCCGTGCGGCTCGACCCCGCGGAGGAGCGAACGTCATCCGTGACACCTCGTAACTAACCGTTGCGGACCTGCCATCCGGGCAACCGCGGAGAGCTTGCCGCCGAGGTAGTGCCCGTAGGCGGGCGTTGTCCGATAATACTGAGTTATTATCGGCTACCCTCAACCCGGGTCTTAACCAGATTATCCCCCTCCGGCCGGGCGGGGCCTCCGCGTCCGCTCACAACCGCCTTGCCCGGCTTTTCAGTACTGAGAGAAAGACCCTCTGCCTGCCAAGCGATGATGCGTGATCGTGTGCCTTTCGGTCGGCGGTGGCGGTCGCCGGCACCGCATCCGAACGTGTCTCGACCCGGTTTCCCGCCTCGGACCGCCCAGGGGGTGGCGCGTTTTGGCACCTAGTCGCAGGAGACTGGCGAACGCCGCGCCCAGGTCTGGCCCACAGGTCCCCTGGACCCGTTTGGAGGTCCACCGTATTGTGATCGTAGGGATGATCGCAAAAGGGCACCTCCGAGGCGGCGTCTGCGGGAGGAGCCGTTGGGCCCCCTCCAATCCACGGGTGGCCCGCGAGGGCGTATTGCATGGCGGGTTCGCGTGAGCGTTTTTTTGCGACGCTCCGGCATCGGCGGCCTGACCGCGTGCCGCTGGACCTGTGGGCGCGACCTGAGATCCTGCGGGAGCTCCGCGAGTACCTGGGAACGTCCGATGTCGAAGGAGCGCTGGGCGTAGACTTCGCCTCCGTGGCCATCGAGGAGCATCCGGCTGACTTCGAGCGGCGAGCGGCCGATCCAAAAGGGGGCGACTGGCCGGGTGCGGGTCGGCGGCTGATCTGGCACGACGACCGCACATTCGAAGACGCCTGGGGGGTGGTGCAGCGAGTGGGCCTTGATGGCAAGCTCGTCGAATGGGTGCGGGGGCCGCTGACCGACTCGGACGATGTTAACGCCTGTCCGATGCCTTCCCCCGACAGCCTGGACAACGGTCAGGCCGCCGCCCGGCAGGCAGCGGAGCTGCGCGACGGCGACAAGGTGGTGCTCGGCGAGGTGACGATGCCCTTCAAGAGGGCGTGGCACCTGCGGGGCCTGGAGAACCTGCTCTGCGACATGCTCGTCAACGAGCGATTTGTCGGGGCCCTGTACGACCGGCTTTACGAGTTCGAGACGCAGCGGGCTATCCGCTACGCCCGGGCGGGGGTGGATTGCGTTCAGGTAATCGGCGACATCGCGATGGAGGACCGGCTGCTCTTTCCGCCCGAAGTATTCCGGAGATTCGACGTATCCCGGCTGAAGGAGATGATTCGGCGGGCTCGGACCGTCAAGCCCGATCTCTGCTTTTTTTACCACTCCGACGGTGATATCTCATCGGTGATGGAGGATCTGATCGGCGTCGGCTTCGACATCATCAACCCGATCCAGCCCGAGTGCATGGACCCGTACGAGGTCAAACGACGATGGGGGCATCGGATCACCATGTGGGGCTCCATCAGCGTGCGCACGACGTTGCCCCGAGGTACGCCCCAGAGCGTCCGGGCCGAGGTCCACGAGCGCATCCGCCGGTGTGGTTACAACGGGGGCTTCGTGCTCGCCCCCGCGAATGTCATCATGTACGATACACCCGTTGAGAACATCGTCGCCATGTACGAGGCCGCCCGGGAGTTCACGTGGTGAGGGTCCGTGCGCGGCCCGCCACCCACGGCGGGCGTCCGATCCGCGGGCCGTGAGGCTCAATACCCTGCGATGCGTCGCCCGGCTGGAAAGAACGAGGGGGCAGGCGGTCCCCCCTGCTCGGTGACCCCTGCTGGCCGGCCGTGCTGGACAAGTGCCCGGGGGGCGATCGGAGTCTCCAGTGCGCTGCTGATTATCGGGTTGCTCCTTCACGCCACGGCACGCTTCGCAGCCTTCTGTGCCCCGGTCAAGGTGGACAGTTTTCTGTATGCCGTGGCTGCGTATCGGTTCTGGAAGCCGGACGCAACGGCCGCCGACCTCATTGCCGACAAACCCCCCGGGCAGGCGTTCCTCTCAGGCTGGGTGTACCGGGTCAGCAGCGGCCCACCGACCCGGCTTCCGCTGGTCCCGATCGAATCGGCGTTCCTCCTGGCCGGATACGGATTCTTCTGGGTTACCGCCCGCCGGCTCCTGGGGGAACCGTTGGCGGCGGCCGCCACGCTGTTCCTGATCATCGGCCAGAACGTCTATAACGTCACCGACTCTACGACGGACGGGTTCAACCTGAACGAGTCATACCTGGCGGCTCCGATGCTGCTGGCGGTCCTGGCGCACCTGGTCGTCCGGGAACCGATGCGGCGTGGCCTGCTTCGCGGGATGGGGCTCGGCCTGGCCCTGACAATCAAGCAGACGGCGGTCACGTTGCCGGCCGCCATGCTCCTCCATGCGCTGCTGCGCCTGCTTCGCCGGCGAGAGACGGGGCCGACATGGCCGTCCGTGGCCGGAACCGTCCTCGGCGCCGCCCTCGCCGTAGCCCCCCTGCTGAGTCTTCTGATCGCACGCGGCTGGGTGGAGTCGCAGTTTGCCAGCCTGTGGACAGGCTCGGGTCGCCATCTGGCTCTGGGGGCGGACGTTCCCGGCCCGACGTATCGCGTGCTTCCGCTGGCGCCTGCCGCAGGATGGATGGTACTGGGCGGATCGGCCGTGCTGCGGCGCGCGAGGCCGAACCGATCTTGGCCGACGCCTTGGAGCGACCGCGATCCGTGGGTGTTCGCCGTACTGTGGCTGGCGGCCGAGCTGACGATGCTGGCCCTGATGGCCAAGCCGTCCAGCCACTACTACCAGCAGGTGGCCGGCCCGGCAGCGCTGGTGGCCGGTCTGGCGATGGGCGTATTCGTCCACTCGTTGGACCCCTACCCGCCGGAGCTTCGCCGCCGGATCCTCGGCTGGGCCGGGGCCGCCACGGTTGTTCTGGCGGTACTGGCGGTGACCCCGCTGATGACGAGCGGCTGGCAATACCGTACATTCAGGGGCGATATGGAGGTGCAGACGTTCCAGGCGTGGCTGAACGCGTGGCCCGGCGCTCCGGCTCGAGGAAGAAACGAATGAGTACGTTCATGTGCATCGTGTGCGCGTGTCTCGGTGCAGCGGACGCACCCGCGTCCCGGCCGGCCGGAAAACTTCACCGTGGCGTGATTGCCATCCGAAACGCCGACGGAGCGGTCTACGTCGGCTGGCGCCTTCTGGCAGACGAGCCTCAAGACGTAGCCTTTCACGTCTATCGGATGGTGCCGCCCGAGCGAAAGCTCGAGCAACTGACAAGCCAGCCCATCCGGGATTGCACCAACTACGTGGACCGATCCGTTGCCGGAGATCCGCAGACGCGTCCGGCGCACTACCTGATCAAGGCCGTCACGGGCACCCGCGCGGGGGAGCTATCTGAAGCGGCTCCCGTGACCGACGCGCCCGCCGGCGGCTCGTACTTGCGCATCCGGCTTGAGGGCGACTACGCTCCCCAGAAGGTGGCGATCGGGGACCTCGACGGCGACGGCCGGTACGACTACGTCATCAAACAACCGAACTTCAACGTGGACCCATATGAGGCCCCCGGTTACTGGAAGAAGAGCCAGGACACGTACAAGATCGAAGCATGGCGAAGCGACGGCAGGTTGCTCTGGCGGCACGATATGGGCTGGTCGATCGAAGAGGGCATCTGGTATTCGCCGTACGTCGTGTACGACCTGGACGGAGATGGGCGCGCGGAGGTCTATACCAAGGCCGGAGAGGGCGATCCGCGCGATCCCGACGGTCGTGTCACCTCGGGGCCCGAGTGGCTGATCCGGATCGACGGGAGCACAGGCCGGATCACGGCCCGGCTGCCCTGGCCGGACCGCACCGGCTTCGAAAAGTACAACTACTACAGCCGCAACCTGCTGGGCATCGCCTACCTCGACGGCCGGCGTCCGCACCTGATCGTGGAGCGGGGCACATACGGACTGATCAAGGTCGTAGCCTACGATCCGGAGCTGCGCCCGGTATGGCAATGGCAGTCCACCGCCGAGCGCGAGCGCTACAGCGGACAGGGTATGCACGGGATGCACGCGGCCGACGTGGACGCCGACGGCCGCGACGAGATCGTCTATGGTGCCGCCGTACTCGACGATAACGGCCACGGGCTCTGGACGCTCGGGACGGGCTACCCGGACGTATGCTATGTGGGCGAGATCGACCCGACCCGGCCGGGCCTCGAGATCTTCTTCGGGATCGAGCCCCGTCAGAGAAGCGGAGGGGTCCGGCTGGTCGAGGCGCGCACGGGCCGGACCCTCTGGCAGTTCGACGGACCCACAAGGCACGTCCACGGCCAGGGGATGGTGGCGGACATTCTGAGCGAGCACCCCGGACAGGAATGCTATGCCGGCGAGAAGGACGGCAGCCAGTACTGGCTGTACACGGCGCTGGGCCGGCGAATCGGCGACACGGACATCGGAGGACTGGTACCGCGCGCAGCGTGGTGGGATAAGGATCCACAGAAAGAGATCGTGCGGAACGGGCTGATCGGTGATTTCGGGGGCAAGACCTATGGCCGGATCGAGGGGACCATCACTACCATCGCAGACTTCCTCGGGGATTGGCGGGAAGAGATCATCACGAGTCTGCCCGGGGAGATCCGCATCTACTGCACCACGATCCCGGCGACCGCGCGGCGTCCCTGGCTCATGCAGGACCGGTTGTACCGCACGGACGTGGCGGCGGCTTCGATGGGGTACTTCTACCCGCCCCAGCTCGGCACCGCGCTGTTCCCGCAGGGACAGTAGGCCGGTCTCGTCGAGAGGAGCCGAACGGCCACTGTTCGCACAAGGATCCGCCCCCGGCACATGCCGAGGGGAGGACCTGGCATGACCCACGTGAATGCACCTTCGGCCGCACCGTTGGCAATCGGTGTGGCTGCGGCGATCGGCGCGGCTTTTCCAAGCCCACAGCAGGTCTCCTCGATGGCGCGGCCTGCGCGGCGGAGGTACCGGCCTGCGGCACCGGCGGGTCACAGGGGGAACATCCCGGCCAGCCCAGCAGCATGCCGGCGTATGTCAAACGGGACCAGGAGCGAGCCTGGCAGGAGGCGGCCGAGTTTGTGAAAGAGACCTGCCTGGATCTGGCAAAGGCCTGCGGGAGGAAGGACGCCGACCAGGCCCGGAAGCCTTACAGCGAGCTCAGGACGGCCTACGCGGCCTGTCATGCCGAGTAGCGGGCCGGCGCAGGGGTTGACGGCATGCGTGTGGGAATCCTCCATTCCGGGGCGCTGGGAGATAGCGTCCTCGCGCTGCATCTGGTCCGCGCCATCGTCGAGGGGCTGCGAGGGGCCTTGCCCCCGGGCGTCGAGCTCGACGTCACGGCGGTTGCCCGATCCCCGGCCTGGCGTCTGGCGGCGCAGTGCGGGATCATCAGGCGTGTTCTCGACTTCGAGTCGCACGGGATACATACGCTGTTCGCGCCGCCACCTGCGGCGGTGGACAACCGCCTGATGGAGTGGCTTCGCGGGCTGGATCTGGTCGTGAGCCTTTGCGGCCTGGCCGACGAACCGCCTGCCAGCCGGATCCGTTGCGAGAGTGCAGCACGGGTCTACGCCCTGGATCCGCGTTTGCGGGCGGAAACCGCTGCGGCGCGGCGGCACATTACCGAACAATGGCGAAGTGACCTCATTGCCCAAGGGCTGCGTGTGGCTGCGATTACGAGCGCCCCGCTGTTTGCTCTCTGGACGCCCGGCCAGGACGCGAGGCGATCGCCCGGATCCGATGTTGCCGTGTGCTGCTGCGAAACCACCCGACCGGGCAACGAGACTCAGGAGCGGCCGGCGCGTCCGGTGGCACTCCTGCACCCTGGCAGCGGCGGACGAACCAAGTGCTGGCCGCTGGACCGTTTCGAGCGGCTCGCCGCGGCGCTTCGGTCGGGGTTCGACGTGCGGTGGATCCTGGGCCCAGCGGAGGAGGAATGGCTGGTCGGCGTGATGCCGGCCCGGTTGCGCGCCACCGGGCCCGTTCGGTACGAAGAGAGTCTCGAGGGCCTCGTGGGGGCAATCCGAGCGGCCAGCGTTTACGTAGGAAATGACACCGGGCCGACCCATGTGGCGGCCGCTCTCGGCTGTCCTGCCGTGGCGGTCTTCGGTCCGACGGACCCCGCCGTGTGGGGACCGATCGGGCAGCGCGTTCGCACCGTCCGGGGAGGCGGCTCATCGTCTTCCGAGTGGGGAGCTGACATTGCGGACGTCCTCCAGGCGATCCAAGACCTGGGGCTGCCGGGTGCGGCGGACACCGCAGACCCCCGGCCTTGACACCTTCCAGACAGACCCTAAACTACAGGGCTTTGCGGTGTGAGTTCCGCGACCAAGGAAGTCGTGATGGCAGTGAACCATGCAAAGTCGTACCTGGCCAAGCCGGGCGAGGTGGAGGCACGATGGTACCTCGTCGACGCGACGGGCCAGGTTCTCGGGCGGCTTGCCACCAGGCTCGCCACGATTCTGATGGGCAAGCACAAGCCGCGGTATACCCCGCATGTCCTGACGGGGGATTGCATCGTGGTGATCAATGCCGAGAAGGTCCGTCTGACCGGCCGGAAGCCCCAGACCAAGGCCTACGACCGGTACACGTATTATCCGGGCGGGCGGAAGGTGATACCCTTCGAGACGATGATCCAGCGGCACCCGGATCGCGTAATCCGGCTGGCCGTCAAACGGATGCTGCCCGACAACAAACTCGGGGCGAAGATGCTGTCCCGGCTGAAGGTTTACCGCGGCCCCAAGCATGAACATGCGGCCCAGAAGCCTCAGCCCCTGGCGGTGTAATCCTCAACCGCGAGCCGGAAAGGCCGCAGGACGCAAGGACAACACAGGTACACAGACGTGAGTGACGAAGCTGCAACCCCGGTAGTGAATCCACCCGTCGAAGCGCAGACGTCGGCCACCATCCCGACCCCTGAGAAGGGCTACTTCTGGGGCACCGGGCGGCGGAAGACGGCGGTAGCCCGCGTTCGGATCCGCCCCGGCACCGGACAGTTTCTGGTTAACGGCCGCGAAGCTGAAAAGTACTTCCCGTTCGAGCGGGACCGTCAGTCGATCGTCCAGCCCCTTCGCGTGACCGACACACTCGGGAAGATCGACGTGTTCGTCAACGTGCACGGGGGCGGAACGACCGGCCAGGCGGAGGCCATCGTGCTCGGCCTGGCGCGGGCTCTCAAGGAGGCAAACCCCGACTACGAGCCGGGCCTCCGCAACACGGGCCTCCTGACGCGGGACAGCCGCATCGTCGAGCGAAAGAAGCCCGGTCAGGCCGGCGCGCGCCGACGGTTCCAGTACTCGAAGCGGTAACCCCGCGATGTGCAACGGAGCGAGTGGCAGGACCCCGGCGGGGCTTTCCGGGGTCCTTTGCTTTGCATCGACGGCGCCAGCCGCCGCTCCAGGGGCGCATCGCCGGGAGCCGAGCCCCCATGTCGGCCGGGTCCGATCGAGGATATGCACATGGTAAGAGTCGCGATCGTTGGGGCGACGGGATATGCCGGGCTGGAGGCGATCCGCCTCCTGCTGCGGCATCCGCAGGCCTGCATTACGGCCGTTTGTTCCCGGCGGGACCCCCAACCCGTGATCTCGGACGTGTTTCCTGAGCTTCGCGGCCGATGCGACCTGCGGTGCGGGCCGATCGACGCAGGCAGCATAGCGCGACAGGCGGATACGGCCATGCTGTGCCTTCCGGCCGGCCAGGCCCTTCAGTTGACGCCGGCGCTGCTGCGGGCCGGCGTGAAGGTCATCGATTACTCGGCCGACTATCGCCTGAAAGACCCGACGGACTACGAGAAATGGTATGGGCTGAAACACACGGACCTGGAAGGCCTGGCCGGGGCCGTGTATGGGCTTCCGGAATACTTCCGGGAACAGGTCCGGACGGCTCGGCTCGTGGCCAATCCGGGCTGTTATCCCACCGGGGCAGCCCTCGGAATCCTGCCGTTCGTGAGAGCAGGTCTTGTCGAGTCGCGCGATATCATCGTCGATGCGGCCAGCGGAGTCAGTGGGGCAGGTCGGGAGCCCCGGCTCGAGCACCATTTCCCCGAGCGCAACGAGAACTTCGAGGCGTACAAGGTCGGGGAACACCGGCATATGGTCGAGATCGAGCGGGTGGTGGAAACCGTAGTCCGGGGATGCAAGGCGGAGGTCGTTTTCACGCCTCACCTGGTGCCGATGGAGCGGGGAATCCTCTCCACGATCTACATGAAGCCCACGGAGGAGATCTCCACGGATCGAGCCATCGGGACGCTCCGGGCGGCCTATGCCCACGAGCCGTTCGTCCGGGTCCGAGAAGACCTGCCGCGAACGGCCGACGTGGCACGGACGAACTACTGCGACGTCACCGCCCGCCGAGTCAAAGGACGACTCGTGGTGCTGACCGCGATCGACAACATGGTCAAGGGGGCGGCGGGGCAGGCGATTCAGAACATGAACCTGATGACCGGGCTGGACGAGCGGGCGGGACTCCCGTAGGCGCCGGCCCCCCAGCGGCGGGGCCTCTCACCGGTATCCCGGGTCAGCCGGGCCGCGGTTCCCCTGGTTCGAAGCAAGAGCGGCGCCGGGAGTTGAGTGCCCGCAGCGGCATGGCGATCACTCGCTTTCGTGTTTCGTATGTCCAACACAACGATTACGGCTCCGGTGGGATTTCGATGCGGCGCGGCCGCATGCGGGATCAAGAAGGAAGGCGTCCTTGATCTAGCGCTGCTGGTCGCCGACGGCCCGTGCGCGGCCGCCGCCGTGTTCACGCGGAACCGCTTCTGCGGAGCGCCCATCGTGGTCGGCCGCGAGCACGTTCGGGGCGGCCGACTGCAGGCGGTGGTGGTCAACTCGGGCTGCTCAAACGTGGCGACCGGGCGACGGGGCATCGAGGATGCATACGAGATGTGCCGACTGACGGGGGAGCGAGTCGGTATCCCGCCACGCTACGTGCTGCCCAGCAGCACGGGCGTCATCGGACGCTTTCTTCCCATGGAAAAGATCCGGGCGGGGATCGATGCAGCCGCGGCTGATCTGCGCGGGGGTGCCGAGGCCGGCCAACGCTTCGCCCGCGCCATCCTGACGACCGATACCCGACCCAAGCAGGCATGCGTATCGCTTGCGCTCGGGGGCGTTAGGGCGACGGTGGCCGGCTGCTGCAAGGGGAGCGGCATGATCGCCCCCCATCTGGCCACGATGCTCGCGTACGTGACGACAGACGCCGCCATTGGCGCGGCCTGGCTGCGCCGCGCCCTCCGAACGGTGGTGGAGAAAACCTTCA
>Ga0209227_1000785_pt1 | contig 26498 bp, 25 predicted proteins | sample YNPBryantNP2012_FD_185815 | JGI IMG/M metagenome (GOLD analysis project Ga0209227, IMG submission 185815) | Anoxygenic and chlorotrophic microbial mat microbial communities from Yellowstone National Park, USA - YNP Bryant NP 2012 (SPAdes)... ...
ATTATCTCCTTGTCGATGTCTCCCAGGTCCACCCGACGCACCCGCCGCAGCACCTCCTGGATGGTGTTGCGCTCGTTGTACACGGGGATGATGACAGTGAGCTTCATGGCCTCGCATCTCCTTCAACCGCATCCGGACGCGGAAAGTATAACAGATAGAGGAGGAGTCGGTTAACGCTTCCATCCCGAGACGCGCGGGGGAGGGGGCGGACGCACGGGGATCCTGCGGGAAAGGCTCCTTCCTGTTGGCTGCGGGGACCGGCGGGGCCCGCCTCCCACCCTTCCCATGGTGCCCGCGGGAAGCGAGAACGGTAAGATGCGGGGCGCGGTATGCGGTGGTGGCTTTACGCGGTGAGGCGGGAGGCTTCACCGGCCAGGGCCCTGCGCAGGCGGGTCAAGGCGGCGTTGTGCATCTGAGAAACGCGGGAGGGGGAGAGGGAGAGGACCCCGGCTATCTCCCGCAGGCTCAGCTCCCGGAAATAATGCATCTCCAGGATGATTCGATACCGCTCCGGGAGGGTCCGCAGGGCCTGCCGCACCTCCTCCTGCGCCGCCCTCCGCTCGCCCAGGGAGGCGGGGTCGGGGCTGCCGCGGTCCTCCAGCACCTCCAGAAGCGAATGGCCGTCGTCGTCCGGGCCCAGTGCCCCTTCCAGAGAGACGGTGACCGCGGAGGCCACCTCCGCGGCAAGGCGGTCGTACTCCTCTTCCTCCAGACCCAGGTAACCGGCCACTTCTGCCTCCCCCGGCTCACGCTGCAGAAGAGCGACCAGTTCGTCCCGGGCCTCCCGGATCCACCGCTTCTTCTCGTAGATGGCGCGGGGCAGGGAACCCTCCCTCCTCATCCCGTCGACCATGGCCCCGAGGATACGCTTGCGGGCATAGGAGACGAAATCGGGGTTGGCCGCCGGGTCGTAGCGCTCCACCGCCTCCACCAGGCCGATCATCCCGTTGCTCACCAGATCCCCGTATTCCACCTCTGGCGGCAGGCGGAGACGCAGAGCGGAGGCGCACGACTTCACCAGGGGTGCATAGGCCAGGATGAGCCTCTCCCTGGCTTCGGGGGACCTCTCCCAGCGCCATAGACGCCAGAGGCTCTCAGTGTCCATGACCGTCCACTCCTCCTCGGGCACGATGTCCGAAGTCCCTTCCTACTCTGAGGATAGGAAAGGTGCGGGGCCTCCGATATCGGCCGGAGTGGTGAATCCTCCGCAACGAAACGGTGAGCGCTCGCAGAAGAGGGCAACGGAAGGCGCCACGCTCTCTGATATAATCTTTCGGCGTGCGGACATGCGGAGCGTCAGCGAGGACGCAAAAGCGCCGTCGCTCGATGGGTTGACGGAGGGGACTTGAAAGTAGCGGTCATCGGCACGGGATACGTCGGTCTGGTCACCGGGGCCTGCCTGGCTGACCTGGGCAACGAGGTCACCTGCGTGGACGTTGACCGAGAGAAAGTGGAAGCCCTGGTTCAGGGGCAGATTCCCATATACGAGGCCGGGCTGGAGGAGCTGGTACGACGCAACCTCGCCGAGAACCGGCTCTCCTTCACCACCGACATCCGGGAAGCGGTGCGGGCCGCCGAGATAATCTTTATCACCGTGGGCACACCCTCGGCCGAGGGAGGCGAGGCCGACCTCACCTTCCTCAAGGAGGCCGCCTCCCAGATCGCCGCCGCCCTGGAGGGCTACAAGGTGGTGGTGAACAAGAGCACCGTACCGGTGGGCTCCACCCGGCTGGTGCAGCGCATCATCGAGGAGGGGGCTTCCGGACGTCCCGAGTTCGACGTGGTCTCCAACCCGGAGTTCCTGCGGGAAGGGAGCGCGGTGGCCGATTTCATGCACCCCGACCGCATCGTCATCGGCGCAGAGGGGCAGCGGGCCATCAGCACGCTCACCGAGCTCTACCGTCCGCTCAACGCCCCTCTGGTCATCACCGACCCGGCCAGCGCCGAGATGATCAAGTACGCCTCCAACGCCTTTCTGGCCACCAAGGTATCTTTCATCAACGCCATCGCCAACATCTGCGAGGCGGTGGGGGCCGACGTGCGCGAGGTGGTCCTGGGGATGGGATACGACCGGCGCATCGGCTTCGAGTTCCTCAAGCCCGGACCCGGCTTCGGGGGCTCCTGCTTCCCCAAGGACTGCCGGGCCCTGGTGGACATCGCCCGCAAGGCGGGTTATCACTTCTACCTGCTGGAAGGGGTCTTGGAGGTCAACCGCGAGCAGATGGAGCTGATGGTGGAGAAGGCGCGGCGCCGGCTGGGCGGGCTCCAGGGGGCCCGGGTAGCCTGCTGGGGGCTGACGTTTAAGGCCAACACCGACGACCTGCGGGAGTCCCCAGCCGTGGCTATCTGCGGGATGCTGCTGAAGGAGGGGGCCTCGGTATCCGCCTACGACCCGGCGGGCATGGGCGGGGCTGCCGGGCTGCTGCCCGGCGCCGAATTCGCCCCCGATCCCTATACCGCCGCCCAGGGAGCGGAGCTGCTGATGTTGCTCACTGACTGGGATGAGTTCAAGTGGCTGGATTTCCGGCGTCTCAAGGAGCTGATGTCCGCTCCCCGCATCATCGATACCCGCAACTGCTTAGACCCCCTGACCCTGCGCCGCTTGGGTTTCGAATACGAGGGGGTGGGTAGGTGAACTCTTTTCACGCACCCTTTCCGGCACTTGGGGGGATGTGCGTCGTTCTCCCCCTGCTCCCAAATGCTCCAAAACGCCGCGAGTCGTCCATCTTTGGAGCGGATTAAGGGGTCGCTGCGGGCTTTGGAAAGGGTGCGCTTTCGAGAAGGATAATTGAAGGGATGCGGGGGGATGGTCCGGACCCTTCGGCGGGCTTGCTCGCCATCAAGGGCATGGGGTAATGAACTGGCGGGGGCATTCCGATAACATTCAAATAGAGAGGGATCGGTAGGCCCGCGATGGGGCCATCGCCAGAATGCGGAGGAGAAGCTGATGCCGAGCTGTAAAGAAAGGGGCAATAAACCTTGGAGTGCCGTACTGGCCGTCGCCGTCATCCTGCTGGCCTGCGCGGGCCTGGCGGCAATCACTTTCCCCCAACGGGCTGTGTCCAAGAACTGGGTGGACGTGACCCCGCCGGGATGGCGGGATGAGTGGACCTATTCCCCAGGGGCGCGCTTTAAGCACGCATCCCCCACCCTGGCGGACATCGATGCCGACGGATATAAGGAGGTGCTCATCGGCAACTGGAACGGCTGGATCTACTGTTTCAGCTGTTTCGGACAGGTCAAGTGGGCCTACCCCACCGGCAACGTCATCCACGGCGCCCCCCTCTGCGTGGACTGCGACGGTGACGGGACCCTGGAGGTGTTCGTCGGCTCGGAGGACGGCTACGTCTATGGCCTTAACTGGCAGGGGCAGCCCCTCTCCCAATGGGGATGGCCCAAGTTCGCCATGCAGGCCTTCGGCTACTCCGGCGTGTTCTCCTCCCCCGCCTGCGGCGACCTGGACGGCGACGGCGACCTGGAGATAGTGGTGGGCAGCTGGGGCCATTACATCTGCGCCTGGCACTATCAGGGCCCTGCGGTGGCGGGGTGGCCTTACTACAACGCCGATACGATATGGTCCTCCCCCGCCTGCGGCGACATCGACCTGGACGGGAGGGACGAGGTGATCATCGGGGCGGACTGCTGGGGTGGGTCCAACTGGCCCTGGCCCCGCGGCGGCCTTCTCTACGCCTTCCGGGGTGACGGCAGCATCATGCCCGGCTGGCCCAAGACCATACCTCAGGTGGTATGGTCATCCCCGGCACTGGGTGACCTCGACCTGGATGGATTCCCCGACGTAGTCTGTGGGACCGGCCTTTACTGGCAGAACAGCAACCCCGGCGATTCCTCCACCTACCTGCCCTATGCCGACGGCACCCACGTCTACGCCTTCAACTACCGGGGCGAGGACCTCCCGGGTTGGCCGGTGAGCACCGGAGCCGACGTCTTCTCCTCTCCCGCCCTGGGCGACGTTGACCACGACGGCTTCCTCGAGGTGGCCTGCGGCTCCCACGACGGATGGTGCTACCTGTGGGAACACAACGGGGCTCTGAAGTGGCAGAAGACCAAGAGCGGCTCGGCCAAGATGGCCTCGCCCTCCATCGCCGACATCAGCGGGGACGGGAATCCCGAGGTGATCATCGCCGACGGATGGGACCTCTGTGCCTGGGACGCCTCGGGCACCAAGATCCTCGACTACCACACCACCGGCATCATCTTCGGGACCGCCGCGGTTGATGACATCGACCGCGACGGCAAGGCGGAGGTGGTGGTTGGCAACGGCTGCGCCGAGGACGGCCAGGGGGAGGGAGAGCGCCTGCTCTACTGCTGGGAGGCCGGTGCCTATAATCCCGAGGCCAGCCCCTGGCCCATGTTCCGGCGACTTCCCGACCACCGCGCCTGCATACCCCATCAGGAGGCGCCCGACTACTGGAGCGAGTCGGAGATACGCAGCCGCTTCTACTTCGCCGAGGGCTACACCGGGCCCGGATTTCACGAGTATATCCTGGCGATGAACCCCCACCCCCGGGATATCCTGGTGCAGCTGCGCTTCACTATGCGCTCTGGCCTGTCCGCGGTGCGCCTGTTCCCAATACCGGCCAACAGCCGCTTCACCACCCGGGTCAACGACACGGTCAATGGGCAGGATGTCAGCGTCTCGGTCATATCCGACCAGCCGGACATCGTCTGCGAACGCACCATGTATTTCAACTACGGAGGCGGGTGGACGGGAGGGCATGCGGTCATCGGGGCCGTCCAGGCCGCCACGGAGTGGTATTTCGCCGAGGGATACACCGGGCCCGGATTCGACCAGTGGGTCTGCGTGCAGAACCCCGGCCAGGAGGCGGCCCGACTCGACTTCACCTTCCAGACCCAGGAAGCGGGGGAGGTGACCCGGTCCGGTTACTGGGTGGCCGCGCATTCCCGGGCGACCTTCAAGGTGAACGACTTGCTCGGCCCGAACTTCCAGAACTCCCTGAAGTTGGTCTCCACCCAGCCGGTGGTGGCGGAGCGGCCCATGTACTTCCGCTATGGAGGGGTTTCAGGCGGCAACGGCTGGACGGGCGGTCACTGTGTGATGGGCGCCAACGACCTCTCCAGCTCGTTCTACTTCGCCGAGGGGACCACCCGCGGCGGCTTCGAGGAATGGTTGACCATCCAGAACCCCGGGAGCGAGACCCTGCGGGTCAGAGCGGTATACCAGCTGGGGGAAGGGCAAGGCAGTCCGGTGGAGAAGGAGTATGTGGTTGAACCGGGCAAGCGCCACACCCTCTACGTCCCCAACGAGGTGGGCACCGGCAAGGACGTGTCGGTGAGGCTGGAATCGGTGGAGACGCAGAGCGGCCAGCCCCTATTCCTGGCGGAGCGGCCCATGTATTTCCGCTACCTGGCCTATGGGGCCGATTACAACGGGGGGCATTGCGTCATCGGAGCGACCCAGCCCTCCGGGGAATGGTTCTTCGCCGAAGGATACACCGGCACCGGCTTCCAGGAGTGGCTCTGTCTGCAGAACCCGGACGCGGAGGACGCCGAGGTGGAGATAATCTATCTCACTCTGGATAGGGGAACCCTCGCGCCCCGGACGGAGGCGGTGCCGGCCGGGACTCGCGTGACCCTGCGGGTCAACGACCACGCCGCGCCCGACCTACAGGTGTCCGCCCAGGTTCGGGTGATCTCGCAGGCGGGGGGCATCGTCGCGGAACGTCCCATGTACTTCCTTTACGGGGGCGCCTGGGACGGCGGTCACGACGTGGTGGGATACGTCCCACCCCAACCCTGAGCCTTTAGAACGGGCCAGGCACCAAAACTTCCTTCAAACGGGGCCGGGCACCAAAACTTCTGTTACAGCCGATCAGTGCCTTGCCCGGTTCGATTCACAAGCCCAGCTGCGGGGCCACCTCCCGCATGGCCGCCAGGGACAGGGCGATGAACTCGTCCAGGGGGATACCGGCCTTCTCGCATTCCATGATGACCTCGCGGCGGACCCCCCGGGCGAAGCCGGATTCCTTCATGCGCTTGCGCACACTCTTCTCCTTGACGTCGGCCAGCTTGCGGGAAGGCAGCACCAAGGCGGTGGCCACGATGAGGCCGGTGATGGTTTCCGCGGCAGCCAGATACAGGTGAAAGCGCTCCGTCCGCTCCCCCAGCCCCAACCCCTCAGCGTTGTGCATGCGCACGGCCTCCACGCCCGGCGGGGGGAAGTCGCGCTCCCGGAGCAGGCCCGCCGCCACTTCCCCATGCCGGGACATATCCTCGCCCACCATCTCCAGGTCCAGGTCGTGCAGCAGCCCGGAGAGCCCCCATAGCTCCTCGTCCTCGCCCAGGCGTCGCGCCAAAGCGCGCATGATGGCCTCAGTGGCCAGGCAATGCTTGACCAGGTTGGGTGCCGATACCTTCTCCTGCAATAGGGCCAGGGCTTCTTCTCTATGCATCCTCCTTCTCCCCCATGTTGTCTTCCCTGCCGCTTGCCTCGCCGCCATGGTCGGAGGCTATGGCTCTGGTATCCCGTCGGGGATTGTTATATATTACCTAACCGACAGCAAGTCATTTACGCTCTCGAGAGGGGAAGGGAGGGAGCAGCGTGAACAGAGTAGCCATCGTGGGGGCCGCCCAGACCAGGCATGAAGCGGCCCTTGCGGACGAGAACCACCAGGACCTCGCCTACCGCACGGTCAAGGAGGTCCTGGAGCTGACCGGGCTGCGGCAGCAAGACATCCCCATGGTCATCAACAGCGGCAGCGATATCCTGGACGGCAGGGGCATCTCCACCTACATGATGGTGGAAGCCCTGGGTGCCCAGATGACCGAGGAGACCAAGGTGGCGGATGATGGAGCCTACGCCGCCCTCTACGCGTGGATGCGCATCGCCTCCGGGGCCTACGACCTCGCCCTGGTGGTCGCCTACGGGAAAAGTTCGGAGTCGCATCCCCACTGGTACCACAACATGGTCTTCGACCCCTTCTACGGGCAGCCCATGGGGCTGGACCTCCTCAACTGCGCCGCCCTGCAGGCCAACGCTTACATGAACCGCTACGGAATCACCGAGGAGCAGGCGGCCGGGGTGGTGGTCAAAGACCTGCGCAACGCCAAGAACAACCCATATGCCCTGCGCAAAGGAGATTACACTTTGGAGCAGGTGATGTCCTCGCCCTATCTTTGCACCCCCATCAAGGAACTGGACGCCTACCCCGTCACCGACGGGGCCTGCGCCCTGATCTTAGCCGGAGAGGAGAGAGCCCGCGAGCTCACCGATAGGCCGGTCTGGATAGAGGGCCTGGGGGCCTGCCAGGACGCCTTCCACTTGGGGAACCGCGAGCTGGCCCGGATCCCCTCGGCCGAGGAATCGGCGAAGAAGGCCTACGCCATGGCCGGGATCAAAGATCCGCTGAAAGAACTGGACCTGGCGGAGGTCTACGCGGATTTCTCTTTCCAGGAGCTGATGCTCTATGAAGCCCTGGGCTTCTGCCCGGAGGGGGCCGGAGGCGCCTTCGCGGACTCCGGCACCCCGGAGATGGGTAAGTCCCTGCCGGTGAACCCCTCCGGCGGTCCCCTGGCCGCCAACCCCCTGGTATGCACCGGGCTGGTGCGGCTGGCCGAGTGCTGGCTGCAGCTGACCGGGCAGGCGGGAGCGCGGCAGGTGGCCGGGGCGAAGCGGGCGCTGGCCCACGCCTACGTGGGCCCCTGCATGCAGAACAACCTCGTCTTCATCCTGGGGGGTGAGTGACATGGCCAGGCCGGTAGCCATTGTGGGAACCGGGCAGACCAAGGGCAGGCGCCGCCGGGAGGACGTCAACCTCTCCGGAATGGTCCACGAGGCGGTGCGCGCCGCCCTGGAGGACGCCGATCTCAAGCCGTCGGACATCGACGCGGTGGTCATCGGCAACGCCCCCGAGGTCTTCGAGGGCATCAACTATCCCGAGTTGCTTCTGGGCACGGCCTCAGCGGGTTACATGAAGCCGGTGATGCGCATCTACACCGGTGGTTCCGTGGGCGCCTCGGTGGGCATCTGCGCCTACTACCACGTGGCCTGCGGCCTGCACGACGTGGTGCTGGCGGTGGCCTTCGAGAAGCTCTCCGACGGCGTTCCCAACTACGGGCTGTCGGTGACCTACGATCCCCTGTGGGGGCGCGACTTCGCCGCGGGGGCGGTGACCCTAGTGGCCCTGCAGGCCCGGGAATACATGCACCGCAACCCCCAGATCACCGAGGAGCACTTCGCCATGATCGCGGTGAAGACCCGAAAGGACGCCCAGGACAACCCCTACGCCCACCTTCAGCTGGACCTCACCGTGGAGGAGGCCTTGAGCTCCCACGTGGTGGTGAGCCCCCTGCGGCTGCACGATTGCTGCCCCACCACCGATGCAGCAGCGGCAGCAGTTTTCGCATCGGGAGACAAGGCCAAGAGGATCACCGACCGCCCCGCCTGGGTGAGATCCATCGCCACCTGCTCGGAAGGCGCATATTATCCCGGGATGGACATGGTCTACCCGGCCTCTTTGCAGAAGGCGGCCCAGACCGCCTACAAGCGGGCGGGGATCACCGACCCGGTGAAGGAGATCGACGTGGCCGAGCTCTATTGCGCCTTCACTCCACAGGAGATGATCTGGGCCGAGACAGTGGGCCTGTGCGAGCGAGGCAAAGGTGGGGAGATGACCGAGAGCGGCCGTTCCCGCCGCGACGGGGAGATGCCCCTGAACCCCTCGGGCACGGTGGTATCCCACAATCCCATCGGGGCCTCCGCGCTCATCCGCCAGATCGAGGCGGCCCTGCAGGTCTCCGGGAAGGCGGGCGCTCATCAGATCGAGGGGGCGAAGACCGCCCTGGCCCACGGGTGGGGCGGTTGGCTGCAGTTCCACACCATCATGATCCTGTCCAGCGAGCTGTAGGGGGAGGTGGGTATGATGAAGAGACAGCCAGCCAAGACCTATTACTCCAAGGTGAGCTCCCCCTACCAGTGGTCGGTGGGGGAGACGGTGGGGACTTTCTTCACCGAGATGCGCGATAACGGCCGCCTGCTGGGCAAGCGCTGCGCCTCCTGCGGCAAGGTGTTCTGCCCGCCCCTGGATCACTGCGAATTCTGCTTCGATCTAATGGGGGAATGGGTGGAACTCCCCGACCGCGGGATCATCCGCGCCTGGACCAGGGTTGAGCATTATCACCCGGGGATGCCCTACGACCTGCCCTTCGCCTATGCCCTCATCCAGCTTGAGGGCGCGGATAACTGCATGGTGCACGTCCTCCGCTTCACCAACCTGGATGAGCTGGCTCCCGGGGCCGGCGTTAAGGCGGTCTGGAAAGAGCCGGAGGAGCGGCAGGGCAACATCTTCGATATTGCGCACTTCGAGCTGGGGTGAGGAAAGGGGGCGGATCGGCATGACCTACCGGAACGACATCGTGGAGCAGAGGGGCTACCTGGAGATACCCTTCAAGTACTCCTACGGACAGTACTATCCGGTCTTTTACAACGGCCTCAAGGAGAAGAGGATCCTGGCGGTTACCTGTCCGCAGTGCGGAGCGGCTTTCCTACCTCCCCGTCCCTACTGCGGCCGCTGCTTCGTGGACGTGAACGAGGAATGGGTGGAGCTCTCCGACGAGGGCTGGGTCTACAACTTCGCAGTGGTGCACCTGCCCTTCATCGGCCAGCCCACCGAACCGCCGTACTGCTACGCTCTCATCCGCCTCTACGGTAAGGACGGGGGGCCGGAACTGGCCACCGATTTCCACCACCGCATCGACGAGGTGGACTTCGATAAGGTCCACATCGGCATGAAGGTCAAGGCGGTCTGGGCGGAGAGGCGGCTGGGCACCATCCACGACATCCTCTATTTCAAACCTTTGGAATAGCGCCAGGTTCAAGGGAAATGAGGGCGGCTCCGGCCGCCCTATTTCATTACCTCGATCTGAAACGCGCCTTGCACTGCCTTAGGCGCGGGGGGCGCGTCACCGCGGACTTATTCCAAGGACTGCAGTAGGGCGACTGCCATGGCGGCGATGCCCTCTTCCCGACCGGTGAAGCCCATCCCCTCCGTGGTGGTGGCCTTTACCCCCACTTCCTCCCAGTCTATGCCCAGGGCCTCGGAGATGTTCAAGCGCATCTTCTCCCGCAAAGGGGCGATGCGGGGGCGCTGGGCCACCACCACGGAGTCCACGCTGAGCACGCGGAACCCGGCTTGTCGCACCTTCTCTCCCACCTCGCGTAACAGGGAGAGGCTGGAGATGCCCCGGTAGCGCTCGTCGGAGTCGGGGAAATGCTCGCCGATGTCCCCCAGGCCGGCCGCCCCCAGCAGAGCATCCATCACCGCGTGGACCAGCACGTCGGCATCCGAATGGCCTGCCAACCTTTTTTCGAAGGGGAAGCTCACCCCGCCCAGGACCAGCATCCGCCCCGGGGCGAAGGGATGAGCATCGTAACCCAGGCCGATCTTGAGCATGCCAACCCCCCTCAGTTGATGGACCCTCGCCCCCGCAGCAGCGCCTCGGCCATGGCCAGATCCTCCGGGAAGGTCACCTTGAGGTTGGCCGTCTCTCCTTCCACCACCCTAACCCGGTAACCATAACGCTCCAGCAGGGCCGCGTCGTCAGTGGAGGTGAAACCATCCGTGCGGGCGCGGCGGTAGGAGTCCAGCAGGGCCTCCCTCCGGAACACCTGGGGGGTCTGAGCATTGAAGAGGACCCCGCGATCCAGAGTCCTTACCACCAAGCCCTCCCGCACCTCCTTCACGGTGTCGCGGCAGGGCACCACCGGCACCACCCCGTCGAATCCGGGAAGCGCCTCGATGCAGCGCCGGAAGAGTCCGGGAGCGGCCAGGGGCCGGGCCCCGTCGTGGATGAGCACCGCCTCGCAGTCCCCGGAGACCAGCATGAGGGCATTGGCCACGGTGTCCTGCCGTTCCGCCCCGCCTTCCACCAGCTCCACCCGGGCGTCCCCGGCGTGGCGGGGCAGCCATTCCCTCCTCACCCACAGAAGGTCCTCCGGGCTCACCGCCAGGATGATCCGCCGCACCTGGGGGCAAGCCCGCAGCGCCTCCAGGCAGTGGGAGAGCAGGGGGCGTCCCCCCAGGAAGAGGAACTGCTTGCGGGTCGGGGTCTCGCCCATGCGCCTGCCGCGTCCCGCCGCCGCCAGGATGGCATCCACCATGGGGATCGCCTTCCTCTCCCCGCTCATTTACGATCGCCCTTCTCCTTGAGGCCGGCGAAGATCATGCGGCCTGCCGGGGTCTGCAGGACGCTGGTCACCGTGGCGGAGACGCCTCGTCCCACGAAGCGTTTGGCCCCTTCCACCACCACCATGGTGCCGTCATCCAGGTAACCCACGCCCTGCCCCGGTTCCTTGCCCTCCTTGAGGATGTTTATCCTGACCTCCTCACCAGGCAGCACCACCGGCTTGAGCGCGTTGGCCAGGTCGTTGATGTTGAGCACCCGAACACCCTGCAGCTCCGCCACCTTGTTCAGGTTGAAGTCGTTGGTGAGGATGGGCATGTTGAGGTGTCGGGCCAGCATGACCAGCTTCGCGTCCACTTCGGCCATCTCCGGGTAATCGCGGTCCTCGATGATCACCTCCACCCGGTCCTGCCTCTGCAGCGAATTGAGCACGTCCAACCCTCGCCTGCCCCGGTTGCGCTTGAGGGGATCCTCGGAGTCGGCGATGCTCTGCAGTTCCTTGAGCACAAAGCGCGGCACCACCAGTGCGCCCTCCAGGAATCCGCTGGCGCAGATGTCCAGGATCCTGCCATCGATGATGGAACTGGTGTCCAAGATGCGGGCGGGGGCCCTCTCCCCGGCATCATCCGCTGACACCAGCACGGAGGCGCGGGGCCGGAAGATCTCCAGCAGATCGTCCTTCTTCTGGACGGCGACGATATAGCCCACCGTCCCGAAGATGATGAAGAGGAAGATGGAGGCGATCCATCCCGGGTAGGAACGGAAGATGATGACCGAGGGGAAGAAAGCGATGATGAAGCCGGAGATGATGCCCAGAGCCCCGAACATCAACTGATGTCCGGGGACATCCTGGATGGCGTGTTCGAAGCGGCCGAGCAGCCGCGCCAAGTATCTTCCGAAGACCCCCCCGAACACGTAACCCAGGCCCAGACAGACGATGATGCTGATGATGAAGCCGGCTACGTGGTACCTGGTATCCGCGTTCTGCATGAGATGGTCGCGCAGCAGCCCTCCGACCTCATATCCGCCGATCCCCCCGCCGATGATGCACATCAGGCGGATGAGGAGGACTACCATTACCTTGCACTCCTAAAGGACAGGAGCTCTCACCTCCTTTACGTCGCTCCCGGCTGTGAACGGCCTGGATGATCAATATGAATCGCGCTTGGCCGCCGCTCACCGGGATAAGTCCCCATCTTCCCCTTTTCAAATCTCCACGAGAGAAGGGCTCTACCGCACGTAATGCGGCAGGCTCGTTCTCAAGTGGAATTATAGCACAGGGCGGCAGCGAGCTCATTTTCAGGATCGGCACCCCTCTGGGATGAAAGGAAATTCAGGCCGACTACAGCCACGGCGCCCGAAAGACCGTGAACATGCTTTGTTCCGGTGTGGCCCCTGAGCCACCGGATAACCGGCCAGGGTCAGTTGCAACGCCCGAAGGCCCGATCGACCATGTCGCAGGCCTTCTGGCGGCTGCTGCTGGTGGCAAAGACGATCTCGCTGATGAGTATATCCCGCGCCTGCTGGAGCATGCGCTTCTCGCCGGCGGAAAGCCCCTTCTCCCGGTCACGCAGGGTGAGGTTGCGCACCACCTCGGCCACCTGGTAGATGTCCCCGCTGCGCAATTTATCCTGGTTCATCTTGAAACGATGGTTCCAGTTGGCGGGCATGGGGGCACCTTCCTGCTTGAGGACCTCGATGACCTGGCGCACCTCCCGCTTGCTGATGACGCTGCGCAGTCCCACTTCCTGCGTCTTCTCGGCCGGCACCGAAACCTTCAGGTTGCCCTGGGCGAAGCTCAAGACTAGGTATTTCTTCCGCTCTCCCTCGATCTGCCGCTCGTCGATCTGCTCCACCACTCCCGCCCCGTGCAAGGGATAAACGACTACGTCTCCCACCTCGAACATCCTTATCACCTCGCTCCCGGTCCGGCTCCGGGTTTCCGTCCCTCAATCCCGGGGGAAGACGTCCCGCGGCCTTGGCCCCGCGCCTTCCCGACACTTCATCGGCGCAAGCGGACTAAATAATAACACGAAAACCAATTTTTGACAAAGGCGAGGTCTGAGCATTACATTTGGCGGAATCGTCCATCCCGGCGCCTTTTTCCCGGTTTGCCGCGGCGCCTTTCGAGTTTTCATCCGGGTACGGAGCGCCTCAGCCCTGGCCCCAATGACGGGGCCGCTATGCGAACCTCTCCACCAGGGTGCTCTCGGAGATGCGGCGCAGGCCCTCCAAGATGAGGGCCGCCCGCGCCTTGCCCACTCCCTCCACCTCTTCCAACTCCCCTTCGTTGGCCTCCATGATGTTGCGGAGGTTGCGGAAATGCTTGACCAGCTTGTCCACGATGGAGGAGGGCAGCCGGGGAATGCGGCTGAGCACGCGGTAGCCCCTCGGGATCAGCGGGCGGTCCAGCTCGTCCTGGCTCCCCGAGTATCCCAGGGCCTGAGCCACGTTGGTCAGCACCAGCAGCTCCTCCGAGGTGAGGCGGGAGAGGATGCGCAGGATGACCTCCACCGACCTGCGGTCGTCCTGGCGGTAATCGCGGATGGTGTTCTCCTTCTCCCTCTCCAGGCCGGCTATCAGCTCCTCATACTGCAGGCGGATCAGCCTTCCCTCCGTTCCCAGCTCCGCCAGGTATAGTTCCAGCTCCTCGGATATCCGGGTGATCATCTCCGCCCTCTGCAGCAGCTTGACCACATCCTGCAGGGTGACCAGACCCTCCGCTTCCAGGGCACTGAGGGCCTGGGAGACCTGGTCGTGGCGGCTGCGGTATTTCTCCAGGGTCTGCAGGGCCTGGTTGGCCTTGCTGATGATCACCCGGCTCTCCTCCACCACGTGCCTCCAGTCGCCCTTGTACAGGGTTATGCGTTCCAGGCGCTGGGAGATGGCGATGACCAGCTTGCCCGTCTGCCTGGCCACCCTCTCGGCGGTGCGGTGCCGGGTGCCCCCTTCGGTGGTGTGGATGGAGGGATCGGGGACCAGGTGGACGTTGGCGAAGCGGATGGTGGTGAGATCCTCGGAGAGGATCACCGCCCCGTCCATCTTGGAGAGCTGGTAGAGGCGAGGGGCGGTGAAGTCGATGTCCAGGCGGAAGCCCCCGTTGCATAGTGCGCGGATGTCCTCTGAATCCCCCACCACGATCAGCCCCCCGAAATGGCCGGAGACGATGCGGGAGATGCCCTCGCGCAGCTCAGTGCCGGGCGCTATGAGCTTGAGGGCCTGCATTATCTCGCGGTCTCTCCGCTCCTCGTCCATCCGCTCCCCCTCGATCCTCTTTCCGCGGATCGCGGTCCGGGGCGACAAGTATCTGACAAGCTAGGGCCAAGAGGTCTCTGGGGCCCTTATCTTCCTTATGTCCTCCGGGGAGATTTTACCATAGATGGGCGGGGGCCGCCCGGCCGGAACCGCGCTGTATCATCGAATATTATTCGAATGAAAGAACTTCGTTCGTTTTATCACAAAGGTAAGAACTTCTTCCGGCCGTGCGGCGTGTCGTTTGACAGTGGGGTACAAAAATGCCAAGATAGGCATGGATGGCGGAGAGGAACGGAGGGGCGAGCAATGAAAGAGGTTACCCCCGCGGAGTTCCAGAAGACAGTCTCGGACTACCTCCTGAGGAACCGCAGCATCCTCGACGTGATGACCAAGCTGCAAGACGCCGCCACCCGCGTCAACCGGGCCATCGCCAAGTCGGTCACCTACTGCGGCTGCATCCGCATCGAGGCGGGCAAGCAGGAGCTCCCCGACGAAGCGGACAGCTCCACCCTTCTCCAGTACGTGAAAAGTCACGTCGAGGGGGAACTCTGCTCAAACTGCCGGGACATCATCGAGACCGAGTTGGGCAACGCCCTCTTCTACCTGGCCTCGGTATCCTGCCTGCTGGGGCTGGACCTGGGCGAGGCGCTGAAGAAGGAGCACGACCGCATCTCCACCCTGGGCCTCTACAGCCTAACCTGAGGGGTAAGGGCGCTGTGAGCGGGGCGGCCCTCTCCCGGGACCGGCTGCCGCAAAACGGTCGCTGGCCTTCAGGCCTCCCCGAACGCCGGCCCCATCCTCCTGACCCGCATCTCCGTTTGAAACCAACCCCCCGGCCGCGAGAGCGTGCTGCCCTCCAGGTCGCCCCAGTAGCCGTAGGAAAGGCCTTTGCCCCGCAGGGCGAGGGTCCCCGTCTCCGCATCGACCCGGTAGCGCAGGTGGGGAAGAGGCCACAGCAGGCGGGGCGGGAAGGCGCCTCCCCTACGCGCCCTCAACAGGAAGAAGCCGCAGGCCTCCTCGAGACAGGGCCCGTCCAGGCAGAGGGCCGCGCCCCCTGGCGCCCGCCCTTCAGCCATACCCGCGACGCATACCAAGCGGGTCTCCTCCGTTCCTCCCGCTCCTTCCAGGTCCTCTCGCTTTCCCAACCAGGCGCCGGAAGGCAAGAGGGGGCTTAGGGCGGTACCCGCCCGCAGGCAGGCCAGGGCCCAGGCGATGCCGGTGGAACGGTCCAAGGTAAGGTGGAGGCGGGCCGACCTCACCCCGAGCGACCTGAGGGCTAGGGCCAGGGGGATCCCCGCCGCCAGCAGCGAGCGGTCGTTGACCATGGTTCCCCGCCACCCCCCGTCCGCCTCGCGGTAGGCCAAGGCCGCCAGTTCGTCGGTCTTGCGGGTGTAGGGGATGAAGACACCCCCGGGCACCTCCGCCAGGAGCCCGCGGAAGCCGTCCCACCTCAGGCGGGCCCGGCAGTGATGCGCCGGCCCCTCGTCCTCCTCCCCTCCTTCCCGCTGCGGCAGGGGGACGGCCACCCCTCCCGCCTTCACCACTCCCAGCAGGGCGACCAAACCCCGGAGGGGATCCCCGGGGACAGCCACCCTCTCCCCCTTCCTCAGATCGTGTAGGGCGATGAGGGTGCAGGCGCCGAGGTCGGTGAGGTGGTGCAGCTCCCGAAAGCTGATGACCGTGCCGTCCTCCCGCACCAGGGCGGGCCTGCCTCCCCAAGCCCGCGCCAGCTCCGCGGTGAGCCCGCCCAGTCCACCCCGCGCGGGGGATAGGAGGTAAAGGCCGGTTCGCCGCCTGCCCGCGGGCGCGGCCCTCATCCCGTCCACGCTTCCGGCTCGGCCCGCAGGAGCTGGACCTCCACCCGCTCCCCCGGCTGCACCCTGCCCACCTCCTCGCCCAGCACCGCCAGGGCGTGCCCCTGCACCATGGAGCTCAGGATGCCGCTTCCCTGGGGCCCGGTGGGGCGGGCCAGGAGCGTCCCGCCCTCCCTCCGCAGCACCACCCGGATGAACTCCACCCGGCCGGCGGAACGCCCCATCGGTTCCTCGGCCACCGCCTCCAGCACCGGGCGGAAGAGCTCGCGAGCCCCCATCATCTTGCGCAATGCGGGGCGCACGAACTGCTCGAAGGAGACCATCACCGAGACGGGGTTCCCCGGCAGTCCAAAAAGGGGCCTCCCCTCGATGCTCCCGAAGGCCTGCGGTTTGCCCGGCCGCATGTTCACCTTCCAGAAGTCCATGCGTCCCAACCCCGCCAGCACCTGCTTGACCAGGTCGTAATCGCCCACGGAGACGCCCCCGCTGGTGACGAAGAGGTCGGCCCCGTCCAGGTTATCAAGCAGTGCGGTCCTCAGGGCCTCTTCATCGTCGGCGACGATGCCCAGCCGCTTGACCTCCGCCCCCGCTTCCCGCAGCAGGGCCGCGAGGGTGAAACTGTTGGTGTCGTGGATCTTGCCCGGACGGAGTTCCTCCTCAGGGGGGAGCAGCTCATCCCCGGTGGAGATCACCACCGCCCGCGGGCGCCTCCGCACCGGGACGCGGACCACTCCCAGCCCCGCCAACACCCCAATCTCCGCCGGGCCGAGGCGGCAACCCGGCTGCAGCACCGCACTTCCCCGCCTGATGTCCTCGCCCGCCCTGCGGATGTTGGAGCCCCGTTCCCAGGCGCGGCGGATGAGGGCACCCCGCCCTTCCCTGGAGGTGTCCTCCACCGGCACCACCGTGTCCACACCGGGAGGAACCGGCGCGCCGGTCATGATCCGCACGGCCTGGCCTCTTCCCACCTCGCCGCGGGACACCTGGCCGGCGGGCAGGTCCTCCAGTACTTCCAACCGCACTGGCGTGACTTCGCTCGCGCCGGCGATATCCTCCGATCGCACCGCGTAACCGTCCATGGCGGAATTGTCGAAGGGGGGGATGTCCGCACCCGCCACCACCCGCTCCGCCAGGAAGAGCCCCAGGCAGTCCTCCAGGGAGGACTCCACCACTGGTAGCGGCTCCACCGCTTCCAGGACGCGGCGCTGCGCCTCCTCTAACCTCATCAAGGCGATCACCTCACCTCCTGATCGCGTGCCCATCCAATGCTGCCGACGCCGATACGCCTATCCCCGCTGTCAACCCCCTCTTCCTCCCGATCCTTCGCCTGTCCCTACCACGGCCGACTCGGGAGTCCGGCCCGCAGGCGCGCCAACCACCGCAGCCCCCGGTCTCACCTCGGCCTCGGTATGACATGCACGGCCGAGGCCTTGAACGAGCAGGACAGGCGGGAGCCCTTCTCCAACCCCAGGGCCTCGCGGGAACCGCGGGTGACGTAGGAGATGAGGGGGAATCCGCAGTCCAATCTCACCTTGTACAGCGCCCCCATCAGGGTCAGATCCTCCACCGTCCCCGGCAGGAGGTTGCGGGCAGAGCTTTCGGCCACCCCTGCCGACTCCCTGAGCAGGGTCACCTCCTCGGGGTGGATCATCAGGAGCAGGCGGCTGCCCGGGGGATGTTCACCCGCTATCTCCAGCCTGACCCCATCCACCTTCACCTCCGTTGACCCCCGTCCCGAAGCCACCGCCACCGCCTCCACCAGGTTCTCCGCCCCCACGAAATCTGCAACCTCACGGCTGGCCGGGCGGGAGAAGACCTCCACGGGCGAACCCACCTGGCGGATCCTCCCCCCGATGAGCACCGCCAGCCGGTCGGCCATCTCCAGCGCCTCCAGATGGTCGTGGGTGACGTATATGCAGGTGGTGCCGATGCGCCGCAGTAGAACGGATATCTCCGCGCGCAGAGTCTGGCGGGTGGGATGATCCAGGGAGGCGAAGGGCTCGTCCAGCAGCAGCAGGCGGGGCCTGACCGCCAGGGCCCTTGCCAGGGCCACCTTCTGCGCCTCGCCTCCGGAGAGGCTGGGGGCATACCTTTCCTCGAAACCCTCAAGGCCCAGCATCTCCAGGGTCTCGCTCACCCGGCGGCGCGCCTCCTCCTTCTCCACCCGCCTGGCCCTGAGGCCGTAGGCCACGTTGGCCCTCACCGAGCGGCGGAAGAGCAGCGGTTCCTGGAAGACCATGGCCATCTGCCTCGCCAGGCCCACCCTCTCCCGGCGCCCCAGCCGGGAGAGGCGGCTGCCGTCCCAATAGACGATGTCGCCGGCGGTGGGCCTCTCCAGCAGGTCCACCACCCGCAGCAGGGTGCTCTTGCCGGAGCCGTTGGGGCCGATGACCGCCAGCACCTCTCCCTCCTCCACTCCCAGGGAGGGTACGTCCAGCACGACATCCCCGCCGTGCCTGCGCAGCAGGCCGTCCACGGTGAGGATCTCACCCACGGGCTGCCCTCCACTTACCCGCCAGCGCCCCGCGGAACCGGCCCGGGAGGCGTTCCCGCTGCTGGATGAGGGTCATCACCGCGATGAGGACCAGGGTGATGAAAAGCAGGATGATACCCAGGGCGATGGCCGTCACCGACTCTCCCTGGCTGGTGGCCTGGACGGTGGCGGTGGTTAGGGTGCGGGTGTAGGGGCGGCCGTTGAGCATGAGGTTGCCCCCCACCATCATGGCCGCCCCTACCTCGGAGATCACCCCGCCGAATCCGGCGATCACCGCGGCGAGGAGGGTCGCGCGGTTCTCGAAGAGCAGGGTCGCGTACATGCGCGGGCGGGAGGCGCCCAGGGAGAGCGCCTGCCAGCGCAGCCGCGGATCGGCATCCTGCAGGGACGAGAGCACGATACCGGCGATCAGCGGGGTGGCCAGAACCACCTCGGCCAGGATGATGGCCCGCGGCGTGTAGAGCCAGTGAAGAAACCCCAGGGGACCGTTGCGGCGCAGGATGACGTAGACGAAGAGGCCCACCACCACCGGGGGCAAGCCCATCCCCGCGTTCACCAGAACCACCAGGACCCGGCGCCCCGGAAAGCGGGCATAGGCCAACCAGGAGCCCAGGGGTATGCCCACGACCATGCCGATGAGGGTGGCCAGTCCGCACACATACAGGGTGAACAGGGTAATCCTGATCACATAGGGATCGAGGCGCAGGATGAGGGCCACCGCCTCCCTAAGGCCATCCCATATCTCGCCCATGTCCGTTCTTCTGTTTCGCCTCCTTTCAATGCCCCGGGAGGGCATCCGGGTAGAAGAGCGGCTCCCCGAACCTGTCCACGCCGAAGGTCGTGAGGAACCGCTGGGCCTCCTGGCCGGTGACGAAACCCGCGAAGGCCCCGGCCCCCTCCGCGTTCACCGCCGGCCACTTCGCTGGGTTCACCACGATGACGTGATATTCGTTGAACAGGGCCCGGTCGCCCTGCACCATCTGCTCTAGCCCGAGATCCCTCTTGAGAGCCAGCCAGGTCCCGCGGTCGGTCAGGGTATAAGCGCCCCTGTCATCGGCTATCCTCAGGGTGTCCCCCATCCCCTTGCCGCTCTCCACGTACCAGGTGCCCGAGGGCTGTATTCCCGCGGCCTCCCAAAGCGCCTTCTCCCGGACATGGGTGCCGGAGTTGTCCCCCCGCGAGAGGAAGGCATACTTTCCCTCCCCAATTCTCCTGAAGGCCTCCGCGGCATCTTCCATACCCTTGATCCCCGCGGGATCGGTGGGCGGCCCCACCAGGATGAAGTCGTTGTGCATCACCGCGGCCCTCTCGATGCCGTAGCCCTCGCGCATGAGCTCATCCTCTCCCTCGGGGTCGTGGACCAGCAGCACGTCGGCCTCTCCCTTGCGGGCCATCTCCAGGGCAGCGCCGCTCCCCACCGCGATGACCTTCACCGAGTAGGGGTACTCCCTCTCGAACATGGGGACCCACTCGTCCAGCAGTCCCGAGTCCCGCGTGGAGGTGGTGGTGGCCAGGATGAGCTCGCCCCCACCGCTCTCTCCGCTTCCGCACCCGCAGATGGACAACGCAAGAAGGACCGCGAGCAGGGCCGGTGCCGCCCCGGCGATCCCCCTAAATACGATCCCCCTAAATATCTTCCGGCTTCCGCTTCTGGGCATTTGCCGCACCTCCTCACAGCGCGTCCGGGATGAACAGGGGCTCCCCGTATTCCGCCACCCCGAACCCCTCGATGATCCGCTGCGCATCCTCTCCGGTGATGAAATCAAGGAAGGCCCGGGCCCCCTCCTCATTCACGTCGGGGAAAGCATCAGGGTTCACCCGCATCGCCACGTACTGGTTGGCCATGCGCCCCTCCGGCCCCACCAGCAGCTCCAATCCGCTCTCCTCCCCCCAGACCTTCCAGACGGCCAGGTCGCAGAGGGTGTACGCGCCCAGCTTGCCCGCCTCCAGCAGGGTAGCGGCCATGCCCTTCCCCGCCAGTCGGTACCAAGGCGCCTCGGGGGGCTGGTTGAAACCGGTTATGCTCGCCCACGCCTGCTGTTCCGCCGCGTGGGTCCCGGAGCCGTCCCCCCGCGAGAGGAAAGGTGAGCGGGCGTCGAGGATGCGCCGGAAGGCCTCGTTGGGGTCTTCCAGGCCCCTTATCCCTGCGGGGTCCTCCGGCGGGCCGGCGATGATGAAGCGGTTGTGCATGACCTCCCGCCTGTCCACGACGATGAAAGAGGACAGGGCCCGCTGTTCATCGGCGAAGCTGTGGGTCAGGGTCGCGTCGCATTCCCCGTCCAGCGCCGCCTGGATGGCCAGGCCGCTCCCCAAGGGCTCCACCCTCACGCGGTAGGGATATCTCGCCTCGAACAGGGGGATGAGCTCCTCCAGCAGGCCGCTGTCCACCGGCGAGGTGGAGGTGGCCAGAACGATCTCTCCGCGCCCGGATCCTCCTTTCCCGCACCCTGGGACGAACGCCGCGGCGAGCGTCAGGAGGAGGGCCAGTCCCAGCGCGGACCCCTCGCGCAAAAGCCCCGCCTTCTCCTCAGAAGCAGCCCAACGAGCAGCGGACGATCTTGATGTTGAGCTCATTGGCCGCCTTTCCCACCTCCAGGGGCGGCACCCCCAGCTCCTCGGCCAGCCGGAGGGCATCGGCGCAGGCGATGCGCCCCTCCTCCGCCCTCTCCTTGAGGGCCTCCGCCACTTTCTCCTCGCTCTGCTCCACGAAAAACCCACCTCCTATCCTTCCGGCCATCCTGCTCAGGATGATGGAATACGAGGCCTCTTCCCCCCGCTCGGCGGCGAATACCACCTTAGCCCTGGGGTTGTGCCCCTTGATCTCCCTCTCCAGGCGGAGCGCCTCTTTCGGCGCCGGTCTCACCGAGCCGTTCACCATGACGGTGTCGGCCCGGCGGAGGGCTTCCCAGGCCGAGGGCTTGAAGTCCTCGAACCCCGGCCCCATAACGAAGACCACGTAGTCGCACCGCAGGTGCTCCAGCACGCTGTTCCCCTCCACCACCAAGGGGAGGCCCTCGGTCCTCCGCAAGACCTCCTCCACCAGCCGGGGGAGGGTCTTGTGGGTGGACCGTACCCACAGAACCGGCCGCGCCCCCGCACGCAGCATGCGGGAGGTGTCGTTGTCCTTTCCCGGGTCTCTCTCCTCGACGATGGGTTCGCCCTCCGGATCGGTCCCGTGCACGGAGAACTTGGCCGCGGCACAGACCCGCAGGCGGGCGATGACCCGGGCCGCCAGGGAGCTCTTGCCCACGTCCTTGTTGGACCCCGACACCGCGATCACCGGTCTTCTCTCAGGCATCCCGCCTCCGTTCCTCGTCTCTCTCCCATCAACCGCCGCTTCCGCAACGGCTCCCCTCCTGCCCTGCGAGAAGAGAGGCCATGAAAAAACCCGCCCGTGGGAAAAGGCGGGTCCATGCCGCGATCGGCCCGGTCCCTCTCCTTTCCAAACACGGGAGGCAAGGCCGTTTCCCGCCTTACCCTATCGGCCCCGCCCCATGGCCCGTGGCTTTAGGGGCAAGGGCTCGGAGAGCGTCCCGGTCAACCATTATAACCGCCGTTCCTCCGGCGGTCAAACCACCGCAGCGTTCCCCGGCCGATGATGGGGTGCCTGGGCCTCGAACCCGCGAGTCAGGCCGACGGGGCCTCGAGGAGGCCGAGCCGCGTTTCCCCTCCCGGCCCGCCCCGGAGCTCTCCCTGCCCTGGATGCGGCCGGTACCTCCCGAGGTACGTAGCGCAATCCCGGGCGAGAGGGACGGAGAGAGCGAGTGTCGGTGAGCGGGTGAGAGAACAAGGAGGTGCCGGATCCTCAGGTCGGGGAAAGAACCGACCCCGGTTCAGGAAAGAAGCAGGCGCCGCCTGATCTCCTCCGCCAGACGCAGGTCCTCCGGTGTGTTCACGTTGAAGAAACTGAGGCCTTCCGGGTCCAGCGCGGCGATCTCCTCCTCCTCGAGGTAGAGCGGCCCGATCTCCTCGAGGAAGCGGTGGATCTTGCGCCCGCCGGACTCCAGGAAGGAGGCGGCCTTTTCCTCCAGCCCTGTCGAATAGAAAGAGAAGAGGGGTTCCACGTACTGCCCCCGGCGGGGGACCACCGCCGGGCGGGGACCCGCCAGTTCCTTCATGCGGGCGATGAGGGGCCGCGAGGGGAAGGGCATGTCGCAGCCGATCACGAAGCACCAGGGATGGGAGGCGTGATGGAGGGCGGCGTGTATCCCACCCAGGGGGCCGCGGTCGGGCAGCAGGTCCGCCACCAACCGCGCCCCCCCGCGGGCGAAGGGGCGGAGGGGCGAGAACTCGTTCCTCACCACCAGCAGGGTCTCTTCGAAGAGGCCCTCCAGCCCTTGCAGCAGCACCTCCAGCAGGAAGTCGCCGTCCAGGGAGAGCATCGCCTTCTCCGAGCGTAGGCGCCTCCCCTCCCCCCCCGCCAGGATCGCACATGAGAAGGTGGTGCTCTCCCTTCCCACGCTCAGCCCTCCATCCTCCACCCGTGCGTGTAGACGTTGCATCGGCGCCCGTCTGCAAAGCCCACCACGGTGAGGCCGGCCTCGCGGGCCAGCTCCAGCCCCAAGCGGGTAGGAGCAGCCAGGGAGGCCAGGCAGGGGAAGCCAGCCCGCACCGCTTTCAGGACCATCTCATAGCTGACCCTCCCGGAGATGAAGAGGACTTTGTCCCCCAGGGGGATGCGGAGCAGGGCGCAGGCGCCCACCACCTTGTCCAGGGCGTTGTGGCGGCCCACGTCCTCGGCCATCTCCAGCAGTTCCCCTACGCCGGAGAATACCGCGGCGCCGTGGGTCCCTCCGGTGGCGCGGAAGACCTCCTGCCGCCGGGTCAGCTCCTCCCCCAGCCGGTGCATCAGGGAGGCGGGAAAGGAGGCCCGGGAGTCCATCCTCTCCACCGGCAGCTCTTCCAGATGACCCAGGTCCGCTCCGCCGCATCCGGTGCGCACCAGCCGGGTGGCGGCGAAGCGTCCAGTGTCCGCCTCCCCCCTCACCTGCAGCTCCACCAGGCCGCCCCCGACGGCGCCTTTGCCTCCCTCGCCTCCCCGCTCGCACTCTCGGAGGATGAGGATGTCGTCAACGGAGGTTATGACCCTCTCGGTTAGGCAGAAGCCCACCGCCAGCTGACGGTCGCGTCCGGGGAGGCGCATCAGGGCCACCAGGGGAGCCCCGTTGACCGTGATGCGCAGGGGAGATTCCTCCACCACGCGATCACGCAGGTTCTCTCTGCGGCCGTCGGCATATATCCGCTCGATCTCCCAGCCGAAAGTCTCTGCCACCGGACTGCCTCTCCTGTCCTCACCCTCGCGTCGGGGATAAGATAACACAGCCGCGTCGCGGAGTTGCGGTCCGCGGGCGGGACCTATATCCTCTCGGTCATGTTCATGACCGTCTGCAACCGCAGCAGGGGAACGGTGCTGGGGGAGCGGGTGGAGGTGGCGGATACCCACCGCTCCCGCGCCCGCGGACTTCTGGGCGGACACCCCTGGGAGGGGAGGGACGGCCTCCTGCTGGTGCCGTGCCGCAACGTACATACCTTCGGGATGCGCTGCCCCATCGACGTGGCCTTCCTCGATGCCGGGGGGAGGGTGCTGCTCGCCGTCGAGGGCTTGCGGCCGGGACGCCTGAGCCCGCTGGCGCTCAGGGCCCGCTCGGCCTTGGAGCTGCCGGCGGGGAGGCTGCGTGAGACGGGGACCCTTCCCGGCGACCTGCTGGAGGCGAGGCTGGCGCCCTGAGGGCCGCCGTTGCTCCTCACTTTTTTACAATACGTAATATATTACCGCCGACGGCCTTCCTCCACGACGGCTTGAGCGCCAGCAGGGCCGCGGCCGCCAGGGCCAAGGCGCCCAGGGCTCCTCCCAGCCACCAGGCCCAAGGGGCGCCTTTACCTTCCTTCTCCTGCGCTTTTCCGGCCAGGGCGTATCCCTCGGGCCTCACCGTCTCCGGGGAAGCGGACAGGTCCGTGTTTTCCTGCGCTTTTTCCGGGGATTTCTCCCCTTGGACCGCCTGATCTTCCGGCTGACCCGGCTCCAGGATGGTCTCTAAGGTTCCCGTGTTACCCTCCTCCGCTTGCCCCTCTGCGCCATCGGCACCGGACGGAGATGGCGCCGGGACCGCGGCCACGGGGAAAGGTTTCCCCGCCAGGGCGCAGACGGCGTAGGAAGTGGTCCACACCGGGTTCATGTCCCGCCCTGCCGTCCAGCGGAAATGCCCGTCGGCCTCTTGCATGGAGAGCAAGTAACCGAGGGGGGTGGCCCCCTCCTTGGACCACTCCGCCCCGCCCGGATCCTGTCCGACGGCCAAGATGGCCTGCACGCACCAGGCGGTGGCGGAAGCATCCGAGGAGCCCGCCTGGAAGGAGAAACCGCCGTCGGGGGCCTGGAGGGAGCGTAGGTAGGACAGCCCCGCTGCTACCGCGGGGTCGCCGGCCGGTACGCCCGCCGCCCGCAGGGCCATGATGGAGGCCGCGGTCATGTCGGGGTTGCTGGCCGCCCCGGGACTGTTGCCCCAGCCGCCGTCGGCGTTCTGGGCCGCCTTCTGCCAGGAAACCGAACCAGCCGGCGGCTCCAGGCCCGCGGAGACCAGGGCGAGTATGCCGAAGGCGTTGGTGTTCACGCCGTCCCCGATGTTCCCGGAGGGCCTCCGGCTCGACAGCACCTTCTCCACCAGGTCCACTCCCCCGAAGGAGCGGGGGTCTGCCCCCGCCGCGGCGGCCGCCAAAAGGGTGCGCTCGTAATCGGTGACGCTGCGCCAATTACCCGATTGTGTGGCCAAAAAATCCACCGGGGAGCGTCCGCCCCGTCGCACCGACGCGGGATCCACCCCCGCCGCCCGCAGGGCCATGATGCACCAGGCGGTGAGGGGGTCTTGCCCGCGCTCCTCCCTTCCCGGCTCGAAGAACCCGCCGTCGGAGGCCTGATGGGCCCGGATATAGGACACGCCCTCCGCCGGCCCGCCGTTCGCCGGCCCTGCCGGTGATAACAACAACCCCGCTCCCGCCAGCAGGGCCGCGAGCAGCGCCAGGGCGACTTTGGAAGCCCCTGAGGGGAGTCTCTTCTTTGCATTCATGACCATCACCGCCGTTCCTGCCTTTATTCCCATTCAAAAGACCCCTATCATCCGCTTTGCGTCGCTTCCGCCCCCGCCTCCACGAACCGGCAGGAGAAGCGCTCCCGGAAGCGCAGGAGCATCTCGGTGACCGGCCTGGTCAGCAGGAGGGAGAAGCAGAGGTTGCCCCCCGCATGCAGCAGGTCGAACCAGAAGCTGGCCGCACAAGCGGCGAGAAAGGTCCTCGCCTCCAGGGGGCGCACGAAGGACAGCCAGAACCACAGGTTCATCCCCCAGCCGAACACGAACCCCCAGGCGGTGGCCAGCAGGGCCACCGGCATCACCCGGACCCTTCCCCGCAAGGCCCTCCCCAGTATTCCCCCGGTGGCCCCCGCCAGGCCCCATCCCAGCATCTGCCAGGGAGTCCAGGGGCCCTGCCCCAGGAAGAAATTGCTCAACAGGGCGGCCAGCGCCCCCACCATGAAACCGGGCTCCGCCCCCAGTGCGTATCCCGCCGCGATGGCCAGGAAGGTGGCCGGCTGCATGCCCGGCACCGCCGCGAAGAGCACCCTGCCCGCCGCCGCCAGGGCTGCCAGCACCCCCACCGCCGCCAGCTCCCGGGAGCCCGGCTCCCGTTCTTCGAAGCGGAGGAAGAGGACCGCCAGCAGCAGCCCCGCCAGCAGCAAGGAGTTAAGCGACCACTCGTCGAAGAAAGGCACTCCTTTGAGGCCCAGG
>Ga0209227_1000790_pt1 | contig 26412 bp, 20 predicted proteins | sample YNPBryantNP2012_FD_185815 | JGI IMG/M metagenome (GOLD analysis project Ga0209227, IMG submission 185815) | Anoxygenic and chlorotrophic microbial mat microbial communities from Yellowstone National Park, USA - YNP Bryant NP 2012 (SPAdes)... ...
AGTATCGGATAGGCGATGCGAAAACAGGTCAATGACAATGCAGCGAGAGAAAACATCGGCACCAGGTATAACCCAGCAAATCCAAAGAAAAAGAAAGGAATGCTGCTCACCAGGGCGAAGGCACCCGAGAACATTGCATAGGTTCGTCCATTATGCCTGAAATATTGCCCTCGGAATGGGTTTACTCTATCGTCCGGATCAAGCCCTGCACCGGGATAGACCAGCGCGCTGTTGCTGAGTTTGTTCAGCAGCAGGCTCTGCACCTGGAGCAGTTTGACCCCCTGGTCGCTGGACCAGAACCCATTGAGTGGTCCAGTATAAGTCAGAAGCAACGCGCTTGCAATCATTAGCGGCAACAAAAATGCAATTGCTTCTGGCCAGTGATGCGCGAAAAGGGAACCTTTTATGATGACTGTTCTTTGCATGGCGGCAGTAGTGAGGATCGCTTAAAGTATACCTTGATTGATTGCTCGTTGACGACCATCGACACCTCTGGCATGATCGCGGTTGCCAAACCAACATCATCGCCAGGAGGAGCCGACGGTCGCTCGCCACATCATAGCCGCTTTTGTCGTGATTGACACGCTGATGGAACGCCTGGGGCATCGCAGTGATGTGCGGGTGCACGTCCCTGACTCCGAGATTCTGACGATTGCCGTCGTCGCCGCCAGGTATTTGAGCAACCATCACGAGCGGGCAGTGCAGATCATGCACGGATGCAGCTATCTGTCGGGGCGGATCAGCGTCTCGCGCTTTAATCGTCGTCTGCGTCAGCTCGCCGATTGGACAGCCTGGATTCCCGCGAACATCGGGGAAGCGTCGCCACGGGCGACGTGTTCATTATTGATAGCCTCCTTGCGCCGGTGTGCCGCCAGGTGCGCGCCCGGCGCTGCCGCAAGGCGCCCGGTCGCCGACCCGACGGGTGCTGCGCGGCCAAACGGGAGAAGTTCTTTGGATGGCGTGTGCATCTCGTCTGCCGCCCGGATGGCGTGCCCGTGCGCTTTCAGATGCTGCCCACGGGGTTGCACGACCTGACGCCCGTGCATGAACTGGCGTATGGTCTGCCCGCCGGGGCGCGGCGGTTGGGCGTAGCGACCGTAAGGGCGGTAAGGGCGAATAATTATTCGCCCTTACGGTCGCACTTACTGTCGCCGCTACAAGAGCGCCGCTGATGAGGCGAGCATCCTGGCTGAGACGGGGGTGCGACTGATCCCGGTGCGCCGGGCGAACATGCGTCCGCACACCTGGTTTATGGATGCTATCGAATTGCGCGTGTATCGTCATACGATTGAGACGGTCAACCGTCAACTGGAGAAGATAGGCATTGAGCGGCTCTACGCACGTACCAATGCCGGGTTTGAACTGAAGGCGCCATAGTCCGCCGCTTATTGCACTCGTCTGTACGAACATGAACGAGCAATCGAGGTATTCTATTTCGACGGAACTGTACAGACAAGACGTTACTGCAAAAATTACAGCTTTGTCAATTACCTTACACGCAAGCAGAAGATCAGTCTCGGGGTTTGCCGCCGAACTTCGCATAAAAAGGCAGCTCTGCATGGGAAGAAAGGATTGGTACGGGAGACGGGAATCGAACCCGTGACTTGAGCTTGGAAGGCTCTCGCGTTACCACTACGCCACTCCCGCACTGCGCTTTGATTCTAATCATGTCTGGTAGAATCGTCAAGAGGAAACCATGCTGCTCACAGTCACTCCCAACCCTGCCATTGACCGCGTTCTGATCGTGCCCGGATTTCGCCATGCCGATGTCTGTCGTGTCGTTGCGCACAACGATGCAGCTGGCGGTAAAGGTTTCAATGTCACGCGAGTGGCGCGCACCCTGAGTCTGCCGGTGCGCGCCTGTGCGCTGCTCGGCGGTGAGAACGGCAGGCGAATAGCGCGGCTGGCTGAAGCCGAAGGCATCGATGGCGCGTGGAGCTGGATTGCGCAGGGCGAATCGCGCATCTGCCTGCTGATCACCGACCCCGAAGCGCGCGACCATCTGACGATCAACGAGACCGGTCCGACGGTCAACGCCAGCGACTGGCACGGATTCATGGAACTGGTCTGGCAGCAGGCGCGCGCTGCAACGTTCGTCGCTGTTTCTGGCAGCGTTCCGCCCGGCGTCGCGCCGCAGCAGTATGTGGAACTGATTCGCGGTCTGCCTTTGGACGCCTTCGTGTGTGTCGATACGAGCGGACCGACGCTGGCGGCAGCGCTTGATCTGCCGGTGGATCTGCTGAAGATCAACATGCACGAACTGAGCGCCGCGCTTGGACAGCCAATCACAACGCCCGATCAGGCGCGTGCCGCCGCTGTCGCTGTGCTGCAACGCGGTCCGCGGCGGATCGTGGTGACCCTCGGCGCTCAGGGCGCCGTTGCTGTTGATGCACACGGCGCATGGAGCGCACACACGCCGCCGATTGAACCGATCAGTCCGGTGGGCAGCGGCGATGCTGCGCTGGCAGGAATCATCGCCGTACTGCACAACGGCGGCGTGTTCGCCGACGCGCTGCGTATGGGGGTTGCGTGCGGCGGCGCCAATACGCTGACGGTCGGCGCCGGGCGTTTGAGCCTCGACGATGTGACGCGGTTGCACGCAGCGACTGAACTGGAAATCATCTCATAGGCAGGGGTGGGCGCGGGCAGCATGGTATACTACCCAATGGGTGAACATTTGTACAGGAATGCCGGAATGGACGACATCAAAGCTACGATTGAACGCATCGCCGCCAATGTCGAGCGGGTTATCGTCGGGAAGCGGCATGCCGTCGAGCAGGTGCTCACCGCGCTGTTGTGCAAAGGGCACGTGCTCCTCGAAGACGTACCGGGTACGGGCAAGACCATGCTCGCAAAAGCTATCGCGCGCTCGATCGGGTGCAGTTTCAAGCGCATCCAGTTCACCCCTGACCTGCTGCCATCGGATGTGACCGGCATCTCGATCTTCAACCAGCGTACCCATGAGTTCGAGTTCCGCCCCGGTCCGGTTATCGCGCAGATCGTCCTGGCGGATGAGATCAACCGCGCAACACCCAAGACCCAGAGCGCACTCCTCGAAGCGATGGAAGAACGCCAGATCACGGTGGACGGCGTCACCTACCCGCTGCCAACGCCATTCCTGGTGCTGGCGACGCAGAACCCGATCGAGTACGAAGGAACATTTCCCCTGCCTGAAGCGCAACTTGATCGCTTCTTTATGCGTGTGCACCTCGGCTATCCGGCGAGAAACGACGAGATCGCCATCCTGCGCCGCCAGCGCGAGGCGCACCCAATCGATACTCTGACGCAGGTTGCCGCAGCCGAAGAACTGGTCGATCTGCAGGAACGCATCAAATCGGTGTATGTCGATGAACTGATCGAAGAGTATATCGTCTCAATCGTGACGGCGACCCGCAACCACGAAGATGTGTACCTCGGCGCCAGCACGCGCGGATCACTGGCGCTCTACCGGGCGGCACAGGCGCTCGCAGCCATCACCGGGCGCGACTATGTCATTCCCGATGATGTCAAGGCGCTGGCGGCGCCGGTGCTGGCGCATCGCCTGATTATCAGCCCTTCGGCGCGCATTCGGAACATCAGTGCGGCAGAAGTCATCGCGGATGTGTTGAAGGCAGTGGCAGTGCCGGGGGCGCGCGCCGGACGTCGGTTCGAGCGTGTTGCCCGTTAACGCTACCTGAATCGCTGCTGACGCGCCACATCCGGGAGCGTTCCGTCCGATGCATGGCGGAGAAACAGCAACCCCGCTTCCATGCGGTTGCTCACCTTCAGTTTCGCCAGAATGTTGCTCACATGCTTCATCGCCGTGTTGTAGGTGATGTCGAGCCGCGCAGCGATCTCGCGATTCCCCAGCCCCTCGGCGATCAGTTGCAGAATCTCCAGTTCGCGTGATGTCAGTTCGCTCAAACTCGCCACCGGTCCGCTGATCGATGGCGGTCGAGCAGCCCGACGCAACACCTCTGCCGGAAAGAGCAGTTGCCCCTCCTGGAGACGCCGGATTGCATTCAGGTAGGCGATTGCCGGCAGTTCTTTCGACATGCACCCCGACGCGCCTGCCAGGAACGCCTGCCCCTGCAAACCGGACGCTTCGTGTTCGTATGCCACCAGCAGCAGGACGGCAGTTTGCGGTTGTAGCGTGTTGAGCATGTGAATGTATTCGAAGACATCGCCGCCGGGAAGATACCGATCCAGCATGATGATTTCCGGTTCGGTATCGATCAGGCAACGGTCAAGACCGTCGAGCGAGTCCGCCTCGCCGACGACGGCATGCCCTCCGCTGCGAAGGTGTTGCACCAGGCTCTGTCGAAACAGATGCTGCTGGTCGGCAAGCACAATCCGCGCGCGCCGCGAAGCCATGGTGCGTCCTCAACGTCTTCAACAGTGCTGTCTGTCACCGTGATCGATACGCCAGGCAGAGACTCTTCACTCGATCCGGGTAGATCATGGAGATTGAGAATATAATCCGCTATACCGAACGAGCCGTGGGGCTGAAGCCCTCGGCTAGGCAAGGCAAAGCCCGCCTGCGCGGACTATAGCGGATTATTTACTCAAAGACCATGATCTACCCTCCCCAGCGTACTCGCGCCTGCATGATCGTACCGGTATTCCCTGAAGAGAAATAGCACACCATCCCCCTCGTCGTCACCCCTCGATCTCTCAGTTTCCGGGTACTTGAAATCAGTAATGCACATCTTCCCTGTTTCTGGAAGAAAAAATACACAAATCCATCATAGCATACCGAACCGCAGGCGTGCTATGGTGCATACGCAGGTTTTAACGAGATTTCAACGCAATGACAGCGGCAATCAATACGTCGATTCGCTCTCCCAACTATGGATCGCGCAATGGGCGGTCGATTTCGATGATTGTGATCCATGCCACGGCGGGAACGGCGCGTAGTGCGCTGGCATGGCTGACCAATCCGGCATCGCGGGTATCGGCGCACTACCTGATCGACAAAGCCGGTCAGATCTACCGGTTGGTGCCCGATGAATACGCCGCCTGGCATGCCGGTCGGGCAGCGTGGCGCGGTGAGACGGCAATTAACGAGATATCGCTGGGCATCGAACTTGAGAACGCCAACAATGGACGTGATCCCTACCCGGTGGCGCAGATGGAATCGCTCGTTCAACTTACCCGCGACAAGGTTGCACAGTACCGCATTGCCCCCGATATGGTCGTGCGCCACCTGGATATCGCCATTCCTCGCGGGCGCAAGAGCGATCCAGCCGGTTTTCCGTGGAACGATTTCCTGCGCCAGGTTTTCTCAGAGCCAATCGACGCGCTGCCAGAGCATCCCATTCCACCGGTCAGGTATGCCACACTCAGCCAGATGCTGCTGCACGAAGCGTACCGTCAGGTCGGCGCAATCGAATGGTCCGACTGGACGATGTTTCGCACTGCGCGTGCAGCCGGGCTGGGTTTGCCAGTTGCACCCTCGTTCGAGGTGACGGTTGCCGGGCGCAGCTATATCGGGCAGTCGTTTGGTCGTGAGACGCTGGTCAGTCCCATTGCCGAGTGGAAACGGGTTGATCGGCTGAGTATGCTGACAGCCCCGGAACACCAGTTGTTGCGCGAGGCGCTCCTGCGGGCAATCTATGCGCAGGCAGGCGAGACGTATCGCCCGGATTGGGCATTTCATCAGTATGCGCTGCGCACACCGATCGGTCCGCCGCTCAGTCCGGGTTTCCGCATCCGCATCGATGATGACGAGTGGGTGGCGGCAATCTATGCACTCGATGTTCTCTATTGCCCGGTCAATCGCTGGCAGGCAATAAGTCGCCTCAGCGACCTGATCGCATCGCAGGGCGAGCGCGACCCGCTGGCAATGGCATTGATCGAACGTCTGTATGAGCGTGCCGGCAGTCAGTGGCGCCCAAACTGGTCGCTGCACCAATACGCCCTTCGCTGCCAGCCCGGTGCGCCGCTCGGTCGCAGTTTTCGTGCGTCGTTCGATGGACGCGACTATGTGGCGGAGGCGTTTGCCCTCGATGTGCTCTTTTGCGCTATCGGAGAGTGGGACAATGTCCAGCGTTTGAGCGAGATTATGTAACGACAGGAACCTGTATCAACCGGATCAGCCGACGGAGGAGCGCGATGTTCATTCCAGTTCCCCACAATCAGGCGGAGACCATCCCATCCCCCCACCTGCGTGTGCTGCGTCGGGCGCACGGCGCCACGATGGACACGCGCGTTCATCGCTTCGGCGAGTACGGCGTGGTCGTTTTTCGTGCGGTGCTGTTGCTGATCGGCGGGATCGAAATGCTTTTATCTCAAACAACACCGTCCGGAAAACCGTTCCTGATGGTTGCACTGGTCGTAGCGTCCGGTGCGCTGATTGCGGGGGGAACATTCACCATGCCGGTGTGGATGCTCCTGGTCGCCGACGGTGCTGCGGTTGGCGCGCTCATCCTGGCGACGGGCGGCTCTGCCAGCCCCCTGCTGCTGCTCGTTCCGGCGCTGGTGGTTCAGGGAAGTCTGCTTGCCGAAGAACGGGATGCGCTTGTCGGCGCCGGTATCGGCATCACGCTGCTGTTGCTCGTTGCGGTGCTTGATCCAGTGCGCACGACCAACCTGCTGACCGAGATCGTGGCAGTGCATATGATCGTCAGTGTTGCCGCGATCTGGGGCGTGCGCCAGATTCGCCTGACGCTGACCCGTCTGCGGGAAGACACTGCGCAGCATGCGCAGACGGATCAGGAGCGTGCTGAGTTGCGCCGCGCGCTGGAGTGGCAGCGTCAGAATCTGAAGGCGCCTGGCGCATGCGATTCGTTCGATGAACTCAGGCGCTGTGTCGTTGAGCGCGCCGCGCTGATCGTCGATGCCCCCGTGTCGCTGGACGACGCAACCATGCCTGTGTCGCCCGCATGCCATACCCTTGCCATCGCAGGTGTGGGGCGCCTGGTCATTCGTCGCACCCCCGCCGAACTCAGCCGATTGCAGCGCGACGCGCTCGACCATCTGATCGAGATCGCGTCGCAACGTGCCGCCGCGTTGCGCTCGATCACCCTGCTGCGCCGTCACCATCAGGCGCTGACAGCGCTCTGGGAAGGGGCGGGACTGTTGCGTGCCACTCCCGATCTGCGCGCAACACTGTCGGATGTCTGTCAACGGATCGCCGCCGCACTCGAACTGGAGTGGCTGGCGCTGATCGGTCTCGACGAACGCCAGATACCCGCGCCATTCCTGTTCGCACGCGGGAACGGGCAGGGACCATCGCCCCGGTTGCAACCCGTGCACATCCGCCTGGCGGCTGAAGCGCTGCGCGGCGGGAGAGCGCTGGTGCGCGTCGAGCAGGGGCAGACACTGGCATTTCTGCCGGTGCGTGTGGCAGGGGAAACGTCGCTTGTGCTGGCGGCGCGGGGCGCCGTTGATGATGCCGCGCTGCAAGCGCTGCTCTTGTTGTTCGGCGATCTGGTTGCCGAGCGGTTGACGCATGTCGAATGCTAACAGCGAGGATGAACGCAACAGTTGCACCAGTGCATCGAACAGCGAGAATGACATGGAGTCGATGACCACAACCATTCAGACTGGCATGGCGATCACCCTGTTCATCACCGGCATCGGGATGCTGATCTGTGGACTGGTGATCATCATGACCCGTGAGTACCAGGAGGCGATGCGCTCACTGGCGGGGCAATCATCGCGGCTGAGCAGCAAAGCGCTGGCGGATATCGGCGTGCAGGCGGCGCTCGAAGGCGCTGCTCACCTGCTCGAAGCCATCACTCGCCTGGTGCAGACGGCGATTGGCACTGGCGCATTTCTCTGTGTGCTGGGAACGATCATTTGCGGACTTGCTTTCTGGATGATGCTGCTGATCGGCAACCAGGGCACATCCTGACCAGTACGGACACAGCGGCGCTGCGCTCCTACGTGTACGGACGCAGCGGCGCTGCGCTCCTATGTGTACGGACGCAGCGGCGCTGCGCTCCTACGTGTACGGGCGTAGCAGCGCTGCGCTCCTACGTGTACGGGCGTAGCAGCGCTGCGCTCCATGCTGCCGCCTTCGGATAGGGCGGCGAAGGACGAAAGCGTATGGCAGTACAACTCGCTGGTTGGGCGCATCGGTATCTCGAGGCGCTTTGCGCGCAGCCCCGTTTCAGCGCAGCGCGGACGGTCGCACCACTCTGGCTGGCGACCGACTCCGGTCATCCTGCGGAACCCGGAGCGCCCATCGCTGCGCCGTTGACCATTCAGATGGCGGCGGAGATTTTTCCCCGTCTGGCGCTGATCGGTCCGGCGGGCGCCGGCAAAACGACGACGCTGCGCGCCCTGGCGATTGGACTGGCGGAAGCGTTCCTTTCCGGGAACAGTCGCGCAGCATGGGGGAACGCGCACGCGCCGCTGCCGTTGTACATCGAACTGGCGCGGTTTCAGGGGAGTGTCGAGGCAACCCTGGCAACTGAGTTTGGCGTCGGCGATCCACCGCCGCTCGAAGAACTTGCGCGCGAGCGCCCGCTCCTTTTTCTGCTCGATGGACTGGACGAACTGCCGCCTGCGACACAACTCACCAGTCTGGCTGCGCTGTCCCATGCCCTGGTCGCAACCGGCGCACAGACCCGCTGGATCAGCACATGTCGCAGCGAGTTTCTGGGGTTGTTCCGTCCGTGGTTGAACGGCGCCGAAGTGCGCACGCTGCAACCGCTCCGTCCACGCGATGTTGTCGCGCAGGTGCAACGTCAGGCTGGCGACGTGGCTGCCGCCTGGATCCAGCGCAACGACGACATCGTGCACCTGGCGACCCGTCCGCGCTGGCTCACGGCGTTGATCGAAGCGCGCGACGTCCTGACCGCGCCAATCCAGAGTCGCGGGCAACTGCTGGCAACCTGGATCCCGGCAGTGGCAGCGGCTGCGCTGATGGCGCACCCCCGGATGATCTCGTCGACCCAGGCAGTGCATGCGCTGATCGAGATCGCGCGCATGCTCGATCAGCAGAACCAGGAGTCTCTCGCCATCGACGCTGCTATTGCCGCCATCGAGGTCAGCGCTTATGTCCCCGATGCTCACCTCACGACGCGTATGGCGCATCAACCGGCGCCTGTGAACGGGCGAACGTTGCGCGCAACAACAGGCGAAGCGGCTCTTCAGACGTTGATCGATGCCGGTATTCTCGTCTTCGACGCCGAGCGACGCACGGTCAACTTCCGGCATTCCATCCTGCGCTCCTTCGCGCAGGCGATGTTGCTGGCGCGCACCAACCCCGATCAGTGGTCTCCCACGACTCTGGGTCGCGCCTGGATGGATGCGGTCATCTTCGCCTACAGCCTGTCCGATGATCGTGAAGCCGTGTTGCGGCGCCTGCTGGCAGGCGGCGCAGTCGGATTGACGGCGCGCTGCCTGATCGATGCAGAAGCGCCCATCCATTACGATGAACTGCTCGAACGCAGCGGTACACTGACGCCGCCGCTGCGTGTGATGATTGCCGACGCATTCGCTGCCGAAGGGCTGGAACGCGCCGCGCTCGAGCAGCTGGAGCGCGCTGGCGCCGAAGGGTACGACGAAGCAGGGCTGTTCGGTCGCCTGGGCGATCTCTACAGTCGCTCCGGTCAGTGGCGATTGGCGCGCATCGCCTACGAACAGGCGCTGGCGCGGGAAGCCGATGACCTGCGCTACCGCCAGCAACTCGGCGTCGTGTGCAGCCGAATGGGAGAACTGGATCAGGCGGCAGCGGCGCTGGAAGCGGTGCTCGACGCGCAGCAAAAGCGCCTGGCAGCGGCAGCCCACGAACTGGGGCACGTGTATCTGCAACAGGGGCGCTTTGTTCACGCACTGGAAGCGTACCGACACGCGGCGCAACAGCAACCCGGCGACCCGACATACCGGCGCAGCGTGGCAACAGCGCTGCGCCGTCTGCAACGCATTGATGAGGCGGAAGCGCAGTTACGCAGCCTGATTGCCGAGACTGGCGGCGACGCGGCGACATATGCGGAACTCGGCGAGGTATACGCTGGCGCCGGGCGTTGCGCTGAAGCGATCGAGAGTTATGCGCGCGCTGTCGCGCTGCGTTCCGACGATCCATCGCTGTATGCGCGATTGGGGCAGTTACGCCACAGTGCTGGCGATCTGCCCGGTGCGCGCGCCGCGCTGCAACGCGCCGTCGAACTCGATCCCTCGAATGCCGGGCTGCATGATGAGTTGGGACAGATCTTCGAGGCGTGCGGCGAAACCGGCAATGCGCTGGCAGCCTACCGCGCCGCGGTCTCGCTCGACCCGCAGTGCGACGCTTACCACCGTCGTCTCGGCGCACTATTGCGCGATTGTGGCGATGACGACGGCGCAGCGGCAGCATTGCGCACCGCGCTCGAACTGCGCCCCGATAGCGCCGAGACCTATGGTGAACTGGCGGAACTGCTCTGGCGATCCGGCGAGAGCGAGAAGGCGCTCGACGCCTGCCGACGCGCGTATGCGCTGGCGCCCACGTCCCCCGATCACGCGCGCGCGCTGGGACTGGCATACCACCGGGTCGGACGGGCGCGCGACGCCGAACGCACCCTGCGCGATGCGCTTGCGCTTGCGCCTGATCGCGCCGATCTGCACTTCGACTATGGCACGGTGGCTGAAAGCATCGAACAGTGGGATGCCGCACTCGCCGCCTATGAACAGGCAGCGATGCTCGCCCCGCAGCGCGCCGACTATGCCCGTGCTGCCGGCGCACTGCTCCTGCGCCGCGGCGAACCTAAGCGAGCGCGGACACTGCTGGCTGGGGCGCTGCGCCGCGCCCGTCATGACCCCGAAACCCTGTTTCAGACCGGTCTGTTGCACGCCGCCACCGGCGCGTGGCATCTGGCAGCGCGATCCTTTCAGCGCGCCGTGCGGTTGAGCGGCGGAGCGCGCTACGAAAGCGCGCTGGGCAGGGCATACCTGCGCCTCGGCAGAGCGGAAGACGCATGCGCCGCACTCGAACGCGCGCTCCATACGAATCCTGATGATGTTGAGACGCTCGATACCTGCCGGGAAGCGCTGGAGGCGTGCGGTCGTCTCGAAGCAGCGTACACCGTCGGGCGGCGCGTGGCTCGTCTGGCGCCGGGGAATGCCGTGATCCAGCAGCGTGTCGGGAGTATTGCGCTGCGACTGGGGCGTGTGAACGAGGCGCTGGAATTGCTCGACCACGCCGTGGCGCTCGACTCACGGCTCGTACCAGCGCATAGTGAGCGAAGCCGGGCGCTCCTGGCTTCTGGACGCGCCGGGGCTGCGCTGGCTGCCGCAAATCAGGCGCATGCCCTCGCCCCCGATCTGCCAGAACCGCTGGCGCTGGCAGCCGAAGCGCTGATAGCACTGCAACGTGACGATGAAGCGCGCCCGTTGCTGGAACAGGCACTGGCCCTCGATGCAACGTTGCTCCCCGCATGTGTTGCGCTGCGCGATCTCCTGGCGCGCACCGGCGACCCTGCCGCCGCCGTCACGTGGGCGCAGCGTGCGGTTGCGCTCGCGCCCGACGATGTGGCGCATCTTGTCCGGCTCGGTGAACTGTCGCTGGCGACAGGTGATCTGGCACAGGCGGAACAGGCGCTGCACCATGCCCTTCGCCTGAGCGATCGCGCCGACACCGGAGCGCAGTCAGACCATGTTGTCGCCCGTATCTACGCATTGCTCAGTCGTGTGTGCGCCCGCGCTGCTGATTGGGGACAGGCTATCGCGTATGCGCGCGCCGCTGTTGATCGTGCGCCTGGAAACAGCGAATATCGCGCCCTGCTCGCCGATGCGCTGGAAGGCAAGGGTGATCTGGCGGCGGCGATTGCAGAACTGGAAGGCGCCGCCGCTGCTGAGCCGGAACGCATCGACTGGCAGCAACGTTTGGGGCGTTTCCTCTACCGTACTGGCAACTATGCAGCGGCGCTGAATGCGTTGCGTCGTGCAGCGGCAGGGTCTGGCGCCGCCGATGATTATCACGCGCTTGGTCTGTGCCTGCGCGCGCTCGACAATCTGCCTGCTGCTGCCGAAGCGCTCGAACAGGCGCTGCATCTGCGCCCCGATGCAGCCGCCTGGCGGATCGACCTGGCACTGGTGCATCTGGCGCGCGGCTGGCATGGTGAAGCGCTCGCCGAACTCAACCAGGTGATCGCAACCACGCCGGATCTTCCGGGTGCGTGGCGCGCGCGCGCCCATGCATTGCTGGCGATCGGTCAACACGAGAAGGCGCGCACCGATCTGGTTGAAGCGTTACGCCGCGACCCGCGCGACGCCGAAAGTTACGCGCTGCTCGCCGAAACCCTGATCCACCTGGGACAGACGACGCCTGCACTGGAGAGCGCCCAACGCGCAGTTGCCCTGCAACCTGCTGAACCGCAGTACCGACGTCTGCTGGCGCGTGCGTTGCGCGCCATCGGTCAACGTGCCGAAGCCATCGAACAGCTCAGCAGCGTGGTGAACGATACCAGCCCGGCGGAGTGGTGGGCGGAACTTGCCGATGATCATCTGGCGCTCAATCATCTCGCCGCAGCGCGCGCCGCACTTGAACGTGCAGTCGCCGCCGCGCCGGACAATGCCGTCGTTCGCTTCCGGCTCGGTAACGTGCTCATGCGGATCGGTGAGCCGGATGCCGCCGCTGCCGAATTGCGCGTCGCTATTGCGCACCGCCCCGATTACGCTGCCGCACACGCCCGCCTGGCAGAGGCGCTGATCGCCTGCAACGATGGTTGTGGGGAGAATCTTGAGTCTGCCGTCGAAGCAGCGCGACTCGCCGTGGCGCTGGAGGGGCAATGCGCCGATCACTGGCGTGTTCTTGGCGTGGTGCTGCGCGCACAGGGGGCGCGTGCGGAAGCGGTCGATGCACTGCGCCGCGCCCACGAACTCGATCCAGAGTCGGCGCCGGTCGCTTTTCTGCTCGGACTGACCCTGCTCGAACAGGGACAGGCGACTGCAGCGGTTGCGCCGCTTACCGCCGCTGCCGCCGCCGCGTCGGAGGAAGCCGCGCATCACGGGTATCTCGGCATTGCGCATCGCATGACGGTTGCGCTGATCACCGAGCCGGATGAACTGCGCGCCGTGTCTGCCAGCCAGCGCGCAACGTTGACGGTTGCCCGGCGATCATTGCACCGGGCGATCACCATCGATCCACACTGCGCACTCTGGTGGTATGAACTCGGTCTCGCCATCCAGCAATCGGCAAGCCATGCCGCCGCCGTCGAGGCGTTTGATCGGGCGTTCACCTGCGCTGGCAGCGAAACTGCCGGTTGTGCGCCCGGCATCTACCCGCCGCCCAAAACCATCGATCAAACGGCGATCCGGCGCAGTCGTGCACGCTCACTCTACCTGATTGATCGTCTCAACGATGCGCGCGCCGATCTTGAAGCCCTGATTGCACACGAGGCGGCGCTTCCCGCCGATCACTACCTGCTGGGGCGCATCCTTCTCGATCAGGGCGAAACGGCTGCCGCACGCGCGGAACTGACCGCCGCACTGGTCGATCCTGCGCATGTCCAGGCGCGACTGTTCCTCGGACGCGCCTGCCTGGCGCTAAATGAGCCGCACACAGCAATCGAAGCCCTCGAACAGGCTGTCGAACTGCGCCCCGATCACGCGCCGACCGCTGCCGCACTCAGTCTGGCGTATGCTGCTGCCGGTCGGCGTGAACGTGCGATTGCCGCTGCGCAACGCGCCGTTCGGCTCGATTCCTCGGTCGGCGCGCATCATCAGGTGCTGGCGACGCTCTACGCCGCCAGCGGACGGTTCCAGGAAGCGCGCGCCGCACTGATCAACGCACTGACCCTGCAACCCGATGTCGCCGCCTGGCATGCGCAAATGGGAGAAATCTGTCAGCAGATGGGACTGATCGATGCTGCACGTAGCGCGTATGCGCGCGCAATCCAGCTGGCGCCTGACAACGCCGACTATCGCCATGCCCAGGCGCGTCTGCTGCTCCGGCAGGGGCGTACCGCCGAGGCGCGTCAGGTCTTCGAGGAAGCGGTGAAACGCGAACCGCACCAGGGCGCCTGGCGCTACGAACTGGCAGAACTGCTCCGTCAGCAGGGTGATCTCACCGCGATCGAACACTACGCCGCCGCCGTGCAACTGGCGCCCGACGAGCCGCGCCACTGGCTGGGGCTGGTGGAAGGGTTGATCGCGCGTCATGAACGCGACGCTGCCCGCGAAACCGTCGAGCGGGCGCTGCTGCGTTTCGGCGATAATCCGGCGCTGCACAGCGCCGCAGGTGCGATCTACGAAGCGCAGGGCGACATCGAACGCGCAGCGTGGCACTACGAGCGCGCATTCGAGCGCGACCCACAGAACGCCGGGAATTGCTGGCGGTTCGGACGCGCCCAACTCGAACTGGGCAGGCTGGATGCCGCACGTGAGTTGCTCGAACGCGCGCTGGCGCTTGACCCCGATTCGGCAGACGCGCACGCGGCAATGGCGCGCTTCTTCGCACACACCAACGATGGTCGCGCTGCGCTGATCCACAGCCAGCGCGCTGCCGAACTGCGTCCCGATGAACCGGCGTTCCAGATACAACTCGCAGAGGCGCTCACACATCTCCGGCGCTTCGACGAAGCGCGACAGGCGCTCGAACGCGCACTACAACGCATGCCTGATAACCCCGAATTGCTGGCGCGCTACGGCGAGATGGCATTGACAGTCGGTTTGTACCACGAAGCGCTCAGCGCATTTGAGCGCGCTATCGCCCAACGACCCGATGAGCCGCGCTACCACTTCCTGGCAGGGCGGGTACATCGTCGATTGAAGCAGTACAGTCGGGCGATCGAACGGTTCCGCCGCGCGGTCAAACTGCGTCCTGGCTACAGCGAGGCGGTTATTGAACTGAGCACCCTCGGACCGCTGGCATTCGTTGCTCAACACTTGCGTGGCGAGAGCGACGCTGCCTGAACACCGCAGAAAGGAGAGACAAATATGCAAACGCACATCCACGACGTCCCATTTCCCAATCCGCATCCCCCCGATCCCGAACCCGACCCGCCGCCGGATTGGAACATCTGACCATACGGTGAAAGGACTCGTTCTACAATGACCGATCACCCGTTTTCGCAGGACATGATCGAGATGCACCATCTTGTGCGCGCCATCGAGCTGGCGCTGCGCCTGGGCGACTCCGGCGCAGCCTGGCGTGCAGCGCACGCGCTGTGGCGCGCCTTTCCGGCAGCGATCATGCCGCAGGTCTGGCTGGGGCAGGCATTGCTCGATTCCAGTAATGCCACGGTCGCCATCGATTATTTTCGTCGCGCACTCCGCGTCAATCCACTCGACGCCGCAGCCTGGGCAGGGCTGGCGGGTGCGCTGGCACGCACCGGGCAGGAAGGGGCGGCTGCGGCAGCATTGAGCCGCGCTGCGCTCCACGATCCGCTGGGCGCCAGTGCTCTCACTCCTGGTATCGCTCCCGAACCGTCTTCTGCCGGGAAGGGCATCGAGTATCTCCGGCGCGGACTCGCCGAACTGGCTGCTGATGAACTGGCGACTGCCCTGGCGCGGCATCCCCGCCGCTCCGACCTGCGACTCTACTATATCGAGGCGCTGCGGCGCAGCGGCGATCTTGCCAGCGCGCGGCGCATCTTTGCTCAGTGCAACGCCGAACATCTGCCGGCGCTTCTGGCGCGCGCAGCGCTCTACCCGCATGATCAGGCTGCGCGAATGCGTTGCACAGAGTACGACCCGGACGGACGCCTGACCCGGCGCTTTTTCGCGCCAGAAGCGCCGCCCTGGACGCTGCCGCCTGCCCCTGTGGTTGGCTGGAATGAAGAGTTCGAGCCGCTGCTGCCCTACCTTGAGACTTCCGTCCAACAGCTTGTCCTGCCAGCAACGAACGGTCATGCAACGCAACCTCTGCCGGCGGTAAAACGTTTCCCGGATCGCAGCGATCAGCAGGAGGCACAGGTTGAGGCTGCGAACGGCTCATCATCCCTGCCGGTTGCTGATGATCACAGCGCGATCCGATCAGAGCCGACCACCGATCCGGAAGTCAAAAATCTCATCGCCACGGCGGAGCGTGTGCGTCAGCGCCTGACCACGATCGGCGTGGCTCCGCGTCCGCTCCTCCCGTATGCCGATGGGCGGACATTCACTCAGGTTGTGCTGTCGTCGCGTGAGGCGCTCCGGCGACGTTTTGGCGCGAACGGATGCGCAGCCGTGGATCGACGATTGCAGCAGTACGCCGCCGCGCTGCGGCGACGCGGCGTGGCAGCGCACGTCTGCTACTGCGATGACCCTGCAACGCTGCACCTCGACGATGGCATCGCTGCTGCGCCGGTGGCTGCCGGGGCGGATGCATTGCGCGATATGCTGCGCACCCTTTCTGGCGCGTTGTCCGATCATGGGCGCGAGTTGGGCGCGGTACTCCTGGTCGGCGGTGATGAGATTGTGCCGTTCCACCGTCTGCCCAATCCCCTCCCCGACGACGATATGACCGTGCTCTCCGATAATCCGTATGCCACCGACGATCCGGCATACACCGCGCCGCAACGCATGGTTGCGCGGCTGCCCGACGGCAATACAAACGATCCCTCGCTCCTGTTCGCGCAACTCGACCGATTGACGGCGTACCACTACGGTAGTCGTCCGCACTCGCGCAGGATGCCGCGTACATCGGGACGACGCCAGGAGCGCGACGAGATCGACCTGAGTGCGTTGAGTGCGGGGTACTGCGCCGAAATCTGGAAAGACGCCTCACGCGCCGTTCTCGATGCGCTGGCGTCTGGCGTGCCGCTGAACACATGCCCGCCGCATCTCGCCGAACGCCTCGATCTGAGGGTGTTCCGCGATAGACGGTTGCTCTACTTCAACCTCCACGGTGCATCGGGACTGCCCAATTTCTACGGTCAACCGGATGCCGTCTGGCCCGGCGCGGCAACGCGCCTGCCGGTAGCGCTGCGTCCCGATCAGGTGGACGCCAGTATGGCGGATGGCGCGCTGCTCCTCAGCGAGGCATGCTATGGCGCTGAGATTGTCGGGCGAACCGTGGACACCTCTATTCCGTTGCGCGCGCTGGCACACGGCGCGCTGGCAGTCGTCGGCGCAACTGTCAACGCATACGGCAGTCTGACCGATCAGGTGATCGGCGCCGATCTCCTCTTTCAGCGGATGATGGCGCACCTGGCGCGTGGCGAGCCGATCGGTCGCGCGCTACACCAGGCGCGGCTGGATTTCGCTCAGGAAATGTACCGTCGTCAGGGGTTTCTCGATGATGTTGACATCAAAACGCTGATCGAGTTTGTGTTGCTGGGCGACCCCTGGGGCGCACTCTACGATGCAGACATCGAGTCGAAACCCTGGCGCGCTGATCGGACGATTGCAGCGCTGGAACGCATGCCAAAGCCACGCGCGCGTGTGGTGCTCAACGAAGCGGAAGCGCCGCGCGATGCACTCCAGCGGGCGCGCGACGTACTGCGACGGGTGTTCCCCCGTGGCGGCGCGCTGCCATTACGGATCACGGCGCAACTCAATCCACGTCGTCAGCGCAAAAGCGATCCTGAGCGCGACCTGGTCTTCAGCGCACGCGAGAACCTGCCCACCGTCGATGGATGCTCCCTGACGCACACGGCGCATATCACCATCAGCGGTCAGGCGGTGGTGAAAGTTGCATTGACACGATAGCGAAGGCAGGAGGGATGAGGGGCAAAAGCGCATCAGAATGCAGAAAGAAACCAGAGAAAGAGATTGCGCTAACGTGCATCGAAGATCTGATCGACACGAACCGTAAAACCGTCGAGCAGTTTCGAGCGCGCCTCGTCGCCCCGCCGGAAGACGCCATATTCCGCATAGGACCCGGCGCTCAGGGTGAGCACCGTCACCGTTTCATCCAGCGGGTTGACGATCCAGTACTCAGGAATGCCAGCTTCGGCGTAGTCGCGCGGTTTTTCCTCCAGGTCGCGCGCCGGATTGTCGGGACTGACGATTTCCAACACCAGATCCGCACCGCGCCAGTAGTCATTCTGCCGTCGCGGATCGTCGCCGCACGTGAGGATCAACAGATCGGGTTCGCGGAACTTCCCGGGACGAATTTCGAGACGCAACGGCGCATAGAACGCCACACCGCCGCGTGGTCGCACAAACGCCAGGAAACAGAGCAACAGGAACAGCGAAATGGACTGATGCTTATCGGTTGGCATCGGCAAGACCTCGATCACGCCATCGGTGTACTCAAGCAGGCGATTCGTCTGCGCCGTCAGCGCAAGGTACTGTTCAACACTCCACATTCCTTGCAGGACAGCGAGATCGATATCGGTTATTTCATCTGCGAGGGCGATCCCCATCGGATGACTGTATGCCGTCACTGTCATAGGCGCACCTTACCATATGCCACTCATCCGGGCTGCGCGCGGTATGCCTGCGCCGGAAAGAAAAGGGAACCGATCGGCATCCGCTGGTCGCTGAATCGGGTTACTGCGCATCAAAGATCGCATCGACACGAACCGTAAAACCGTCGAGCAGTTTCGAGCGCGCCTCGTCGCCCCGCCGGAAGACGCCATATTCCGCGAAAGACCCTTCGGTCAGGGTGAGCACCGTCACCGTTTCGTCCAGCGGGTTGACGATCCAGTACTCAGGAATGCCAGCTTCGGCGTAATCGATCCGCTTGATCTGCGTATCCCGCTCGGGGTCGTCTTCACTGACCACTTCAGCGACCAGATCGGCGCCGCGCCAGAAGCGGTCCTGGCGGCGGGGATCACGCGCGTCGCGCAACAGAAGGATATCCGGCTCACGAAACTTCCCATCGCGCACAAGCAGACGCAGCGGCGCAAAGCGCACTTTGCCGCCATGACTGTCCGCATATGCACGAAAGAAGAGAAACAAACACTCGAGTATTGCCTGATGTCGTTCGGTTGGCATAGGCAGGATCTCAATCCACCCGTCCGAATACTCGATAAGACGGTTCGTGTGATCGGTCAGGCGCACATACTGTTCAACACTCCACATCCCCTGGAGCGCGCTCAGGTCGATATCGGTTATTTCCCCCGCGATCACCAGACGCATTGGAGGCGCGTATGCGACTACAGTCATGACCTTCTTCTCCGGCGTATCGACAATCCAACGTCGATGGACGTGATTCTGGCAGGTCTATCAGAACAGTGTAGCACAGGTTGCGTTAAGGAACCATTCCTGTCTCGTGCATGGCGCGCGCGACCGTTGCAAGAGCGTCGCGGTCGTCCTCTGTCAACCCCAGTTCCGCCAGCGCCCCGGCGACAGTCTGCACCGGCGGCGACGGCGTGGGTGCAGACGCCGGTTGCTGCATCGGCGCCTGAGCGGTGAACCGATGAGCAGCGAACGGATCGCCAGCGTGCACGTCGGCGGCGTGGCGCACGTCCACGTTCCAAAGCGGCGTCGCACGCAACGGACGCACATCGCCCCACTCGCCCTGATGCGCCAGAAATGTCGCATATCTGCGCGCTGCGCCTTCGAGCGTATGGTAGCGTGCCACATACGCGCGCGCCGCAGCGCCCATTGCGGCGGCAATATCCGGTTGTTCCGCCAGCAAACGACAGTACGCCAGGATCAGGTCGCTCTCCGATCGGTCCGGGTCGACCTGCGCCGCGACCCCTGGCGGCAATTCGGTGAAGGCGCCGGTAGCGGTCACCAGGGTAGGACGCCCGGCGCCGAGCAATCGCAGCAGGCTGGCAGACGTTTCGCCAGCCGTCGGATGGCGCAGGTTCAAACAGATGTCGGCTGCGGCGACATACTCCTCGAAGGCGGACCGTGCGACATACCCGGTGATCGTGACCGCTTCGGTCAACCCAAGGCGTTCGACGACACTCCGCGCATCATAGTTTGGCGAAATGCTGCCCACCAGCAGATAGCGCGCATCTGGACGGATGTCACGCAGGTCGCGCAACGCGCGCAGCGCCGGTTCCAGCCGCTTATACGGGTTGATATGCCCGAACGACGCCAGAATGAGATCATCGTGCGGCAGACCGAGCCGCGCGCGCGCTTCGTTGCGCGGGATGAGCGGCGGCAACGGAATCCCCATCGGCACGAGGGCAGTCGCCAGTCCTGGCTTGAGCGCCACGACACGATCCAGCACATACCGGCTATGCGCCAGAACGCCCAGCGCGCATTCCAGCACATCTTCGCAGAACGGGAAATCGAACGCTGCGGCAGGAAAGCGCCCGCGCAGCATCAGTTCCGCCACGTGCGCCCCCTCTGCACCGTACCGTCGCCGCATTTCCGCGCGGTAGCGGTCGATCTGCCCGCGCAATGCCACCATCTCCTGGAGCATAAAATGGTGCAGCACAAAATCGTGCAGGACAACGAAGCCAGGGGTGCGCTGCAATGCGCGCCAGATGCCGACGTGCGCCGGGCTGTTGCCCATGTGGTACACGATTGCATCAAACGGACGGCGGCGATGGTCGCGTTCCAGGCGACTGACCGGACGAATCTCGATATGCCTGGCAAGGTGCGGGTTTGTCGGGCGCAACCCATCCTCGACATAGAGCGTGATGTCGAAATACATGCCGAGGTACGGCAACAACTCTTCGCTGTAATCGGAAATGCCCGACGGTGCGGGATTGACCGGCGAAGCGTAAGCGAGACGTTTCATGGTTAATCGAACATTGCCTCAGTATGCCCGGCGAACGCATCACGCAGCATACGCACGTAGCGCGGCATTAACGGCGGCAACCGGTCAGGCGGGTAATAGTCGAGCGACACAAATTCGGCGTGGTCTGGTTGCAGCATGCCGCCAACGACGCGGCATGCGAAGAAGGCGCTGACGATCTGCGCCTGATCGCCGTTGGGATAGGTCCACTCAAAATCGCGCCCGGTATACAACCCGATCAGGCGCTCAACGACAATGTGCAAGCCGGTTTCTTCCAGCACTTCGCGCACCAGCGTGCGCGCCGGCGTTTCCCCCAGTTGCACCACGCCCGACGGCGGCGCCCAGAGCATCACGTCAGAACGTTGCCCAAGCAGCACGTGCCCCTGATCATTGCGGATGAACGCGCTCGCAGCAAGTTGCAACAGGCGTTGATGACCAACATAACTGCGCAGCCAGGCGGTGTAATTGATCGTCATACCTCTCCCTCACCTTACGACGCCCGCTGTTTGGTACGGAGACAATAACGCAAAATAACCAGGATGCCATTATAGCACCGGCACAAACGGCACATTTTATGCTACAATCCCAGCCAACCGGATGAGACGAATGAGCAGGAGGTTGCCATGGAGACTGTCGTCTACATTGTGAAGTATGGCTTCATTGCCGCGCTGGTCGTCGAGCTGGCGCTGATCGCGCGTGCGATTATCAATGTGGCGCTGGAAAAAGCGCGCGCTGCACAGACCGCTCCTGCAAAAGAGTAACGTTCCGTGCGATCCGTCCTGATGCACATCTCCGACCTGCACGCCGGGCGAACGTTTCATCCGCAGGTGGCGGATCAACTCGTCCGCGAAGCACACGACCTGCGTCCCGATCTGGTGATCGTTTCCGGCGATCTGGTGCAGCGCGCCGATTTTACGTCGCAGTGGGAGCAGATCGTTCAGTACCTCCAACGTCTGCCTGAGCCGCGTCTGATCATTCCCGGCAACCATGATGTACCCCTGTTTCACCTCTTCGAGCGCTTCTTCCGCCCGCTCGACCGGTACCGGCGGTATATTTCATCCGATCTCAATCCGGTGTTCGAGCGCCCCGGTCTGGTAGTTGTCGGCGGCAACAGCGCCTACGGCTGGACCATCGACGGAGGATACGTCGATCCAGACCAACAGCAGGCGATGGAGCGCCGGTTTGCCCGTTACCCTGACGATGTCTGCAAGATCGCTGTGCTGCACCATGGTGTGGTGCGCCCGCCGGGGTGCGAGCAGCGCAGTATCGTTCGCAACGCCGACGAGGTGACGCAGATGCTTGAGCGCAGCGGGGTGGACGTATTACTCTGCGGGCATCATCATGTCGCGTATGTCGATGTCGCCGGCACTGCCAGGAAATTCATCGTCTGTCAGAGCGGCACAAGCGCGTCACGGCGTATTCGGGAAGGTATGCGAGGAAAGAACGCTTACAACGTTCTGATAATCGAAGACTCGGCCATTCACATCAGTCAACGCGGCTATGTCGAGGCAACCGGCAGGTTCGAGCCGTTCGCGGAGTATGAGTTTCAGCGGCGCGGCGAGCGCTTACCCGCTCGTCAGTGTAATGACCCCTCTGCCGTATGACCCAGGAACCAACATCATCCCAGAAAGTCGATACCGGTCCGCTGCCACCGCTTCCACCCCTGCCGGAACCGCCGCCGCCGCGCCGCCGTGTACCGCAGTGGAATATCATCGCGCTCGGAGCAGTTGCGCTGGTTGTGACGGGGCTTGCGATCTGGTGGTTGACCCGTCCGCCTGACCCGATGAGCGACCCGCGACCGGTGCAGGTGGTACAGAACTTTGTTGCTGCCGTCGAAGCGCGCGATGTATCGCGGATGCTCTCCTACATCGAGCCAACCGATATCAAACGACAGATCAGCCCGGAACTGCGCTCGTACATGGAGTACATCACCGACCTTCAATTCAATGATGAGACGTATACGCTGCTTGACAATGACGGCTCGATTGCGCATGTCCGGTTGATCGGCAATGTGCGCTACACCGTTGATTACGGTACGGTGTATTCGGGTGAACGTCCTTTTGACACTGTTTTCGAGCTGGTGTTGCTGGAAGGAGCGTGGTATCTGCGCAGCCTGCAACTGCCAGAGACTGAACCGCAGTAGATTATGGCGCTTCGCGTGTTGCTCATCCTGGCGATCTTTCTGCTCGCCGCCCCATCTGCTCCCAACGATCCGAATTTCGACGAGCAGTGGGCGCTGAGGAAAGTCGGCGCACTCTGCGCCTGGGATCGCACGACCGGAAGCGCGGAGGTGATTGTCGCCGTTGTGGATAGCGGGGTTGACCCGACACACCCCGATCTGGTGGATCGACTGCGCACGGATGGATACGATTTTGTCGATGACGACAGCGATCCGCGTGATGAAAATGGGCATGGAACGCACGTCGCGGGTATTGTTGCCGCTGTTCTCAACAACAATGAAGGTGTGGCAGGACTGGCGCCGGATGTGACTATTCTGCCGGTGCGTGTGATGGATGAACGCGGTCGGGGTTCTGACCGTGCGATTGCCCGTGGTATCCGCTTTTCCGCCGATCAAGGCGCAAAAGTGATCAATCTCAGCCTGGGCGCGACCCTTACTCTCAACGCTGATGAACCTTCGGCGCTTGTTAATGACGCGATCGTCTATGCGCAGCAGCAAGGAGCGCTGGTAGTCGTTGCGGCGGGGAATGATGCTGTGCCCCTGCCGAATGCAATTGCGGTCGATAACCCGGACGTGCTGGTGGTCGCTGCAACCGATGATCGTGACCGCAAGGCGCCCTTCTCCAACTCCGGTCCGTGGGTAGCAGTCAGCGCGCCGGGGGTCCGTATCCTCTCCACGATGCCAACCTACGATGTGTTTCTGACCAGCGATCGGTTGCCGCCTGATGAACGTTTTCAGCGTAACTACGACTATATGAGCGGCACCTCGCAGGCAACGCCGTATGTGGCGGCGCTGGCGGCGCTCCTCTTTTCGGCGAATCCCGATTGGAGCCCAGCGCAGGTTGCCGAAACCATCCGCTCAAACGCTACGAACATCCGCGACCTGAATCCTCGATTTGAACTGGGGACGGGACGGATCGATGCCTGCAAGTCGTTTGGCGGTCCGCCAGCGGAAGCCGCGCCGCAGCCAGCGCCACCTCCATCGATGGTGCGCAGCGAGTCAATCCTCGGTCTCCTGGCGCTCTGCATATGTGGCATTGTACTGGCACTGGTGGTGATGACGCTCACATTTATCCGGGGAGGTCGGCGGCGCACGCCGACTCCTGCTCCGGTTCCGGCGCCTGTACCGGTCTATACGCCGCCGCCAGCACCCGCGCCGCCACAACCCTACCGACCGGCGCCTCCGCCGGTTGCCGCGCCGCAATCGCCAACCGGCGCCTGGGGGACGCTCACGGTCATTGCAGGCGCGGCACAACCGCGCACCTATTCGCTTGCCGGTGCAGAAGTGCTGATCGGGCGCAGCGAAGAGTGTCAGATCGTGCTGATCGGCGACGGCAGCGTTTCGCGGCGCCACGCCATCGTGCGCAACGATGGGCGCCAGGTAACGGTGGCGGACGCTGGCAGCAGTCACGGTACGTACCTCAACGGCGTTCGCATCACCCAACCAACACCGGTGCGTCGCGGTGATGTGCTCCAGGTTGGTCAGACGCAATTGCGGTTTGGGTGATGCTGGAACATGCCTCCTGGGTCCTCGCAAGGGTAGAGTTTTTGGGAGAGATGAGCAATGTTCTGCATTCCCGTGCGCCTTTGCCCCTCATCCCCCCAACCCCCTTCTCCCACAAGGGGAGAAGGGGGAGTTTGGGCGTCCTGACGGCTGAAATGGGAGATGGCACGCAGGGGCTTGCCAAAAAACCTACCCCTGTGAGCCCCCTGGGTCCCGGTCGAGGGCAGCTTTCGGCGGGCACATTGACCTTCGTCCGAGTCTGCCGTGTCGCACGAGGCGCCCGTTCTTGGCAGATCGTAGACCGAAATTCATTTCGGTCGCCGTAGAGTGTGCAACCTTGTCCATTGGGTTGAACCTTTGTGAGAACCGCTATAGTGATCCTTATCCCTCCGCGTTCTCCACGCCTCCGTGTGCGTTGAACAGGCTCACGCGGAGACGCGCTGGCGCACCCGGATGCGGAATGACGGAATCACATCGTGATCGCTACGGTGCAAATTGCGGCGATGCTGCGCCGGGGCGGACAATGACGATAAGGTTCTATGTATTCACGCTGCGCCTCAATCGTCGTCTCCGCGTTCCAGGCTGCCGCCGAAGGTCGCCAGCAAACCGTTGATCAACTGCTGCCGCTCGGCGGGTGACAGACTGGCTTCGGGATGGAGCGGCAGGTAGAACCAGGGCGGCATTTCGCCGTTCTGTACCGTTTCGGCGGCATCATCACCTTCGTTGTCCGGTCGCCCCCACTCCGAAACATTGAATGTTGCACGTCCTTCCGTAACATCGCGGGTGATCAACCATGAGGCAGGCGCGATGGTGCTGTACCAGGGCCACTTCGTTTCGTTGCTGTGACAGTCGGCGCAGGCGCGGAAGAAGAGCGCGCGCGTCTGCGGACTGTCCCACGCCGGTTCTGCGATTACCGGCGGATTCGTATGGTCGCGGCCATACGGAACGAACTGGATGCTCAGCAGCACTCCCATGAGGACTGCCAGAACCATGGCGGCGATCCGTCGCGCGCCGCCTGCGCGGGTTGCCTTGCTTTGCTGTACGTATGTTGCCATATGCGTGCTCCTTTCTTCTGTGAGGGTGAATGCGGGCGCTTCGCAACACTTCGGCGCGCACATCCTTCCGGCAATCCTCAACGTTCCACTTTCACCCTCGCCACGAGGATGCGGTAGACGGTCAGAAACAGTACGCTGCCGCCGCTTCCCCAGTAGACCGCACGCGCCAGATCGCTCGCGCTATCGCTGCCGCTCCAGATGCCGTGCATCAGCGCCAGCACAAAGATGGCGAAACTGAGAAAATGGATCAGACGCCAGGCGCGCCGTCCGATGCGATCTTTGACATAAAAACTCAACCCGACAATCGCCAGACCGTAAAATGCCGCCTGACCCAGCCCCACCCATAGCGGCTCATAACCGTTGTACTGGAACGGCACGAGCACCTGGAACAGCGTCGCCTGGATGTAGCGGTCGCCAAGCAGGATCAGTGCGTGGAACAGGGCGAACGCAAGACCGAGTAAACTGGCGTGCTGGTGCAGATCGAATGCGGTGGGACCGCCGGGCCAGACACGCGCCAGTTTGTTCGTCATCAACAAGCCGAACACCATCGAGAGCCACAGCAGAATGTATGCAACAAACGCGCTGCTGCGCGAAAGATACCAGTACGCTTTCGGTTCCGCCCCCAGCAGCGATTGACTCAGACCGGGCAACCAGGCAGGCAGCGCGAAAACCGCCACACCTGCACCCAGCGCCGCTGCCAGCAGCATGCCGATCAGGGTCTGCAACGCCATCGCCGGTGGCATGTCCTCAAATGCTTCATCTCCGGGTTGCGATCCTGCTGGCGCTTGTTTGCGCGCAGCAGTCGGCATTTCTGATTCGGTCGGCGCGGCAACCGCTCCATCGCTGTCGGTTGCCGCGCGCCTGGACGCATTGGCAGCGCGGATGGCAGCCAGACGAGCCGCTTTTTCGTCACTCATGTGAAACCTCCAGAACTCGCTTGCGCCAGATATACCGGTCGAGCGTCGCTGTGTGCAGGATGTCATTCGTTTCGGTTACGAGAAGACCGGCGAGCCACGGGCGGGCGTTCAACCACTGCATTCCCGCCAGGCGCCCCAGGATCATGACCACTTTCGCGGCGACTTCCGCTTCGTGCAGTGAGGGCGCAACCACGGTTGCGGCAAGAATATCGGTCTGCGCTGGTGCGCCGGTACGCGGGTCGATGATATGGTGGCGCTCGACATCTCCCTGGCGCCAGCGCCGCA
>Ga0209227_1000794_pt1 | contig 26275 bp, 13 predicted proteins | sample YNPBryantNP2012_FD_185815 | JGI IMG/M metagenome (GOLD analysis project Ga0209227, IMG submission 185815) | Anoxygenic and chlorotrophic microbial mat microbial communities from Yellowstone National Park, USA - YNP Bryant NP 2012 (SPAdes)... ...
CTTTGAAGAAATAATCCGGTATAGCCCGCGCAGGCGGGCTTCGCCTCGCATAGCCGGGGGCTTTAGCCCGACGGCTCGTGCGGTATAACGGATTAAATTCTCAATCTCCATCAGCCCGACGGCTAGCGCGGGATAGCGGATTAAGTTCTCAATCTCCATCAGCCCGACGGCAAGAGGTGCATACCGGATTAAGTTCTCAATCTTCACGAGAATAGCAATGCAGCACGCAACGCAGTTGATTGAAAGATTCTATAATGAATGCGCGCGGCGTACCGATTGCAGCCCGCACGATAACGCTTCGACAGGCATAATGTCGCATGAACTCAACCTCCGCCCCGTCCACTGCCAATAACAATAACTCGCCTGCGCCGGTTGCGTATCGCCTCTTCTGGTCTCCCTGGGGCTGGCTGGCAATGATTCTGCTGATCGGCGCATTCTTCCGGTCGATGGCGCTGACGACCTGGGATGAGACATCGTACCTCCATCCTGATGAACGCTTCATTGTCTTCACCGCCTACAATCTCCAGGTACCGCGCAGTTTCAGCGATTACCTGCGCAGCAGTTGCGTGGTCGATGGTCGAATCCCGGCAGCGCGCAGCACAACGGATGGCGCTGGCAACCCGCTGCCGTTGAACCAGCAGGAGCCGACCCGCGACAGTGGATGCAACACCCTCAACCCGCGAAATTACAACTGGTCGCGGTTCTTCGTGTACGGTACCCTGCCAACCACCGTCACGCGCCTGGCGGTGGAACTCCAGGCGAACCTGGAGGGTCGCCCCGACCGGATTTCACCGGAAATGGTCCGTGACACCGGACGCACGCTGTCGATGCTGTACGACCTGGGAACGATCCTGATGGTCTTCCTGATCGGGCGACGACTGTATGATCAGCGTGTCGGGCTGCTTGCCGCGCTGCTGTACGCAACGGCGGCGTTTCCGATCCAGTTGTCGCATTTCTTTACGGTCGATGCAGCAACGGTTTTCTTCACCACCCTCTCGATCTACTGGGCAGTGCGGCTCGCCCAGGACGGCGGCGCGGGCAGCGCAATCGCCGCTGGCGTCAGTATCGGTGCGGCAATGGCGTGTCGCGTCACCATGGCAACCCTCGGTCTGGCGGTGGTGGTTGGTGCGCTGGCGCGTCTGGCGGAAGAAACCAGACGTCAGTATGCGGACGCCGAACCGCCGGGCATCCTGGCGCGCCTCCTGATGGCGCCTGCGAGCCTCCTGCTTGCCGTCGCCTGGCGCATTGCGCTTGCCGGTGTCGTGACCGTGATCGCGTTTCGCCTGTTGCAACCCGATGCCTTCACCGGTCCGTCGTTGTTCGACGTGCGTCCAGAGCCGCGCTTTCTGGACAACATTGCGTCAGTTGGCAGGTTGATCAGCGGCGAATCCGATTCCCCGCCGTCGCAACAGTGGGCGCAGCGCACCCCGTTTCTCTTCTCATTGCAAAACATGGTCCTGTGGGGCATGGGGTTGCCGCTCGGCATCGCCGCGTGGGTCGCGTGGGGGGTCGCCGGGTGGCGCATCCTGCGCCGTGGTGATATGCGCCTGCTTGTGCCATGGACGTGGATCGCATTCTACTTTGGGTGGCAGGGCGGTCAGTTTGTGATGACCATGCGCTACTATGTGCTGCTCTATGGTCTGATGATCGTCCTGGCGGCTGGAGGGTTGCTGGCGCTGTGGGATCGCGCGCGGCAATCGGGCGCATTGCGCTGGCGACGGATCGCCTGGCGCGCGCCGCTGATCGTCGTGGTGACCGGAACGGCGCTATGGGCGTTCGCATTCACCCGGATTTACACAGAACCTCATTCGCGCATTCAGGCGTCGCGCTGGATCTACCAGAACATTCCCCCTGGCGCAGTGATCACCTTCGAACGCTGGGACGATCCGTTGCCGCTGCCGATCGACGGGCAGAATCCGGGGCAGTATATCGGCATCGTCACGGAACCCTACGGTGAGGACGAGCCGCTCAAATACTATGGCTATATTGCAAGTGACGGCGCAGCAGTCGAGGGGTTGCTCGACCAGCTGGATCGCGTCGATTACCTGATCTTCAGCAGCAACCGGGTGTACGACTCGGCAACGCGCCTGCCAGCGCGCTACCCGGCGTTGACCCGCTACTACTACCATCTGTTCGAGGGCGACCTTGGCTTTGAACTGGTCGCCGATATCTACTCATTCCCGAAACTGTTCGGCATCGAAATACCGACGCCAATCCTTGCGGAAGAAGCCTTCAGCGTCTACGACCATCCGCGCATCCTGATCTTCCGCAAAACGCCAGCATACTCGCGCGCCAGAGCGGAGCAGTTGATCCTCGGCGGCGTGGCGTGGGGCGAAGTCTTCAAAATAACGACGCTGCGGGTCAACAAGGCGCCGACGGCGCTGCGCCTGACCGATGAGCAGTGGTCGCTCTACCGGACGTCGGGCGATTGGGCGCGGATGTTCAATCCGGCAGATGTGGCGAACGCGGTTCCCTGGCTCTTCTGGTTGCTGGCGCTCGAAGCGCTCGGTCTGTCCTGCTTTGCGCTGCTGTTCCGCGCGCTGCCGGCGCTGCCGGATCGCGGGTATGCGCTGTCGAAAATCCTGGGATTGCTGATTGTGTCATACGTTGCGTGGCTGCTGGCTTCCGTCGGTCCGGCTGGTCTCCACGGAACGTTGCGCTCGCCGCTGGTTCCCTTCGGCAAAACCAGCGTCTTCATATGCGCAATTTTGCTGGTTGGCGCGGGCGTGCTGGCGATGCGCTGGAACCGCGCGGCGCTCGGCGCCTTCTGGCGGCAACGGCGCGCTGCGCTCCTGACTGCCGAAGGTATCTTCCTGGCATTTTTCTTCGGATTTGTGCTGCTGCGGGCAATAAACCCGGATCTCTGGCATCCGGCGCGCGGCGGCGAAAAACCGATGGATCTGGCGTTCCTTACCGCTATTGTCAAAAGTCCGGCTTTTCCGCCCTACGATCCGTGGTTCGCTGGCGGGTACCTGAACTACTACTACTTCGGCTTCGTGCTGGTGGCCACGCTCATCCATCTGACCGGCATCGTTCCAACGACGGCGTACAATCTGGCTGTGCCGACACTTGCTGCGCTGACGGCGCTCGGCGCATGGGGCGCGGCGTATAACCTGGTGGCGCTGCGAACCAGCAAAGGTGCGCCTCCCCCGGAAGAGGCGCCACTATCGGGCGCCTTCTGGCGGCGCATGTTCGCCGCCGTTCCTGTGCGTTCCGCCACCTGGCGACGGTATGAGCGACGGGCAATTGTCGCCGGGGTTGCGGCAGCAATCTTTGCGACGCTGATCGGCAATCTGGCGCAGGCAGTCTGGTTCCTGCCGGGTACCGGCACCGCGCAGGATCCCGGTCTCCCGGAGACGTGCCACGCGCTGACCAGTTATGCTGCGCAGCAGGAGTGTCGCGGGCGGGCGGAATGGGCGTTCTGGGACGCCACCCGGCTGGTGGGGATGACGCTGGGAGACGGGACGATCAACGAATTTCCCTTTTTCACCTTCCTGTTCGCCGATCTGCACGCGCATATGATTGCGCTGCCGCTCATCCTGGGGGCGCTGAACCTGATCGTGGCGATAGCGCGACTCCGAAGCATCCAGGCGCAAACGCTCCGTTCGTCGATTTCGCCGGCGCTGCTGACGGCGCTGGTTCCGCTGGCGCTGGTCATTGGCGCGCTCTATGCGACCAACACCTGGGATTATCCAACTGCAGCAGGATTGGGAGCGCTGGGACTGGCGGCGTGTGCCTGGACGCGCTACCGGCGCGGTTTGCCGCTGAACCAGGCGGTGCTGCTATGGATCGGGACATCGGTTGCGCTGGTGGCGCTGACACGCCTCCTCTTCCTGCCATTTATCCAGAAGTTCGCCACCGACTATGCTGGCTTCGAACTGTGGAACGGGTCGCGCACACCCACGTCCGAGTTTTTGCAGATCCACGGTCTCTGGCTGTTCCTGGCGATGAGCGGCGCGTTGATCCTGGCGCACCGCACCGGACGCCTCAGCATGCGATGGGCAGCAGCCGTCGGCGGCGGAGTGATCGTTGTGGCGCTCCTGCTGGCGCTGCTGGAGATTCCGGCGCTGCCGCTCCAGGGATTGTTGCTGGCAGGTGGCAGCCTCCTGTTCATCGATCTGATCCGACGCGGCGTGGTTGTCGCGCCACGCGCCGCCACAGCCCCCTCCGAACCTGTCGGACCGGTGCAACTGATGCTCCCCGGCGTCGCGGATGATCCACCGCCGCAGCGACGGGATGCAACGCCGCCTGGGATCGGTTCGACAACCCTGCTCACGCTGGTCTGGGGTCTCGCCGCGTTGGGTATCACGCTGCTGATCGAAATCGTGGTGGCGAAGGGCGACATTGGTCGGATGAACAGTGTGTTCAAGTTCGGCATGCAGGTCTGGTTGCTCTTCGCAGTGGTGAGCGGTGTTGCGCTGACCTGGATGTGGTCGGTGACTGCCAGACTGCGCGCAGGCGCACTGCGTCCGGTCTGGCGCGGCGCTGCCGTGCTGCTGATCGCCGCTGCGCTGGTCTATCCGCTTACCGCCACGCCAGCCCGCCTCGCCGACCGCTACGATCCGACGATTGGACCGACCCTTGACGGCATGGCGTTTATGCGCTCGCCACGCAGTGGTTGGGCGGAGAATGACCGCACCTTCACCTTCGCCGAAGACGCGGACGCTATCGCCTGGTTGCGTGCCAATGTCAGCGGTACGCCAATCGTGCTGGAGGCGCATCTGGAAGCATACCGCTGGGGTGGACGCATATCGGTCTACACCGGACTGCCAACGTTGCTCGGCTGGCCCTGGCACATGACCCAACAGCGCAGCGTCACCGATGTCGGTCCAGTGCGTGATGCACGCCAGGCGCTGATCCGCGACCTCTACAACGATCCGAATGCCCGCGAAGCGCTCCGGTTGCTGCGTCTCTATGGCGTTGAGTATGTTGTCGTCGGGCAACTTGAACGCGCCCTCTACGATCCGGCAGGGCTGGCGAAGTTCGATGCGCTTGCCGCTGCCGGTCAGATCGAGACGGTCTTCACCACAGGCGCAACGCGCATCTACCGTGTGCCGCCAGCAGACCATCCGCCCGCCGTGCTCACCACCTCGCTGCCAGTGCGCGCGCCGGCGCCAGTTCCGCGCAAAGACCTGATGCTGCCGATACGGGTTGGCGATCTTCCGCCGGTGGACATGCACGGCTGGAATCGGCTGGCGGAGAATCCGGGCATTGCCGTGGCGCTCTGGTTGCTGGTATGGTACGCACTGGCGCTGATCGGGCTGCCGCTGGCAGCGCTGGTCTTCAGCGCGCGCGCACTGGACGGCGGATGGCTCTGGGCGCGCATGATCGGATTGATCGCGTTCGGCTACGCAATCTGGTTGCCGGTCAGCGCACGCCTGTGGCAGTACGATGGGTGGGGTATGATCGCCGGTCTGATGCTGACCCTGGCGCTCAGCGCAGCGGCGCTGGTTGCGCATGGCAGACGGCGTATCGCTGCCGATGGTGAAACGGCGCATCACGCAACGCTGGCGTTTGAATTGTACCATGGCTTCCTGGCGCTTCGCACGATGCTGCGCGAACGCTGGCGCTGGATCGTTGGCGGCGAGGCGCTCTTCCTGGCGGCGTTTGCGTTCCTGTTGATGCTGCGCTGGTTGAACCCCGATCTGTGGCAACCGATCTGGGGCGGCGAAAAACCGTTCGAGTTCGGCTTCCTCAACGCCCTGATCCGCACTCCTGTGCTGCCGCCGTACAACCCGTTCTTCAGCGATGGCATCATCAACTACTACTACTACGGCTTCTTCCTGATGTCGATCCCGGTGCGCCTGACCGGTATCCCACCGTCGGTCGCCTACAACCTGATCGTGCCCACGCTGTTCGCGCTGATGCTGTCTGCCGTGTTTGCACTGGTTGTTCGCATTCGCGGTTCATGGCAGTGGGGAGTGGTCGGCGCGCTCCTGGTCGGCGTGGTCGGGAATCTGGCTGCCGTCTTCCCGGCGAACTGGGCGCGCGGTCTTGCACCGGTCTTCGACGCGCTGAACGCAGGTCTCGCCGGTTTCGGCGAACGCCTCGGCGACTGGTTCGTCGGTCCGACGCGGGTCATCCCGTCTACGATCAATGAGTTTCCATACTTCAGTTTTCTCTTTGCCGATCTGCATCCTCACACGATTGCGCTGCCGATCACAGTGCTGATGATTGCGCTGGTCTTCGAGGCGTGCGTCGCGCGCCCGACCGGGTGGGCGGATCGTGCAGCGCGTTGGGGGGTGACGGCGTTGACGCTCGGTGCACTGGCGGTAACCAACTCGTGGGACTTCCCAACCTATGGATTGCTGCTGGGTGGTGCGCTGCTGGGGCGCGCCTGGCGCACGACACAGCGCATCGACCGGCGCCTGGCGATGAGTCTGATCAGTGCGGCGCTTGGAGGCGCGGCGCTCGGCGGCGCAGCACTGGCGCTCTATCTGCCATTCTTCCAGAACTTTCAGGCAATGGTCAGCGGTGTGAGTCTGGTGCGCGATGCCACGCATCTGAGCGATTACCTGCTGCTCTACGGCGTCTTCCTGACGCCGCTGATCGTGGTGCTGTTCGGCGCAGCGTGGCGCACGCTCCGTATTGTCGGGCGTCGAACGCACCGTTTCAACCTCTCGACCGCTGGCACATCGCCGGAAGCGACCGGTTTTGTGGCAGGCATATCGGGGGCGCCTGGCGCAGGGCGTGTGTCACTGGCGCTTCTCGCTCTCGTCGTGGCGCTGACCGGCGCGCTGGCGATGCTGCCGAACCTCTTGCTGGCGCTCAATCTCGACGGTCCTGCGACGCTCCTTCAGACCCCGGCAGAAGCCCTGGCGCCGTTCACGTTGCGCATCTGGCTCGCAATCCTGCTGACCATTACGGTGGGAATGCTGCTGGTGCGCAGTCTACGCCCGGAGACCTGGTTTGCGCTCTGGGCGACCGGTGTCGCGCTGATCGTCACGCTGATCTGCGAAATCATCTATGTGCGCGACCATCTCGATGGCGGCGAGTGGTATCGCATGAACACGGTCTTCAAGTTCGGTCTGCAGGCATGGGTCTTGCTGGCGATTGCCACGACCCTCCTCCTGCCTCCGCTGTTGCGGTCTCTCTGGCGGCGCAGCGCTGTCGTGCAGACGACCGGGCTTGCTGTGCTGATCGTCCTCTTTGCGCTGGCAGCCGTCTACCCGCTGGTCGGTACGGCAAGCCGCACGGCGTACCGCTTCCCTGGCAACACGACCGGTCCAACGCTCGATGGGCTGGCATTCATGGAACGCGAGTCGTTCCCGCTCCCTGCGTATCTGCAACCGTCCGGCGCACCACCGACGACGATTGCGCTGCGCTACGACTACGAGGCGATCCGCTGGCTCGAACAGAACATCCGCGGAACGCCGGTCGTGTTGCAATCGAGCCTTGAGTTCTACCGCGCCTATGGGGTGCGTATCGCCGCCAACACCGGCTTCCCGACGATCGTCAGTCCGTTGCACGAGAGCGAACAGCGCAATCCGCAGGATGTTTACCGGCGCGACCTGGACGTTGCGCAGATCTACCGCACGACCGACACCCAGGAAGCGCTGCGACTCCTCTCACGCTACCGTGTCGGATATGTTTATGTCGGTCCGATCGAACGCGCCGTCTATGGTGAGGCAGGGTTGTTCAAGTTTCAGCAGATGACTGGCTCGTTCCTGGATGTGGTATTCCGCAACGACCAGGTGACGATTTATAAGGTGAACGATACGGTTCACACCCTGCCCATGCTCACGCCGCTCGACCGACCGGCGCCGGCGCCGGTTGCGCCGCTGCCTGTGCCAGAAGAGGATGCCGGTGAACCAGAACCGGTGGCGCCTGTGACGCCGCCAGACAACGACCTGCGGAATCCTGCCGTGATCGAGGCGTTGGAGCAGCAGCACCAGGAAAATCCTGATAGCGCCGGTCCGGCATATGCGCTCGCGGAGCGATACCGCGCGCTGGGACGGTTTGAGGAGGCGGCAGAGGTGCTTCAACCCGCAGTGCGCGCCAACCCGAACGATGTTGCGCTCCATCATCTGTTTGGTGATATTCTGATCGATGCAGGGCGCTTCGACGAAGCCATTGAGGCGTATCGCGCCGCTGTTCGCGCCAGCCCGGTCGCAGGCAACTACAACAAACTGGGCGTCGGCTTGTTGACGATTGGACGACCGGGAGACGCCGAGCAGGCATTTTTGCAAGCGATCCAGATCGATCCGACGCTCCCTGAGCCGTACTTCCGTCTGGGAACACTCTACGAGCAACTCGGCGACGAGCGCCAGGCAATCGAACGGTACCGCACGTATCTCGATCTGGCGCCCGATGGTTACCTTGCGCCCCTGGCGCGCGAGGCGCTGGATCGGCTCGGAGCGTCACGGTGAGCCGATCAGCGAGCGGCGCGAGGGGATGAGGCGTGAAGGTTGAAGGTTGGGCGTTGAACGTTGAACGTTGAACGTTGAACGTTGAACGTTGAACGTTGAACGTTGAACCCGGTTCTCATTTCCTGGTTCTTGGTTCTTGGTTCTTGGTTCTTGGTTCTCAGTTCTCAGTTCTTGGTTCTCAGTTCTTGGTTCTCGGTTCTTGGTTCCTGGTTCTTGGTTCTCAGTTCTTGGTTCTCGGTTCTTGGTTCTCGGTTCTTGGTTCTTGGTTCTCAAACATGCTCACCGACATCCTCACATACTGGTTAGCTGCTCTGGCGCTCGGCATTGTCGGGTTGCCCGCCGCGCGCCTGCTGCTGGGGGCGCTGCCGGATCGCGGCTACGCTTTTGCCAGATCGCTGGGTCTGCTGCTGACCGGATATGTGGCATGGCTGGCAGCCATGTTCGGGCTGGCGCCATTCGGCGCACCGCTGATTGTGGCAGCGGGGGCGGCGGTATTCATCGGCGGTATGCTGGCGCTACGCCATTCAGATGCAACTGAACCCGCGCAGTTATTCGGCTGGATGCGCACCAACTGGCGCGTCGTCATCTTCTACGAGGCGCTGTTCGCGGCTGCGCTCATCTTTCTGGCGCTGCTGCGCGCGCGGGAGTATGGCTTCGTCGGTCCGCATCCATGGGGCACCGAGCGACCAATGGATTACGCCTTCTTCAACGCGATCCGCGCCAGCACCGTCTTTCCGCCGCACGATCCCTGGATGTCGGGCTACAGCATCAATTATTACTACTTTGGCTATCTGCTCATGGCGGCAGTGTCGCTGGTCACCGGGGTGCATCCGGCAGTCGGGTACAATCTGTCGCTGGCGCTGATCTTTGCGCTCACAGCACTCGGCGTGGCGGGCATGGTGTGCAACCTGGCGACGATTGCGGAGCGGTCGGGCAATCTGCGTTCGCCTTTCGTCCCCGACGCTGATGCCGGTGCGACGCGCATTCGAGCGCCAGACCACGAGGGTGACGCTGCTGTGGCGACGCTGCGCCCGGCGCTGGCGATCCGCCCGGCTTCCGGCAGGGTGGCGCATACTGCCGTGGCGCACCGTCGTCTCAACATCTGGCGCTGGCAGAACGTAACGCGCATAAAACGCAGTGCGCCGTCCATGGATTTGCTTCAGTCACCATCTGATGCAGCAGTGGAAGACGTGTCAACGGGAACCAACACGGAACGTGAACAGTCACGCATCCCTGACGCTTCGCCGGATGCACGGCAGCGGATGTCGTGGCAGGTCTGGATCGCTGCGCTGCTCACCGTGGTTACGGTGCTGCTGGCGGGGAATCAGGCTGGCACATTGCAAATCATCGTTGGTGATGAACGCATTGTGGCGCTTGACGGGGTGCAACTGAGCGCGGCGATTGCGCAGGCGCTGAGCGGTGCGGAAACGATCACACTCCCCTATCCTGCGCGCACCGGCGCCGGTGATTTCGGCGAGATAACGACCCTGAAGCGGAGCGACCGGATTGCCGATTTTAACTGGTGGTGGCCCTCGCGCGTCGTATGGGATGAACGTCCCGGCTGGAATCCGGCAACACAGCAGATCGAGAAGGTACGCGGCTACGCGATCACCGAGTTTCCCTTCTTCTCATTCTGGCTCGGCGATATGCATCCGCACGTTATGGCGCTGCCATTCGGCGTGCTGGCGCTGGCGCTGGCGCTGGACATCGTTGCGCGCCCGACGTCGCTGCATTTGTGGCGCAGTCGGGTTACATTGATCCTTGCTGGCATCACTCTCGGCAGTCTGTACGTGATCAACAGTTGGGATTTGCCGACGTATCTGCTGATCTTCCTGGGAGCGCTGGCGCTCAAGACTGCCACACAGTCCGACATCGCTCTTGCAGGCGCAGCATTCCCCAACATACCGCTCATCACCCGCCTGACACCGCCCTGGCGCGGTTACCTGGCGAATGCGCTGCTCATTATTGTGGCGAGCGTTCTGCTGATCGCGCCATTTCTGCTGACATTCACCTCGCTGGTCGGCGGGCGCGCGCCGCTCATCGATCTCCCGCTGATCGGCGGGATCACGCGCTTCCTTGGGTTCGTCACCGACAGGACAGACCTGCACAGTTTCCTGATCATCTTCGGCGTCTTTCTGACACCGCTTATCGGTCTGACGGTTGCGCTGGCGCGCGACACAGAGCGCACCCTTCTGATCGTATCCGGCATTGCGGTCGTGGTGGGGGCGTTCATCGGCTTCCCACTGGCGGCGCTGCTCCCGCTCGGTCTGGCGGCAGTCCTGCTTGCCCGGCGACATTCCGCCCATCCGGCGGATGCGTTTGTGTTCGTCATGTTCGCTCTGGGATGCGCGATCAGTTTCGGCGTCGAGGTGGTGTACATCCGTGATGTCTTCGAGAATCGGATGAATACGGTGTTCAAGTTCTACTACCAGATCTGGCTGATCTGGGGGGTAATCGGAGGATACGCCGCCTGGCGGTTGGTGCAGCGTGCCGTGACGTTGCAGCGAACGCAACTGCTCAGGTTGATCGGAGGTCTGGTAGCGCCGGCGCTGGCGCTCGTATTGCTGGCGAGCGGACTGACCTACCCATGGCTGACGGCGGGTAAAGCGTTCACCGAAGGCAGGCACGTCGGGCTGGAGGGGCGCACGCCACGGGAACGCACGCTGGCGGGCGCTGAAGCGATTGCCTGGATTCGCGCCAATACCCCTGGTGATGCCGTCATTCTCGAAGCCGTCGGTCCGTCCTACGATACCGCCGGCATGGGGTACGGCGGCGTCTCATCGAGCACCGGACGGTCAACGGTGATGGGATGGGAAGGGCATCAGCAGCAGTGGCGCGGCGGCGATCCGACATTGCTGGCGGAGATTGCGCCGCGCGCCGCTGATGTGGCAACGATCTACAGCACAACCGATGTCGCGCAGGCGCGTGCGCTGCTGGCGACCTACGGCGTGGATTACATCTACCTCGGTGAAACCGAACGCCAGACCTACCCGGCGGAAGGGCTGGCGAAGTTGCCGGAGTTGGGCGAAGTGGTCTTCCAGAATGAGGAAGTGACCATCTACCGCGTCAGAACATCATAGGTTCAGCGATACCCTTCCGCCTGCATCTCGAACAGGCGAGCATACGTTCCGCCACGCCGCAGCAATTCGGTGTGCGAACCGATCTCGGTAATGCGCCCGTTCTCAATCACCGCGATCCGGTCTGCCATGCGCACCGTTGAGAAGCGATGCGAGATCAACACCGCAATCCTGCCAGCGGTCAATTCACGGAAGCGCTGGAAGATCTCATACTCACGTTCAGCATCGAGCGCTGCGGTCGGTTCATCGAGCACGAGCACCTCGCCCTCGCGCATAAAGGCGCGGCTCAGCGCAATTTTCTGCCATTGCCCGCCCGACAACTCAAACCCGTTCTCGAACCAGCGCCCCAGCATCGTCTCCATCCCGGCGGGCAGTTCGGCGATAATGTCGTCGGCGCCGCCGCGTTGCGCCGCCTCACGGACCCGTGACTCATCGTCGAGACGATCGATCTGACCGAAGCCGATATTCTCGCGCGCACTCAACTGGTACTTCACGAAATCCTGGAAAATCACCCCAATGCGACGACGGACCTCGTCGATGTCATAATCGCGCAGATCCACGCCGTCGAGCAGAATCTCCCCTTCGGTTGGATCGTAGAGGCGGGTGAGGAGTTTGATCAGCGTTGTCTTACCGGCGCCGTTCGGTCCGACGAGCGCCAGTTTTTCGCCGGGCGCAATCGTCAGGTTGATGTTGCGCAGCGCCCAATCATCGCGTCCAGGGTAACGGAACGATACGTTGCGAAACTCAAGACCGCGTTGCAGGCGGGGAGGAACAGCAACCGGTTGCGTGGCACGGCTCATATGCGGTTGAAGACTCAGAAAACTGAACAGGTTATCCATGAACAGACCGTTTTCATACAGCCTGGTGACGTTGCTGAACAGACTCTGAAAGGCGCTCTGACTCTGCCGGAAGAGGGTCAGGTAGAGGGTCATACTTCCCAGCGTAATCGTACCAGCAATGGTCACGAACACAATCCAGGCGTATGCGCCGTAGTAACTGAGGTTGGCAATCACTCCCCATCCGACGCTGATGAGCGAGCGACGCCGCGCCAGATCGACATCTTCGCGAAAGAAGACCTGAAAGGTATCACTGTAGCGCTTCAACAGCGGCTCACCCAGGCTGAACAGTTTCACTTCTTTGACGCTGCTATCGACGGTCAGCACATGTTCGAGGTACTGCATCCGGCGAAACTCCGGCGCGTGCCAGGTCAGCAGGCGAAAGTAGAGATGGCTGTACCGTCCCTGCGCCACAAACGCCGGGATCGTCGCCCCGAACAGCACCAGCGTGATCCACGGATTGAAAGCCAGCAACAGTGCCGCAAACGAGAGGAGGGTCAGGAGGTTCTGTACCACGCTATACGAACCATTAATAATGCCGAGCGCGCGGAAATCAGCTTCGCGCCGCGCATTCTGCAACTTATCGTAGAAACTGGCATCCTCGAAGTAGTGGAGATCGAGCGAGAGGGCTTTTCGGATAATGTCAACATTGATCGCGTGTCCCAGACGGGCGTTGAGCACGTGCTCGTAGAACATGCGCATCTGAGCCGCGGCAGCGCCGATCAGCAGCAGCGCCAGTTCGAATCCCAGGTATGGCAGGGTGCGTTCCAGCCCCGCCAGTGGATCGACGCGCGCAGTAAACGAATCGACGACCGCGTCGACAATCAGAGCGCCAGCCCATGCCTGTGCCGCAGGCAGCGCCGCCGCAACCAGCGTCAGCGCCGCCATCACCAGCGTTGATCGCCGGTCGGCGCGCCACACCAGACGAAATGCTCCGGGAATGTTGCCGAACGCAGTACGCACCTGCGCCAGGCGTTCAGACCACGTCCGGGCAGGTTCAGGCTCGAACGGACGGCGCCCCCGTCGTCCTCCAGAAACTTCCAGCATCGTCATCCTCATCGAGACAGCAACGCGCCCGGCGAAGCGCCAGGCGCGTCCGAAGGCGATCTCGATCTCATGATAGCACGCGGATGATCGAGTATCACCTGGAAAAACGGGTAGGAACGGTGAGGCGGGCAGGGTGGCGACTCTTCCTCACCGCTTCAGCATCAACTGCACATACTCTTCGGCTGAGATCGGCTCGAAGTTCCCGCCGCGATTCAGATAGACGATCGCTTCATTCTTGATCATTACCCGCATGTCGAGGGCGCCGTCGTTGTTGAGATCGACAAAATCAAGCAACACTGGCGTCTTGTCTTCACCGGCGCCGAAAAGATACGGACCGGTGATCACGCGCGTTTTGGCGCTATCGCCGCCGGGGATGTGAAAGATAACCACCTGACGGTTGAGGTTCATCGCCACGAAGCGACTCGGCGTCACCGGGCTGTCGTCGATCCCGACGACCGCCTGAGCGTGGAAGGTGCGCGTTGTACCGTACCGCAGGTCGTCAAGACGTTCCCGCCCCCAACTCACGACGTTCCCCATGACCGCATACAGCGCCAGCAGCGCCAGAAGCCCGGTGATCAGGTACATCATACTGTTGACGCCCACCCGCGGTGGAACCGGTAACGGGCGACCGGACGACAGGCGAGTATTGTTCCGCAGATCCTTACTTGTGACAGCCATCGTTCGCCCCCTTGATTTCAGAACTGACACCTCGCGCCGCTGTGGGCGTTTTTCATAATTAAATAAAAACGTATGTGCTACTGTTACAGGTATGATACCAGAACATGTTTGCTACGTCAAGGGGGTTTTGAGGTAAGTATTCACATTTCTTCCGGGAGCGAGGGCATTTTGCCCTCGTAGACACGGCGAAGGCGGGGCGCCCTCGCTCCAAAGCGTTACCCCAGGTGTAAACAGTTACGATCTCAAGGAATCTGAGGGACGGATCAGAGATCGGGAGGAAACAGATCGCGCTCGGTCGCTTCCCCGTCCCACGGCGGCGCGACGCGGGTAAAGCGTTCGACCGCACTGAGGCGGCGCTGGAGCGGTGTCGGCAGGCGACGGATCCAGCCGATGCCGCCACCCTGACTGTGGTGACATTCCCGCGCCCGGATCGCCTGCTCGAAATATGCAGCCGTGTCGATTTTTGTCGTTGCTGGCGTCGCTTCACGCGCAGCACGGACCAGATCGACATCGCCGTTTCGCCCGAAACGACTCGGGTCTTTCCCCAGCAGACGCATAATGAATACGACGGTCGATAAAAAGCGGGTTCCAAACGTCGAGTAGTAGAGACGCTGCGGTTGCCATGGCGCCAGACCATCGGCGATCTGTTCGGGGTAGAGGGTCGGATTGCCAGCCGCTTCGAATGCCGCCGTCGTCACGTGGTGACAGAACACGTGATCAGGATGCCCGTAGCCGCCGTATGGTCCGAATGTGACGACGACCTGTGGGCGTATGGCGCGGATCAGGGCGACGATCTGCCCCGCGACGAGCGCTGGCGGTTGCCGGATCAGCGCGTTGGGATGCTGGTTATCCGGCGAGCCGGGCATGCCCGAGTCACGATGCCCCAGAAAGTGCACGCCTGTCAACCCAAGCACTTCGGCTGCCCGCATCTGCTCCACGGTTCGCAGTGCACCGACATCGGCATACCCTGCCAGCAGTTCGGGCGAAACATCTCCCGCTTCGCCACGCGTTGCGCAGGCGTAGTGGACGGCCACGCCATCGCTGCTGTAGCGCAGGATCGTCCCCGCATTCCCAAAGCTTTCGTCATCTGGATGGGCATAGACGAAGAGAAGACGCCGCTCTGCATCATTGTCACGCAACCAGCGTGAGTCAATACCCCAGGCAGTCAGTGTGTGATTATCCCGTACCGACATAGTCCAGTTCTCAGTTCCCGGTTCTCAGTTCCTGGTTCCCGGTTCTCAGTTCTCGGTTCTCAGTTCTCAGTTCCCGGTTCTCAGTTCTCAGAATAGGACGCAAATTATACCACTTTCTCTCACGAAGAATTAACGCCAGCATACGCTCCCTTCCGCCGTCTCAGCGGGTATAATGCACGCTGCGTCTAGAGAGGCACGAATCGCATGCATCGCTATTTGTTCATTCTCTTCATTCTGGCGCTGGCAACGCTGTTTCCCGCTCCTGTCGCCGCCGGGGAAGTCGCCGATGAGATCATTCTGCAACTCGCCCGAAGCTGGTCGCTGACCACCGGAGTGCGCGTTCGTGGCCCGAATGCCGCACGTCTCGATGCAGCGCTGGCGCGGGCTGGCGCTCAGCAGGCATATGCGCTCGGCGGCAATGCGTATCTGCTAAAACTTGCCCACCCGCTCGATCCGCACGTTCTGAGTGCACGTCTCTCCCGCGTGCCCGGTGTTGTGTATGCTGAGCCGAACTACGAGCGTCGGTCGTTCCTTGTTCCCGGCGATGAGGGGATCGACCGTCAATGGTCGCTGACCGTTCTTCAGGCATTCGATGCATGGTCGATTACAACCGGCAGCGACATCGTGATTGCCGTACTCGACACCGGCGTTTCGCCGACACATCCAGAACTACGCGGACGGGTGCTTCCCGGTTTTGATTTCGTGAACAACGATGACGATCCCCGCGACGATGACGGGCACGGAACATTTACTGCCGGCGTCGCTGCCGCTGAGGGCAACAATGGGATCGGCGCAGCCGGGATGTGCTGGCAGTGTCGCATTCTTCCAGTAAAAGTGCTCAACCGGCGCGGTCGCGGGAACGATGCCGCAATCGCTGCCGGCATCCGCTTCGCCGTTGATCGCGGTGCACGGATTATTACGATGAGTTTCGGCGGACCGGATGACTCGCGCGTTTTGCGAGAAGCGGTGACATATGCGCTGGAACGCAATGTTTTGCTCGTCGCGGCATCAGGCAATGGTCAGGCGGAGGGCAATGTTCCGAATTACCCTGCTGCGTATCCCGACGTTCTCGCCGTCTCGGCGACCGGACCGGACGATGCGATCACCAGTTTCTCGACGACCGGCGATTTTGTTGATCTTGCCGCGCCGGGCGTCGGTGTCTGGAGCACATTGTGGCGACGCACAACGGGTGATACGTATGGATTTGCTGATGGAACATCGGCAGCCTGCCCGCACGTCGCTGGCGCCGCTGCGCTGGTATGGACGGTGCGACCGGAGTTATCCGCCCGTCAGGTTGCGGAGGTGCTGATGCTCGGCGCCGATGATCGCGGTGCGCCAGGAAAGGACCCGGCATACGGCTACGGTCGGTTGAACCTGCTGCGCGCGTTGCAGGTCGCGCTGGATCCTGATCTTCTGGCGCGCTCGCGCATCGAGGGTATGGTGCGCAGCGTCGATCCTGTCCAGACGACGGTGGCGTTGAACATCGGGCAGGAAACCCGCCCCGACGCAACCGGTTTCTTCCGTTTCGACAATCTTCCCCCCGGTCAGTACACCGTCATTGTGCGCAGTCCATCGGGTGAGTCATTGCAGCAACAGGTTTCGCTCACCGGAACGGCGCTGAGCGTGGCGCGCCTCGATTTTGCTCTCGACCGTGAGGCGGCGGTCAGTACCGCATTCGCGCCGGTGCAACCGCAGCCTGGGGCGGTCTATTTCCCCGAAACGGGGCACACCCTGCGTGGCGTGTTTCTGTCGTACTGGCGCGCCCATGGCGGATTGCCGGTGTTCGGCTACCCGATCAGCGAGGAGTTCATCGAACGCAGCGACGATGGGCGCGAGGCGCTGGTTCAGTATTTCGAGCGGCACCGCTTCGAGTTGCGCCCTGAGAATCGTCCGCCCTACAACGTTCAGTTGACCCGTCTGGGCGATGTGATCCTGCGCGCGCGCGGGGTGGACTGGTTCACCCTGCCGAAAGGCGCGCCACAACCCGGATGCCGCTACTTTCCCGAAACCGGTCACAGCCTGTGTGAACCGTTCCTGAGCGCCTGGCGATCCAGCGGATTGGAGTTCGACCGACGACGCGGCAAGTCGGAAGCAGAAAACCTGGCGCTGTTCGGTATGCCGATTTCGGAACCGCAGGTCGAGACGTTGCCGGATGGGCGTCTGATTCTGGTGCAGTGGTTCGAGCGTGCACGCTTCGAGGATCACGGACCCGATGGGGTGCTCTTCGGGTTGCTCGGCGACGAACTGGCGCGGTTGAAAGGGTGGAAACCGTAGGCGAACGCACGCGGATTGCCAGCTTCAGGCGTCAGGATGCCCCGCCCCTCCCTTCTCCCTTTGTGGGAGAAGGGGGCCTCACAGGGGTAGATTTTTTGACAAGCCCCTGCGTGCCATCTCCCATTTCAGCCATCAGGACGCCCAGACTCCCCCTTCTCCCCTTGTGGGAGAAGGGGGCAGGGGGGATGAGGGGCAAAGGCGCGCGGGAATGCAGAACGTCGCTCATCTCTCCCAAAAACTCTACACTTGAGAGGAGAAGGGGGCAGGGGGATGAGGGAGCAAAAGCACCCTCGAACTCTCTCTCACACCGCGCCGTTTTCCCTGTCTCGCCCAAACGCCAGACCAACTGCGCCAAGTGCGGCAATCAGCGCTGCGGCGGCAAACAACGCTCTGTAGCCGTAGTCACGGTAAATAACGCCGCCGACAGCATTCGCAAGTGCCACGGCGACGCCGAACACCGCCATGCCGAACAGACTCTGCGCCGTTGCTTCCAACCCCGGCGGCGCCAGACGCTGCGCCTCAACCACGCCAGCCGTCCAGAGTGATGCAAAGCAGAGACCGTGGAGCAACTGGATCGCCAGCGCCCATTCAGGCGTCGGCGCTGCCCAGTAGAGCAGCATACGAATGGCGTAGACGAAACCCGCAGCCATCATTAACGAACGTGCGCCCCAGCGACGAAGTGCAAACACCGAGAGCGCCATAACCGGCAGTTCGCTCAGACTGGCAATGGTGTACGCCAGACCGATCTGCTCGCCGCCCGCTCCAAGATCCTCCATGTAGAGCGAGAAGAAGCCGTGCATCAGCGCGGCGCTGCACCCGATCAACATCGCGCTGATCAGAAAACGCGCCCAGCGTCCATCACGCAACAACCGACGCCCCGCCTGTACAACATTGACCGTCACCAGTTCAGCGCGCGGCATCGCCAGCGCCGCCAGCGCTGCCAGTGCGCCCGCGATCGGGTAGACCAAAAAGATGACACTCAATCCCATCTGCTGCACCATCCAGCCGAACGTGACGGTGCTGAGACCCCAGCCGACCGCTCCCCAGACCCGCTGTGATCCATAGCGTTCGCGCGCATTGCCGAGCGCCGCCAGAGTTGCACTATCCGCCAGCGGTGCAACCGGCGCTGCAAACAGGCTCATGATCACCACCAGGGCGAAGATGAACCAGAAACCGGTCACCCCGCCGAGCACGGCTGCCGGAAGGATTGCACCGACAATGACGATGGGGAGCAGCACACGCCGTATTCGCAGGGCGTCGGCAAGCAACCCCCACAACGGGCTGGCAATCTGTAAGATTCCCGCCAGCGACAGCAGCACCCCGATCTGCGCCAGGTCCAGCCCGATATTCCGATAGTGCAGCGTAATGAACGGCATGAATGAACCAAGCGCCACAAACCAGAAGAAGTAGAACACTTTCGGCGCGATCAGGAAGTGTGTCGCGTAAGCGCGAAGCGAAGAGCGAATAGTCATGGGGATAGTCCGATCCATCGACAGGACGATACCCGCACATTATAGGGCACAATCCCGTGGTATCATACATAAAGGATGCGCAATCAGCGATGTGATTGCGTTCTTCCTGATAGAAGCATTGTTGTCGGACTACGGTGCAGGGGCGACGGGCCTCCGCCACCTTCGTCGCCTGTCAGCCAAGGCAGGAACATGGGAGCAACGCTTCCCGGCGGCACAGTTCAGGAAGTCCGCAGCAGGAGAAGCGAACACACAGAAACGTTAGGGACGACGCAAGCGTATCTCTTCCAGAGACCCTCTCTGGTTGCCAGATGATCTGTGAGCGAAAGAGACATCCATGCCCGAGTTGAATCTGATCGGTCGAACGATAGGACGCTTTGAGATCCTCAGCGAACTGGGACGCGGCGGCATGGCTGTGGTCTACAAGGCGCGCCAGACGTCGCCCAATCGAATCGTTGCGCTCAAAGTGCTGCCGCCAGAGTTGAGTCTCGACCGTACCTACATTGCTCGTTTTCGCCAGGAAGCCGACAGTGCAGCCGCTCTCGAGCATCCCAACATCGTTCCGATCTATGTGGTGGACGAGGCTGAGGGTCTGCACTATATTGCGATGAAGTTCATCGATGGGCGCACGCTGAAGGAGATCATCCACGAACGCGGCTCGCTGCCTCTCGATGAGACGATCAGGCTGGTTGAACAGGTTGCCAGCGCACTCGACTATGCCCATAGCCGGGGCGTCATCCACCGCGACATCAAACCTTCTAATATGATGCTTGATCGCAACGGCTGGGTCTACCTGACCGACTTTGGACTGGCGCGCGGCACGGGTGGAGGCGGCGGGTTGACCATCGCCGGAACGGTGATGGGAACGCCGGAATATATGTCGCCTGAACAGGCGCAGGGGTTGCCGAACGTTGGACCGCCGACCGACATCTACGCGCTCGGCGTAGTGATCTACGAGATGCTCACCGGTCGCATGCCGTTCAAAGCCGATACGCCGATGGCGATGCTGGTTGCGCGTCTCCAGCACGCGCCCATTCCGCCGCGCGATTTCCGTAGCGATCTGCCGCTGCCGGTCGAGGATGTTATCATGCGCGCGCTGGCGCGCAAACCGGAGGCGCGCTATCAGAGCGCCGGTGAACTGGTTGCTGCGCTGAAGCAGGCTGCCGGTTTCGGCACAGGTCCGATGCATAGCGCCTCGCCGCCCGTTTCGCCGCCAGCCGGAACGCCGCTGCCCTACGTGCGCACCGTACCGCCGTCGCCTCCTGCCGGAACGACAGCGCCCCGCCCGCCCGAATCTCCTGTTTCCCCGGTCTACGGGCTGCCGACACAACAGGCTTCACCGCCGTCCGGCGCTCCGACGATGCATGCCACGTCGCCTTCGTATGGAACTCCGGCACAACCCCCTGCTGGCGCGCCGACGATGCAGGCGATGCCTCCTGGAACCCTGCCGCCGCAGCCTGCCGCGCCGCCTGTGCCGCAGGCGCCGGCGAAGCCGAAGAAAGGCAGCGGTGTAGGATTGATGATCGGCGGGATCGCGGCGGTCGTGCTGCTGGCGCTTGGCGCTCTGTTCGCGCTTCGCCCTGCAACGGACGGACAGAACCGACAGGTTGACGCGGCCCTCGCTCAGGCTCACGAACTGTTCAACCAGCGCGGGAAACTGGATCAGGCTATCGAAGCCTATCAGGAAGTGCTCAGGATCGATAGCGCCAATGCCGAAGCGCGCACGCGCCTGGCGTTGATCTATCAGATGCGCGCGCGCTATAGCGATGCCGAAACGGAAGCACGCGCCGCAATCGACGCCGACAACCGGGCGGTTCTGGCGCACGCAGTGCTTGCCGAGGCGCTGCACAGCCAGGGCAGGTACGACGAGGCGCTCGACGCGGCTGATAGTGCGGTTGCCGCTGATCCCGACCATCCGACAGGGTATGGATCACGCGCCATTATCAAGGCAGCCCGCGCCCTCGACGACGCCGATGCGACCATGCTCGCCGAAGCGGTCGATGATGCCGAAATCGCGCTCGAAAAAGCAGCCGGACGGGACAATCTGATCCAGGCGCTGGCGCACAATGCACGCGGCGTTGTCTACTGGTATCAGTATCTGTTCAGTAACGATGCAGCGATGGTTGCACGCGGCGGCGATGAATTTAATCGCGCTATCGGTCTCCAGGGGCAGATCGCTGTCTTCCACTCTAACCTCGGCTACTTTTACAACGACCAGGGCGCAAGCGCGCTGCGGCGCGGTGACCGTCAGGAAGCCGTGTCGCTGTTCGATCTGGCGCGGCAACAGTTCGAGCGTTCCCAGGATATCGATCCGGCCTACGGGCATGCGCACACCGGGCTTGGCTGGAACCTCTATTTTCTGGAGGATTATGCTGGCGCTGTAGCGGAGTTCGATAAAGCGATCGAACTGAACCCGCAGGATACCGATGCGCATATTGGCAAAAGTTACGCACTGCTGGGACTCTCGCCGCCCGACTTCGATGGCGCTATCGCCACCCTGGAGCAGGCGACCACGGTGGCGCCGTATCTCCCTGAACTGTTTGCGCGCCTCGGATGGACGCATCTGAGCAAGGCGTTCGCAGCAGAAAGCGGCAGCGCAGCGCAGACGGCGCTCTTTCAGCGCGCAGAGGATCGTTTCCGCGAAGCGCTGGACCGCAATGATCGTTTCGTCAACGCGATTACCGGTCTTGGATGGGCGCAGTCGGCGTTGGGGCAGTACGATCAGGCGCTCGACACGCTTCAGCGGTCGCTGGCGATTAAGGAAGACCAGGGAGATGCGCATTTTGGCATTGGCTGGACGTACTACAACATGGGGCGCTTCACCGATGCCGAGAGCAGTTTTCGCCGCGCCATTGAGATTCAGCCGGGCGATGGCAGCAATTACTACTGGCTCGGATTGACGCTCGAACAGTTGGGGCGTGTGGAGGAGGCGAAGCAGGCATATCGCACCGCTGTCGAAAAAGGAAACAGTTTCGCACAACAGGAACTGGAACGCCTGGGGCAGTGAACTGCACGTTATTCGGGAATCGCCGTGCCATACGCTTCGCTGCCCGTCACCTATGATCCTCGCGCCCGTCATGTCACGTTCTTCAGCCCGGCGCTCGGTATTTCGCGCAGTTTCTTCATCTACATTCCGCCCGATGTCGATGAACGCTGTCCGGCGCCGGCGATCTATCTGCTCCGCGGGCATGAGCGCGAATGGATCAACCCTTTCGAGGATCGATCCCGCGACGGCAGGAATGTGATCGATGTCTATGAAGACCTGCGCGCCGCAGGGCGCGTTGGTCCGCTGGCGCTTGTCTTTCCCGGAACCTCCAGCGATGATAACCGCATCCCCGGCATGCTGGTCAACATGCGCGCGCCGCACCTGGCGAACGGCGCGACCGGCATTGGCAGCGGGCGCTTCGCCGATTTCTTCTTCGATGATCTGATCCCGTATGTGGATCGACACTTCCCGGTCATTCCCGAAGGAAGGGCGCGGGGCATCGTCGGCTTTTCGCTCGGCGGCGCTATGGCGCTGTCGGTTGCGGCGCGGCGACCCGATCTGTTTGCCTGCGCTGGCGCGTATGATGGCACATTCCTGTACGCCTGCGACCGGGGGCGGCGTGTGCGTCGCCGTGACCGGGTGATCGCCAATCCGATGTTCGACGCCGCCTACGGCGTGCCGCGCGATCTGACATTCATCGCCCAACACAACGCCGCCAATCTGATCCTGCGCGGTGATGCCGCCGCCCTCGCGCGCGTCGTCTGGGTGGTGGCATATGGTCCGGAATCACAGGAGCCATGGCAGTCGAACTACTATCGCGGTGAGCATCTGCTGGCATGCCTGCGCGCGCGTGGTCTTGCCAATGCGTTGGAAGACCCGGTGATTCTGGATGGCGATCATACCTGGCGCACCGCTGATCGTTTTATTGCCCTGACCCTGCCGCTGTACGACCGCGCCCTCCGCCATGAATCATCGAAGGCGCCCGACCGTGTCGAACGCCCTCGATGAGAGAAGAGAGGAGAAGGAGATAACAGAATGTTAGCACAAACTTAACATGGATGCAAGAGCCTTTTTGACGTTCTATTTGACACGACCCGCAGATTATCGTACCATTATGCTTAACAATCGATAGCGCCGCGCACGGCGCAGCTAGGGGAGCCAGGAGAGCCTGGCTGAGAGTGCGGCCCCCACAATGCCGCTGACCCTTTGAACCTGACCTGGGTCATACCAGCGTAGGGAATGCAACCGGCATACCGATGAACCGCCGCTCCCTACTTCTGGGGGCGGCGGTTTTTGCATCAGGGGGCGGCGCTCTTCGCACACAAGAGGACGAAGCCGGATTGAACGCTCACAGGGAGGCGACGGTGGCGACGATAACCGTCAGTTTCGAGGTGTTGCCGGGCGGATTACCGGATAAAGCCGCAACCTATGCGGCTGTGGACGCAGCCATCGCAGTGGTTGCCGAAAGCGGTCTGACGTACCGGGTGGGTCCGATGGAGACGACCATCGAGGGAGAGTACGACGACATTATGACGGTGATCAGGCGCGCACAGGAGGCGGTGCTGGCTGCCGGAGCAACACGGGTGTTCACACTGATCAAGGTGGATTACGACCCACGCGGTTCGACAATCGCTGAGAAACTGGCGAAGTATGAGGAGTGAGCAGGCACAACGGATCGCGCCGGAAACGGCGATCGGGCGGCGCGTCGGCGAGGTGCGGCGACGCCTGGCGCAGGCGTTCCCGCCGTTCGTGCTGCTGAGTGCGCTGGTAGCGGCATGGGAACTCATCGTATGGCAACTGGCGCTGCCGGCCTGGTTGCTGCCGCCGCCATCGCGCATCCTGACCACCCTGTTCAGCAATCTGCCGATCCTGGGTGAGCACGTCGCGGCGACGCTGACCGTCACCATTCCCGGCTTTGGGCTGGCGCTGGTGACCGGCTTTGCGCTGGGGGTGCTGATCGATGCTTCGCCGCTGCTGCGGCGCGCCGTCTATCCACTGCTGGTCACGTCGCAGACGGTGCCGATCGTGGCGATTGCGCCGCTCCTGGTGGTAGGGTTCGGGTTCGGCATGCTCCCCAAGGTGCTGGTCGTCGCGCTGGTGACCTTCTTTCCGATCGTGGTTAACACTGCCGATGGGCTTCAGGCGGCAGATCGCGATCAGCGGCGATTGCTGGAGGCAATGGGCGCGAATTACTGGCAATTGTTGCGTCTGTTGCGTCTGCCGGCCGCCCTGCCGTCGATTTTCACCGGTATCAAAGTCGCTATCACCTACAGCGTTATTGGGGCGGTGCTGGCTGAATGGATCGGTGCGAGCGCCGGGCTTGGCGTCTACATCGCGCGTTCGCTGCGCGCTTTTCGCACCGATCAGGTCTTCGTCGCAGCGCTCGTGACGTCGCTGCTGACGATAGTTCTGTTCGCCCTGGTGACGCTGCTGGAGCGCTGGATAGTATCGTGGAGGGATGAACCATGAAACGAACAGGGATCGTGGTGCTGGCGGCGCTGGTGCTGGCAGCATGCAGCGCAGCGCCGGCGAGTCCGACGAAGGAGTTGACCCCCGTGCGCGTGGGACTGGACTGGACGCCGAATACCAACCATACCGGATTGTACGTTGCGCGCGACAAGGGGTACTACCAGGAACAGGGGTTGGATGTCGAGATTCTCGGCGCACAGGAGGGGGGCACGGTTGAGCAACTCGTGGCGACCGGCAAACTCGACTTTGGCATTTCGTTCCAGGAAGCGGTGACCCACGCGCGCGTCGAAGGCGTGCCGGTCGTGTCGATTGCGGCGATCATTCAGCACAACACCAGCGGCTTCGCCAGTCGCGCCGACGAGGGGATTACGCGACCGCGCGATTTCGCGGGCAAGAAATACGGCGCCTTCGGCTCCCCCATCGAGCAGGCGACGATCAAGGGGTTGATGGAGTGCGATGGCGCCGGTGATCGCTTCAACGAGGTCGAATTCGTCGATATCGGCAGCACCGATTTCTTTGTCGCCACCGAGCGTGGCGATGTCGATTTTGTCTGGATTTTCAAGGGCTGGACCGGTATCGAGGCGGAGGTGCGCGGGACGCCGCTCACGATCCTGATGATGAACGACCTCAAGTGCATCCCGGATTACTACACCCCCGTGTTGATCACCAGCGAGAAGATGATCGCCGAAAAACCCGATCTGGTGCGCCAGTTCCTGACTGCCACCAGTGCGGGGTATCGCTTCGCCATCGAGAACCCCGACGCAGCTGCCGACATTCTGCTGAAGGCGGCGCCTGAACTCGACGCAACCCTGGTCAAACGCAGCCAGCAGTACCTTGCCGGGCAGTACCAGGCGGAAGCGCCGCGCTGGGGCGAGCAGAAACTCGACGTCTGGCGCGATTATGCGCAGTGGATGGCGGACCGCGGGCTGATCGCCAGGATGATTGAGCCGGAAAAAGCCTTTACGAACCAGTTTCTGCCATAGGTGCAGTCTGGCGGATGGGCGAAGGACGTGTATGGCAACGCTTGAACTGCGCGGCATCAGCAAATCGTTTCGCGGCGCCGACGGCGCGGTGACGGTGATCGAGCGGTTGAGCATGCGGGTGGACGCCGGTGAATTCGTGGCGATCATCGGTCCGAGCGGCAGCGGCAAGAGCACCCTGTTCAACATCATCGCCGGGCTGGAAGCGCCCGACACCGGCACGGTGATCATCGACGGCATTGATGTCACCGGGCGGCGCGGGCAGGTGGCGTACATGCCACAGCGCGACGCGCTGCTCCCCTGGCGTAGCGTGATCGAGAACGCCGTGCTGGCGACGATTGTGCAGCGCGGCGATGTAGCCGCCGCCACCCGCGAAGCACGCGCGCTGCTCGACGACTTTGGACTGACAGGATGGGGCGATGCCCGCCCTGCAATGCTCTCCGGCGGCATGCGGCAACGCGCCGCCCTGCTGCGCACTGTCCTCTGGCATCGCCCGATCATGCTGCTCGATGAACCCTTTGGCGCACTCGACGCCCTGACCCGCGCCCAACTCCAGCAGTGGCTGCTCGGCCTGTGGCACCGGCTCGACCGGACGATCCTGCTGGTGACTCACGACATTGATGAAGCGCTGCTGCTGGCAGACCGCGTGTACGCGCTGACGCCGCGCCCGGCGCGAATTGCGCTCGAAGTGGCAGTCGATCTCCCGCGCCCCCGGTCGTATGCAGTCGTCGCCGACCCCGCCTTCGCCCGGCTCAAACTCCGCTTGCAGCAGGTGCTCATGGCAGAGAAGACTGCGGGCTGAAGCCCTCGCTGAGAACCTGGAAGCCCCTACGGGGCTTGGGCGTAGAGTCCTGGGAACGCGGGCGTCCCCGCCCGCATGCGGAGACTGCGGGCTGA
>Ga0209227_1000795_pt1 | contig 26261 bp, 23 predicted proteins | sample YNPBryantNP2012_FD_185815 | JGI IMG/M metagenome (GOLD analysis project Ga0209227, IMG submission 185815) | Anoxygenic and chlorotrophic microbial mat microbial communities from Yellowstone National Park, USA - YNP Bryant NP 2012 (SPAdes)... ...
TCATCTCCAAATGGGGCACCGGCATCGACTCGATTGACAGCGCCGCGGCCGCCGAATTGGGCATCCGGGTGTGCCGCACGCCCAATGCTTTCACCTTACCGGTTGCCGACACCGTCATGGGTTACTTGCTGGCCTTTGCCCGCCGCCAGCCCTGGATGGATCGCGAAATGAAAGCCGGCAAATGGCAAAAACTGCCCGGCCGCGCCCTGCATGAGTGCACCCTGGGCATTATCGGCGTCGGCAACATCGGCAAAGCCGTCGCTCGCCGGGCGCGCGCCTTCGGCATGACCATTCTGGGCAACGACATCGTCGAAATTGACCACGTTTTCCTGGCCGAGACCGGCGTGGAGATGACCAGCCTCGACGATTTGCTCTCTCGCTCCGATTTCGTTTCTCTCAACTGTGACCTCAACCCGACCAGCCGCCATCTCATCAACGCCCGCACCCTCTCCCTGATGCGCCCAACAGCCGTGCTCATCAACACTGCTCGCGGCCCCATCGTGGACGAACCGGCTCTGGTGGAGGCCCTCCAATCAGGTATCATCGCCGGGGCGGCGCTGGACGTGTTCGAGGTTGAACCGCTGCCGCTCGACAGCCCGCTGCTGACGATGGACAACGTCCTGCTCGCCCCGCACAACGCCAACTCCAGCCCCGCTGCCTGGGAGCGGGTGCATTGGAATACAATCAAAAATCTGGTAGAAGGATTAGGACTTGAGTTCAAAGGCCATGATGAAGTGGTTTAAACGCGTCTCCTGGTTTTACGTCTTCCTGACTTTCTTTCCTCTCCTGTATCTCTGGACAGCCAACGCCGCGGAGATCGAGCCGTCTGATGTATTACGTCCCTTGCTGGTGACCGCCGCAGGGTCTGCCCTGCTCTATCTGATTCTTGCTCTCCTCTTTCGCCACCCCACGCAAACTAACTGGGCAGGAGGGTGGATTTTGATTCTCTTTTTCTCTTACGGACATGTGTACAACGTTCTCCGCCATTCTCCCGCTTTGTCCGCTTTGGGACACCACCGCATTCTTACCGTGATTTACCTGATTCTTTTTGGGCTGGGTATTTGGGGAATTTTGAAATATGCCCACCGGCTGGAACCGCTTACCCGCTGGGTGAACATCTTCAGCGGGATTTTAGTTTTGATGTCTCTCCTGCAACTGGCCTTCTTCTACACCAATCGCGCCATAACAACACACCAGGCCAAATTTACCCAACCAGAAGCAAGCACGAAGGCTCCTTTCGAATCCCCTGATATTTATCTCATTGTTTTGGACACCTACATGCGAGCAGACGCTCTCGAGCAGGAAATGGGATTTGACAACTCAGCCTTCATAGACCAGTTGGAAGAGATGGGATTTTACGTAGCCTCGTGCAGCCGTGCCAATTACGGCTACACACGCGCCTCCGTTGCCTCGGTGCTAAATATGGACTACCTCCCCGCCCTCGAAACAAGGACCGGCCTGACGACAGAGGATGATAGTTTTTGGGCTATCATCAAAAACAGCGAAGTTCGCCGCCAGTTAGAATCTAAGGGGTATCAAACCGTCGCCTTTCAATCGGAATATCCCTGGTTGGAAATCTCCGACGCAGACGTATTTCTACGACTGCAACAATCATCCCTGGATACCAGTTACATCCTTCCTTTTGAACGTCTTTATATCCGCACATCTGCTGTAATCTTGTGGGAAGCGTTGGAAAACAAATTGGGCATCTCCTTCACCTCGCCAGATCAAAATACAGGCGAAACCGTTGAAACCGATATAGATCCTTACATTCGCTACCATATTGACCTGAAACTCTTCACGCTGGACAAACTTTCTGAACTCCCTTCATTACCCGGCCCAAAGTTCGTGTATGCTCACATTATCGCCCCTCACGCTCCTCATGTATTTACTCCAGATGGAAAAATCGTCCCCGGCCTGACTTACGAGGACTATATCCACCCGACAGGAAGTGAAGCCGACCGACTGGGTTATCTGAATAGTGTACAATTCATCAACTCCCGGATTATGCCGGTCTTACAAAACATCCTTGAAAATTCACCTTCTGCTCCCATCATCCTCCTGCAAGGCGATCACGGCTATCAGGATGGCGGACCAGGTCAATACACAATCCTCAATGCTTACTTTTTGCCCAACGGCTACGCAAATCTATACCCCTCTATTACGCCAGTCAATTCATTCCGCATTATCCTGAATGAGTATTTTGGCGCCGCCTATCCTCTCCTTCCGGACGCCTCTTATGACAACAATGGACCAATCCCCGAAACATTTCCGGGGTGCATTCCGTGATTAAGGTGTAAACATGTCTGATTCGAAAACTGTCCTCATCACCGGCGCTGGCGGCGGAATCGGCCGCGCGACCGTGAACCTGTTCGCCGAAAAGGGCTGGCGCGTCATCGGCGTGGACCGCGCCCCTTACGGCGCGGGCTTCCCCGCCGACGGCTGCTTCATCCAGGCCGACATCTCCCACCCCGAAGCCGCCGAGCAAATCTTCAGCCAGGTGCGCGCCTTCTCCCCCACACTCAACGCTCTGGTCAACAACGCCGCCGTCCAGGTGGCCAAGCCGCTGGTCGAGACCACCGTCGAGGAGTGGGACGCGGTCATGGCCTCCAACCTGCGCTCGGTCTTCCTGTTCGTCAAACTGGCGCACCCGTTGATGGTCGCCGCGGGAGGTGGGGCCATCGTCAACGTCTCCTCCGTCCATGCCGTGCAGACCTCGGCCAACATCGCCGCCTATGCCGCCAGTAAAGGCGGCCTGCTCGCCCTGACCCGCGCCATGGCCATTGAATTTGCCCGCGACAACATTCGCGTCAACGCCATCCTGCCCGGCGCCGTGGATACGCCCATGCTCCGCGCCGGCCTGGGACGTGGCCATGTTGGCTCCGGGAGCATTCAGGAGCGCCTCGACAACCTGGCGCGCAAAACCGTCAACGGGCGCATCGGCAAGCCAGAAGAAATCGCCCATGCCATTTACTTCCTGGCCGATGACACCCAGTCCTCCTTCATGACCGGCCAGGCCATGATCGTGGACGGCGGCGCAACCGCCCGTCTCAGCACCGAATAAATCCCCCCTGCCAGCGTGAAAACGGATCATCCCATGAGCCTGAAACAAAAGGTCAAAGAAACCATCCCCGCCCCTGCCTGGAACCTCCTGCGCAAAACCTACAGCAACGTGATTCACCTGCCCGACCTGCCGTCAGCCTATCTTCATCCCTGGCGCCGCGAGAGCATCCAGAAACTGGCCGAATTGAAAGACATTCACAAAGGTCAGCGGGCCGTCATCATCGGCAACGGCCCCAGCCTGAGACAAACCGATTTGAGCAAACTCAAAGGCGAATTCACCTTCGGGCTGAACCGCATCTACCTGATGTTCCCCGAATTAGGCTTCCACACCACCTACTACGTGGCGGTCAACGATCTGGTCATCGAACAATGCCGCGACGACATCCTCACCCTGCCCATGCCCAAATTCCTCTCCTGGCGCACCCATCACATCTTTCCTCCTGGCCCGCCGCCAGCGACTTTCCTCTACACCACCTACGACAACCCCGCCTTCGCCCGCGACGTGCGCGGCCGCGTTTGGGAAAGCGCCACCGTCACCTACGTCGCCCTCCAGTTGGCTTACCACATGGGCTTCGAGCAGGTCATCCTGATCGGCGTGGACCATAACTTCGTCAGCAAAGGCGAAGCCAACAAAACCATCGTCTCCGAGGGCGATGACCCCAACCACTTTTCCCCCGCTTACTTCGGCAAAGGCTTTCGCTGGCAATTGCCCGATCTGGAGACCTCCGAAATCGGCTACCGCCTGGCGCGTCAGGCCTACGAAGCCGCCGGGCGCCAGGTGCTGGATGCCACCATCGGCGGCAAATTGACCATCTTCCCCAAAGTGGACTACTCCTCCCTCTTCCCCTCTTCCTGAAATCACCAATCCTCAATCTAAAATCATCAATCTAAAATCCTCAATCTAAAATCCTCAATCTAAAATCATCAATCTAAAATCATCAATCTAAAATCTATTATGACCGACCTGCCCCTCGTCACCATCGTTACCCCTTCCTACAACCAAGGCCGCTTTCTCGAAGCGACCATCCGCTCGGTGCTGGAACAGGACTATCCCAACATCGAGTACATCATCGTGGACGGCGCCTCGACCGACAACAGTGTGGAAATCATCCAGCGCTATGCCGACCGCCTGGCCTGGTGGGTCTCGGAAAAGGACTCGGGTCAGTCGGAGGCCATCAACAAGGGCCTGCAGCGGGCGCGCGGGGAATTCGTCGCCTGGCTCAACTCCGACGACGTGTACCAGCCGGGAGCCGTCGCGGCCGCGGTAGCCGCCTTCCGGTCCCACCCCGAGGCGGGTCTGGTCTATGGCGACGCCCTCTCGATCGACGCCGACGGCAAGCCGTTCAACATCATGCGCGCCCGCCAATACTCCCTGGTGGACCTGCTCTCTTTCAACATCATCTGCCAGCCGGCGGCTTTCATGCGCCGCTCGGTGCTGGAGCAGGTCAACTATCTCGATCCCACCTATCACCTCCTGCTCGACAATCTCCTGTGGATGAAGATGGCGCGCCTGGCCCCCATCGTGTACGTGCCGCAGATTTGGGCAGCGGCGCGCTACCACGAGGCCGCCAAGAACCGCACCCGCGGCCCGGCCTACGGTCAGGAAGCGAAGCGGCTGATCGAATCCCTGTCGGTGCAGACGGAATTTGCCGAACTCATCGCCACCAACCGCCGCCGCATCTGGGCGGGCGTTCACCGCTTCGACGCTTTCTACCTGACCGACGCCGGTCAGCCGCGCCAGGCCCTGCGCGCCTACGCCGCCTCCTTTCGCCTGCACCCTCCCACCGCCCTGCGTGACTGGAAGCACATCCTGCTGGCCGTCCTCTCCCTGCTCGGACTGACAAAACTGCGCGACGGGTACGACCGCTTCCGCGCCCGCCGCCTGGGCCTGGACCGATAAGATGCGCCGCCGTTTCTCCTGGCTTCTGACCATCCTCTTCTACCTTCTCGGCTTCGTCCTGCTGGCATTGGCCATCCTGCCGTTTGCCCCGCTCAAGCATCTCGCCGATGGCCTGATGCCCGATGGCGAGTTCGAGACTCTCACCCCTGCCAATCACATCATCTTCCAGGCATTGTTGGTGGCCGGTAGCGCAGCGTTCTTCGTCCTGGCCGCCCTCACCTTTTTGGGCCGCTGGCTGCAGGTACGCGCCTTCTTCCGCCAACTGGGGAAGGATGCGATCGCCTCCCTGCGCGGCCTGCGTCTCTCCAAAGGCGAACTCCCCTCCCTGGCGCTCCTGCTCGTCCTGACCGTCATTGCCGTTCTCTACCGGCTCGAATATATCTACTCCTCCCTCCATCACGACGAAGCCTACACCTACATGGCCTTTGCCCATTCCCTCGGCACGGCCATCCGTGACTACCACCTGCCCAACAACCACGTCTTTCATTCCGTCCTGGTTTACCTCTCCACCCAGGCCTTCGGCAACGCCCCTTGGGCCGTGCGTCTGCCAGCCTTCGCCGCGGGCGTGTTGATTGTCCCCGCCATCTATGCCCTCGGCAGGCGGCACTACGACCGCTGGGTGGGGCTGGGCGCGGCGCTCCTGACGGCGGTTTCGCCTGCGCTCATCAACTACTCCGACAACGCCCGCGGCTACACCCTCGAAACGCTCTTCGGCCTGCTGCTTCTCCTGCTGGCTCATTCCGTCCGCGCCAGCAAGAACCGCTTCCACTGGCTGCTCATCACCCTCGTGTCGGCGTTGGGCATGTACACCCTGCCGGTTTTCCTCTTCCCCTTCGGCATTGCCTATCTGTGGATGTTGTGGGAAAACGTCCGCGCCGCCGCCCCCGGTTACGCCTCCCGCCGCGACTTCCTGACCTGGTGGCTGGCTTCTGGCCTCAGCGCGGCGGCCCTGACACTGATCCTGTACCTGCCCATTTTGCTCTACAGCGGACCGGCGCAACTGTTTGCCAACGAGTTCGTTTCTGCCGTCCCCTGGCCCGATTACCCCGAAACGCTGGCGCATCGCCTGGCCGAAACGTGGGCCGAGTGGACCTTCCGCGTTCCCTGGCCGGTCGTTGCCCTGCTCGCGGCGGGGCTGACCCTGAGCCTGCTCCTGCACAAAAAGATTTCTTCCACCCGCGTCCCGCTCCAGGCCGCGGCCGCGACCTGGATTCTGCTCCTGCTGGTGGTACAGCGGCCCAACGCCTGGTCGAAGGTGTGGGTCTTCCTCCTGCCGCTGGCGCTCCTGTGGGCCGCCGCCGGTCTGCTGGGCTGGGCCGGGAAACACACATGGAAATCTCTCCCCATCTCCAGCGTCCTTGTTTTGCTGGCCATCTTGCCCTTTGCCTGGCGGGCTGCCCATCTCGCCCCGGAACTCCCTGACCTGTGGGCGATGCGCGGCGACGAAGAGAACGCCGTCCTGTTCGTGCAGGAACACCTGCAAGGGGCCGACTTCCTGGTCGTCGCTCCGCCGGATGACGCCCCGGTGTGGTATTATGCCGAATTGCACGGCCTGCGCGAGCGGGTCTATGGCGGCGCATCGGCGTTCGACCGGCTGTTCGTTCTGGTGAACCCGGCCGAGGGTCAGACACCCGCAACGGTCCTCGCCGAGCGCGGCCCGGCGCTGTCAGAGCCGCCGTCTTGCGAAAAACTGGAAGAGATTGGCAAGATACATATCTTTGTCTGTAGAGTGAATCCATGAAACGATTGACCGATTTCCTTCTCCGTCCGCGTCCCTGGTTGTGGGCGCTCGCCGTGGGGTTGACCCTGCTGGCAGGGTTTGCCCTGCGCCTCTACGACCTGACCGACCTGCCGCTGGATTTTGCCCCCACCCGGCAGTTGTTCTCGGCGCTCAAAGCGCGGGCGATGTATTACCAGTCCTTGCCCGATGTGGACGAAGAGCGCCGCTCCCTGGCGATCCAACTGGGCGGGGTAGGCAACTTCGAGCCGCCCATCATGGAGACGATCGTCTCGCAAACGTGGCGGCTGACCGGTGAGCACCTGTGGGTGGCGCGGATTTATTCTTCGCTCTTCTGGGTGTTGGGCGGGCTGGCACTTTTCCTGCTCATCCGTGAACTGACGTCCAATTGGCCGGCGCTGGTGGGGCTGTTGCTGTATCTGTTTGCGCCGTTTGGGGTGGTGGCCAGCCGCTCCTTCCAACCCGACCCGTTGATGACGGCGCTGTTCGTCTTTGCTCTGTGGGCACTCGTCCGCTGGCAGAACACCCGCTCCTGGAAGTGGGCCATTCTGCTGGGGTTGTTTGGCGGGGCGGCGCTGCTGGTGAAGAACGTGATCGTCTTTATGCTCGGCGGCGCGGTGACCGGCGTGGTCTTGGGGTCGCTGGGCCTGAAGCGCGCCGTGCGGGATGGGCAAGTCTGGGCGGTGGCAGGCTTGTTCCTGCTGCCGACCCTCGTCTATGCGCTGAACGGGTCACTTTCCGGCTCGCTGGAAGGATACTTCACCCTGCGATTTTTCCCCAATTTGTGGATGGACCCGGCTTTCTACTTCCGCTGGGAATATGTCATCAGTTACGTGACCGGTTTCGGCGTCAGCATGCTGGCGGCGATGGGCATCTTCATCAGCGGCCCAAAGCGGGAGCGTCCGCTCCTGCTCGGCCTGTGGATCGGATACCTGCTCTACGGCCTGGTTTTTGCCTACGCGTTTTACACGCACTATTACTACCAGTTGCCGCTGATTCCGCTGGTGGCAATTTCCCTGTCCGTCAGCCTGCAACTGTTCTTTGAGCGTTTCTTCGAGCGCAGTCCGGGGCTGTTGCCGCGTCTCGTGCTGATTGGGTTGGTAGTAGCGGGCACAGCCTGGCAGGCCTGGGTGGCACGCGATCGCCTGTTAGGAGAATACCGTCACGAGGCCGCCTTTTGGGCCGAAATCGGCGACCGGCTGGGGCATCACGCCTCGGTGGCCTGCCTGACGCACGATTACGGCTATCGGCTGGCCTACTGGGGCTGGCAAGCCTGTACGCCCTGGTACACCAGCGCCGATATCGAGGTGCGCTATCAGGCCGGCCTGGAGATTGATTATCTGAAGAAATTCCAGGAAGACACTGCTGGAAAACAGTATTTCCTGGTCACCCTGCTGGGCGAGTTCGACAACCAGCCGGTGATCAAGAACCTTTTGTATGAAAATTATCCCGTGTACGTTCAGACCGATGAGTACATCATCTTCGACCTGGAACATCCGTTGAAGCAGCCTTGATTGGAGAAATGAAGATGCGCCGGATCGGGCCAAATGTATGGATTGTGATTTTTATCGGTGTGCTATTCCTCGCCGGGCTGGGGATCCGCCTGTATGACATCACCGACCTGCCCAACGATTTTTACATGGTGCGCCAGTATCGCGGCCTGATCATGGCCCGCGCCCTGTACTACCGCCTGCTTCCTCAGGCGCCGGCGTGGCAGCATCAGGTCACCGAAGCGCAGTGGGAGCAAGCCGGCCTGATCGAACCGCCGATTTTGGAAGGCCTGGTGGCATTCACCTACCGCCTCATCGGCGAGCATATATGGGTAGGGCGGGTGTATTCGGCCTTGTTCTGGCTGGCAGGCGGCCTGGCGCTCTGGCTGCTTTCCAGGGAAGTCCAGATGCGTTATGGCGGAATCCTGGCCGTGCTTTATTTCCTGTTCCTCCCATTCGGCATCACCGCCAGCCGCGCCTTTTTACCGGACCCGCTCATGGTCGCGTTGATGTTATGGGCGCTGTGGGCGCTCTACCGTTGGGGGCAACAACACACCTGGAAAACGGCCTTGTGGGCAGGCATTCTGCTGGGCGCGGCGATTCTGGTCAAATCAGTGGCAGTTTTTATGCTGTTTGGCGCAGCCGTTGGGGTTGTCTTGAGCCGCGGCCCGCTCAAACAGGCCCTTGCCGACAGGCAGGTTTGGGGCATCGTCGGCCTCACGGCGCTTCCCACCATTTTGTACTACCTGTATGGCATTTTCATCGTCGGCACGCTGGGAGGACAGTTCTCCTTGCGGTTCTTCCCAGCCCTGCTGAAAGATCCGTCCTTTTACGTCCGCTGGTTCCTGCTGGCGATTAACCTTTCAGGTTCGTCGGCGTTCTTCGCTTCCCTGCTCGGCGTCTGGTTCACCGAGGACAAATCTTTGCGCGGCACGCTTTTGGGCGGCTTGGCAGGCTATTTCTTCTATGGAATTGCCTTTGCCTACCATTTCCTTACCCACGATTACTATCACCTGCCCTTACTGGGGATCGTTGCCATTGGCTTGATGCCAATTGGGGAAGTGGTGCTACAAAAAATAACGAGTTTCCGCCCCTGGAGACAACTGGCCGTTGCTCTGGTGCTCTTACTCGGCGTGGCCATGCGCGTCTGGCTCTCTCGCAATGACATGGCAGCCGTAGATTACCGCTCTGAAATTCCCTATTGGCGCGATTTAGGGGCGCGTATCGGGTACGACACGCCCTTTATCGAACTGTCGGGTGATTACGGCAGTCGCCTCTCCTATTTTGGGTGGGTCGTTCCTCGCAATTGGCCCTCGCTGGCCGACATTAAAATCCGCCAACTGGCCGGTCAATCTCCTTTGCCTTTTGATGAACTCTTTCGTGAGTACACCCAAGGGATGCACCTGTTTGTCATCACTTCCCTGCCAGAACTCGAAAACCAGCCTGAATTAAAATCCTATCTGGATAGCCACTATCCTCTCATTGAACAGACAGACGATTATCTCATCTATGACTTGAGGCAATAACGTGAACACCAAACTTCCGCTCGTTTCGATCATCACTCCTTCCTACAACCAGGCGCGTTTCCTGGAAGCCTGCGTTCAGTCAGTCCTTGCCCAGGATTACCCGAACATTGAATACATCATCGTGGATGGCGGTTCGACAGACGGCTCGGTGGAAATTATCAAAAAATATGCCGACCGTCTGGCCTGGTGGGTCTCCGAAAAGGACAAAGGTCACGCCGACGCGCTCAACAAAGGCTTTGCCCGCGCCAGAGGAGAAATTCTGGCCTGGCTCAATTCCGACGACACCTACTACCCCGGCGCCGTCTCCGATGCGGTAGCAACTTTGCAAGCCAACCCCGACGTGGGCATGGTCTATGGCGATGCCGACATCACCGACGCAGAGGGCCGGATCATCGGTCGGTTCGCCTCTCGCCAAACCAATTATCAGAAACTGCTGCGCGGCTCGGTCCACATTCCACAAGCGACGACCTTCTTCCGCGCCGATCTCTATCGCCAGGTTGGTCCGCTGAGCCTGGAGTTTTTCTTTGCGTTCGATTATGACTTGTGGGTGAAACTGGCCAAAATCTCGCGCCTGCTCTACGTGCCGCGACGCTGGGCCACCTTCCGTCTGCACGAGGCCGGGAAATCGGTCAAGGACGACTCGGTCTGTTACCCCGACATGCTCAAAATTTACGCCCGCGAACGCGGCGGCGGACTTTCCTGGCTCTGGCTGCGGTATCAGGCGCGCCGTTTGTTCTACGCCAGGCTGCCGTTGCGCCTGCGCCTGTTTCTGCGGCGAGCACTCTAGCAAAGTGCAATCCACATTCTCTCATCAGCCTCTTGCAAAAGCACTGTTTGCCACAGATTACACAGATTACACAGATTATACAGATTTCCCCTGATTTTTCATCACTGCTGACATTGGATATTCTTCCTGGCGCGTTCAATCGTCAAGGATACTCCCTTGCCCTGGCAAAAGCACAAAGACTGCTGACGCAAGAGCAAGTATGCCAGAGCATCGGCACAATTTTCGTGCAGATTGCCCCCTCAGCATCCCAAATTGTGCGAAAAAAACGTCTGGCTGGCCCAAAGGCAAGCGCAGAACACGCAAAGAGCAGCACAAATGAGAGATTGTTTCCCGTTATTAGGACACTTCGCAATTTCCAGTGGGGGTAAGGCGTAGCAGCCAAACAAGAACACATTCCATTCCGTTGCCATCTTGCTGCAAAAAACAAAAGCAGTTACCACTTTTTTGTGGTAACTGTCAGTGTTTTCTAGGCATTAACAGAAGATTAAGCGGCTACAGTCGCCAGCCGCCGAATAACCATGACAACTTTCCCTTTGATCTCTAATGGAACCTCTTTCGGAATGTAAATGGGGCCCATGGTCGGATTGGCAGGCTGCAGGCGATAGCGATCCTTTTCCTTGTAGAAATACTTGAGGGTCGTTTCGTCCCGATCCGGAAGCCAGATCGCCACCATCTCACCATTGCGTGCCTCGACTACCTTTTTCAAGATAACAATATCGCCATCGTTGATCATCGCATCGATCATCGAATCGCCCTGGACTTGCAGCGCGAACAGTTCACGCGTCTTTTCTTTTTCGGGCAAGAGGCTGCGGGCTACATCCACGCCGTTAATTTCATCGCCAATGTAAGTCGCCTGCGGATCTGGAACGGGAATGGGAAGACCCGCAGCAATCGGCCCCAGGATGGGAATACGCACCACGTCCCGGCTCGCAAAGCGCGTTGGGCGGACCGCACGCGAGAATTTCGGGTCACGCTCGATCAGATTCATCTCAGTCAATTGCTTGAGATAATACGTGACCACAGAAGTAGAGGAAATGCCGGCTGCCTCACCAATTTCACGAATGGAAGGCGGAAAGCCGGCCTCATAGCGTTCGATAATAAAATCCATGATTTTCTGGTGTCTTTCGGTCATCCCTTTGCGCGTGCGTACCATCATGGGAGCCATCCTTTCTGAGCATCCTCGCTCATTTGTGCTATAATCATACACGAACATGCGTTCTATGTCAAGATGAATAGAATAGAATCTCATCAGAGATCAGCACATTGCCTTGACAATCCATCCCACCCATGATAATCTTACCCCAGTGCACGCGCCGGGTCTGCCGGAAAGTTGGCGGGCTAACCGGCGCAAAAATTTTTAATTTGCAGGAGAAAGAAAAATGTCAGAACAACGTTATATTGGTACCGTCAAGTGGTTCAATGCCACCAAAGGCTACGGCTTCATTGGCCGTGAAGATGGCGAAGATGTCTTCGTCCACTTCTCAGCAATCCAAATGGACGGTTACAAAAAACTGGTTGAAAACCAAAAAGTCGAATTTTCTATCGAGCAGGGTCCCAAGGGACTGCAGGCAGCAAACGTTACGATTTTGTAATCCCCCCTCTCAACTAAACAATAATCAGGCTCCCTGAGCAGGGAGCCTGACTTGGATTTTAGAACCTAATCACACCATCAGTTCGCACAAGCAGAACAATTTATGCCTATTAGTTTTGCCCAAATAGACACAGACAAACTCGGATTTTTAATCCCCCCACGTAACTATTCAGCCATCCACTCGAAACAGGGGTGTCACTGCGAACGAGCGCTTTTTGCGAGTGAAGCAGTCTCCCAAAGCATGGTTTTTCCTGTTCAAGACGAGATTGCTTCGGGCAGAGAACGCCCTCGCAATGACAGCCTGAATAGTTACCCCCCCACTAGAAATTTGCCAAATGAGTAAATTTTCGTTTTGAACCAAACCAACTCCAGTCCATCTGTCACTCTACGGCAAACAGGCAGTTTTGCCGCCAAGACCGCAGAGTACGCAGAGAGAGAAGAATGAAACTCTCTTGTTATTCATCTGCGGTTCGATGTCAAAAAGTTTTTGCTCTGTAAAGCCTTTAGAAGTCATCCTGAACTCAGGTTATCAGAGGCAGCATTTTCCACAGCGGCATTTCTTTGGTCAAAGCGGGCACTGGGCGCAAAAAATCGCCAGGACAATCATCTGAAACTCAAACTCGACAACTGCCTTCAGTAAGGGGAAAGCAAATAATTCTCTCTCAAATTTATTTACCGTATAATCACAGTAGGAATGGAAACCCCCTTAACCAATCCCGGCCCGGCAAAAATCTGGTGGTTTGCTGCTTTTGGTGTGGCTGCTGGCACCATTGCAGCAACTTTTCTCCTGCCAGGAGGCGACGATCTCTATCGCTACTATCAGCCCTTTGCCCAAAATTGCCTCAATTGCGGCTTCACGCCCTACTTTGCACAATGGTTTTTATGGCTGCTTGCTCTTGTTCCCTATCCCTGGACCTGGCCGTTGTGGACAATTCTCTCCATTGGAGCATTTCTCCTCTTAGCACGTCACAGTGGCGTGAACCCACTCTGGCTATTCATCTCATTCCCCATGCTTGGACAGATCTGGCTGGGACAAATTGACTGGCTTGTTTGCACAGGACTGCTGCTTATTTTGCTAGCGCGCAGCCCCTACCTGCGTGGGCTGGGAATTTTCCTGGCGTTGATCAAGCCACAATTGACCTGTATTACCATCCTTGCCATGCTTCTGTTTGAAAATCGTCACAACCTTTTGCAAGTGCTGCTCATTCCATTCCTGCTCCTTGCCATCAGCATGATTATGTATGGGCCATTCTGGCCGCTCGAATGGCTGCAAAATGCCCGCACATCCCTTCCTCTTCACGTCTGGAGACTGGCAAGCGCAAGCGTGTGGAAATACGGTCTCCTCCTCGTTCCTTCCCCTCTGTTGTTCAAAGAAAGGCGCAAACGTCTCCTTGCCAGCCTGCTGGTCTCTACAATCGCCACCCCCTTTTTTGGCGTCTACTCGTATGTGACCTTTCTTCTCTTCAGCGCCAGTGGGTGGGCCGCTGCGCTTTCCTTTGCATGGGTGCTTGCCTACCCCATCTTCCAAAAACAGGCAATGCAATTTGCATCCATTTTGCCACTTTTCCTATTATTCACCCTCACTCTGAATGAACTTCGCCACCTTCGCTTTTCCCACCCATGGAAGGAACTCCATGCCTGATTTCGACACCTACCTGTCCCCTTTCACCTGGCGCTACGGCACCTCCGCCATGCGTCGCCTGTGGAGCGAAACCAACAAACGCCTCCTCTGGCGACAAATTTGGGTAGCCCTTGCCGAGGTCCAGGCTGAATACGGTCTCGTCACGCCCGAACAGGTCGCCGACCTGCGCGCTCACATGACCGAAATTGACCTGTCGCGCGCCCTCGAAATTGAAGCCGAGATCCAGCACGACCTGATGGCAGAGGTGCGCCTTTTTGCTTCGCAATGCCCGCTGGGAGGCAAGATCATCCACCTGGGGGCGACCTCCATGGACATCGAGGACAACGCCGACGCCTTGCGCCTGCGCGCCGCTCTCCACCTGTTGCTGGAGTCCCTCTCCGCCCTCCTGCGGACCCTCAGCCTGCTCATCGAACAATGGGCCGATACCCCGCTGATGGCGTTTACCCATCTCCAGCCAGCCGAGCCATCCACCGTAGGCTACCGCCTGGCGCTCTACGGGCAAGACCTGTTGCGCGATTACCAGGTGCTCAAAAAACAAGCCGCCGACATCAAAGGCAAAGGTTTCAAGGGAGCAGTTGGCACGGGTGCAGCCTATGCTGATTTGATCGGTCCTGAAAAGTTAGCCGAATTTGAGCAAAAACTGTCAGAAAAACTCAACCTGCCTTTCTTTCCGGTCACCTCGCAGGTGTACCCCCGTAAGCAGGACTATGAAATTGTCACTGCCCTGGCTGGGCTGGGCGCCTCGCTCTACAAATTTGCCTTCGACCTGCGCATTCTGCAATCGCCGCCCATTGGCGAGTGGAGCGAACCCTTTGGAGAGAAACAAGTCGGTTCCTCGGCGATGCCTTTCAAGCGCAATCCCATTCGTGCCGAAAAAATCAACTCGCTGGCGCGTTACCTGGCCTCCCTGCCACGCCTGGCCTGGGACAACGCTGCCCACAGCCTGCTCGAACGCACCCTGGACGACTCGGCCAACCGACGCATCCTTCTCCCCGAAGCCTTCCTGGCGGCTGATGAACTCCTGCGCACGGCTTCAGGAATCCTATCCAAACTGCGCGTGGACGAGGCGGCCATGGCCCGAACGCTGGACACCTATGGGCCATTTGCAGCCATTGAACGCGTGTTGATGGCACTCGTCAAGGCTGGTGCTGACCGCCAGGAGATGCACGAACGCTTGCGGACCCTGTCCATGAAAGCCTGGGAGGCAGTGCGCCGGGGAGAGAAAAATCCACTGGCAGAGTACCTGTGTCAGGAGGTAGAAATCACCGAGTACCTGCCAGAGAAAGAAATCCGCGTCCTCATGGCTGCCCGGTCTCAGGTCGGGCATGCCCCGCAAAAAGCGCGGGAGATGGCACAACGGATTCGGGAGGAAATCGGCTGATTTCACAAAAACAAACAGGCGACCTACGAAGTCGCCTGTAGCATTTTCTGGGCATTGTCACTGGAAGATTCACAGCCGGCAGGAAGTCGGCCATGGCTTCCCCCTTCACCAACCGGCGGGGAGACATCAGCCATTACGGCTCTTTGCAGGAGCCAGAAACTCAATGCTCTTCGTCTGCGCTCCTCGAAGACTCCCAAAGCGGCAGAAATGTCAGAGCGCCAAAGAGCAGAAGCATAGCCACGATCACGAGAGAAGTGAGGGGAAACATCTGAAGTCCTTTCGTAACTGTTCAGTCTTGCATCAAAACTGTTGTGTTTGTCATTGCGAGGAGCGTTCTTTGCGACGAAGCAATCCCCAAGCGGTCAAGCTGGCCTGATAAACGGGAGATTGCTTACCCTTCGGGTACGCTTCGCGGTCGCCAAAAAACGGCTCGCAATGACATGGCTGAATAGTTACGTCCTTTCTACAAAAAGAGGCGGTCAGGAACGAGTTCTATCCTGTAAAACCCGACCCTTCGAGAAAAGTTCCGCCCTTCTTCCCCTTTTCCTTCTCCCTTCTCCCTTCTTCCTTCTCCCTTCTCGCTTCTTCTCCCTTCTCCCTTCTCTCTTCTCTACTCTCTACTCTCTCCTTTCCCCCATTCCCATCGCCGCAAACATCTCTTCGTTGAGCGCAAATTTGAATTCTGCCAAATTGCGCTTGATTCTTTCGGCCTCTTCTGCTTCTTCCAGTTTCGCCAGCCATTCCTTGGTCACCACGCGTTCATGCGTCTCCATCAAGCGTTTCTTAAATCGCTCAAAAACTACTGCGGCATCAGGCAAAGGCGGCTGCGTCTGCAGATATTGGAGAACGGCCGTCGCGCCCAGTTCGCCATCCTTGCGGGCATATCCCACCAGGCCAGTGCTGGCCTGACGTGCCCATCCAGCCAGGAAAACGCCCTCAATCGGGCGGTTGGAATCCAGATCGAAGGCTTCAAACGAAATTCCTTCCACTGGAAAACGCGGCTGGGGAGCAGTGACATAAGCATCATTATAGACAGGAATGCAAAAATCCCTGTCCACGGTATCGCCAATGGCAAAAATGACTGTATCGGCAGGAATGGTGTGCGAGGTGCCCAGGCCACGGGCCTTGACTACCCCATCTTGCACAATGAGTTTGTTGTCTTCCACCTTGAGGCCGCTGACACCATTCATCCAGTCCCCCATCACGCGCACAGGGGTAGAGAGAAATCGAAAGCGCAGACGCGTATCTGAAACGCGTGGGAGCGCCTTCGGGATGGCATCGGCAAAGGCCGCGCGCGCCACCTGCAGGTCCTGACCGATGGCCTGCAAATGGGGGGCAATCCGCGCCAGTTCTGCATCCAACGCGTCGAGGTCGAGATTCGCAGCGACGTTTTCCATTTCCTTACGAGTAAATTTCACTTCCAGCGGGCCGCGCCGCACCACCACAATTACTTCTTCCACCTGGCGCTCGCGGACAAGGTAATGGGCAATGTCCATCATGACATTTCCCGCGCCAACCAGCGCTACTCGTTTGCCAAGCAAGTATTTTTTCTGGCTGAAGGGCGGGAGAAGGTTGTAGTGAAAGACAATATTCTTGGCATGATACACCCCAGGCAAATTCTCACCAGGGAGACGCAGCCACTTCGTTCCCTGGGCACCCGTCGTCACCAAAACAGCCTGGAAGCCAGATTCAAGAATATCTGCCAGCGTAATTGCGCCGTTGGCACAAACGGTCACATTGCCGAAATACTCAATTGCCGGATCGTCCAGAATTTGCTTAAACTGGGCGCGCAAACCTTGTTTCATTTTGTACTTATCGGGATAAATACCGTATTCCGCCAGGCCACCTGGTTTGATATCACGATTAAACAAGGCCACACGCACCCCGGCTTGAGCCAGTTTACGCGAGGCAAACAGGCCAGCCGGCCCGGCCCCAATAACAGCCACGATGTATTGCGGGTTGTTCATAACACAATTTGTATCTCCTTAATCCTGAATAGGCGGCTGAATTATACCGCCACCTCGTAGAAGAAATCACTTTCCATACCGCAATATGCAGCAAATAGTTACCAAAAATTCAACTCTATGCTATATTCGGTGTCAATATTCTCACTTTTCTCTCCTCTTTTCAAACCAAAAAAATCCTTCTCAGGAGGTGACTCATGCCGCTCTTTGCTAAAAAGCCCGCCGCCACGCCTTCCAGCCGGCGAAATCCGGCCGCAGAGCACAATGCCCGGTTACGCGCCCGGGCGGGGTCCGCTGCTGCGAACCGCCGCCCCACTCCTGCCAGCACTGTCAGTAAACCAGAGACAACCGCTGCCACGCCATCCTCCCAACCTTCCCCAACCCCTGGCGAACGGATGCGCCTGCTCACCAGTCAAGCTCAAAACGTCTCCCGGCCCTCCCCTGCAGAACCATCCGCCGGACAGATTGCCGCCCCGAAGAATACACGCTCTGCTGAACCTCGTAGCCTGCCCATACAACGATTTGTACGAGCCGCCGTCAACATCTACAAGGCCATCTCCATCGTCATCAACATCGTCCTCATCATCCTGGTCCTGGTTCTGGCGATCTCGCTCAAACACGTCACCAATACCCTCAACAGCGTGTTGAGCGGACTGTATGAAAACTTCGTCGTGATGGACAATGCCGCCATTGCCACCACCATTCACGTCGAAGACATCCCCATTCCAATCAACTTTGTCTTGCCCGTCCAGCAAGAGGAAATTTACGTCACCCTCACGCGCGACGTCACCATCCGCAACGCCACCGTTGGAGTGCTGAGCGTACCGACCAACGTCACCCTGCCTGCCGGCACAAAACTCCCTATCGCTCTCAGCATGGAGGTCCCGGTAGATACCACGCTGACCGTAGATTTGGACGTGCCAGTCTATATCAAGTTATCTGAAGCCAACCCGCCTGCCGGACAGCCCAGTCTGCACGCCGCCTTCCTCGGACTGCAAGATACCGTTGGACCATTTTACTGCCTCTTCACTCACCCAGCCGACTCGCCAGCCGCCCTGGTTTGCGAAGGCAAATTCTACAAACCCCAAAGCACCCCATGAAAAAAACCTACACCGAAGTCACCCTCTCAAACGGGCTGAAAGTCCTGCTCAAAGAAATTCACACCGCCCCCCTCATCAGTTTCTGGGTCTGGTACCGCGTTGGCTCGCGGGACGAGGCAACGGGCCAGACCGGCATCTCCCACTGGGTCGAACACATGCAGTTCAAAGGAACTCCCCAGTTCCCCGCCAGCGTCCTGGATAAAGCCATTTCCCGCGATGGCGGCATGTGGAACGCATTTACCTACATGGACTGGACGACCTACTTCGAGACCATGCCTGCCGACAAAATTGACCTGGCTCTCCGCCTCGAAGCCGACCGGATGACAGCCTCCCTGTTTGACGAACAGGAAGTCGCCTCCGAGCGCACCGTCATCATCTCGGAGCGCGAAGGCAGCGAAAACGAACCCCTCTTCCTGCTCGGCGAAGCCGTTCAACAAGCCGCCTTCCGCGTCCACCCTTACCACCACGAGGTCATCGGCGATTTAGCCGACCTGCAAACCATGACGCGCGACGACCTCTATCGCCACTACCGTACGTTCTACATACCGAACAATGCCGTCCTGGCTGTAGCCGGCGACTTTGAGACCAGCAGCATGCTCCAGCGGATTCGCGAACTCTACGAGCCGATTCCCGCCGGCCCGCTTCCGCCCCGCCTGGCCCGTCCCGAACCGGAAGCCTGCGGCGAACACCGTCTGACAGTCGAAGGCCCCGGCGAGACGACCTACCTGCAGGTCTCCTACCACGTTCCACCAGGCAATCACCCCGACTTCTTCCCCCTCACCGTTATCGACAGCCTGCTTGCCGGCCCCAGCAGTTTAAACATGTTCGGCGGAGGCGGCACCTCCAACAAGACCTCCCGCCTCTACTGCGCCCTGGTCGATACCGAACTGGCCGTCTCTGTGAACGGCAGTCTCATCACCACCATTGACCCCTTCCTCTACACCCTGACCGTCACCGTCCACCCCAAACGACAGGCCGAAGAAGTGCTCGAGGCGCTGGACCGCGAAATCAACCGCCTGCGCGACGAGCGCGTCCCCGAACAGGAAATCGCCCGCGCCGTCAAACAAGCGCGCGCCCTCTTCGCCTATGGCTCCGAGAGCATCACCAACCAGGCCTTCTGGCTCGGCCACGCCGAAATGTTCGACACTTATGAGTGGTTCCTGACCTACCTGGACAAACTCTCCAAAGTCACCCCCGCCCAGGTGCAAACAGCCGCTCAAAAATACTTGCGTCCACAAAATCGCGTCGTTGGCATTTACCTGCCCACTGGAGACGGCCAATGAACACCGATTTCCTCGCACGCTCCCTGCCCGGCCCCGACGATATTACCCGCGCCGTCCTTCCGAACGGCATTGTCGTCCTCACGCGTCCCAACTTCAACAGCCCGTCTGTCGTCATCGGCGGCTACCTGACCGCTGGTTCGCTCTTCGACCCGCCCGAAAAACTCGGTTTGGCCGATTTCACCGCCCTGGCCCTGATGCGCGGCACCGAGAAATACTCTTTTCAGCAACTCTATGACCTGCTCGAATCGAACGCCGCCAGTTTAGGATTTTCTGGCGGGACCCACACCGCGGGCTTCTCTGGCCATGCCCTCGCCGAAGACTTACCTCTTCTCCTCAGCCTGACCGCCGAGGCGCTCATCCGCCCCGTCTTTCCAGCAGCCGAGATCGAACGCCTGCGCGCCCAACTGCTCACCCGCCTGGCCATCCGCGCCCAGGATACTGCCGACATGGCCAGCCTGACCTTCGACCAAATCGTCTTCGACGGGCATCCCTACGCCCTGCCTGAAGATGGCTGGCCCGAAACAATTCAGGCCATCAGCCTCGACGACCTGCGCACATTCCACGCCGCCCACTACGGCCCACAGGGAATGGTGCTTGCCATTGTCGGCGCGGTGGACCCCAAGCACGCCATCGCAGAAGCAGAAAAATACCTCGGCCAATGGCATGCGCCGCGCCAGGTCCCCCCGCCCGACCTCCCCCCCCTCAAACCACTCACCCGCACTGTCCAGCGCAAAGTTAACATCCCCGGCAAATCGCAAAGCGACATCGTCATCGGCTCTGCTGGCCCCAGCCGCAAAGCGAACGACTACCTGGCGGCCTCCCTGGCCAACTCTGTCCTCGGTCAATTTGGCCTCGGCGGGCGCATTGGCGACACCGTGCGCGAAAAATCGGGGCTGGCCTACTACGCCTACTCCAACCTGAGCGCCGGTACCGGCCCTGGCGCGTGGACGGTCTCTGCCGGGGTCAACCCCAAAAACGTCGCCAAGACCATTGACCTGATTCGCAGCGAAATCCACCGTTTCCTGCACGACGGCATCACTCCCGAAGAACTGGACGACAGCCAATCCAACTTCGTCGGTCGTTTGCCGCTTTCCCTTGAATCCAACAGCGGCATCATGAACGCCCTGCTCAACATCGAACGCTACGACCTGGGTCTCGACTACTATCGGCGCTATCCAACTCTGGTCCGCAGCGTCACGCTCGAAGAAGCCGTTGAAACGGCCCGCCGCTACCTGGATGCCGACAAACTTGCCATTGCCGTCGCCGGGCCCTAATCCTGCGAGAGCAAAGCCCGAAGCAATCTCCATGCACGTGAGGGGATTGTTTGTCCTTACGGGCACGCTTTGCAGTCGCTACGCGCACAATGACAGACTTTGAGGAGGTCTGCACCCAGCAACCATGACTCTCAAAACCGGCATTGACCTGATCGAAATTGCCCGCATTCGGGCCGCCCTCGAACGCTACGGCGAGCGCTTCCTCCAGCGCGTCTTCACCCCCGAAGAAATCGCTGAAAGCCGCGGCCGGGCCGAAGCCCTGGCCGTCCGTTTCGCTGCCAAAGAAGCGACCGTCAAGGCACTCGGCACGGGCATCGGACCCGTCTCCTGGCGCGAGGTCGAGACACGTCACCACCCCTCCGGCGAACCCTACCTCATCCTGCACGGACGCGCCGAACAGGTCGCCCGTACCCTGGGCCTGAACGAGTGGGCAGTCAGCCTGACTCACAGCGAAGAAATCGCCGCGGCCATCGTCGTGGCAAAATAACCCTGCTTCCCCAAAAACGCAAATCTCCTGGCATCTCGAAACGCCAGGAGATTTTTCTCGCCGCGGCCGTCGCGCGGCGATGGGACTCGCCCCCCTCTCTATCGGGCGGCGCTCACTGTTGGTCCTCTACCCCGATCCACAAATGACCGGGCATAATCACACGACTGGTGCGCAGAGCCAGCCTGCCAATTTGCGTCTCTTTTCCGGGCTGTTCCGCCTGATTGCCAAGCATAGAAGGATGTACCAGACAAACCGTCGGCGTTAACCCGTACTTTCGGCGATAGTAATCGGCTGCCCGTTCCACCTTGACCGGGAGCGGGGTGCGCACATCGTTATCAAACCAGAGCATTCCTACGTTCATATGACACTCCTTCTACAGGGGGGATCCAAAACCGCACAATTCCCTGCGGCCAGGAAAAAAAGAACTGCACGCCCGGCATCAGATCTGCCACGTCGGCGGGGGGATTTTCCAGCAAGAGCCGCGCCGCTGCCGGGCGGCGAATAGAACCGACAATGCGCGTCTCAAAATACTCCAGCAGTGAATGCCCCCGCGACAGGTGATTTGGATTGACTGTCACCACCGGCCAGACCTGACCAGCCGGCCCATAGGTCAATAACCAGCGCAGAGCATAACGGACATCTGAACTCAGGCGCATCAGTTCCAAACCATCTACCAGTAACAAAACCGCCTGACGTGTTTCGGGCAACACCGCAGTCCAATCCATCAGTTGGGCAAGGACATTTCCGGACGCAGCATGGTAGAGCGGCCAGATTCCCAAACTATTCGGCAACGCCTCATGACCACGCCACTCCTCTGGAAAAGCCGTCAGGACGCAAAACAAAACGTCCGGCTGGTCCGCCGCCAGACCCGCCAGCGACTGCAGCAGGGCCGTTTTGCCACAGCCGCTGTCCCCGGCTACCAGCAGCGGACCTGGAGTCGGGTCGAAGAGGTCGAGTGTCAGCGGCACACCGTCCTCCCCCAGCCCCAGCAGAAGCGTCCCATCAGGAAGTTGTACATCGCTCTGCACCGGCGCCGACCCGGCAACCGGTTCTTCTGCTTCTTGCTGGCGCAGTTCTGCACAGATTTCCTGATACGCTCGCAGGGCTAAAAGAAAGTGGTCAGTCGTTGACATCGGTCCGCCTTAACAGAATTTAGAACAAATGTTCCGAATCAATGTTAGCACATGCGTTCGAATAAGTCAAGCAAAGGAGAAAAATTTTAAGGCTGGGGATCATGACCTGCCTCAGGCCATCTCAGGGCAAGCGAAGCAGGGGAAAGCAATCGCAAGCGCCGCCTGCAACGGCTCGCAATCACAGGGCGCCGATCATCACGGCTCTGCTGCAAACACGCCTCTCACCACAACAGACACCAGATCACGTGGAATCGAGGCTTTGTTCTGCCCCCTGCCCGACATAACCGTTGACCAACCTTTGGCAAAATGTCAAGAAATGACAGCATGGCACCGGCGCGGGTCTCGCACCAGCCAGAGAAGCAATGCCACAATCAGCAATCCCCCAATGGCAGAAACCAGAAAAGTAGTTTGAAAACCGGCGGCATCGGCCAACCAGCCACCGACGAGCGGCGTCAGGATCGTCGCCGGGGCCACAAGTGTATTCGAAAGGCCAATGTAAGTGGGCCGTGTCTCCTCTGTCCCGAATTCAGCAGTAATGGCCATGCCAATCGTCCAGTAGGCCACGTTTGCCAGGCCGGCCAGAATGAACACCGGATACAGCCAGGCGATGGACGGCGCCCCCCACGCCAGCAGAGAACTGGCTGTCACAGCAAACGAACCGGTAATGAGCATGGCCCGATGCCCGAACCGGTCGCCCAACCACCCCATGACCGCGTTGGCAACCGTCTGGGTAATCGTCAACGCGGCAGTCAGAAAACCCGCTGTCACCTCATCCATGGCAAAGCGGCGCAGTCCATAGACGATGTAGAACGAAAATCCCATCGTCGCAAAACTGGAAAAGAAACGCACGAACAAAAACGCGCTGAAATTGCGGTCACGGCGGAGGATATCGAGCCACTCATGCCAGGGGAAAGGGGCCTGCTCAGGAACCTTTTTTTCGTAATCTTCCGGTTCGCGCGTCAGACCCAGGAAGAACATCGAAATCCCCATTCCGAGAGCAGCCAGGACAAAGCACACCCCAAAATCCACGCCATTCGGCAGCCGGTTTAGAAGAAAACCAGCGGCGACTGAGGTCAGGCTGATAGCAATGTTCGCCAGAGCAGCCTGCAAACCGAAGAACGTGCCGCGCCAATCGGGCGGAATGATTTTAGCGATCATGCTTTGCCACGGATTCGCCGTCAGCCCGGCAGCGATTCCCTGCCACAGGAGCAGCAAAAAGGTCAAGAACAGCGCAGCAGCAGGGCTAAGCAGCGACAGCGAAAACGCCACCAGCGCCAATCCCAGGTAGGGCAAACGCTCGTGGAGCGTCAACATCATCACCAGCGGACGATAACGACGCAGGCGGGCCACGCGGTTGGCCATAAACAGTTGCGGCAACTGCCAGGTGACGGCGTGAATCGCCGGAATGAGACCAATCAGCAGGGCTGAGTCGGTCATGCGGCTGACAAAGAGGGGCAGGACAGTTCCCATCGAACCAAACCCCCACCCCAGCCCGAAAAAGGCTCCGTCAATCAGGTTGACGAGCAGGTTATATTTCAAGTGCTTGCGCACGGCTTGTTCAAGCAGCGACATAAGGCTGATTCTACCACCCTTGAAAAATCCGCCAAAAAGTCTAAAATAAAAACGAACGTTCGTTCATTTTGGAGCATTTTATGAATGATACCCCCCTCTCAAAAGGCGACCGCACCCGCCAGACAATTCTCGAAGCCGCCTATCAACTGTTTCTCGAACAGGGCTACACCGCCACATCCATGCGTCAGATTGCCGAACGTGTCGGCCTGGCCGTTGGTGGAATCTACAATCACTTTCCCGGCAAAGAAGCCATCTTCAGCGAACTCATCCTCGAGCGGCATCCTTACCGACAGGTGCTGCCCATCCTGCTTGCCACCCCCGCCGAGGACGTGGAGACCTTCGTCCGATCCGCAGCCCAGGCAATGGTGGACGAACTCGGTCGCCGCCCCGACTTCATCAAGTTAATGCTCATCGAACTGGTGGAATTCAAAGGCCACAACATGCCCAAAGTCCTGGAGCAAGTTGTGCCCGAGATTACGCCCATCATCCAGAAATTCAGCCAACAAGGTAATTTGCGAAGTGACCTGCCGCCAGTTGTCCTCTTCCGCGCCTTTTTGGGGCTATTCTTCTCCTACTACATGACCGAACTCATGATCGCCGACTCCCCTCTTGCTTCCACACAAGCCCATGCTTTCGATCACTTCGTCGAAATCTTCCTGCACGGCATTTTGACCAACAAATCTGCTCCCTTAAACGGCTGACCTTTTCTCACCTCCTCTGCCTGATGCCATGAACCGTCTCCTCTCCCTCATCCGCAAAGAATTTATCCAGATCACGCGCGACAAGCGTACACTGGTCATCACCCTCATCATTCCCATCATGCAATTATTCTTGATGGGCTACTCGGCCACCACCGACATCCGCAACGTGCCGCTGGCAGTTCTCGACCAGTGCCGCTGCGCCGAAAGCCGCGCCCTGCTGGATGCCTACCGCGCCGCCGACTATTTCCGTCTGGCCTACGTGGTGGACTCCGAAGAAGAAATCCGCACCCTCATCGAGCGCGGCGACGCCCGCGCCGGCATCCTCATCCCGCCCGATTACAACGTTGCCCTGGCGGAGGGGAACGCCCAGGTCGCCTTCATCCTGGACGGCTCCGACGCCACCGCCGGCTCGACCGCCCTGGCCTCGGCCACGCTCATCGGTCAGGAACATGCCACTGCGCTCATGCTCGAAAAACTGGAGCGCAGCGGCATGGACATCAGCCGCCTACAGCCGCCGCTCGAGGTGCGCACGCGCGTCTGGTACAACCCCGACCTGGTCAGTTCTTATTTCATGATCCCCGGCGTCATCGGCATGATTCTCTATGCCATCACCTCTATTCTGACCGCTACTGCCATCGTGCGCGAACGCGAGCGCGGCACCATTGAGCAACTGATTGTCACCCCCATCCGCCCGTGGGAACTGGTGGTCGGCAAAGTTCTGCCCTACATCGTCCTGGCCTTCGTGGACACGTTCGAAGTGCTGGCCATCGGTCACTGGTGGTTTGGCGTGCCGGTGCGCGGCGACCTGAGTCTCATCCTGGCCTGCTCCAGCCTGCTGCTGCTCTCTGGCCTGGGCATTGGCCTCTACGCCTCGACCATCGCCAACACCCAGCAGGAGGCCATGCTGACGGTCTGGATGACGCTCTTGCCGAGCATCTTCCTCTCCGGCTTCTTCTTCCCGCTGGAGGCCATGCCCACAGTGTTGCAGTGGATTTCCTACATCGTCCCGCTGCGCTACTACCTGGTCATCATCCGCGCCCTGCTCATCAAAGGCGTCGGCCTGGCAGCCATCTGGCCCGAAACGCTGGCGCTGGCACTTTTCGGTGTGTTCATCCTCGGCGCAGCAGCCTTGCGCTTCCGCAAGCGGTTGGATTGACGATTCTTAATTTTCGATTGCCGATTTCAGATTTTGGATTAGGAGTTCCATATGTCCCACAAACGCCCCCCTCTGCCCGTCATCATTCTCCTTGCCCTCACCCTGCTGATTGCTGGCTACTTCGGCATCCGCGCCCTGCTGACGGAAAAAAGCGACAGCGCGCTGACCGCCTCCGGCACCATCGAAGCCGTGACCATCAGCATCTCGCCCGAACTGGGCGGCAAAGTGGCTGAAGTGTACGTGGACGAAGGCGACACGGTGCAGACCGGCGACCTGCTCTTCCGCCTGGACGACACCCTCCTGCAGGCCCAGCGCGCCGTCGCCGCCGCCAACCTGGACCTGGCGCGTGCCGCCGCGCAAACAGCCGATGCCGCCCTCGAAACCGCCCGCGCCAACTACGACCTGACCCTCAACGCCGTCCGTCTCGAAGCCGCTTCCACCCGCACCGCCGATTGGAGAGCATCCTTCCCCTC
>Ga0209227_1000797_pt1 | contig 26229 bp, 19 predicted proteins | sample YNPBryantNP2012_FD_185815 | JGI IMG/M metagenome (GOLD analysis project Ga0209227, IMG submission 185815) | Anoxygenic and chlorotrophic microbial mat microbial communities from Yellowstone National Park, USA - YNP Bryant NP 2012 (SPAdes)... ...
TTGACCTCTTCATCAGGGTCCACCTCAATCGCCGCCGCTTCTCGGCCCAGAAGGCCAAAAACACACAGGCCGATGAGCCCAATCCAGAAAAGCCGCCCCCATGCTTTTTGCCGCCTCATGGGCTTTCCTCCCTACGGATTGCTTTGTGGGTGCGTCTGTTCCACCAGGTCCCGCAACTTTTTCACTTTGTCGTAAAAATCTCCTGTGACCGTATCCGCCTCTTCTCGGCTGCGCACCACTTTGGGCGTGATGAGAATGATAAGCTCGGACTTGGCGTTTTGCTTACTCTCGCCGCCAAAAAGATACTTCAAAACGGGCATATTTCGAAGCCCCGGAATGCCATAGGCCCCCGAGGCATCGCGATTGCGCATCAACCCCCCAATGACAATCATCTGGCCGTCGTTGACCACCAAGGAGGTTTCGGCTTTGCGGCTGATGATGGAGGTCGTCTTGAGCTGTTCATCCTTTTCCCCGCGCTCGCTCACTTCCTGAGAAATATCTAATTTGACCAGACCTCGGGAGTTGATGTGGGGCGTCACCTTAAGAATGATCCCCGTTTTGCGGTATTGAATGCTGCGCGTGGTCGCCGTCGTCTCCTGGCTCGTTGTTTCGCCCGTCACCAAGGGCACCTCTTCAGCCACCTCAATGTAGGCCTCCTTGTGATCGCTCGCCATGATATTGGGCGACGAGAGAATGTTGACTTTGGAATCCTTGCCTAAGGCATAAATAAGACCTCGCAGAAACTCGGAACTGTCGAAAACCGCCCCCACAAATCCGCTCGCTTCCCCCAAACCGGTGGTGAGCTTGCGCGGCCGGGTTCCGTCCAAAACAGCCTGCCCCGTATATTTGTCCCAATGGCCTTGCAAGAGCCATTCAATGCCGTATTCCAGAGACCCCGACAGGGAGATTTCAGCGATGATGACACTGATGAGAACCTGCCGCGGCGTAATGTCCAATTGCCGAATCACATGGATAATTTCTTCGTAATCTCGAGGGGTCGCTCGAATGATCACCGTATTCGTCGTTGGGTCGGCCACGATGGAAACGTCGCTGGTCAACTTGCCTTCAATGGCCTCCGGCGTGGGCGTCGTTTGCGCCTGTGGGCTTTTACGCGACGTGGTCATTCCGGACAAGCCCCCTGTGGTGGTCGACGACATGCCCATGGTGGTGGGACTCACCACCCCCCGCAAACCCGCCTCGGTTTTCGCCCGAGGTCGAGTCGTGGCAATGCCGTAGACCTGCCCCACTAAATAGGCCAACTCCTCCGCCGAGCCGTTTTCCACAAAATAGACATAGATGCCCTGGCCTCCCGCCCCGCTGCGATCCATGAGGGGGATCCACCGCTGCACGTGATCCAAAAGGGAAGGGACTCGAGAAGCCACCATGACGGCGTTGAGGCTCTTGATGGGAAACACCTGAAAGGAACCCGCCTCGGCGCCCGTGCGAGCATAAAGGCCCTGGGACCCCAGAATCTTGCCCACATCGTCGGCCACCATTTCCGCCTTGGCGTGTTCCAATGGAAAAATCTTCCACGACACTTCCCGAATGTAGTCCACGTCCATGGCCGAAAGCAGCGCGGCCACCTTGTCAATGTTGGCCAGGGTGTCCGTGATGACCACCGCGTTGCTCGCCGGCTCCGACACCACCACGGCCCCCGGGGACAGAAACGGTCGAATGTTGGCCGCAGCCGTGCCGGCATCCAAAAAGTGCAGTCGAATCATGCGGGTCACATCCCCGCTGCGATCGCCGAGCTCGTCGCCGCGGCCAACGGTGCGCGACAATCCTCCGCTTTGGTCCTTGCGCACCACCTTGACCATCTGCCCCGGCCCAGGCACCAATGCCAGCCCGCTCATCTGCAAAACGTCATTGAGCACACTAATAAATTCGGCACGATTGTAATTTCCCTTGAGATGAAAAGTAACCTTGGCCTGAATACTGGGATCCACGATGTAGTTGACGTGATAGAGTTGATAGAGGGTGGCATCCAGCACCTGGTAGAGATCCGCGGCATCAAAGGCCAGCTCGATGGCAACGCGTTCCTCCATGGCGCCCTGTCTTATGTCGGCATCTTTCAACGCCGGCTGGAGGGGAGAAGTTTTTCGCGGCGCCGCCTGATATCCCACAGGTTCGCGCAATCGCTGCCGCCCCTCTGCTTCGTCCTGGACCGGCTTTATGGTCACCGCCTCAGGCCTCTGGGTCGAAGCCCCTCCCACGGACTCCGCCGCCCCTGGGGGTGTCGCCGGGCTGCCTACGAAGACGCGGCTTGCCGAGGCCGATTCCGTCGGCGTTCGCCGTTGTCCGCGGTCCGAGGCACACGCACCCACAGCCAAAGCCAGCACCATCAGGGCCAGCCCCCACAGTCGTCCTCGGCGCCCACGAAGACCGGTGTCCACGCGTCCACCGTCGCTTTTAACCACCCGTTCCCACATATTTTTTCAGATTCTCCACGTCCACAAAGAGGGTGCCCACACGAAGCGTGACAAACAGAGGCATCTCTTGCCCGCCGCGGTACACGATGGACATCCGTTCCACGCGAATGAGCTTTTCTTCTTCCTCCAAGAATCGCAAAACGGCGGCCAACCCTTCAGCGCCCAGGTTCAGTCGGAATTCCGTCTGAGCCATGGGAATGCCGTTCCATGAAGACGGCGCCAGGACGCTATAGGACTGGAGCTTTACGCCGTTTTTCTCAAAAAAATCCTGCAGCCTTTGCTGCATCTTGGACCCGGCTTCCTCTAGACTGCCCGCATCCACCAGCATACGCTGAATCCGGGCCACATCCTGCAAGGCCACGCCACCGGAAGCCAATTCGCCCTGAAGCTTGCTCAAGGTCTTTCGCAAAGCGTCCTCTTTGGCTCGAAGCGTTTCCAAACGGGCCTCCAGCTCCGACCTCTCCTCCACAGCCGGCCAATGTTCCACCCAGACCCACGCGGCGAAAACCGCCGTGGCCAAAGCCGCAATGATCCCCCACCGCCGTTTTCGAGACCCCCCAAACAGCTTCACTTCTTTAACTCGATGCTCACCTGAAAAGTCTCCTTGCCATCCTGCCGACGGTTGACTGCCCCTCTCAGCTGCACCTCCTTGACAAAGGGCGAAGCCCGCAGCGCCTCCAATGTTTTTAAAGACTCGGGGCTTACCATCTGCATAATGAACTGGCCGTCCCCAAAATTCACGTTGGACACCCACGTGCCTTCCGGCACCCTTTCGGCCAGGTCATTGAAAAACGAGGAGAATTTTGGGCGCTGATCCATGAATCCCGTCGCTCCGGTAAGCAAGGTTTGGACCCTTTTCATCTCTTCCACGTTTTTTTTCAGCGGCTCCAGCTGCTGTTCCAGCTCCCGGGTTTCCCCCGTCACCCTCTGAATTTTTCGTTGTAGCTTTTCTACCTTGTGCTGATTTTCCGCGCTCAAACCCCAGGCCGTCAAGGCCAGCATCACGATCCACGGCACAACGATTTTGGCGGGATGAAAGATGCGCACCCGCGGTGCCCTGCCGTCCAAACAGAAATCAAAAGGACTCGCCACGGCAGCCGCCGCCGTTAGTGAGGCCAAATTGTCCTGCGGGGAAGGCCACCCTGCCATGAACGTGTTTTCCACACTGACACGGGCATAGCCTTCTCCGTCCGAAGAAAAGAGCTGTTCAGCCAAGATCCCAAGACTCGCTGCCACAGACGTCAGGGGCGGAACTGGGGCATCGCCCCCTCCTGCGGCTTCCGGTTCCGGCACCACGTGCACCCGTCCCGCCCTGTCCATGGCCACGAGCACCGCACGCCCGCCGTCTTGGCACACCACCCCTGAGGGCTCACGCCGAGCCTGCTGGAGCCACGCCACCCATCCCAGGCAGACGGGAAACAGACCTTGAAGAGATTCTGCATGGCCGGTTTCGGCCACCACCGACAAGAGGCCTTCCACGGCCTTTTTGGGCGTGTAGGCCACCACTCCTTGGATCGTCTTATCACGGAGTCGATGGAGGCGCACATCGGCGAAAATATCGTGCATGGGCAGATGGCACGCCACCGGCACGCTGTGGCGAATGGCCTCCAAGGCATCCTCAAAATTCATGGCGGGAAGGAGCATGTCCCGAAAAAAAACCTGTTGTGTGGTCAGGCCGATGTGGAGATGACGGCTCTTTTTGGGTGGAATTCGGCTGAGCAGGTCTTCCAGGGCTCGCAACTCCCCTGCGGCACCGGCACTGTGGGGAGGCAAACCGTGAAGATCCCTTGCAACACGCCAGCCCCCGACCGCCTTAGCCAGGCTCACATAATCCAGACGCTCTTCCGAACAGAAGATGGCAAGCAGTTCTCGACGACCCATCACGTCCGCACCGCCTTGGGAAAAATCCTTTGCCCTCGGACGGCCACATTTGTCAGCCCAGGGCGGAAAACGGACGCCTCGGGCCCAAGCCCCGATGCTTCTTGCCCCTCCAGGGTCACATGGCCCCGACACCGATCCAGCAGACGCCACGAGCCTTCCGTCGGCCAAAAGACCAACACCTCGATATCATAGCCCCGTTCGCTTCGCGGAAACAAAAAGGTCAATCGCGCCGCATTGCCGCTGACCGCACTCAAGCTCTGCGCCAAGCCCACGTGGCGGGCCGCCGCCTCCTCAGCCGTCAGTGCCTCCTCTGTGAATCTCTGCGTCCACTGCCGCACCGCCTCTTCCAACGGACGGCCCCAAAACAGCTCCGAACTCACCCCCAGAACCAAGCGCACCTCGCACAGCCCCGAAAAGGGGCCATTGGTGGGCGGCGGCAACCCGAGGCGCTCATACTCAGCCCGTTCGGCTCCGAAAGGGCGCAATGCTTCGTCGGAATCCCGCCAATCCATGAGGGCATCCACCACACGGTCCACAAAGGCCGGCTCGACCCCCGCGCCCGCCGCTTTTTCCACAGCTCGGCGCACCCTGAGGACATCCGCTTGGTTGACCGACGTCTTGGAACGTTCCTCATCGCGACGCACCCAAAAACTAAGTTCCCCCAAGCGGCACGGGACCCATCGCCCCAAGGGCAGCACCGCAGCCTTGGCCTCGGAAAAGACACTCAAGCGCACCATGGAATGCACAGCCTCCCGTCGCTGGAGTTCCTCCCACGCCCAGCGCGTCTCCAAGGCCCTGGTTCGCGAAAAGGCGGCCGCCTGCAGAGCCAGAAAAGACAATCCTGCAAGGATCCACAACACATAGACCAACACCGCCCCATGATTGGAAAGACCCCATGGGCGGCCGCCCTCGAAGGCCATGGCTGCTTTCATAGAACGTTTTCTCGCGAATTCCATGGCGCCTGTTTGACTCTAATAAATGGGAGGCCATGCCGTAACAATCTTTCCGTTTTCCAAAAGCAGGACCGCCGAAAAGCAGGACCGCCGCTCCAAACAAATCCGCTGAAGCGCAATAAATATCGTAGAGTTCATCGCCGAAGCCACTTTGATCCAACTGAAGGATCTTCTTTTCGTAAAAGCGAAGCGTGTACACTTTTTGGGTCTGCTCTTGAGAATAAGTGGTGAACCAACAGGAGACGTCGATGGTAAAATTGTTGAAATTGGAAAGAATCAGAATGTTATCCCATTTATAGGGAGACCATTCCGGAACGATGGGAAACCAGATGGCGTTGACCAACTGGGCCGAGGATCCCGTCGCCTGCGCATATTGTTCCTGAAAGTGTTGCGGAATGCGGTTGTCTGCGGCCTGACTCACGCCGACGCAGCCCAAAATCACGGCCAGAACCACGATCCAAATCCACCGATGCATGATCGACTCCTTTCCCTTTGTCCCTTGCACGTCCAAACACTCCTGCCCAAAACCATCAAAGGTCGATGCAAGACGCCCTATCACCCCCTTTCCACGGCAAATGTGTTGGAACCGTTGATAAGAAAGATTTGTATTCTATTGTTTTCGTCGGTACTGTTCCAGGAGTTTTTCCAGACTGGGCTCTTCCACCATGACATACCACACCCCCTGGCGCCGCACCCAACGGTCGCGGATGGTGGAGCGCATCTCCACCGGGTCTTTGCCCAACAGAGGATGCTGCACCTGGAAGGTGGTCTCCACCTCCACCGTGGCTTCTTCGCCCGACACGGACAGACTTCGAAGGGACCACGCCGTGAGTCGAGAAGCCCCTTGTGTCTTTTTCCACCGCTCGCGGGAGGCCAAAAAGGATGATCGCCCCTGGGGGTCCACAAAGGCCATGAGCCCTTCTTCATCCCCCTTTTGCTGGGCTTCCCAGTAGGCGGCAACCCGATCTTTTAGGGACGCCCCCGCCTCTTGCGACGGCGGCCTGCTGACCCAGCTGGTGCAGGAACATAAAACAAATAGCAGACATACCATGAAGGTTTTTAAGGTCATCCGGACTCTCTCCTGAAAAGGCTATCCACCAAGGGTCGTGGGGAGAGCGGCTTGAGCCGCGATCCCACCCCGCACCTAACCCCTTTTTTCGTCTGGACTCGATGGTCTTTACCATTGCACCATGGGCGGGAAAGCCAAAAGGCTCGTAAAATCATCGCCCACACTCACCACAGCCGCCCCCACGAACGTTTCGGAAAGGCACTCCACCATGAGCGAAGGAGGAGGCGATGAGGGCACCTGATCCTCCAACCACAGAAATCGTTTCTCATAAGGCTTCAAGGTCATCGTCTTCAGGGTCAGATCCCCGGCCGTGGTTTCGATGAGACGTATTGTCACCGAGGCGGCAGCATTCTGCGGATTTGCCAAAACCAAGATGGGCTTTTGCCCATCTTGAGCCCGCACTTCGGCAAACCAATAATGGACGCCCATCGGCACATCGGCAATCTGCAACATCACCGGCGGGCTTTCCCCTTGAGCCGTGCGCACGCGCACCTCTCCGCTCACCGCTTCCTGAGGCACCTGGACCACAATCTTTTCATCAGCCCAGGACACCACGGTCCCTTGAACATTTCCCGAAAAGAGGACGGTACCTGGCGTGTCGGAGAAAGACGCTCCCCGAAGCGTCACCACATCGCCATGGGCGGCTTGTTCGGGAATGATGCGGTAAATATACGGGCCGCTGGGAGCTTCCGTGAGCGCTCGAAACACATTGAGCCGCCCCTTCGTGAGAATCTTGCTTAAATCCGGGGACGGATCGGTGGTGCGCAGTAACCGATGTTTCACATCCGTCGGGCTCATGGTGGGGGATCCGCTCAGCACCAAGGCGGCCGCCCCACTGACAAAAGCCGTCGCCGCCGATGTCCCCGAGCCCGTGTCATAGCTTCCTTCCGATGTCGTCCCCACAATGTCTTCTCCCGGAGCAGCCAGGTGCACGGTCTGGGTTCCGTAGTTGGAAAAAAACGCCAAGCCGTCACTGACCGTGGAGGCCGCCACGGAAAGAAGGTTTGGCAAGTCGTAGCTCGCCGGGTACAACGGGTAGAAGTCATTGTTCAAGCGGTCGTTGCCCGCCGCCGCCACAAAAAGGATGCCGGAACTGGTAGCGATGGCGTCTTTTTCCGCCTGGGAAAAACTATAGGCCCCGTAGCTCAAGTTCATGATTAGAACCCCGCGGGCGCGGGCAAATTCCACCGCTTCCAAAAAATCCGCCACCGTGCCTCCCGAAGGCCCCAGATATTTAATGGGCATCACCGACACACGCCACGTCGTCCCGGCCATGCCGATCCCGTTGTTGCCCACGGCAGCGGCAACGCCCGTCACGTACGTCCCGTGACCTTCCTGATCCGACACATCGCCAGTGGCGTGAATGACATCGATGCCGTGGCAATCGTCCACGTAACCGTCGTGGTCGTCGTCTAAACCGTTGCCGCATTGTTCCCCGGGATTCACCCACACATTGGCCTGCACGTCCGGATGCGTCGTCGCAAGACCTGTGTCCACAACGGCCATGAGCACCGAGGGACTGCCCACCGTCTCGCCCCATGCCTCAGACATTTGGATCACGTCCAATCCCCACTGTTGGGGAAAATAAGGGTCGTTGGGCACTACCGATGCGGCGTACCGCACATAGTTGGGCTCGGCATAACGCACCTCGGGATGCCGCCGTAAGATTTCCAGGGTCTCCTCCACCGAGCGCTGGCCCGTCAGCCGCACACGATGAACTCTCACCGAAGGGTACCACCGCGCCAAACGCCCGCCGCAGGCTTCCAAAACCCTGTGCACCGCGGAACCAGCCCCCGTGTTCGCCTCTTCATCTCTTTCCAGAACATCATCGTGGAACCGAACCAGCACCTCCCCCGGCGCATAGGGTCCCGAACCGGCCCAAAGCTCTCCCCGCAGTCCCAAGAGCAGGGTCAGAGCCAGGGCCCACACCATGCCTTTTGCCCATTGCCCCATGATCTTTCCTCCATGGCGATCCGGCCCTTTCCGGTCGCTCGCGTCACAGTTGTGGAATGCCCGTGGTCAGCGTCCATGTGCCCCCTTCCAGCCGGGACCCTCGCGTCACACCGACGGTCAACCGAATGCGCTTGGGCGGGCTGTCTCGTTGCTCGCAGTCCCACCCATCGACCCATTGGAAAGCCTCTTCCGAGCCTGACGACCCTTCCCCGGGAACGCCTGCTTCGGCATATGTCAAGGAAAACACGCCCACCCCCGGCACTCGACCCACCGGGATGCCAAAGGTTGGGTCTCCCTCAAGAATCCGCCGAGTCAGGGCATCGGGGTCGTCGTCCAGGGCCACGCGAACCCGATACACGAGCAGCTCCTGTGCGGACGCATCGTGAATGTAGGCCACCAGGTGCACGCCCTGAAACGCGGCGCCTTCCGGCGCATAGCGAGTCCAAAACGCGACGGCATGTGCGGTGCCGCAGAAACGCAGAACCCGGCCCGCCGTACCTGCCCCCCCGTAAGGCCGAAGGCCGGTCCAGAAGTCCAAATCCCGTTGCAAAGCCGCCGGCACGGCGGAAAGGATTTCCAAAGCCGCGGACTCTTCCCCCAGTCGGCGCCACGACTGAATGCCCGTTCGAAATCCCACGGCCAGGACAGCGATCACCAGGGCCATGAGGGCAAGGGCCACGAGGAGTTCCATCAGGGTAAAGCCGGCTTCCGATGGCGCACGGCGCGTCGTGAACAATCGCCATGCGCCCATGGAGGTCCCTTGCCGCCACGTGGCGGCGCCATCGGTTCCAGGGCATACCAGAGCAAGGATCCTGTCAGGGCGTTCCACGGTACCATCCCGTAATGCAGCGCGGAGCGCCGGTGCCTTGAGTCGCCTTGGCTATACACAGGGTCACCTCCCACATGCCATCAACAACGAGCGGCTCCTCATCCGGACCTGTGGCCCACCGCAACGGTTCCACACGGGCTTGGTACTGCCACGGCGCCGCGTTGGGCACCGGTCCCGATCCGCCCCGGCGCGCCAAAAGTTCCGTGAGAAAGGCCTCATCGTGCAGAAGGTTCTGAGCCGCCTGCACCGCCTCGTCCAAGGCGTCGGCTTTGACGCGAAGTCGCATGGATTGGGAAAAGGACTGAAACACCACCGCAAGGCATATCCCCGTCACCAGCAAAGCAACCAGCACCTCCAACAGCGTGAAGCCTTCGTTCGTTTTCATAGATCTAGGGGTGCACCCGGTAGGGCAACAAAGCTCCTGTCACGGTGTCCAGTTGAAGCCGTGCCATGACGGTTTCGTTTCGGGAAATCTTGAAAAGACCGCCACTGGCGCTCCCGTCCGGGTAGACGGCGGTGCATGAGTGATCCAAAAGATTCCGCGTCAGGCCCTCAGCCTCGATGCGAATGGGGCCGGGAATGGACAGGGCGCCACGGTGGTTGGAAAGGTACACGAGCCTTCGGGCCGGATCAATGCACACGGCCACAGGCACCCCGTCTCCCATGGCGTGGGCTCGAGCTTTGCGTACCAGCTGGGAAAATTCCATCGCAAAACGCCGAGATTCATCGGCCATGAGCCCAGAGCCGACCCGAACCAACACCATGGAGGATCCCACGACGATAATCAGGAGCACCACGACGAGCTCCACCAGGCTAAAGCCTTCGGCGCCTCCATGTTTTCCAGCCCGGCACCCGATGGACACCCTTGCTGCGGCCCGTTTCTTCATTCATCCCTTTCTCGCTGTTTTCCGGTGCGGTGTCCCCACTCATGGTTGGCCCCATTTTTCGGCAACCCCTCTGGGAAAGCGGGCACCATTTTCTTTTCTCTGGCTAACGCCCACCAATGGGTGCCCTCCACCGCCAATCCTTTTGGGGAAAGCCGCACCATCCCGCTTTTTCTCTAGGAACGTTCAAGCGCGACCCTTTCCCCACCCGAAAACCAACACCCTTCTCCCCCGTGTAGGAGCGGCTTCAGCCGCGACCCTCTCCCCGGCTCCCTCAGCCTCTATCCGGGTTCACCTCGTCCCCGTAGCCGGCCCATTGCGCAACACCCGACGGCCATCCCGTCATGAAAAACCCTGGGTCGCGGCTAAAGCCGCTCCTACAGAACATGGCCATGGAGGCCGATTTTACAGATCAAGCCCAAACGAGCCCACACACGCCCCCCCATGGGACTCAAAAACCCCTCTATGCCACCTCTTCGGTGGCGGCGCGTCCTGCCGCCTTCTAAAACGAGACCTCCTGAAGGCCCATGACCGCCAAAAGCATGGAAATCACCATGCCCCCAATGAGGATCCCCATAAACACAATGATGACCGGCTCCAACAACGCCAAAGCCGCTCGGGTTCTTGTTTGCACATCCCGATCCAAATCGTCGGCCACGGAAAGCAACATCTCCCCCAGGTGCCCCGTTTCTTCCCCGATGGCCGTCATATGCACCACCCGTGCCGGAAAGACGTCCGATTCCCGCATGAGGGTGCTTAAGGGTTTGCCTTGTTGCACCTTTTGATAGATCATGATGAGAGCCTGCCGAATAACGCTGTTACGAACCACGCCTTGAACGATGGCCAGGGATTTGAGCAACGGCACGCCGCTCACCAGCAGCGTTCCCAGAGTGCGGGCCAGCCGTCCCAATTCCACGCCGGACACCAAAGGCCCCACAACAGGAGCCTTCAGCAGCTGACGGTCCAACATGGTGCGGTTTTTCGGGTTTCGCGCAAAGGCCCACACGCTCCAGACACCCAAGGCGGTCAGAAGTGCCCCCACCCACCAGAATCGGCGAAAGGCCTCACTGACCCCAATGAGCCACGCCGTCGCCCACGGCACCTTTGGACCCAACTCGTCGAAAATCACCGCAAACTTGGGGATCACAAAACCCAAAATGGCGGCCACCGAGGCCACACCCATGAAGAGGAGCAGCGCGGGATAGAGCGACGAGGTGAGAATGAATTTGCGGGTCTCTTCGCTTCGGGTCATGAAGGCCCCCAGCTTTTCCAAAACCTCGTCCAGGACGCCACCCACTTCCCCTACGCGGATCATGTTGACCACCAAGTCCCCACATTCCGGGGCTCGCCGCGCCACGGCTTCCGAAAGACTCAGACCGCTTCGGACGGCCTCGCGAATATCCAAAACCGCCTGCCTTAGAACGGCCGATCGGGTCGAATCAGCCAAAATTCTCAGGGATCGATCCACCGGAACGCCGGAGCGAATGAGATGGCCCAGCTCCATGATGAATTCCCGGCGAAGAGCGAAACTGAGGCCTTTTCGTCGCTCGCCAAAGCGCCGCCGACCTGCTACGCCGCCTTCCTTCCATTGGGTGACGAAGATCCCCTTGGCCTGAAGGGCCACCACAAGAGCCGTTTGGTCCTTGGCTTCTTCGGCCCCCTGCACCCGTCGACCTCGAGTATCCACCCCTTCAAAAAAAAACTTCGGCATCAGCGGGTGACCCTCAACACTTCCTCAATGGTTGTCACACCCCGGCAGACCATGTCCAGGCCAGCCTGGCGCAACGTGCGCATGCCCCTTGCCACGGCCGCCTGCACCAGTGCCGTGCGGTCGGCCCCCCTGAGCACTTCTCGCACGATGGCGTCTTCCATGGGCAGGTACTCAAAGATACCGATACGCCCGCGATAGCCCGTGGCGGCGCACGCCTCACAGCCCGCCCCTCGTCGATACGACATGGGGATTTTTTCCAATGGCACCTGGAACTCTTCGCCCAAACTGTGCCGCTCGGCCTCACTGAGCGGCACATCCCGGCCACATTCCTGGCAGACCTTTCGCACCAGCCGTTGGGCTAATACGGCCACCACCGATGAGGTGATCATGAAAGGTTCCACCCCCATGTCCTGCAAACGGGTGATGGCCCCGGCGGCGTCGTTGGTGTGAAGCGTGCTGAAAACCATGTGGCCGGTCAAGGCCGCTTGAATGGCGATTTCCGCCGTCTCCAGATCGCGGATTTCGCCCACCAGCATGACGTCCGGATCCTGCCTCAAAAAGGAACGCAAACAATGGGCAAAGGTGAGACCGATTTTGGGCTGCACCTGCACCTGGTTGATCCCGTCCAATTGGTATTCCACGGGGTCTTCCACCGTGACGATCTTGCGATCGGGCGTATTGATGTAGTTGAGGGCGGCATAAAGGGTTGTGGTCTTGCCGGATCCCGTGGGCCCGGTCACCAAGACAATGCCATAGGGCAGCACCACGGTCTGCTTGAACCGGTCCAAAAGATCCTCGGGAAAGCCCAGCTTGTCCAAATCCAAAAGGATGTCCTCTTTTTGAAGCAGGCGCAAAACAAGGCTTTCGCCAAAGATGGTGGGAAGACTGGAAACGCGAATGTCGATGTCCTTTTTGGCCAGCTTGAACTTAATGCGCCCGTCCTGTGGCAACCGCATTTCGGCGATGTTCATGCGGGCCATGAGTTTGATGCGGGAGGCGATGGCGGCATGGAACCGCTTCGGCAGGTCCTCCCGGTCGTGCAGCACCCCGTCGATGCGGTAGCGGACCTTGACGGCTTCCCGGGTGGGCTCCACGTGAATGTCCGAAGCGGCCGATTCCACCGCCTGGTGAATGATGCGGTTGACCAACCGCACGATGGGCGCCTCCGAAGCCATGTCCCGCAATTGGTCCGGGTTGTCCCACAACTGTTCATCCAGTTCGCCGGTCCCTTCCACGTCCTCTTCGGCCTGTTCCAGATCCACCTCGGCTTCAAACCACTGGTACAAAAAACGCAGAATCACGTCCGGTTCCGCTCGAAAAACCCGTACGGGCTTTCCGTACACATGGCGCACCGCCTGGTGCACGGCCCAATCCGTGGGATCGGCCATGGCGACCTTCACATGGTCTTCGGCATCTTCAACGGGAACGAACACATAGCGCTTCATGTACGGCACTGGCAGGGGATTGAAGGCCGGCGGCGCGTCGGGAAAACCGGTTTCATCCAGTTCGGGAAAGGACCAGGTTTCTAGGGGCCGAAGGGCGTCCGTGCCGTTGGGTTCTTCCGGCCTCGGGCGTCGGCTGAGCCACTGGGGGATTTTCTTGAACAGATCCGTCACGGATCCGGCTTTGAGAGCCTGAAGCGGCATGGGATTCCAGGCGCCTTTTTAAAAGTTTGGACTTTCGCTCTGTCTTTGGCCTTGAACTTTTTGGCATCGTTCAGAGTCTATCGCCTCGACATAGGCACTTCAACAGTTTTCCGGACTGAAGGACGGCTGGTGGGGCTTACGCGTGGTTCCGAGGGTGGTGCGTGGAATCGAGGGCTCGAAAGGCACCGCGTGGAGGCACGGCCTTGGGACGGGACCCCTCACGCCCCGAAGGGGCACAGGATGGCAGCCCAGGGCGTCGCCCTGGGGTTGAGCAAATCGTTCCATTTTTTTCCCAATTCTTAAGCGCCGAAGGGGCGTCACACACCCCTCCGGATGAGCCATCCCCATGCGATGGGGGACATCCTTGACCCATGTGTTTCGCCCCTTCGGGGCTTATGTGTTCATGGCAACGGGCGCCGCGACCCCGCATTGCGCCTTAACCCACTTCTCCTCAAGGAGGCCCTAAAACGCATTTTCGGAAAGGCTAGGCGGGCAGGGATTGCCAATAGGCCACGGCCTGCTGGGCCGCCTGTTTAGCCCGCGTTTTCGCCGCCACCTGCTCCTCGGGCGTCAGCTGCTCCCAATAGGCCTTGGCTCGCTGCACCGCCTGCTGCGCCATCGTTTGGGCATGCACACGCATTTCTTCTTGAACCTCCTCATCCAGTGACTGCCACAGTGTCCAAGCCGCGCCCAAAATGTCTTGGCCCGTAGCCAGGATCTGGGATTGAGTGACGCCGCCCGACGTGGAATCCTCTGTCCCGTCGGCAGTTGGTTCTCCCTGGTCTGTCTCCTCAGCCACCTGGCTCTCTTCGGCCAATGTCTCCGCAAAGACTTCCGTTGTTTCTGCCGGGGCCGTCGTGCTGGAGGCCGCCGTGGCATCATAGGTGCCTGTAAGGATTTGTTCCCAAAGACTGATGAGTTCCTGAGGCGATTGCGTGACCATGGTGCATCCTCCTTGTCGGTTTTTTCCGGGGTGGTCCCGAGAAACGGTTTTTCGCATTCTCATAGCTTTAGAGTGCGGAACTGGCATTTCTTCGAAGGGCAAGTCGCGTGCCATGCAGTGGCCCTGACGGTTTTTGGCGGCTCTCTCCCTGCAATTCCTTGGTCCAAGCCGCCTGAGACGCAATGGGGGTCCGCCCTTTCCCATCGTTCGGGGCGCCGTATGACTTTTGGGCAGGCAAATTCTTCCCCGCGGCAGGGAAAAACGTTCTCTTTGGTTGTGCAGCGGGCTGTGCCGTCTGGGCTTATGCCTGCCGCTCTTTTTTCTTGACCGCAGGGGGATGAGTTCCTAGCATGCCATGCCGAGCATGCCCCCGCTGGGGAACAAGCCGAGGGGCCATAAGGAGCCTGTCCGAGAATGGCTTCCCCAGGCGATTTGGGGAAAGTGGGTTAAGGCGTGGTGCGGGGTCGCGGCTGAAACCGCTCTGACAGAGTGCCTTCTCGGACAGCTTTCATAAGGGAATTGTTCCCTTCGGCCCAGTCTCTTGAGACAACTCACGACAGGGAAGCGCAGCATGGCACAGCCCACAGCCCTCATTACAGGCATCACCGGTCAAGACGCCGCCTATCTTGCGTCATTTCTTCTGGAAAAAGACTACCGGGTGGTGGGGACCTACCGACGCACCGCGTCGTCCAATCTGTGGCGTTTGGAAGAAATGGGCGTCTTGGATCGCATCGAGTTGATTCCCATGGATTTGTTGGAAATGACCAATGTGGTCCGGGTGGTCCAAAAGGTGCGCCCGTCGGAAGTGTACAACTTGGGGGCCCAGAGTTTTGTGGGGGTTTCCTTTGAGCAGGCTGTGTACACGAGCCAGGTCAATGCCATTGGCGTCTGTTATCTGCTGGAAGCGGTGCGCACTGTGGACGGTTCCATTCGGTTTTATCAAGCCTCCACATCGGAAATGTTCGGCAAGGTGCGCGAAGAGCCGCAAAACGAAAACACGCCTTTTTATCCTCGAAGCCCCTACGCCGTCGCCAAAGTCTATGCCCACTACATGACGGTCAATTACCGGGAAGCTCACGGCCTGCACGCCAGCTGCGGCATTCTTTTCAACCATGAGTCGCCCCTGCGCGGCCGCGAATTCGTCACGCGCAAGATCACGGCGTCCCTGGCTAAAATCGCCCACGGTCAACAGGACCTGCTGGAATTGGGCAACCTGGAAGCCAAGCGCGACTGGGGATATGCGGCGGACTACGTGCGCGGCATGTGGATGATGCTGCAGCAACCCAACGGCGATGATTACGTGCTGGCCACGGGAGAATCCCATTCGGTGCGCGAATTTGTGGAAAAAGCGGCCGAGTGTGCCGGTTTCCGTTTGGTGTGGGAAGGCGAAGGATCCAGCGCTCGCGGTATCGATCAGGCCAGCGGCAAGACCATTGTTCGAGTCAGCCCCGAATTCTTTCGACCGGCCGAAGTGGAGCGCCTTCGAGGCGATGCCACCAAAGCCCACAGGGTCCTGGGCTGGCGCCCCGAGGTGACCTTTGAGCAACTTGTGGAAATTATGATGCGGGCGGACATGGACCGCGCGGCCCGCGGCCAATTGCTGCATTTGCGGTTCTAAAGCCTCTCGCTGCCCGCACGCCTTGTTGTTTTTTCTTCCTTGGCCCTTGGCCGCCACTTTGCCCCCCACCGGTCTGCCCAGTCCTAGGAGCCTGGCCGAGGACACCTGCATGTTGGATCGGCCTTCGCCGCGCGTGCAGCATGGTCGTTTTGGAGCAAAACGAAGGAAGCTCCTGAGAGTCATGCCAGATCAAAGAAAGAATACCGGAAGGAGCGCTGGGGGGTTTTCTTTTGGCAAAGGCGTGTTGGAAGCGCTTCGGCACGTGATCACGGAGGGGACAGGTTCGTGGTGGAAACACACATCGCTGAAGTGGATCTTGAATCCTTGAAAGAAAGGCTGCGCGACGAACTTCGGCGCATGAGCGGCATCGAAGTTCATGGGCCACACGCGCCACCGGACCATCTCCCCTCAGGCGACCCTCCGCCCGCCGATCCAGCACCGGCCGATGCAGCACCGGGTGACGAGCGGTCGCTCGAGCCAACGCTGCCTTCGGTAGAAGCTCGGAACGAAAGCTCGCCCCTTAAGCCTCTGCAGGTGTCCTACAGGGAGATCGCTCAAGAAAACGGCCACCGCTTTCTTGAAAAGGCTTACCAGAGTCTGCTGCACCGGTCTGCCGATCAGGCCGGGGGTGCTTTTTACATGGAAGCTCTACGGTCGGGAAAGATGAGCAAGGCCGAAGTCATGGCGTACCTCCGGTTCAGCCCCGAGGGGAGAGCCCGAAGGGTGCGCCTTTCCGGGCTGTGGGGTCCCTTGTTGAGGGCGGCCCTGAGAAAAATCCCTGTTCTAGGCCGAATGTTCCCTTCAGCAGACCAGGTGCAGACCTGGATTGCCGAGGAAAGCCATGCCATGCGGCTTTTTGTCGAGGAACACATGGCACGCGCCGCTGAGGAACGGCACGCCATGCAGCGTTGTCTCGAGGACCACGTGGCGGGCGCCGTCGAGGCATTCCGGCGGGAGTGGACCGGCTTTCTCAGGGAAGTTGTTCTGCCGCGCCTGGAAGCTTTGGAAGGCCAAACCGAGGCCATGGAGAATCGAACATTGGGTGCCCTCAACGCTCTCAACGAACGCCTTGACACCCTTCAAAACGACAACCTCAACGCCCTTAATGCCCTGAGCGAACGTTTCAACGCCCTTCAAAACGACAACCTCAACGCCCTCAACGCTCTCAACGAACGCCTTGACACCCTTCAAAACGACAACCTCAACGCCCTCAACGCCCTCAAAAGTCTTGACGAACGGCTGCAAACGCTCATGGTTAAGGATCTTCCGGGGCACCTTCGGGAACACGCGCAGGCCATCGCGCTGCTGCGCCAGGCTGTGGCGGATCAGCAACGGTTGGCGTGGCGGCAGCTATGGGCCGAAGACGCCGCCGCGCCCATGGCCCCCGACAGCGCCCCGGTGTCTCCAAGCGACGAGAATGCACGCGGAAAGACACTTTACACAAGCCCGTCGCCCCCCCTTGATGCTCACGGGTCGACCCGCATCGGCGCCGCACCCGCTGGGGCGGCCTTTGATTCCCATCTGGACGCACTCTACACGTCCCTGGAAGATGCCTTTCGCGGAACGTTCGAAGCCATTCAGGAGCGGTTGCGGTTTTATCTTCCTTATGTACGGGCTGTTCCTTTGGATCTGGCTCCCGTGCCGCTTGTGGACGCCGGGTGCGGCCGGGGCGAATGGCTGCATCTTTTGCGCGACGAAGGCATCGTGGCCGTCGGCGTGGACACCAATCCCATCATGGTGGCTCGCTGCCGCGAACAAGGGCTCCATGTCCTTCACGGCGATGCCGTCTCCTACCTGCGCTCCTTGGCGCCCGGTTCGGTCGGTGCCATCACCGCTTTTCAACTCATCGAACACCTGGACCTCATCGATCTCGTGGCTTTTCTGGATGCGGCCTATGAAAGCCTTGTGCCTGGTGGAATGATTCTGTGCGAGACCCCCAATCCGGAAAATCTTTTGGTTTCGACCTATTATTTTCATTTTGACCCGACCCACCGCCGACCCATTCCCCCGCCGGTGGCTCGGTTTCTTTTGGAATCTCGAGGATTCGCGTGTGTGCAGGTGGTGCGGCCGTCAGGCTCGGGCGGCGAGGTCCCCAGCGACGCGGCGACGTTGCCTCCTCTGTTGCAGAAGGCTTTGTTCGCCCCCGCCGATTATGCCGTCATCGCCCGCAAAGCCCCGTGTGATCACAGCCTGTGAGGGAGAAAGCCCGAGGGTTGGGTCTCGGCTGAAGCCGCTCCAACAGGAAAGGGGGGAGGACCGTTGGTGCAGGGTTAAAGGAGGGTCGGGAAGGAGCGTCGCGGCTGAAGCCGCTCCTACAGAAACTGAGGGTGGCTGTGCGAAAACGGAAACGGGTGTGGCGATGGGTTTTGGCGGAAAGACTCTCGAAGGGGACTTTTTGTGTCGCGCCGCCTTCACCGCGGCGCGGCACAACCCTTACCCCAATCCAAACGCTCCAGGTCAACCCGTGCACACCCCGAGGATTCATGCTGTGAAACCGGTCATTGGACAACCCATTCCCCTTACGGCGAACGATACTCCCGACGCCTCCTCCACCGCCCCGGCGCTCGTTGGCACGGGGCTTTCCGACCTTCCCTTCGATCGCACGCTGGCCTATGGTTATCGGGATGTGTTCCTGGTGCTGGCCTACGGAGGCCGCACGGTCTGCGCTCCCGTGGTTGCCTCAGCCTTGGCTCGGCTTTGCCATACGGAAACGTGTTCCGGCCCCACCCACGTGGTCCCGTACGCCGCCGCCGTGCTGGGCGAGGAGAGCCGGTCCACCGAGGCCAGCCTCCCTGTTGCCATGTATCCAGCCCCATCTTCGGCCGAAGCCGCCGCCCTTTTTCGGAGCGCCGGACTCTTTGTGGTTTTCGGTCCCGGCCCGGAACTCGCCACCTGGGTTTCCCATGCGCTCCGCTGGCAAGTTCCCGTGGTGTCGGGTCCCGGTGCCGACATGGAGGCGCTGCTCGGGCCGTCTTTGTTTCAGGTGCAGTCGAGCGACCCCCAGCTCTTGGCGGCCGTGATTCGACTTTTTCAAGCGGACCGCGCCCTCGCTCGAACCGTTGCGGCGGCCCAACGCCGTCGTTGGCCCGAGCTTTTTCATGAACCACCTCCGGAGTCGATCCGCTTTCTTGTGGATGGTCCCTTTGATTCCAGCTACAGCCTGGCTTTGGTGAACCGAGAGGCAGCCCGGGCCCTGGAACGGATTCACCCCGGCCACGTGGCCCTGGACTTTCTTTCACGGCCGCCTCAGTATCCCTTTCCCGACGCCCTCGACCCCAGCCTTCCCCCCGACGTGCAGATCTTGGCCGAGCGATCGCGCCACGCGGTTCCGGTGGACACCGTTCTGTGGAACTCTTACCCGCCCCACGTGAGCGGCCGGCCCGGCGCCCTCAGTGTGCTGCACAGTTACGGTTGGGAAGAGACGGGCTATCCGGAAGCGTTCCTTCGTCGCTTTGCCCAATGCGTGGACGGCGTCACGGTCATGTCCCGTGCCGTCCAAAAGGTCCTGGTGGACAACGGACTTCCCTTACCTCTTCGCGTGGTCGGCCTGGGCACGGACCACATCCTTCGCACGGAACCCATTGCCTACGACGGCGATTTGGGGCGCCCCTTTCGGTTCCTTTCCGTTTCTTCGGCCTTCCCTCGAAAGGGCTTAGACGTGCTGCTCGAAGCCTACGGGCGCGCCTTTACCGATGGGGACGCCGTGAGTCTGGTGCTGAAAACCTTTCCCAACCCCCACAACGACGTGGCGCACCAAATCGAGGCCTTTCGCCACCGCTTTCCCGACCCGCCCCACGTGGTGCTGATCGACCGCGACCTTCCCGACGGCATGCTGGTGGATCTCTACCGCCGCTGCCACGCCTTTGTGGCGCCGTCGCGCGGGGAAGGCTTCGGCCTTCCCCTGGCGGAAGCCATGCTGCTGGGGCTTCCTGTCATCACCACGGAAGGAAGCGGCCAGGCGGATTTCTGCACACCCGAAACGGCCTGGCTCGTGCCGGCACGCTATGCGCCCGCCCGCACCCATCTCAGCGAACCCGGTTCCTTATGGCTGGAACCCGACGTGGAGGCCTTAGCGCGCCTTCTGCGAAGCGTCTTTGAGGCTTCCAAAGAGGAGCGGGCAGCCCGGTGCCAGGCCGCTCGGCGCCTCATGGAAACGCACTTCACGTGGGAGGCGTGGAGGCAACGCACGGAAGAAGCCCTCCACGCCTTTCGATGCCCGAACCCCTGGCGCCGTCAAACCATTCCTGTGGTGTGGGTGTCCACCTGGGGCGGCCGATGCGGCATCGCCCGCTATTCCCAGTACCTGCTGGATCCCTTGAGGACGCGTGGCGGCGCTGTGAACGTCCGGGTTCTCGCCCCCACCTGGGACAAACCCCTGCACAGCGATCCGGATTTTGTGCACCGCTGCTGGACAGGCCCCGACGTGGCGGAAGCGGTGGTCACGGAAGCCAGAAAGCAGGGCGCTGTAGCCGCCGTGGTCCAATACCACCCGGCCTTTTTCGACGTGGCCCGGCTGGTCGCCGTAACCCAAGGCCTTCACCAGGCCGGGGTGCTCGTGTGGATCACGTTCCATGCCACCCGATATGTTCGGCGCGAGCTGGCCGAAGCCGCCTCGGATCTCGCCAAGGCCGCTCGACTGGCCGTCCACAGCGTGGACGATGTGAACTTTTTCAAGGATCTGGGGCTGGAGCCTCAAACGGTTCTGTGGCCCCACGGCGTTCCGGAAGCTCCCCCCATGTCGCTGCATGAAGCCAAGGCGCTGTTCGGCCTCGAGGGGCGCCGAGTTTTGACCACTTTTGGGTTTTTAATGCCCCACAAGGGCGTGCTGCCGCTCCTCAAAGCCTTTCGGCGGCTGCTCGGCCGCTTCTGGGACCTGTTTCTCGTGGTGGCCACATCCCGCTACCCATCGGAGGATTCGGTGCGGCACGCCGAAGAGGTGCGGGAAGCCATCGGCCGCATGGGGCTTTGGCGGCGCACACTGTTTCTGACCGATTTCCTGGAAGAAAGCGCCGCACTGGCGCTGCTGCAGGCATCCGATCTCATTGTCTACCCGTACCAGAGCACCGAAGAATCCTCCAGCGCCGCCGTGCGCTTCGGCATTGCCTCCGGGCGTCCCGTAGCCTGCACGCCGCTGCCCATTTTCGACGATGTGGAAGCCGTCGTGCATCGCCTGCCGGGCACCGACCCGGCGGCTCTAGCTGAAGGGCTGGAGGCCCTTTTGGCCGACGAAGGGACCCTCACCAGCCGGTGTGAGGCCCAGCAGCGCTGGATCGCTCGAAACGCCTGGCCCGCCGTGGCCGACCGCTTTGAGCGCGTGCTGCGCGCCTTGCTCATCAATCGCCCCGAACCATGACCCCCTTCTTTGCCCCAACCACCCCTCCCTTTCCTCGCCGGACCATGTTCGAAAAGACCTTGGGGAGGTCCTTCGACAAAAACGGGTCACGGCGTGATGCGGGGTCGCGGCAAAGGCGCTGGCCTAAGAAATCCCCCCAATCCCGAAGGAACGCGACAGGCCTTCACGGCGCGTCCAACCATCGGTGCAAGGTCACGTAGGTGCCCACAATGCGAAAGCCCGTCTTGTTGTGCCAGTTGAGCGAGGCCTGATTGCGCATGGTGAGGCCGGATTCCACGATGTCAAAGCCCTCATGGCGGAACCAGTGAAACAGGGCATGGTAAAAGCGCGTGCCCACGCCTTTGCCGCGCGCCGCGGGATCCAAAAGGCCCATGTTCAGGGCGGCCGACCGGAGCCCCAGAGTGGCTCGAAAATCCTCGTCACGATAGACCATAAAGGCCGCCGCCCGCCCGTCTTCTTCCATGACCAGAATGTGCCGGCCCGGATCGTCAAAGGCGGAATCAATCCATTTGAGGTACAGGGTTTCCGCCTTTTCTCGATCGAACCGGGAGTCGGCGTGAAACCGTTGGGTAGCGAAAGCCCCCGGCGCCCATCGGCGAAAAATCTCTCGTTCTTCGGGCCGAGCATACCGCAGCGGCGCCGGCGATCCTTTGGGTTCTTCCAGGCGGTCCAAATCCACCACATTGTAGATGTAGCTTTCCACGTAACGATAGCCCACATCTTCCAGGGCCTGGATCGGCCCGAACTGGCGGCTGGGCAGGCGAACCGAAGCAAACCGCACCGCCTGGTTGCGGCACCATTGGTCAAAAGCCGCCGCGAGCCTCGAGGCCACCCAGCGTTCCTGGTCCTGATGGCCGCTCGCCACAAGCAGGGCATCCATGGACGCCATGGGAAACCCGAAGTGTTCGCTGTCCCAAGCGCTGAGCCGGCCCACCAGGAGTCCTTGCAACCCGCCATCGCTCCAGGCGGACACGGTGAGCGTCTCGGGCCGGGCGAAGGCTCGTTCCAGAAGCCACTGCTCGTGGGCTCGACTTTTTTCGATGGGCAATCGGGGATTTTCGCAGTAGCGCCCAAAGCTGTACTGGGCCAAAAGCCCAGTCAGGTCCTCGCGGGACGGCTTGACGCCAAGTCGAATCTCCAAGGGCACGGAAGCCTCCTCTCACTCGTGGAATTTCCGTCGCGGCGAAAGCCGCTCCGTCAGAAGACCAGGCCGAGGCGCAAGCGGTCAGCCGTCACCACGGGCACCCCGAAGGCCCCAGGCGCTGGCCACGCCCTGAAGGCACTCGGGGAGCGCGGCGCGCGGCGACGGGCCCGAGGGCGACGGCGGCCGTTCAGGCGATCTGCAGGGCCTTGAGCACCGGAAGGCGTTTTTCCGCAAAGGCGGCGGCCTGCGCCTGCAACTCGGCTAAATTTTCTTCCGGATTTTCCAAAACCCACCTTTCTTTAACCACTCCGACAAGCCATTCCCATGCCATGGAAGAGACGCTGAAACCATGTGTTTCGCCCTTTCAGGGCTAGATTTTCATTTCCATGGGCGCCCCGGGCTAGAATCCTTCGCCCCTTCGGGGCAACCCTCCCCGGTGTTCCACGGACCCCGCCCCGAAGGGGCACAGGATGTCAGCCCAGGGCGAAGCCCTGGGATGGGCAGATCGGTCCTCTTTTTACCAATTCTTTAGCCCCAAAGGGGCGAAACACAACCCGTGATAAGCCATCCCCATGCCATGGAAGAGATGCTCAAACCATGTGTTTCGCCCTTTCGGGGTAGATTTTCATTTCCATGGGCGCCCCGGGCTAGAATCCTTCGCCCCTTCGGGGCAACCGCCTCCCATCCGCTGCCCTTCGCTTCCCTTTCCGTGCACACACGTCGGTTTTGCTCACAGGGTCTCGACGTCGCTGGAATCGGCGTAGGTTTTGATCCCCAGGGCGCGGGCCACTTCTTCCGCCCGGGGTTCAATCATGGGGGAAATAACCAGGAGGCGGTCCGCGGTGCGGTTGTGGCGCTTTTCGTAGAAGCGGGCTTTCCGTTCAAAGGTGTACATGTCCGCGGTGCTCACAGAGGATTTCAACTCGCAAAGGATCCATACGTCGTCCTTGATGATGATATCCAGCTCCACCTGTTCCGGCCGGCCGAAGACCTGCCCGCTTTCATCAAATTCCGTGACGTGCAGCACCTGAACTCCGAAATGTTCCTCCGAAATGCCGGCCAGGGCGTTCCGAAAGGCCTTTTCTGAACGCAAGCCCCAACGGGCACCCAGGGCGCCGATGGCCCGGTCAAACTTTTTGGCCTGGGCCATGATCTCTTCGTGGACCTTGTCGAAATTCCTTTGGTTTTCTTCCCATTGGGCCTTCATCTGCGCCTGGACTTCCTTCCATCTTCGATCGTTTTCCTCCCAACGACGTTGGTTTTCTTCCCATCGGGCTTCCCACTGGGCCTGGACTTCTTTCCATTCGCGCTGGGTTTCCTCCCACTTGGTGTTCCACTCACGCTGGGTTTCTTCCCACCTGGTGTTCCACTGGTTCAGGGTTTCCTCCCACTTGGCGTTCCATTCCCGTTGGGTTTCTTCCCAGCGTTGCTGCATTTCTGCCCATCGCCTGTTGTATTCTTCTTCCTTACGGTCCAGGCGCTCCAGGAGGGCGGCAAAACGATCCTCCGTCTGCCCCTTGTCGGCATACGCCTCGCGGGTCACCTCCAGAACATAGGCCCGAAGGAGTGGGTCTTCACGGAGGAGTCTTGGCAGTTCTTTCTTAATGAGCTCCTTAACCTGGTTTGTCTCCATGGGGGTGCTCCCGAGCCGTTTTGGAATGCTGGATTCTTTTCTATTCCCAAAGGAGCGGCCTCGTCAAGGCACGGCCATTTTCCTCGCCTTAGGCGACGGTTATCGGCAAGACGTGACCACCCCTTCCACCCACGCCACCTGCCGGGGCAGGCACACGGTCTTCACGTCGTAGTTCGCCCGAGCAAAAGCTCGGGCGTTGGCCCCCAGCCGCTGCCGCTCGCTGGGGTCGTCGAGCAGCGCGCAGACGGCGTTGACCAGCCCCGTCACGTCGAAGAAGTCCACCAGGCGCCCGGTGTCGTCGTGCCGAATCGCCTCATGGAGCGGCGCCGTGTCGCTCGCCACAATGGCGCAGCCCGCGCTCATGGCTTCCAGCAAGCTCCAGGAAAGCACGAAGGGATAAGTCCAATAGACGTGCACGGTGGAAAGCTGTAACAATGCCAGAAAGTGCGAATAGGGAATGGTGCCCAAAAAATGCACCCGCGTCCAGTCCGCATCGGCAATCTGCGGGCGCACTTCGTCAATGAAGATCTGCCTCCAGGTGCGGCCTCCGTAACGCTCCGGGTCGGGTCGGGCGCCGTAGCTCACATCACTGCCCCCAACGATCAACACCCGCGCTTGAGGGCGGGCTCTGAGCATAGCCGGCAGCGCCCGCATGAAGATGTGGTAACCCCGGTAGGGCTCCAGGTTGCGGTTCACAAAGGTGATCACCTCGTGCTGTCGGGTGAGCGTGAGGCGCTCTGCTGCCTGGGTGGTGAGCGTCAGCGACACCTGCGCGTTGGGGGCAATGGCTTCGGTGTCGATGCCGTCGTGCACCACGGTGATCTTGCGGCGAAAAGGCTCAGGAAAAGTGCTCGCCTGCCAGTGCGTGGGGGAAATTCCCGCATCAGCCAGTTCGAAGTGCAACAGGTTGTTGAGGTTTTTCAGGCGCAAACGGCACGGCTCTCCTTGAGGGTCCGCGGCGGGAAACTCCGGGTCAAAGCCCACGTCGGCCCCATGGGCGTGGTAGAAGAATTCACAGTAAATGCCCAACCGAGTGTCGGGCCACACTTCCTTGACAAAGAGGCTTTCGCCCCAGCCGGGGTGGGCGATGACGGCGTCCGGAACGAACCCGTGCGCTTTGAGGGCCAGCATCGTGCGAAAGGCCGCCTCGGCCCGGATCACCTTGGTTTCGAAGTCGGCCACCCACGGATGCACGCCCGGCGTGGTGCCGCGGGCAACCGCATAGGGGACGAGCTTTACCCCCTGCCACGCGGTCGCCGCGACTTTTTGCATGGTCATGGCCACCACCGTGTGGCCTCGCGCCGCCAGCGCCGGGGCCAGGTGCTTGAACTGACCGGGGAAGTTCTGGTGGAGGAAGAGGAGCTTCATGGCAAGTCCCTCACGTTGTGGCGGCAGGCCCCCTTTCCTCCGGCGCCTGCCTCGACCCTGCGTTTCCACATGACAAATCTCTCAAAGCGCCTTCCGCCGCGACCCGCTCGCCACCCCGCACCGACCACCTGGCCCCTTCCTGGAGGAGCGGCTTGAGCCGCAACCCCTTCCCGCCCCGCACTGTGTTTCGCCGTTTTGGGGCTTAAATTTTATAACATATGGCCGTCACCACCCGGGGCTTCGCCCCGGGCTAACATGTTTCGCCCCTTCGGGGCGATGGCGCCGAGCGCCAGGCGGCACGGACCGCCGCCGAAAGAAAACCCGCTCCGACAAGGGGGGAAAGCGGCGTCGCGGCAAAAGCCGCTCCCAAAAGGGGGAAAGCCGGTTTTCCTTTTCGGGGTCGGTTTCGTCGCCTCCGGCCCTTGGCCTCCCCTTGCCGGCGTGTGGCCGCCATGGTATGAGTTGCCCAAGGCCCAGGCGGCCCGAAGCCAGGTTACGCCAGGGAGGCGTTCATGTCCATCGCTCCCCAAATCGAAGACGCGGCGCTGGAAGAAAAAATCGCCGCTGTGGTGCACCAAATCCTGCAAAGAGAAGGCGATGCGCTTTTTGGCCAAAAGCTCGCCGCCTTTGTTACGGAAAACGAGCGCCGCGCCCGCGAATTGTCCCTCATGGAGAGGGTCGTTCGTGTGGAGGAAGAGCTTCGAGCCCTTCGCGAAATCCAGATTGCCCACTTCCATGCTGCGGAAAAGCGCTTTGAGGCCGTGGAGAAACGCTTCGAAGGCCTGCAGCGGGAAATGATCGCTCGCTTCGAAGCC
>Ga0209227_1000801_pt1 | contig 26145 bp, 24 predicted proteins | sample YNPBryantNP2012_FD_185815 | JGI IMG/M metagenome (GOLD analysis project Ga0209227, IMG submission 185815) | Anoxygenic and chlorotrophic microbial mat microbial communities from Yellowstone National Park, USA - YNP Bryant NP 2012 (SPAdes)... ...
GGCGGGCGGCAAAGCCGCCCGCCACTACCCCCGCCTCCCATCTCCCCCTGCTCTCCCCGCCACGCGGGGAGAGCAGGGGGCAGGGGGATGAGTGGGGTCAAGCCCTGGCCTGTAAACCCACTTGTTTCAGAACGTCTTTCTGCTATCGAGTCAGTTGGACAGAAAACGACACAACTCCACTGAAATGAAAATTTGTGACCGTTGAAGGTATAAAACAGGAGTCGCAATGTCACATTCCACGCAACTCTCCGATCAATCCATTCCTGAACGTGCCGTGACGAAACCAGAGGCACTCCAGGAACCGCCGGCGACGACGCGCGTCATGTCCATCCACGCGCATCCCGACGACCAGGAGTTTACCGTTGGAGGCACACTCGCCAAATGGGCACGTGCCGGCAGCGAAATTGTCACAGTGTGCATCACCAGCGGCGAGTCGGGTTCTAACGAACGCACTGATCCGCATCTCGCCAAAGAGAAACTGGCGCAGATTCGCGAAGAGGAACAACGTGCCGCGTGTCGCGTGCTGGGCATTCACCACGTCGAATTTTTGCACTATCCCGATGGCCTCCTGCAACCGACGCTGGAGTTGCGTCGCGATCTGACGCGCCTCATTCGTCGCTACCAACCCGACGTGGTTGTTTGTGGCGATCCGACCGTACGTTTTTACGGCAACAGTTACCTGAACCATCCCGATCATCGCGCGGCGGCTGAGGCGGCGCTCGATGCGGTGTTTCCTTCTGCTGGCACGCGCTTGATTTTTCCCGAACTGCTGGACGAGGGACTGGAGCCACATCAGGTCAAAAGGGTGTTTGTGCACGGTTCGGAAAAAAGCGAGACGTACGTGGACATCAGCACGACCATCGAAATAAAAATCGCCGCGTTGAAGGAACACAAGAGTCAACTCGGCGATTGGGACCCGGGCGAGATGTTGCGCGAGTGGGCGCGCGAGGGCGCGGCGGAGCACGGCCTGGAGTACGCTGAGGCGTTTCGGGTGATGATTTTGGGTGATTAATTTTCGCTGGCGGGATTCACCTGCACGCGCGTCAAAACGATGTGCCCGTTCTCGGTGACAAATTCCTGTGGCGACGGCGCGAGCGTTTCGTTCGTCAGCGGATTGTAGAGCGCGACGCGGAGCACGTACTCGCCTGGCGCGAGGTGTGGCGGGACACGCAGACGAATCGGCTGGCGCAGAATTTCGCCGGGCATCCAGCGCGAGGTGCCGAGGGCGTTGCCGATGGGGATTTCGTCGGCGGCAGCAACGACGCTGCCATCTTCCGCAAACAAGCCGATGTACAACCGCGCGTCCACATTCGTCGGTTCGCGCGCTTGCCAGTACACTTCCACATCGAGCGGCGCGCCCGCGCGCACGCGGGTTGCGTTCGGCGTGAAACCCAGCAACACGATGCGCTTGCCGAGCAAAAGGTCGCGCCGTGTGACATCGTTGGGCAATGCCGTGAGTGGCGCGCGCGTGGTCAGATACCCCTGCACGCGCGCGTACGAGCCGCCGGCAAAACCTTCGTCATCGAAAAGGCGTCCGCGCGTCGCGAGATAATCGCGAATGATGCCGTCGGGGTCAACCACAGTGTCGTACAATCGCAGCATCCAGAGGCGCGAGTGCGCGGCAAAAACGCGGTCGAGCGCGGCGCGCGTTTCGTCTGCGGTCGTCGCGTAAAAATCCGATTCGGGATTACCCCAGCCCAGATTCGGCGCGCCGCCGATGGAGCCGGTCTGAAGAACGATGGCACCTTCGTTTGTGTTGCGTATGGTGTATTGCGTGAGTCGGCCGCGCCAGGCGATGGGCACATCGGCATAGTAGAGGAACGCGGTGTAGGTGTAACCCGCGTTGATGAGAATCGCATCGCCGGGACGCCAGTGTTCGCTGAGGTAACGCACCGCGCCGCGCAAATCGTCTTTGGCATAGTGCGGGCTGTACCAAAAGTTGTAGGTGGAAAAAGCCAACAGTATGCCGTAGGCAGTAAGCAGTAGGCAGGCAAGTATCGTCACAATACGTTTAGTGATTCGTCGTGTTCCTTGTGCCTTTCGCGTTGCATAATGCGAAACTTGTACAAATCCTTGCGCAACCAGAATGTAGAACGCTGGTGAGTAGGTGAAAATGTAACGCACGTGATAGAGCGGTTTCCAGAGTGAAAGCGCGTAGATGATAAAGAGGGGAACAAGCGTGTAACCCAAAAGGAACGGTGGACAGTGGGACAGTGAGTCAGTGGGGCGGTCAGCGGTCAGCGGTCGGCGGTCACGCCACAGCGCAAACGCTATCACGCCCGCGATGACAACGAGCATCGGTGCGACGAGCATCGGCTCAATGGATTGTCCGAACGCGAGCGCGGCGAACGATTCGAGCAACACATCAGGCAGGGTAGTGAACGAACGCCACGGTGGCACCGGCGGATCGGTTGCCTGACGAAACGCAATCGGCAGCCAGGGCGCGTAAAGCACGAGGATGGCGATCTGCGAGACAAGCCAGCGGTATAAATTGCGAAGCTCTTTTCGATTTCTAATCAGCCACACGAGCGCGGCGAGGTTTTGAAAAGCGAGCAGGAAGGCAAAGTAGTAAAGCGTGTACACACCTAACGCACTGACAGTGACATAGGCAACAAAAACCCACGCGGCAGTCGGTGGTCGGCGGTCGGTGGTCAGCCGCCAGCGGTCGGCGGTCAGCACGCGCACGAACAGGTAGGTGGATACCAACCCCAGGCACGCGCCGAGCGTGTACATTCGCACTTCTTGCGAGTACCACAGGTTGTACGGCGAGAGCGCGACGAGGAGCGCGGCGAGACGCGCGACGCGCGCGTCGAACCATTCGCGCGCCACGCGATACACCAGCGCGCCGAGTAACACACCAAAAAAGAGCGAAACAAACGCGACGGAAAACTCTGACCAGCCGGCGAGTCGTCCCCACAGGTGCAGAAGGTAGTAGTAGAGCGGTGGATGAATGTCGCCGGCGGTGTGACGCGTGAGCGCGAGTACATCTTTTTGCGCGAGAATGACGCTCACCGTCTCGTCGTACCACAAACTTGCCGCACCCAGACGATACGCGCGTAGCGCGAACGCGGCAACCAGTACTGCACCTGTGATGGCTTGTTCCCTGCGTGTTGAAACATCCATTGCTGATCAATTGGGCGAGCGCGGAGTGTCTTTCAGTAGAACACGGTACGGACGCGATGATACGGTTTGATTCCCGTCGCGCGCGTCTGACTTGCCTGCCACAAAATCCAATCGAGGTGAATGCTCCAGAGTTTGCGCCCCCGACGCGCCAGCGCGTCGCGCAAAAACTCGACCGCCCAGAGAGTCGCCGCACGAATTTCGATTTCTTCGGGGCTACCCGCCGCGAGTTCGATTTGCGCGTCCACTTTGCGCGCCAGTGAGGGCGCGTAGCGCAAAATTCCCCACGCGCGCAAAATCTGCGGCAGTTTGTAATCCGCGAACGCGGTGAGCGTATCGAGCCGCTCGAATGCGCCCCAGGCTTTGCCACCAAACGCACCCCACAGATCGGCGACGAGGATTTGCGCGCGTTTGAAAAAACGCACCTCGCGATTTTCGTACACCGCCACATCGTTGAACGACGAAAAATTGTCCGCAATCATCTGCGCGAGACGCGGCGCATCGCCGCGTGCATCAGCGACAAAGGCGATCGCGCTGCCGCCCCAGTGTTCGCGCAAAATCGTGCCGAGTTCGCGCGCATTGCGCCAGCGTTCGGTGAAGAGGGGAATCGGCGCGTTGCCGCGCAGGACGCGCGCCAGATCGCGCGGGCTGAGACGCGCGAGAAAATCGGCATCGGCAAAATGCGGTTCGCGTTCCAGCGCGCGCTTGAGCGCAGCAGCCAGCGCCCAATAGCCATCGAGTCGTTTGCCGCGATACGTGATGCTCCACCTGGGAGTGCCCCAGAAGCAAAAGTTGAGCGCGTCGAGCAGGAAAAGATAGTTGACCGTGCGCGCCGTGCCGTCGAAAAAGTGGTAAGCGTAATTCCACGCGGGCGGTTCGATGTGCGTCTCGACGAGCGTGTCCGCCGCGCGTTCAATCGCGTCGTGATGGATGCGCACCCAGCGCGCGTGCGCGACGACGAACGCCGTCGTCTTTAACACCTCCAGCGGATCCGCACGCGTAGCCAGGATTTTGTCTTTTTGGCTCATTGGTTCATTGGCTCATTGGCACATTGGCTCACAGCGGCTTGCCCGCCAATCGGCGTAACCGTTCGCCGTCCTCTTCCCACGCAATCGTCGTCAAGCCAAGTTTTTGGCGAATCTGGTCTTCGGGCATTCCGTTTTTGTAATCCTGCACCGCGCACGTCCAGCGCAACGTTTCAAACGATAACGTCTTCCCCAATCCTGTTGCCTGTGCCAGGTCTGCCAGCACGTACTCCAGATTGCGCGCGGTGCATTCAAAGAGACGTTCGCGCGGTTTGTACTGTTCGAGGTAAAGCGGCAGCGTCGTTGCGAATTCCGGCGAGAGTTTGAGTTTGCGTTCTTTGAAGCGTTTCTTCGCGTCGTCGTAGCGAATGAACAGCGTGGCGTTCTGCGGATCCGCCGTATCGAGGTCACGCAGACGAATCGCCATCGTTTCGCTTTTTTTGATGCCGGTCGAAAGCAAGAGGGTGACGAGAAGCAAGGGACGCGCGTCGCGCCGAGGTGGACGCAACAAACTGCGCGCGTGTTCGAGCAGGCGCGCGATTTGATCGTCGTACAGAATGTCGGGAAGTGGCACGGTGACCGGAATGTGCGCGATGGGCGCGGCAGGATCGTCGGCAATGACCTGAGTTTGTTTGAGCCAGGCGAAGAATCCCTTGAGCGTCGTCAGGCGACGTTGGTACGATTTGGGTTTGCATGGCACACCGCGCTCGTAGCGCAACCAATCGAGGAACTTTTGAATCGTCGCGGAGGTGATGGCGTTGAGCGGCGTGTCATCGCCGATGTACTGGCGAAACAGGTTCAAATCGCCGCCGAATGCTTGAATCGTATACCGCGACCAGTTCATTCGGCGCATTTGTTCGTGATACGCGGTGATAGCAGCCGCGAGCGGCGACTCGGCGTGGAGTGGCGCGGTCTCCCGCGCGTCGGGCGCGCGCGGGGTTTCCGCGCGCGGGGACAAACGTTTGGGTTGGGTGTGGCGTGGGGGAAAGAGCGGCAGTTGTTCGTTCGGCATCGTTTGCGGTTGTACCACAGTTGCCGCGCGGTGTCAAGCGCGCAGTTGCTCTGGTGCGCAAGTTTGGGTATACTTGGGCAGGTGGTTCAGATGAAAAATCAAGAAACAGTCACGCCGACAGTAACCTGTGAAGGGATTACGCGCTTGGATCAAGAATTGTACGCGCGTTTCAAAGATCGGTTTTTGATCCAGCCGACCCTGACGCGCGCGCTGGTCAGTTTTCAAGCCAACAAGACGCGCCCATTCTACCGCTGGTACAAGTTCAAGGAAGCCTTCTCGGCTGCCCTAGTCGAGTATTTGTTGCAAAAATACGAAATTACTTCAGGCAAAATCCTGGACCCGTTTGCTGGTAGTGGCACCGCGTTATTCGTGGCAAGTGAATGGGGACTGGACGCCGATGGGATTGAAGTATTACCACTCGGTCAACAAATCATCGAAACGAAGCGATTGCTCGATAGCGATTTCACCCCGGAGGATTTCCGCGCGTTGCAACGCTGGGCAACCGCGCGGGTATGGAGAGATTCCAGCACAACTGTGCCCTTGCCCGAATTGCGTATCACGCGTGGCGCGTATCCTGAACAGACGCGCGTGGCAATCGAGAAATTTCTCGGCGCGTGCGCGCAAGAAGGAGAGCGCGTGCAAGCCGTCTTGCGCTTTGCCTTGCTTTGTGTGCTCGAAGCGGTGAGTTATACACGCAAGGATGGGCAATATCTACGGTGGGATGATCGCTCGGGGCGCCGCCAGGGAAAGAAAAAGCCTTTCGACAAAGGAGATATTGTGGACCTGGATCGAGCAATTACAGAGAAAATTCGCGAAATTCTTGATGATTTGCAAGGTTGGCAACATCAAACCAGTTTTTTGTCCCCCGCGCGTTTACGCGGAACGATTCGCTTGTTCAAAGGCTCGTGTCTCGAGATTCTTCCCACCTTGCTCGGTGAGGAATACGACGCCATCATCACCTCGCCGCCTTACTGCAATCGTTACGACTATACGCGCACGTACGCTCTGGAATTAGCATTGCTGGGGATTGACGAGTCGAGTCTGGTGCGTTTGCGTCAAACGATGCTCAGTTGCACGGTGGAAAATCGTGCCAAAGATTTGCTCACGCTCAATCCCGACTGGAGGCGCGCGATCGAGGTAGCTGAACGACAGGAGTTATTACAAGCCATCTTGGCTTATTTAGAAGATCAGAAAAAACAAGGCAAGTTGAATAACAATGGTATTCCGCGTATGGTGCGTGGATATTTCTACGAGATGGCGTGTGTGATTGCCGAGTGTGCGCGTGTGTTGAAACCGGGTGCACGCCTTTTCATGGTTAACGACAATGTGCGCTATGCTGGTGCTACCATTTCGGTGGACCTGCTGTTGTCGTCGTTTGCACAAGCCCTGGGGCTGGAGGTGGAAAGAATTCTGGTGCTACCGAATGGAAAAGGAAACAGCAGCCAGCAGATGGGCGAGCGTGGACGCGTGGCATTACGCAAATGCGTCTATGTGTGGAGAAAAAATTGAAAACGGCTCCTTATCGCAGACACTTAAAATCCAGCGATGATCTGGTCACCACCTATGAGGCGACGCGTGCCGGATTTGTCGCGCTGGCGTTGGAGAAGAATCGGCGTGCCACGCCGTACGTGGCGGAGGCGCGCGCCTTGCAACAAGCCGCTGCGCGCGCCAAGACACCCGCCGATTTGCTTCAGATGCCCGAGATTCAAGCAGGCCTTTTGACAGCTGCGGGTCTTTCGGACAAGGCATTAGCCCATCTGGAATTCAAAGATAGGGTCGAAGCCATCAAGGGATTGATTCGAAACTTTCTTGAGCCTGCCGGAGAAAAGTTTGTAGAAGAATTGGTGTTTCGCTTTCTGCTGACGCGCGGTGATGCTCTGGGTGGCACGATGCGAAACATCGGTGGAGTGATGGCACAGCGTAAGTTGACCCGTGCGATTATTTCGACGCTTGCCATTGCTGGAGTTCCCTATCGCTGGCAACCCACCCGTGGTGACAAATGGTTAGCAATGCCCCGCGATAGTTCTGAGATTGAATTGTCATTGCGCGGACTGTCTTGGCAACGCGGACGCAAACAGCGTACACTCATCTACAATTTAACGGTACCGCTTGTCAAGAACAATGTGGACTTATGTTTGTTCGCCGGGAATCCAGCACGTATTGAGTCGCATCATTACGCCTTGCCTGAATCTTACCTCGCAGTTGGTGAATTGAAAGGAGGCATAGACCCTGCGGGCGCGGACGAACACTGGAAGACTGCTCGAACGGCTCTTGAGCGCGTACGCGCCGCTTTTGCTAAAACCCCACACACACCATTCACTTTTTTCGTAGGCGCAGCCATAGAGAAAAAGATGGCGATTGAAATCTGGAATCAATTGGAGCAGGGCATACTGACCAACGCCGCAAATCTTAACGACGAAACCCAAATCGCTTCCCTTTCCCACTGGCTGTGTAGTTTGTAGAATGTCTTCACCTCTCCCTCCCGACTTTATGGCGCGCTTGCCGCGCCTTGTCCCACCCGACCAACTCGACACGGTGCTGCGCGCGTTCACGCGCCGTCCAACGACGTTCCGCGTCAACACGCTCAAGGCGACGCGCGACGCGGTGCTGGCAGAACTCACCGCGCGCGGGTTTCAAGTCAAACCTGTATCGTGGTACGCCGACGCGTTCATCCTGCGCAACAAATCCAAGCGCGAGTTGATGGAAACGCCGCTGTACACGCGCGGCGAAATCTACGTGCAAAGTCTATCGAGTATGTTGCCGCCGCTGGTGCTCGCGCCACAACCCGGCGAAAAGGTGTGCGATCTCACTGCCGCGCCCGGTAGCAAGACAACGCAAATGGCAGCGCTGATGAACAACACCGGCGAAATCGTCGCGAACGATCGTAGCAAGATTCGCTGGCGTAAACTCGTCGCGAATTTGAAACTGCAAGGAGTGAAAAACGTTCGTACTCGTCTGGCAAACGGCGAGGATTTGTGGAAAAAATTTCCCGACTATTTCGATCGCGTGCTCGTGGACGCCCCGTGCAGTCTGGAAGGACGCTTTGAAGCGGGGAATGAAAAATCGTTTGGCGATTGGTCGCTTCGCAAAGTGGAATTTCTCAGCACGATTCAGTGCCACCTCTTGCGTTCAGCGGTGACGATGACCAAGCCCGGCGGCGTCATCGTCTATTCGACGTGCACGCTTGCACCCGAGGAAAACGAACGTGTGATTGATTGGATTTTGCAAAAAGAACCCGACCGCGTGCACGTCGAGCCGATTCAATTGCCCCTTGAAAATGTTTTGCCCGGCTTGACGCAGTGGGAACAACAGGAGTTTTCCGAGCAAGTTCGTCACACAATTCGTGTGTTGCCTTCCGAATTGATGGAGGGATTTTTCCTCGCCAAGTTGCGCAAGCGCGGCTAGCATTCACCCCGCTGCGCGCTGTGCCAGGTTTTTGATCCACCGCTGCGTGAACACGCGTCGCGTGGCAAGCATCCCCTTGGCGGCTTCATCCGTGAAGGTCAACAGATAGACCCAGTGCACCGGCAACCCCAGCACAAACGCCGCGACGAAAGTCGAGGGAATGCTGATGAGCCACAGAGGTAGCACATCAATCAGTGCACTCACGCGCACGTCTCCGCCCGCGCGCAAAATGCCAATGATGTACATCGAGTTTGTGGCTTTGAGCCATAGCCCACATGCCATCACGGTCAGCACCTGACGCGCGTAACTGCGCGTCGTAACATCCACGTTGTACAAACTGAGAATCGTATCGGCGCTCAGCAGAATCACAATGCCGATGAGCACGCCGCATCCCAGCGCCATCAGCAACAAGCGTCGGGCATACTGCAACGCGTGCGATTCTTTGTCCGCTCCGATGGCGTTGCCAATCAGGACGGCACCACCGCCGGCTAAACCGACGAACGGTACGAACGCGATCGTTTCGACGGCGGCGGCGATGTTCACGGCGGCAAGCGCTTCGGTGCCGATGCGTCCGTAAATCGCGCTGTACGTCGAAATGCCCAGTGACCACACGATTTCGTTCAACGTGACAGGAATCACAGAGCGGAGAATGTGCGCGGCAAACGGTGCATCGAGCGACCGTATCTCGCGCGGACGCGCGGCGACGACCAGATCGCGCGCATATGTGATGGTGAGTAACAAACCACATTCCAGCGCGCGCGCGATCACGATGCTGATGGCGCTCCCCAGCACACCGAGCGCAGGCAAACCGAACGCGCCAAAGATGAGCGCGTAACTCAACCCCGCGCCGAGCGTGAGTGCAAAGATGCTGATGCTGACGGGTAAACGCACGTTGCCTGTGCTGCGTAACGCGACGGCGTAACTGGTGGTGATGGCAAGGGGCACATAACTCCAGCCCGCGATGCGGAGATATTCGCTCCCCAGCGCAATGACCGCGCCATCTCTCGAATAGAGCGCGAGCGCGTGCTCGGGGATGACGAGCGCGATGAACGAAAAGAGACTCGCGCCGAGCAGACTCAACCCCACACAAATTCCCAGCACGCGGCGAATGTTTTTGACGTCGCGCTTGCCCCAGAACTGCGCAACAAAAATCGCCGAGCCACTCCCCACGCCGAACAGCAACAACTGGAACAAAAACAAAATTTGATTTGCCAGACCGACGGCGGCAACGGCAGTTTCGCCCAGTTGCCCGATCATCGTCACGGTGGCAAAACCGAGGAGCGAAAAGATCAGTTGTTGCAACGCGATGGGGAACCACAGTCCACCGAGCGCGCGGAAGAAATCCTTGTCCGCAAAAAAATCGCGCATTGTTTTTCACACCAGTCGTCTGGCGTGCGCGATTTGCGCGCGCACCGCGTTCGGTCCCGTCCCACCGATAATTTCGCGCGCGGCGAGCGCACGTGAGAAATCGAAAACGTCTTGCACATCGGCGTCGAACTGCGGCGCGATTTGTTTGTACTCGTCGAGCGACAACTCTGCCAGCGCGATGCCGCGCGCCTCGGCGCGTTTCACCGCTTTGCCCACCAGCCGATGCGCTTCGCGGAACGGCACGCCGCGCCGCACGAGATAGTCGGCGAGATCGGTCGCGAGCAATGAAGCGTCGAGCGCGGCGCGCATCCTGTCCGCGTGGACACGCATCGTGCGAATCGCGCCTGCCATCACCGGCAACAACGCGTCGAGCGTGTCCACCGCATCGAACAGCGGCTCTTTGTCCTCCTGCAAATCTTTGTTGTAGGACAGAGGCAAGCCCTTCAACACAGTGAGCAGAGTCGTCAAATCGCCCAGCAAGCGCCCGGCTTTGCCGCGCGCCAGTTCCATCGCGTCCGGATTTTTCTTCTGCGGCATCAAACTGGAGCCGGTGGCGTACGCGTCGTCGAGTGTGAGAAAACCAAACTCGGTGGAGGAATACAGCACGATGTCTTCGCCCAGTCGCGAGAGGTGGACGCCGATGAGCGCGGTATCGAACAAAAACTCGGCGATGAAATCGCGGTCACTCACCGCGTCCAGACTGTTTTCGCTCACGCGTGCAAAACCCAGTTCGCGCGCGAGGAATTCGCGATCAATGCCGAGCGCGTTGCCCGCGAGCGCACCCGCGCCCAGCGGCAAAACCGAAACGCGCGCTACGCTATCGTTCAAGCGCGCGCGATCACGCGCGAACATCCAAAAGTACGCCAGCAACCAGTGCGCGAACAGAATCGGTTGCGCGCGTTGCAGATGCGTGTAACCGGGCATCAGCACGTCGAGATGTTGCTCGGCTTGTTCGACGAGCGCGGACTGGAGATCGGAGAGTTGAGATTGGAGATGCGCGATCGCATCGAGGACGAAGAGGCGCGTGTCGGTAGCCACCTGGTCGTTGCGGCTGCGCCCGGTGTGCAACTTGCCCGCCACCGCGCCGACGAGTTCACCCAGGCGGCGTTCGACAGCGGTGTGGATGTCTTCGTCACTCGGTTGCGCGACGAATGTGCCCGAAGCGAATTCCTCGCGGACACGCGCCAAGCCTTCAAGAAGTGTATTGCACTCGGATTCGCTAATCAGATGGGCGCGCGCGAGCGCGCGCGCGTACGCGCAACTGCCGCGAATGTCTGCATCATACAATCGCCAATCGAAGCGAAACGACGCGTTGAGAGACGCAAAGCGATCATCCATTGATTTTGAGAATCGTCCACCCCACATTGTTGCTCCTTCCAAAATCCCCGCGATTGAAATCGCTGCTCGTGCTAGCCATCGAAGTCGCCCCACCCCCTTGCCCCCTCCCCACGCCGCTCTGCGGCGTGGGGAGGGGGGAAACTGAGGAATGGGGGTGGTGGCGGGCGGTGTAGCCGCCCGCCACCACCACCGCCTCCCATCTCCCCCCTGCTTTCCCCCCTTGGCGGAGAGGCAGAGGGATGAGAGGGGTTATCCCCAAGTAGAGGCAAGGCAAAGTCCATCAAATTTGTCCTGCGTTGTCCATTCTCATCTTTCGTGGTGGGCAGTTACACCTATGAGCAACTCTTTACAACCGCCGCTGAATTCTTGCCGATTGCCGATTGCCCGTTGTGAACAATCGAAAATCGCAAATCGTTTGTCATTTGTCATTTGCTCATTTGTCATTCCTGAAAATTGTGCTATACTTGCGGGCGAGGAGGTGCGTATGGCAGAACTGAGTCGCCATGGAAAACCCTGGACAGAAAAAGAAATTGCTCTGCTCAAGGAGCACTATCGCAAAGGTACACGGCATCGCGACATTGCCGCGAAATTAAAACGCACACTGATTGCTGTCGAATCCAAAGCCGCTGAACTGGGGCTGGTGAGTCGGCGAGGCAAAAAGTAGTGCGGAAAGATTTTTCGAGATGACAGAGGACGAAGGGCAAACGCCTTCGTCCTTTGTCTTTCATCCTCCGAAAATGTGGGGCAAATTTGATGGATAAAGTCAAACAATTGACATTGCAATACCATTTTGTAGGAGCGAGGCATTGCACAATTCAATTTTGTGTAGCCATCGTATTGCCCAGTTGGAGGATAATTGGCATTGTCATACGATTGCGGCAATGCCTCGCCCCTACAGGTGTGGTACAAAGTCAGTGAGGACAGAGCCGCCGATGAATTCGCGCAGAATCGAATCTTCCGGCACCAGGCGCGTATCGGCGGGCTTGAACCATTCCAGGAAGGTGAGGAGTCGTCGCGCTTCGACGTACTCGGGTGCGCCGGGTTCGATCTGGCGCAACAACGGTTCTGCCAGAGGTTTTAACATCGCCAGTTCGTACACCAGCGCCGAGTTGAACATCAGGTCAGCTTGTTCCTGATAGGGAAAGATGTTGCGATCCTCGCCGCGCCGTACGTTTTCCCAGTGCGCAATGGTTTGCTGCGCGCTATAGCCGCGCGTGCGCGCATCGCGGACGATGCGGCGCAACAAGCGAGTGTCCGAAGTTGCCACGCGGTTGAGCCGATCCATTTTGAGTTGCGTTAGCGCGGAAACATAGATGCGCAAGATGCATTCTGCCGGCACCTGGGTCACCAAATTGGGATTCAAACCGTGAATGCCTTCAATCAGCAAAATGTGGTTGGGTGACAATTGGACTTGTGGACCCACCTCCCGTTCGCCGGTGTGAAAGTTGTAGCGCGGTAACGTCACACACTCGCCCTTGATCAAGGCAACCAATTGTTTGTTGAACAGTTCCAGATCGAGGGCGTGGAGATTCTCAAAGTCGTACTGTCCATTGGCATCGCGCGGAGTGTCCTCGCGCGCCAGAAAATAATCGTCCAGACTGAGCGGGAAGGGACGCAAGCCATTCGCCAGAAGTTGAATGGTAAGTCGGCGCGCAAAGGTCGTCTTGCCTGAAGAGGATGGTCCCGCAATCATCACCAGGCGAACGCACTCGCGCTGTGCCACAATCGCCGAGGCAATCTCGGCGATTCGTTGCGCGTGTAATGCTTCAGACACAAGGACGACCTCGCGCGTGTGTCCGTTCAAAATTGCCTGGTTCAGCGCGCCGGCGTCGGAGATGCCCAGACGGGCAAGCCATTCGCCGTACTCGCGAAAGACGGCGGTGATTTTGGGTGAGTGTTGCACCGGCTCGAGCGCGTGCGGACGATGACGGCGCGGAAATTGCAAGACGAAACCGGGCGGATAATTTTGCACGCGAAATTGCTTGAGGTAGCCGGTCGAAGGTACCATCATTCGCCCGAGAAAATAGTGCTTGACGCCGCGGAGCACATGCAACCGAACTTCGGTGCGGTCACTCTGCTTGAGCAAGCGCACCTGGGCTTCGTCACCATGCGCTTGTGCGTTGGCAAGCGCGACGCTCAGCGGGACGGTTTCGCGCGTGATGGGCAAATTGGCGGCAACGAGCGCGCGCATGCGGTCTTCGATCTGGGCAAGTTCTTTTTCGGTAAACGGTTCGCGATCCAGGACGCGACAGAACAATCCGCCAAACGTCAGCGAGTGGTCTATGGTGATGTGGGCTTGAAAGAGTTCGTGAACGACGGCTTCCAGCAGGAGAATCAAACCGCGTTGATACATCCGCATCCCATCTTCGGTTGCCATCGAGATGGGCTCGACATCCACGTCGGCGATGATAGGCTCGCTCAATTCCGCGAGGCGTCCGTTCACCAGTGCGCCGACGACAGGGACAGCCTGGGGCGGCGTGGCTTTTTTGATGAAAGCTTCGAGACGTGTGCCAGCCGGCGCGCAAAAGACGCGTCCATCGTGAAAACGAACCTGGACATCTTGACGATACTCACATTCGCGAACCACGTTCTCGTTATCGGACTGTAACATAGTCATTCCTTTAAGGTTGATACGTTATCGGAGGATTCATATCTTAAAACGCCTCGTAACGATTGTCAAATAAAAAGCGCGGCTCTGTTGCCGCGCCTGTTATCCATCCCACCGCGCTCACGTCATCAGGAGCGCAGATTACTCAGGAGTCTTGGGAATCTTGAAGCGGCAGGCATCGCCGCCCTGATTCAGACAGGTGATTTCCTGAATGTTGAAATTCTTATCCGTCAGCCATCGCATGGCTTCGGAGAGGATACCTACCGTGATGTAACAGGTTGGGGTTGAATGGCGCGGACGATATTCGCACATACAGACAGGATACACCAGATAAAAAGCGTCGGCGTCTTCTTCTAGGTGGACAGGTTGATTGACCGTTTTGTTTCCAGCGGCTGCCATTTGTTCGAGGAGTAGTTTCATTTTCGCGGTCATCGGGACCGGCATCAAGCGGAGAGCCTGGCCTGCCAGACCAAGTACAGCCGATTGCTCTTTCATCCCATAGTTGAAGAGGGCACGCCCCACGCGCAGGAGCATCGCGCGCGCGCCGCGCGCGCCATAAAAATCCTCGACGGCTTGTTCCGCCGCGCCATATTCTGCCATACTCACACCCAGTTCCAGGTTCTTGGGCGGGTAGTTATCAATGTACTTTTCTAGTTTGGCGCCGCGCAGCACCGCGCGCATCCCTTCTTTTCCCATCACTTCTTCGATGGCAAGAAAGAACAGACGCAGGGCATCATTCGGCATCTTACGATCTTCAGGCATCGGAGACTCCTTGGGTTGACGATTCTATCTCCTACGGGGATGAGCAGGCTCTTCGGCGGCATTCTCCAGAATCACATAAAGCAATTCGAGCAAAACACTTTTGACACTTTCTTTTTGCGTCGCGATGCACGGGAGAACGCGAACGTCTTGATCCAACCCCAGAGCGATTTTGAGGTCTTCGGGGGGCCAGGCGTCTTCATCGTCTTGCTTATTGGCAGCGATCACAAAAGGCGTGTTGCTGTACGTGCGAAAGGTGTCGAGAATCCGACGGGCTTCGCGAAAGGTTTCCGGGCGCGCGCTATCCACCATCACTATAAAGCCCAGCATCCCTTCGGACAGGATTTCCCACATAAAATCGAACCGCTTTTGACCGGGGGTACCAAAGAGGTACAGCGCCAAGTCTTTGTCAATGGTAATCCGTCCGAAATCCATCGCGACCGTCGTTTGTTCTTTAATCGAACGCGTATGGTCCGTGATGCGGCGTTCGGTACGCACGACCGGAATCTCGCTGATGCTACCGATGAATGCCGTCTTGCCTGAATTGAAAGGTCCCGTAACAACCATTTTGACCGTTTGCATAATTTCCCGTACTGCCTAAAGACAAGAGGAATATTGTGCGCTTGTGCGTCTCGTCGAGCGCAGAAGAGTGCACACTAGATTTTACGTATCCGATCAATGACACGCAACAGCACGTTCCGTCCCACCGGCGGAGGCGCGGGCGGCGGCAAAGGCACCGGCGGACCACCGCCGGGTGGCGTCGTTGCAGGCATCACATCGACCAAGCCCGCTGTCTGCAAACCATAGACGATCCGCCGAATCTGGAACTCGTCCATCTTCAGGAAATTGGCAATCTGTCGAATCGTGTTGCGTGAGTTGATGAACGAAATGACTTTCCACTGTTCGACGCTGAGATTGATGCTGCGAATGTTGATATCGGGACGTTCGGCGAATTTGAGTGGCACATCGAGGTCCGGCAACTCGTCGCGCAAGTGTTCCCACTCTTGCACACGCCGACTGCCTTCGATGATGAGATGATCGAGGTTGACCGCTACGGTGATTCGTTCCGGAGGAGGCAAAACATTCGGATCGAAGCGAAAAGTGCCCTGATGCCACGTGAAGAGGGTATAGACCGATTCAAGGAGATAATTCTTGACCCCCTGAATGATGTCGGCTTGACTCAAGACATTATTCTGAATCATCAACAAGCCGAGTTCTTTGTCGGTGTCCACCTGCGCGCGCGCGCGAATCGCCTTGGCTTGATCAGCGGTCAGTTTGCCCACCTGAACCAGAATATCGGTGAGCCGCGCGCTTTGTCCGTCCATCGCCGCTTGAATCAGTTTGCCTTCCTTGAAGTACAAACGCGCGGTCGTGTTGCTGTCGCGCTGGAGCGTCAAGGCGCCTGTTTTATGGGCAAGGTAAATCAGATTCAGGAGTTGGTTCAGACTAACGTCTTTGAGATTTCCTTTAAGTGCCATAGGGGGCTTACCCGATGTTTTTCAAGCGAATTATATCCTTAATCGTGTCCCAAGTCAATTGTCCTTTTGTCCTGTTGAGCGGCGAGGGCAGGGGCAGGTGCCAGCGCGCGTTCACGCCACCATAACATCCCTCCGGGGAGACTCGTGACTACCACGATGAGATGAAACATCAAGGACATAGACAGAGCCACTTCGCTCGACATCCCCACCAGACCGAAGAAAAATACGGCGGTCGCTTCCTTGGGACCCAAACCATTGAACGAAATCGGAATCAACAGGACGAAGGCGATGAGTGGATTGAAAAGGAAAAAGTAGAAAATGGACAGTGTTTCGCCCAGCGCACGCGCCACCGTGTACCACACCAGCGTCGTGACAATGACGATGCACGCCGAAATGGCGACGTTGAGCACAAGCGCGCGGTAACTGTGGCGATACACCTGCAATGCCTCGAACACCCGTTGTGCCATCGGGCGCAAAGGATGCAGGAGCGCAAAATCGAAGATCCGTTTAACGCGCCGGGAAAAACGCCGACTGAACAGCAGTGCCGCGGAAAACAAAAAGACGGTTGCCACCACGACGGTGGCGATTTCCAGTTGTTGCAATTCAGAACCACGCGCGAGGAGCAAGGTCGCCAGCGTAGCCATAACCACCGCCGCGCCGAGAAACGCGACCAATCCCATCAAGCGATCCACCAGAACCGAAATCGCAGCGGCTTCACCGCGTCCACTCGCGCGCATCAAGCCATAGGCACGCACAACATCCCCGCCCACGTTGCTCGGTAACAGGTTGCCAAAGAACAAGCCCACAAAATAGTACACCAGCAAATCGCTAAAGGGGACGCGAATATTTTGCGCGCGTACGAGGATATCCCATTTCAGGACGCTGAGACCAATCGCCAAAAAGTAAAGTGCCAGCGCGAGGAGCAACGCCATCCCGTTCGCACGCGCCACGTGATACACCATCGCGTTCAAGTCCACTCGCGTCAATAGAAAGACGATGATGGCGATGGTCACACCAATTTTTACGAGGGTCAAAGAGTGTTTCATTCACATCCTAGGGGAGGAGCGAGTGTTCGTGTGCAGAGGGTTCTGGCTCGTTCTTGTGCTCCACGCGTTTAGTGGACCACGCAATATCCCAGACCACGTGCTTGTCGCCTTTGATGTAGTAATCGTACGCGCCGAGCAAGCGCGCCAGGGCTTCGATCATCGCTAGCGAAAAGAGCGTGAAGATCAAACGCAGGGCTTTGCCCAATTCTTCGGCAGCGATGCGTAACACGCGTTTGGTGTCCAGACTCGATACGCGATAGCCGTACTTGTGAACCAGATGCAAGTGTCCGGCGTAATTGCGTCGCCGCTGCATAATAAACTCGCTCAGCGTTTCGGGTCCCATATTGTACACCACCGCATCGGGCGCGTAGCGCACTTGCAGACCCCGCCGAATCACGAGCGCCTCTACGAATGCCTCATCCATTGCCACATCGGGCGGCAACTGGTCAAACACTTTGCGAAACGCAATGAGTTCGCCCAGGCGTGGAATTTCGAGACACAATTGATGCTCCAGACGCAAACGCAGGTGCGACATATAACCGATGACGTGCTCGGGGACGTTGACCGGGATTTTTTGCGCGCCCGTCATTCCAATCGTCGGGTCGGCAAACAGTTTGACCAGATTTTCGATGCTATCGTGGCGCGGCAACGTATCGCCACTTTCCAGCACGCAAATGTCTTCGCGCGCGTGACGCAGAAATTGGTTGATTGCCGAGGTCTTGCCCTCGCGACGCGGTTGCACAATCAAGCGAATGCGCGGATCTCTGGCAGCATACTCTTGCACGATCTCGACAGTGCGATCGGTGCACCCGCTAGCAACCACAATAATTTCGGTGATTTCGACCTGATGTAATTCCTGGGCAAGCATCGCCGCGAGCAACTTGCCAATGTTGGCTTCCTCGTTGTGCGCGGTGATGCCGACGCTACATCGAATTGTCATTTACACTCCCCACTGAGTCAGGATGATCTCAAAAATCGCCGTTGTTTCCTTCGTCAAAGTATAAACCGAAAAGAACAAAGGCGCAAAAATGAACAGGAGGCTCGTGGCACGCGCGCGCACGCGCCAGCGCCGCGCGCTCATCACCACAAGGCAGAGCGCCACCAGCAGTACGCCGAAGGTCGCTAGCGCGCGTGTCTCCAGTCCCGCCGCGATAATCGGCGCGCGAATGGGGCTGGTGTTCGACGCGATGAAAGGTTGCAACCACGCGGCAACGGTGGCACCCACGAACAATCCCAGCGAAAGTATGACGGGCAAGGGTGTGTGGACGTCTGGTGTGGTCGTCGGTCGTCGGTCGTTGAGCAGGGTGACGAACAAGCCGACGAAGAACAAACTGTGGGCTGTTCCCAGCAAAGCGTACACCCACCAGTGCGCGTGATTCGTCCATGCGGCATAGTACGGTGCAAGGGCGAGGTACGTCGTCGCCACGAGAGTCGCGGTCATCAGGTCATCGCGTCGTTGCGGCAGGACCGTAGCGAGCAAGAATGGAAATAGCATCACGTAGTAATACCCCATCACTTTGCGTGACGTGAGGAAAAACGCGATGGCAATCAAGGTGGCTGTCAGGTACAGATTCCAACCGCGCCGCGCGCCGATGAACGCAAGTAGCATCGCGCTCACAAGCGTTACCATCGTCGAGTAACGGATAAGCCAGAAATCACTCGTCAGCGCATTCGGTTCGGTGCGTGTGAGTCCCAGCACTGCTACGATCCACGACGTGGTTTGCACCGGCATATTTTCAACGTAGGTGAAATTCATAAACACAAAGTCATCCGAGTACAGCACAAAAGGCAAACACACACCGCCGATGACCACCGCAAACAAAATCACCGCTCCAAGTAAACTTGCTCCACGCCGAAGACGCTGTTGCGATGCTAGGGTGTCCCGAAGCCAGTACACAAAGACGGGCAGTGCAAAGAGGATGGCGCTTTGTTTGAACAATACGGCAAGTGCCAGTGCCAGCGCGGGCAAAAGGTGTGAGCGTTTTTCCTCGAACCAAGTATAGGCAAGAAGCACAAAGAACAGCCATTCACTTTCAAAGTGTCCTTGCACCGCCGTATCGTAGAACGTGACCGGGTTGAACAACCACAGCAACGCTGCCGCGCGCGCGCGCCACGCATCGGTGGTGAGGTGCGCGATCAAGCGATAGAGCACGAGGGCTACCCCCACATCGGCGAGAATCACCGGCACGCGCGCCCACACAAAATCGGGCAGGAGGCGTGTGGCATCACCCACGAACAAGGCGAGCGCGACGACGAGCGCGTGCAGGGGCGGATAGGCGTAGGGCCAGGTCTGCGCCGCACGCGAGCGTGCGTACAAATCGAACCCGTATGTATCGTCGAACAAAGTGCGCGCCGCGTGGATAAAGGTCTGGACATCCCACGTCTGCGCAAAGTACGGATGCAAACTCAGCGTGGCAGTGACGATGGCGAGAGTGTAAACAAGAGCACTGAGCAGGAAAAAGACCGCGCGGGACATTGCTGCCGCGCGGAGGGTAGAATCCACGGATCGCTTGAACGCGCTTGCTGACACGCTTGCCTTCATTATAACCGATTCACGTGAAAACGTCTAACCGAGGTGCTCACTGACTCGAAACAATGTTCCCGTCGGTCTTGCCGTCCATCACGATATTCTTGCCGTTCCCCTCAAATGTATTGTTCATCACCTGAGTGAAGATCGCATTCGAGAGACGAATGCCTGCCACCGCGTTGTGGTGGATAAAATTGCTTTCGATGAGATTATCGCGCGTGGCGTACTTGTCTGGACTCGGGGGGAGGAAACCAAATTGTTTGGGATCCCACTCGTCCCAGTACATATAAATTCCGATGCGACTGTTCACAATCTCATTGTTGGCAATGACGCTCCCGCGACTGTTCCAGGTGATGATGCCGTGATTGCGCATATCGCGAATCAAATTGTTACGCACCTCGGTATTCGTGGTAAAGCCAAAATACACGGCATCGTACGAGCCTGCCATCTCATTGCCGATGATGCGATTGCCTTTGCAGAACGATAATTCGACGGCGTTGTACAGCGCGCCGATAATCTTGTTATTTTCGATGAGATTGTTATCGCCGCAACGAACGGCGTGGGCTTTGATGAAAATGCCATTCGCGTTATCGCCGAGTACCTGATTCTCTCTCACCACATTGTTACTCGAACCATCTTGCAGAATGATGCCTGCGGCATCACACCCGCGTCCGACGGTGCCGTTGCCCCATTTGCAATAGCGGACGTTTTCGCGCATGATGTTGTTGGAAACTTCGCTGTTGGAGGTGTTCAGCAGATTGACACCCCAGGCAGAGTTTCGGGACGCGTTGTTGTTGCGAATGACGATTCGATCGCTGTTGCGGACATCAATGCCGATGGCTTGATTCTCGGTGGTGTTTTTCTCGATGAGCGCCTCCTGCACATTGTCGAGGCGAATTCCCCCGCCTTCCGTCATCCCCAGGAAAATGCCAAAGCCCGTATGGTCAATCGTGTTAAGATTGTCCGAAAAGACGTTGTCGTGAATGTAGATGTTTCGACCGCTTGCTACATAGAGCGCGATCTTGAAATAGCGCGCGCGGCAGTTGCGGATTTCGACATTGGTGGGTGATTCCAGAAAAGGAAAATTGAACTCGCGAACGTGGAACGCCGAGTACGCATACTGCTTGTCTTTGATGTTCTTGGTATTGCCCTCAATCAGATGGTTGTCACAATCAAAGACGACGTTGTGGCTCTGGATGTAGAAACAGTCGCGCGTGCCGGGCGCAACAATATCATTTGCCAGTTTGTAAATCCCTGGCTGCCAGATTTCCGCGCACTGATTCAGGACAAAAGTTTGCAGCGGTGTCGGTGTCACGGTAGGAGTAGGCGTTCTCGTGAAGGTTGGCGTCGTTGTTGGAGTAGCGGTACGTGTCGCTGTTGACGCGGAGGTGGCTGTCAGTGCGCGCGTGGTGGTTGGCACGTTGGCTGGATTGGCGGAGGTCACGCGTGACAGGGTCGGCGTGGCAGGGATGGGAGTTGCCGGAGGGTTCGCTTCCGCACTTGCACACGCCGAGAGACTCGCGATGAAAACGAGTGCCGTGAAGAGCACAAGCAGTGGTCGCATTTGCATTGACTCGTATGAGAAGAAATTTCGGGGCAAGAGTATAGCACAAGGCAGCGCAGAATCCAAATTCCACTCTTTGACACAAACGCGGTTTTACCGTAGTATAACGCTGTTCCATTTCTGCCATGCCCCAAACAGGCAGGTTTTAAGTAACCACTTGGTCTGGGCATCCGTCCGCTGTCGGTTGGAAACTGACGGCTCACGCGCGCCGATGGTGGAGTCTGAATTATGCTGTCATTTCCCGGGAACATCCTCTCTCATCCTCCTGTCTCCTGCTCTCCCCGCGTAGCGGGGAAAGTAGGGGAGATCGGAAGGGTGGCGGGCGGCGCAGCCGCCCGCCACCAACCCTCCTTTGACGCCCCCTCCCCGTTGCGCTTGGCGCAACGGGGAGGGGGCAGGGGGGCTACGCCTTCACAACGTGTGAAATGCAGACTGAGTGGATACCAACCGTTTGGAGTAAAAGGATAACTCATGCAAACTCTGGACACCATCAGTGAAAAGATTCGGACGACGTTTGAAGCCAAGAGCGCCGCGCGCGAGAGTGCACTCATCGCGTCGCGCGATTTGATTCGGCATTGTTCGCTCGCGATTCGCGCGACGCATCGTGCCGAATACGCGGAGGCGACGCAACTGCTGGCGCGCACGCGCGAAATCGCCGCGCAGATAAAGACGACGCTCGCCGCGTATCCCGATTTGTATTTCAGCGGTTATGTGCAGGACGCGCTCAAGGAACTTGCAGAGGCGCACATCGTTTACGCGCTTATCACCGACGCACCGGTGCCTGATCCCGACGCACTGGGCGTAGACTATGCCGCCTATCTGAACGGTCTGGGTGAAGCCGCAGGCGAACTACGCCGTCACGTGCTGGACATCATTCGTCACGGTGCCAGTGCGCGCGCCGAAAAGATGCTTGCGGCAATGGATGACATCTACTCTTTGCTCGTGACGATGGATTTTCCCGAGGCACTCACGGGCGGCTTGCGTCGCACGACCGATATGGTGCGCGGGGTCCTGGAGCGTACGCGCGGCGATTTGACACTCGCGGTGCGACAGGAAAAACTGGAGCAGACGTTACACGAGTTTGAGAGGAAATTCGATGGCAGATAACGCGCGCCTCATCCGCGCCAGCGAAATTGGCGAGTATGTTTTTTGTCGCCGCGCGTGGTGGCTGCATCACGTTCAAGGGCTAGAATCGGCGCATCGCGCCCAGAGGGAGACAGGCATTGCCCAACACATCGAGCACGGGCGTCAGGTGCAACGCGCGGAGACGATGAGGCGTGCGGCAGTCTTCTTCATCGTCCTGGCACTGGTCTTTGCGACGCTGTTCGTCCTCGCGCTGCTTGTCTCCACATCCTGACCTCGGATGCTTGCCCTGTTTGCTTTTTTGTTCCTCCTCACGCTCGGCGTTGCGCTGGCATTGTTTTTTGCCGCGCGTCAGGCGCGCGCGCAAACCGGTCTGCCCGATGGCGCGCGCATCGTCTACGCGGACACAGGCGCGTGGAAAAAAGTGGAACGCCCATTGATGGCGCGACGCTACGGTTTGACCGGCAAACCCGATTACATTGTGGAAGAACGTGGCGCGGTGATTCCCATCGAAGTCAAACCCGGTCGCGAGGCGCGCGTGCCGTATGAAGCGGATACGTTGCAACTGGCAGCCTACGCGTTGCTGGTCGAAGAAGAGTTCGGGACGACCGTCCCCTACGGCTTGCTCAAGTATCGTGAGGTGATTTTTCGCGTACCTATCACGAACGAACTGCGCGCGCGTCTGCTCGATGTGCTCGCGGCGATGCGCGATGATCTTGACGCGCGCGATGTGGCGCGCAGTCACCACGCGCCGTGGCGCTGTCGCGCGTGTGGCTACCGTGCGACGTGTGGACAGGCGTTGTAGAGACGCTATGCCTGCGTGTTCTCTCCGCTCCGAGGACAGTACGACAGTCGTGCAGTGGGGATTTGATCCAAAGGGGCGTGGTTTAGAATCGTCGCAGGTGAAACCCGCCGTCCACGTTGATGACTTCGCCGGTCGAGTATGGCAACGCGCCAGCGGCAATCGCAACGACGGCGCGCGCCACATCTTCGGGCTGACCCCAGCGACGAATCGGAAAAACCCCTTCGCTAATCATTTTATCGTATTTCGCTTTGACAACGCTTGTTAAATCCGTTTCGATGATGCCGGGACGAATTTCGTAGACGTGGATGCCGTACTCGGACAAGCGATCTGCGAACAACGCTGTCATCATTGCCATCCCCGCTTTGGAGATGCAATACTCGCCGCGATTTGTGCTGCTGGCATACGCGCTCAACGAGCCGATGTTGATGATTTTCGCGTCGGCGATTTTTAGTTCAATCATTTTGCGCGCGACGAGTTGCGTCAAGAAAAAAGGTCCTCGCAGGTTCGTCGCCAGCACTTCGTCGAAACTTGCTTCGGTCATTTCGAGCAAATCCACGCGCTGGCGCGGCGCGATGCCGGCATTGTTCACCAGCAAATCAATCCGCCCGAACACTTCGAGTGTTTGCGCGACGAGGCGTGCGCGGTCTGCCGCGTTCGCCACATCCGCTTGAACGACAATGCCACGCTGACCGGTCGCCTCGACGAGTTGAAGCGTGGCGTGCGCCGCCTCCGCGTTGCCGCGATAGTTGATGACCACATCCCATTTTTCGCGCGCCAGCGCGATCGCAATCGCGCGACCGATACCGCGCGCCGCGCCAGTGACCAGCGCAACGCGATTCACTGTATCTGACATTTCAGTATCCGTCTCTCCCTTTCCCACTACAGGACTTTGGACAACGCTTCGAGGAAAAAGTAATCGCCCCACATCACACTTTCGTCCACGCCCAGACCTTTGCGTTGATGATAGCACGCGTGTTTCAAAATGCCTTCCCAGCCCGGCGTTTCGATGGCAAGAAACTCTGGTTCAGTGAGCGTGTCGAGAATCGTGTGCGCGTACTCGCGATACCAACGCGCGCGCGCGACATCGCCGGTGAGTTGCGCGAGGTTCAACAGGCCACTCGCGGCAATCGCGGCGGCGGAACTTTCGTACGGCAGCGCGGGATTTGGTTCGTCCCAATCGTTCGGTGGAATGCCATTCGGCGGCGTGCGTTCGATGTAAAAATTCGCGCACGCTTCCGCCGTCTGCAAGAAACGCGCATCGCGCGTGAAGGTGTATGCCGTGCCAAAGCCATAGAGCGCCCACGTTAAACCACGCGCCCACGACGAATCGCCGCGATACCCTTGATGCGTCGTCTGACGCAGAAACTCGCCGGTGGTCACGTCGAAGATGCCCTCGTGCGCTGTGCTACCATCGCCGCGCACCAGATACTTGCGCGTGGTCAAGCAATGTTGCAGCGCCTTGCGATACAAGTCCGCGTCGTTCGTTTGCTGCGCGGCATAAAAAATAATGCCGACGTTCATCATAATATCAATGAATAAACTTTCGTCGGCGACGAACGAACGCAGGTATTGTCCGCGTTCCTTGAACCGCAAGCCCATCGTTTGTCCCGCCTGGATGACGACTTGTTGAATGGCTGGATCGCCGGTCAAATCGTACCAGCGCTTGTAGGTTGACCAGAACAGAAAACCCAAATCGTGAACCGTGCGATCGGTCTTGCGATGTTCGATGAGGCGCGAATAGTGCTCCGCTTTTTCGCGCCAATAGTCCTCGCGCGTATGTTCGTAGAGCAACCAGAGTTGTCCCCCCAGAAAACCCTCGCACCAATTCGTCCACGCTTCGCCGCTGTGTTTCCATTTGCCGTTCTGCGTGTACATCGGAAAATAGTCGGGATAGGTTTCGATGAGATGACGCAGTTGGTGCGCGGCAAAATCAAAGGCGCGTTCGATTTTTTGTGAGAGGCGAGTCATTGTTTATCCTCCACGCTCTTTCGCTGTTGTTTGAACGATGCCAGTTGTTGCGCTTCGGGACGCTGTTTGTAAAACTCGTCCAGCGGGTAGCACCCCGACACCAGACCGTTGCGCGGCGCGGTGGTGCAATCGCTAAAGGTGCGGCAAATGCGCCTGGTCTGCAACGGTCGCCCCGCAAGTGTATCTGCGCACATTTCCGGATACGTCAGCAGCATCCGCCCCAAGCCAACAAAATCGGCTTTGCCGGTGCGAATGACATTCTGCGCGACATTCGGCAGAAATTCTTGCAAGTACGAATACGCCGATCCCACGATGAGCAAATCGGGACGATGCGCTTTTAACTGCGCGACCACGTTGATTTGTCGCGCGACGCCGACGAGCGGATCCTCCGGCGGTTGATAGCCATCCGACGGCGGAAATGCGGCAGGGCGCATCACGTGCGGATTGTAGTAGGGACTCCCCGCGCTGATGCACACCAATTTGATTCCCAGCGTCGCAAGGAGGTCCAAAAATTTTTTCGGTTCCGTGAGATCAATTCCCACGCCGGTACCATCGCCGCCGAAAGCGTAACGATATGGTCGCTCGAACGGTTCAGGTTCGCCCACGCCCTCTTTGCCCGGCCGAAACGGGACGAAATCGAACGCGCTGACGCGCACGCCGATTTCCAGTCCCGGCGCGTTCGCGCGAATGCCGGCGACCACTTCACGCAAAAAGCGCGTGCGATTTTCGAAACTGCCGCCGAATCGTCCGGGACGATCCACCGCGCTCAAAAATTCGTGACCCAGATAACCGTGACAATGCTTGATGTCCACGAACGCAAAGCCGGCGCGTTGCGCGCGCTGCGCGGCGGCAACGAAATCATCAATCAGGCGCGCAATGTCATCATCGCTCATCACGGGATAATCCGGCGCAATTCCCAGTCGGCGATCCAGAATCGGGTGGTGATACAAAATCATCGGCTCGCTGCGCGTCTTGGCGTTCGGCTTGGCAAAGCGTCCCGAGTGAGTGAGTTGCAAACCGATGAGCACATCGTCGCGCG
>Ga0209227_1000818_pt1 | contig 25814 bp, 23 predicted proteins | sample YNPBryantNP2012_FD_185815 | JGI IMG/M metagenome (GOLD analysis project Ga0209227, IMG submission 185815) | Anoxygenic and chlorotrophic microbial mat microbial communities from Yellowstone National Park, USA - YNP Bryant NP 2012 (SPAdes)... ...
CGACGCCACCGGCGGCCTGGACCGGGCGGAGTATCCGGACACGGTGAGCGCGGGCGGGGTGTACACCGTGGCCCTGAACGGAGACTACCAGTATCAGCACGTCTACACCTTTGAGGCCACAGACACCGTCAGCGGCACCTGGCCGGTGGTGGTCTACGACCGGGCGGGCAACGGGGCCGAGACGGGCTTCAGGGTGTGGCGGGATGCGACCCCGCCGTCGGCGCCCACGGACCCCCTGATCAACGGCGGGGCGGCCTGGGACGCCGACGGCACGGTGACCCTCACCTGGAGTGCGGTCAGCGATGGGCAGAGCGGGCTGGAGGGCTACTACGCCGGCTTCGAGCCCATGCCCACCGTGCGCGCCGACGGCGTCTATAACGCCATCACCGATACCATCTCATCCAGCCCCCTGCTGACCGACACCACCGACAGCGACGGCCTCTACCTCTTTAGCGGCCTGTCAGCGGGCAACTATGTGGTCAAGGTCATCAGCGGCATCCCCTCCGGCTTCAACCAGAGTGGCGATCCCGACTGGCTGGAGCCCTGCACCGGCAGCGGCCTGTGCGACGGCGCTTCTGGCGTCAGTCTGCGCACCGGCCAGATCGACATGAGCCGCGACTTGGGCTATGTCCCGCCCGGCGTCATCGGCGATTATATCTGGTTCGACAACGACGGCGACGGCGTGCAGGACGCCGGCGAAGGCGGCATCGGCTATGTGACGGTGCGCCTCTGCTCGGACGCAAACTGCAACAACGTCCTGGCAACGACCCAGACCGACTCGGACGGCTACTACTCCTTCGGCAACCTGAACAATGGCACGTACTATGTCCAGGTGGTCAGCTCCACCCTGCCCTCCGGCGTCGCTCCCACCTACGACCTGGACGGCATCGGCACGCCGCACATCACCGCCGTCACGCTGAGCGGCGGCAGCAACCTGACCGCCGACTTTGGCTACCGCTACAGCGGCGCCTACAGCATCAGCGGCCATGTCTTTTTCGACGCCGGCCACACCGGCGATGGCACGAACGACATCTACAACAGCAGCGCCGATACCCCCTACGCGGGCATGACGGTCTATCTGTGGCGAGAGGGCAAGATCGTCGGCCAGGCGACCACCGACAGCAACGGCTACTATAGCTTTGGCAACCTGCCCCCTGGCGACTATACCGTCTCGGTGGACCGCAGCGGCACGCTGGGCCTGATGGCGGTCACGGCGACGCCCAACACGGAGGTCGAGAGTTTCAACACGGTTACCATCACCAACAGCAACATCACCGATCAGGACTTTGGCTTCTACGCCAAGATGGACCTGGGCGACCTGCCGAGCGGCTACAACTATGCCATCAAGCTGGTCGAAGAAGGCCCGATCCACATCAACAGCGGCGGCGGGTCGATGCCCACCATCTACCTGGGCACTGCCTGGGACAGCGAAGCCGACGGCGCGCCCGATACAGGGGCGGGGATGAACGGCGGCACAACCGGCGACGACCGCATCGGTACGGACGACGAAGACGGCGTGGTCTTTCTGAACGCCTGGGTGCGCGGCGGGACGGCTCAACTGCGCTTTGTCATCACCGACAACGACCCGACCTACACCCCCTATCTGGTCGGCTGGTTCGACTGGAACATGGACGGCGACTTTTACGATGCTGGCGAGATGGTCGACTTTGGCAATGTGAGCGGCACGGTTGACCGCAATGTCTCCATCCCCGCCGGCAACAACGGCAACATCAACATGCGCTTCCGCCTTTACGCCACCCAGTCGCCGCCGCCAGTCATCGCGCCGACAGGAACCGTCTTCAACGGCGAGGTGGAGGACTATCAGCAGCCGCTGAGTCCCACGGCGGTCGAAATCTCCTCCTTCAGCGCATCTTACCGCAACCGCCGCGTCACCGTGCGCTGGGAGACCGCCAGCGAGCTCGACCTGGTCGGCTTCAACATCTACCGCAGCACGTCGGCCAGCGGCCCCTACGTGCGCCTCAACAGCACGCTGATCCCGGCGCAGCGCCCCGGCTCGCCGCTGGGCGCACTCTACACCTGGGTCGACGGCCAGATTCGCCTGGGGCGGGTCTACTACTACAAACTGGAGCAGCTCTCGATGAACGGCGAGACGACGCTGCACGGCCCGGTGCGGGTGCAGACCGGCACGCGCGTCGCGCCGGCGCCGCGCCCCGTACCGACCGCGCCAGCGCCCGTCTTGCCGTAGGGAACCTGGTAGGGGCGAGGCGGTGCCTCGCCTCCCCCGCTGAAAAGAGACCTCCGGGGCCAAGGCCCCGGAGGTCTCTTTTTGGCCCGCCGGATAACGGGCTGGTGGAGATGGCGGCGCCTGGCCGGGCGTAGAGACGACCCATCGGGTCGCCCCCGGGCACAGGGCGCCCCATCGGGTCGCCCCTACTTGCATTTCTTCCTCTCTTGTGTTACAAAGTAGGTGCGATAGACAGAGACGCTGCGCCAGTGAGGGGTAGGACATGAAACCATACGCCGCCGCCATCGACCAGGGCACCACCGGCACCCGCTTTATGCTCTTCGACCAGCAGGGCCGCGTCGTCGCCTCCTGCTACGAGGAACACACCCAGATCTATCCCCAGCCCGGCTGGGTCGAACACGACGCCGCCGAGATCTGGGCCAGGACTGCCCGCGTGATCAGCGGGGCGCTCCGGGTCAGCGGCATCGACCCCGCCCAGATCGCCGCCATCGGCATCACCAACCAGCGCGAGACCACGGTGGTCTGGGACCGGCGCACGGGCGAGCCGCTCTGCAACGCCATCGTCTGGCAGGACACCCGCACCCGCTCCATCTGTCAGCGTCTGATCGCCGATGGCCTGGAGCCGGCCTTCCGCGCCAGAACCGGCCTGCCCATCGCCACCTACTTTTCCGGCCCCAAGCTGCACTGGCTGCTGGAAAATGTGCCGGGCCTGCGCGACAAGGCTCTCGCCGGCCAGGCCCTCTTTGGCACGATCGACTCGTGGATCATCTGGAACCTGACCGGCGGCGCGCATGTCACCGACGTGACCAACGCCAGCCGCACGATGCTGATGGACCTGCACAAGCTCGACTGGGACGACGAGCTGCTGCAGGTGCTGGGGGTGCCGCGCCAGATGCTGCCGCAAATCCGCCCCTCCTCTGACGCGGCTTTCTACGGCCTCACCCGCGCCGACGGCCCGCTGGGGGCCGAGGTCCCCGTCTGCGGCGACCTGGGCGACCAGCAGGCCGCGCTCTTCGGCCAGGCCTGCTTCGAGCCGGGTCAGGCCAAGAACACCTACGGCACCGGCTGTTTTATGCTCCTCAACACCGGCAGCGAAGCGGTCCCTTCGGCCAGCGGACTGCTCACCACCGTCGCCTACGGCCTGCCCGACGGCGTCACCTACGCGCTGGAAGGCTCGATCGCCATCACCGGCGCTGCGGTGCAGTGGCTGCGCGACAACCTGGGGCTGATCGGCAGCGCCGCCGAGAGCGAGACGGTCGCCCGCAGCGTCGAGGACGCCGGCGGTATCTATTTCGTGCCCGCCTTCTCCGGCCTCTTTGCTCCCTACTGGGACATGGACGCCCGCGGCGTCATCGTTGGGCTGACCCGCTATGTCACGCGCGCCCACATCGTGCGCGCCACGCTGGAGGCCATCTGCTACCAGACCCGCGACGTGCTGGAAGCCATGCGCGCCGATTCCGGCATCGCCCTCAGCGCGCTCAAGGTCGACGGCGGGGCCACGGTCAACGACTTTTTGATGCAGCTCCAGGCTGACATCCTCGGCGTGCCGGTGGTGCGGCCCACGGTCAACGAGACCACCGCGCTGGGCGCTGCCTATGCCGCTGGCCTGGCCGTCGGCCTGTGGGCCGGCCTGGACGAGCTGCGCGCCAACTGGGGCGTCGACCGCACCTTCGAGCCGCAGTGGGGGCTGGCCCGCCGCGAGCAGGCCTATGCCGGCTGGAAACGCGCCGTCGAGCGCAGCCGTGGCTGGATGGCGTGCGGCGATACGTAGCGTGAAGAGATGAAACAATACACAGGAACGAGTTGGATCATTGCAGCGCTGCTGCTCCTGGCGTTGCTGCCGGCAGCTCCGGCGGCGGCCCAGGGCGCCTGGCTCGGCGAGTATTTCGCCAACCGCGACCTCAGCGGCAGCCCGGCGCTGACGCGCGCCGAAGCCGCGCTCCAGTTCGATTGGGGCGACGGCAGCCCTGACGCTGCCATCCCGGCCGATAACTTTTCCGCCCGCTGGACGCGGGATGTCTGGTTCGAGGCCGGCACCTACCGCTTCTCCTACCGCTCCGATGACGGCATCCGCATCTGGGTCGGCAACACGCTGGTTGTCGACGACTGGCGCGACCGCCAGGCGGCATGGTCCTTTGTCGATCACACCCTTGTCGCCGGCACGCAGCGGGTGCGGGTCGAGTATTACGAGCACGAAGGCGGCGCGGCGGTGGAGGTGGCCTGGGAGCGCGTCAGCGGCGGCGGGATGTGGCGCGGCGACTATTACGCCAGCCGCGACCTCTCCGGCGCGCCCGTGCTGACCCGCTACGACGCGGCGGTCGATTTCGACTGGGGCAACGGCAGCCCCGGCGCGGGCGTCCCGGCAGATAACTTTTCCGTCCGCTGGACGCGCACGCTGGGCTTTACCCCCGGCACGTACCGCTTCTACGCCAGTTGTGACGACGGGGTGCGCGTCCTGGTCGACGGCGTCCGCGTCGTCAACGCCTGGCGGGACCAGAACCTGCCCAACACCACCACGGGCGACATCACCCTGGGCAGCGGGCAGCACACGGTCGTCGTCGAGTATTACGAGCACGGCGGGGGGGCCAGCGCGCACGTCTGGTGGAATCTGTTGCAGACCTTTAGCGGCTGGGAAGGGCGCTACTATGACAACGCCGAAATGCGCGGCGGCCCGGCGCTGATCCGCGACGACGCAGCCATCGATTTCGACTGGGGGGAGGGCGCTCCGGCCTCCTGGATGCCCGCCGACAACTTTTCGGTGGTCTGGACGCGCCAGCTCTCCTTCAGCCCTGGCTATTACCGCTTCAACGTCCGCGCCGACGACGGCGTGCGCGTCTGGCTCGACAGCGCCGTGGTGATGGACTACTGGCAGCCGCAGGATAACGTCTGGCGCTATCTGGACGGCACCTACCTGAGCGGGACGCACACGCTCAAGGTCGAGTATTTCGAGCGCACGGGGCAGGCGCGCATCCGTTTCTGGTGGGAGCCCAGCGGGACGACGCCCTCGCCTGGTCCGGCGGCGCCTGCGACGCCCGCTCCTGGTGGCGGTGCCGGTCCCTGGCAGGGCGAATACTTTAACAACCGCGACCTCAGCGGCACGCCGGCGCTGGGGCGCAGCGATGCGGCCATCGATTTTGACTGGGGTTGGGAGTCGCCCGCGCCGCAAATCGGGCGCGACGATTTCTCTGTCCGCTGGAGCGGCGTTTTTGCTTTCGAGGCGGGGCGTTACCGCTTTACGACCACGACCGACGACGGGGTGCGGCTCTATGTGGACGACCAGCGGATCATCAACGCCTGGGCGCCGATGCGCGGCAGCCGCAGCGCGACGGTCAACCTGAGCGCCGGCAACCACACCGTCCGCGTCGAATACTTCGAGCGCAGCCAGGCCGCCAAAGCCCGCCTCACCTGGCAGCGGCTGGGCGCGCTGCCAGCCACGCCGACCAGCGGCCCCGTCTCCTGCGCGGGCGGGCCGCTGCGCCTCGACGCCTGGTCCGTTGCCCGCACCTGCGACCCGCAGGGCGGCGGCTGGACAGCGACGATCTTTGTCCAGGCATACGGCGGCGATTGCCGCTACAGTTATGCCTGGGAAGGCCGGCCCCAGGGCGGCCCAACAACAGGGTCGATGACCTTCGAGGTGCACAGCGCCAGCGCTGGCAGCGCTATCGTCGGCTACGCCTCGGTCACCTCAGCCGGACAGACCGTGCGCGTGCCGGTCTATGTGCGTCACCCAAGCTGCCCTTGAACCGCTCAGCGGGTATGATCGAAAAGGAGGTTTATTATGGAAATATCCACCTGTCCATCCTGTGGCGAGGCCATCGAGATTGATGAGCGAATGTGGCTTGGCCAGACCCTCATCTGTCCCCACTGCGATGAGGTACTCAAAGTCGTCGAGCTGGACCCCTGCGAGCTGGACCTGGCCTTCGGGGAAGACTGGGAAGACGAAGATTGGGAGGACGAGGACTGGGAAGACGAAGACTGGGAGGACGAGGACTGGGACGACTGGGACGACGAGGACGAAGACAACTGAGCAGTCGTCTTCTCATAGACCGTTTGGCGTGGGACAGGCCAGGGCCTGGCCTGTCCCACCGGAGTTGCACTGCTAAAGATGGCAGTTACCCTATAACAGCCGCCGCTCCCGCACGGCTTCCTGAGCCATGGCGATAAAGTCGGCCACACCCATCGCGCCGACGTTTTCCCCATCCCGCCGGCGCAAATTGACCTGCCCGGCCTCGGCCTCGCGGTCGCCGATGACAAGCATGTAGGGCACCTTGTTCAACTGCGCCTGGCGGATTTTGGCCTGCATGCGTTCGCCGGAGGCATCGACCTCGACGCGCAGGCCGGCAGCCCGGAGCTGCGCGGCGACCTGCTTGGCATAGTCCAGGTGGCGGTCGGCGATGGGGATGAGCACCGCCTGGACCGGGCTGAGCCAGACGGGGAACGCGCCGCCGTAGTGTTCCACCAGCACGCCGAAAAAGCGCTCCATGCTGCCCAGGAGGGCGCGGTGAACCATATAGGGGCGGTGTTCCTGGCCGTCCTCGCCGATGTAGGTCATGTCGAAGCGCGCAGGCAGGTTGAAATCGAACTGGATCGTCGTGCACTGCCACAGGCGTCCCAGGGCGTCCCTGATCTTGATGTCGATCTTGGGGCCGTAAAAGACCGCTTCGCCTTCCATGCGCTGGTAGTCGAGCTGGCGTGTGTGGAGGGCTTTGACCAGCGAGCGCTCGGCCTGTTCCCACATCTCGTCGGCGCCGGCGTACTTGCCCGGATTTTTGGGATCGCGCACGCTCAGCTCGATCTTGAACTGCTCAAAGCCATAGCCGCGCAGCAGGTCGAGGCTGAAATCGAGCACGCGCAGGATCTCGTCCTCGATCTGTTCTGCCGTGCAGACGATGTGGGCGTCGTCCTGGGTAAAACCGCGCACGCGCAGCAGGCCGTGCAGCGTGCCGCTGCGCTCGTAGCGGTAGACCGTGCCCAGCTCAGCCCAGCGCAGCGGCAGCTCGCGGTAGGAGCGCAGCCGCGATTTGTAGATCAGGATGTGGAAGGGGCAGTTCATCGGCTTGATGTAATAGTCCTGCCCCTCGATCTCCATCGGCGCGTACATGCCCTCCTTGTAGAAATCGAGGTGGCCCGAGGTTTCCCACAGCAGAGCGCGGCCGATGTGCGGCGTAAAGACAATCTCATAGCCGCCCTCATAGTGACGGCGGCGCCAGTCGTCCTCCATGATCACGCGCATGCGGCCGGCTTTGGGGTGCCAGTAGGCCAGCCCCGCCCCGCCTTCCTCGTGGAAACTGATCAGGTCGAGCTCCTTGATCAGCCGGCGGTGGTCGCGCCGCTCCACCTCCTCGCGCCAGGCCAGGTACTCTTCCAGCTCCTGCGCCGTCAGCCAGGCCGTGCCGTAGATGCGCTGGAGCATCGGCCGGCGCTCGTCGCCGCGCCAGTAGGCCCCGGCGACGTTGAGCAGTTTGATCGCGTCGGGGTTGATCTCGCGCGTGTTCTGCACGTGCGGCCCGCGGCAGAGGTCGACGAAGGGGCCATGCCGATAGATGGAGAGCCTGGGCGCTTCGTCCAGCGGCTCACCGTACTCGTCGGTGCCGGCCGAGAGGATGCCGTCGATCAGCTCCAGCTTGTAGGGCTGGTTGGCAAAGATGCGGCGGGCTTCCTGCTCGCTGACCTCCTGGTAGACAAAGTCGTGTCCTTCGCGGATGATCTGGCGCATGCGCGCCTCGATCTCCTCCAGGTCCTCCGGCGTCAGCGGGCGGGGCAGGTCGAAATCGTAGTAGAACCCCGTCTCGATGGCCGGGCCGATGGCGACGAGGCCATCGGGGAACTTTTCCAGCACCGCCTGGGCCATCACGTGCGCCGCCGAGTGGCGCAGGCGGTGCAATTGCTCCTGCTGCTCATGATTCTTTTCGTGCATTTCTCACCTCCCTGATATGCAAAGACCCCCACGCCCTGGGGCGCGGGGGTCGATCCCACGTGGTTCCACCCAAGTTCGGCTTATGCCGCACTCTGAGGCGCTAACGGGCCTGCCCGGAGCCCCATACTCTCGCCGCAGCGATTTGAGGAGCCCGCTCGCGGGGGGTTTTCCCGGCCTTCCGGTCGAGGGGGCTTTCAGCCGCCGACCCCCTCTCTCTGGGACCTTGTCCGACCGGTACTCGTCCCGCTCAACGCGTTGTCGATTCGCTTGTGGGCATATTATACTCCACATTTCATCCCTTGACAAGCCTTCCCTTCTGGGTACAATGAAGATAAGGAAGAGAACCTGAGTCTGGGCGCTATGGAATACAAAGACTATTACAAGATTTTGGGCGTCGATCGCAACGCAACCCAGGAAGAGATCAAGCGGGCCTACCGTAAGCTGGCCCGCCAATTTCATCCCGACGTCAACCCGGACGCCAAAGCCGAGGAGCGTTTCAAAGAGATCAACGAGGCGCATGAGGTGCTTTCCGACCCGGAAAAACGCCGCCGCTACGACCAGCTCGGCAGCAGTTGGAACCAGTGGCAGCGGACGCAGGGCGCGCCGGGCGGCTTTGAGGATTTTGCCCGTCAGTGGTTCGGCCAGGGCGGCTTTGGCGACGCGCAGGTGCAGTACATCGATCTGGATGAGCTCTTTGGCCGCGGCAGCCTGGGCGACCTGCTGGGCGCCTTTTTCACGCCGGGCGGCCGCCGCACCAGCCGACCAGGCCGCCGGGGCAAGGACGTCGAAATCCCGGTCGATCTGACGCTCGAAGAGGTCTTCCACGGCACCACCCGCCGCCTGCAACAGGCCGACGGGCGCACCGTCACGGTCAAAATCCCGCCCGCGGCGCGCCCCGGCTGCCGCGTCCGCGTCGCCGGCCACGGCGAGCCGGGCCAGGGCGCCATGCCCCCCGGCGACCTCTATCTCAAAGTGAACATTCTCCCTCACCCCGTCTTTACCCTCAAGGGCGACAACCTGGAGCGCGATCTCCCCGTCGATCTCTACACGGCCGTGCTGGGAGGGGAGGTCCCCGTGGAAACCATCGACGGCGTCGTGACGCTCAAGATTCCTGCTGGCACCAGCAGCGGCAAAAAGCTGCGCCTGCGCGGCAAGGGCATGCCCAAGGCGCACAACCCCCATGAGCGCGGAGACCTCTTTGTGACGGTCCAGGTCCAGGTGCCGAGCCGCCTCAGCGCCCGCGAGCGAGAGCTGTTCGAGCAGTTGGCCCTCATGCGCAAAAAATAGCCAGCCCCAAACTCTGCCGACTGAGGCCGTGACCGGCCACGGGAAACAAGAATCCCTCGATGAAAGGAGTACCCTATGATTGACGAAAAGGAACTGCGCCAGTTAGCCAGGATTCAAAGCGAAACCCCCATTCTCAGCGTTTACCTGAACGTCGACCCAACCGAACATGCAACGGAAGAATATCTCCTTTCGCTGCGACAGATGCTCAAAGCGGCCAGCGGCGAAGCTGCCGCCGAAGACATCGAACAGGTGCAGCGCTATTTCGAGCACGAGTACGACTGGAGCGGGCGGGGCGTGATCATCTTTTCCTGCCAGGCCAGCAAGCTGTGGCGCGTCTATACGCTGGCCATCCCCATCGCCTCCGGCGTCACCGTGGCCCGCCGGCCCTACCTCTCGCCGCTGGTGGCGCTCGTCGAGGCCTACGGCCGCTATGCCGTCGCGCTGATCGACCGCCAGAGCGCCCGCTTCTTTCTGTTCCAACTGGGCGAGCTGGTCCACGAGCAGGTTTTTGAAGGCGAAGAGGTGCGCAAGCTCAAGAAGGGGCGCGGCTCCTCCGCCGGCCCGGCCCGCCGTGGCGGCGCACCCGCCTCCGGCCGCCACGAGGAAGAGGTCGCCATGCGCAACCTGCGCGAGATCGCCAAAGAGACCGACCGCTTCTGCCGCCAGCACAAGCCCCAGCAGTTGATCCTGGGCGGCGCGGACCCCACGCTGGCCCACTTCCGCGAGATGCTGCCCAAGGCGCTGCAGGAGCGCATTGTCGGTACTATGAGCGCCGACGCCACGATCAGCGAGCCTGAACTGCGCGAGCGCTCGCTCCAGATTCTGAATGAGGTAGAAGAGGCACGCGAGGCAGCCCTGGTAGAAGCCGTCTTTACCGCCGCGGCCAAGGGCCGCGAGGGCACCATCGGCCTCGACCAGACCCTCAGCGCCGCCCACGAGGGGCGCATCCGCACGCTGGTCATCGAGCGCCACTTCCACGCCCCCGGCTACCGCTGCGACCACTGCGGCTATCTGACCACGCAGCCGCTTGCCACCTGTCCTTTCTGCAGCGGCCAGTTCGTCGAGATCCCCGACGCGGCAGAGGCCGTCGTGACCAAGGTGATCGAGGAGGGCGGCATCGTTGAGGTAGTCGATCAACATCCCCGCCTGCAAACCGTTGGCGTGGGCGCGCTATTGCGATATTGACGGGAGAAGCCATGAACATTGATGCCAGGATCCAACAACTGCGCCAGATGCGCGAGCAGGCGCGTATGGGCGGCGGACAGGCGCGTATCGAGCGTCAGCACGCCAGCGGCAAGATGACCGCCCGCGAGCGAATCGAAAAGCTGCTCGACCCTGGCTCCTTCCGCGAGCTGGACATGTTCGTCACCCACCGCGCCACCGGCTTTGGCGTCGAAGCCAGCCGGCCGCTGGGCGACTCGGTGGTGACCGGCTGGGGGACGATCAACGGCCGCCCGGTCTATCTCTTTTCGCAGGACTTTACCGTCTTTGGCGGCAGCCTGTCGGAAGTGCACGCCGAAAAGGTCTGCAAGATCATGGACCTGGCGATGAAGAACGGCGCGCCGGTCATCGGCCTCAACGACTCGGGCGGGGCGCGCATCCAGGAGGGTGTCGTCTCCCTGGCCGGCTATGCCTACATTTTCCTGCGCAACGTGCTGGCCTCCGGCGTCATCCCCCAGATTTCGGCCATCCTCGGTCCCTGCGCCGGCGGCGCGGTCTACTCCCCCGCCATGACCGACTTTATCCTGATGACCAAGGGCACCAGCCACATGTTCATCACCGGCCCCGATGTCATCCGCGCCGTCACCCACGAGGAGGTCAGCCACGAGGAGCTGGGTGGGGCAATGGCCCACGCCTCCAAGAGCGGCGTGGCCCACTTTGCCGCTGAGAACGAGGAGCACTGCCTGAGCCTGGTGCGCCAACTGCTCAGCTACATCCCCCAGAACAACCTGGAAGACCCGCCCTTTGTCCCCACCGACGATCCGCCCGACCGCATGGACGAGGCGCTCAAGACGATCGTGCCGGAGAACCCCAACCGCGCTTACGACATGAAGGAGGTCATTCGCCACGTCGTCGACAACGGCGAGTTCCTGGAGGTGCACGAGCACTGGGCGCAGAACATCATCGTCGGCTTTGCCCGCTTTGGCGGCTTTAGCACGGGGATCGTCGCCCAGCAGCCGCTGGCACTGGCGGGGGTGCTGGACATCGACGCCTCGCGCAAGGGCGCCCGCTTTGTGCGCTTCTGCGATGCCTTCAACATCCCGCTGGTCACCTTTGTCGATGTGCCCGGCTTTTTGCCGGGGGTCGCTCAGGAACACGGCGGCATTATCGTCAACGGGGCCAAGCTGTTGTGGGCCTACTGCGAGGCGACCGTGCCCAAGATCACGATCATCACTCGCAAGGCCTACGGTGGGGCCTATGACGTGATGAGCTCCAAGCACATCCGCGGCGACATCTCCTACGCCTGGCCCACCGCCGAGATCGCCGTGATGGGGCCGGACGGCGCGGTCAACATCGTCTTTCGCAAGGAACTGGCCGAGGCCGAGGACCCCGAAGCGTTGCGCCAGCAGTTGATCCAGGAGTACCGCGAGCAGTTCGCCAACCCCTACGTCGCTGCGGCGCGCGGCTATATCGACGACGTCATCGAGCCGCAAGAGACGCGCCCGCGCATCATCGAGGCGCTCAAGGTGCTGCAGAACAAGCGCGACGCCAACCCGCCCAAGAAGCACGGCAATATGCCACTGTGAGGAAATAACTGCTCAGGTCGCCTTCGCTCAGGGCAGGCTTCGCGCCCTTCGGGCGCTCAGAATGAGAGACTGAGCAGTGCTGAACATCAGCCGGCGCGCTGAACCAGCGCCAGGCGGCGCGTCCTGCACTTTGAATCGGTGGGGTGGGGAATCATGGAGAACAAACAAAGCATTCAAGAGATCGCCACACGGCTGACCGAACCATTCAAACACCTGGTCGTCGGTCAGGTCGATGATTATTGCGCCTACCTGACCCGCATCCAGGGTACCTATCTCTTTCACCAGCACCCCAAAGACGAGATGTACCTGGTGCTGGAAGGGGAAATCGTGATCGAATATGCCCACGGCGCTACCGTCACCCTTGGGCCGGGGGAGAGTCTGGTCGTTCGCGTTGGCGAAAAGCACCGCTCCTGTTCCGAGCACGGCGCGCTGGTGCTGATGTTCAAGGCCCAAGACCTGTTCGCCCAATAGGAGTCTGGCATGGCAACCAACCCGCTCAAGATATGTGACCTCATGCTGCGCGATGGCCACCAGTCACTGCTGGCGACGCGCATGCGCACCGATGACATGCTGCCCATCGCCCCCAAGATCGACCAGGTGGGCTTTTGGGCGGTGGAGATGTGGGGCGGCGCGACTTTCGACTCGGCCATGCGTTTTCTGGACGAGAACCCGTGGGACCGCGTGCGTCTGCTCAAAGAGCGCATGCCCAACACGCCCTTCCTGATGCTCCTGCGCGGCCAGAACATCGTCGGCTACAAACACTATCCGGACGACGTGCTGGAGCGGTTCGTCGTCCACGCCCGCGCTGCGGGCATCGATGTCTTTCGCGTCTTTGACGCCCTCAACGACGTGCGCAATATGGAGCGGGCGATGGAGTATGTCAAGCGAGAGGGCGGTCATGTCCAGGCCGCCATCTCCTACACCATCGGCCCGCCCTATTCGATCGACTATTTTGTCGACCTCTCGCGCGAGCTGGTCCAGCGCGGCGCCGATTCGATCTGCATCAAGGACATGGCGGGGCTGATCACCCCCTACGCCGCCTACGAGCTGGTGAGCCGCCTCAAGGCCGAGTTCGACCTGCCCATCCTGCTGCACTCGCACTATACCAGCGGCATGTCGACCGCCGCGCTGGTCAAGGCCGCCGAGGCGGGGGTGGACATTGTCGACACGGCCATCTCTTCGCTCTCCGGCATGACCTCCCACTCGCCGACCGAGTCGATTGTGGCCATCATGGCCGGCACGGAGCGGGACACGGGCCTCGATCTGAACCTGCTGGCGGAGATCGCTGCCTACTTTGCCGAGGTGCGCAAGAAATATGCCCGCTTCGAGAGCGGCATGAAGGCTGCGGACGTGCAAGTGCTACAGTACCAGATCCCCGGCGGGATGCTCTCCAACCTGGTCTCGCAACTGCGCGGGCAGAACGCCGAGGACAAGTACGAAGAGGTGCTCAAAGAAGTGCCGCGCGTGCGCGCCGAGTTGGGCTATCCGCCGCTGGTCACGCCCTCCAGCCAGATCGTCGGCACGCAGGCCACGCTCAACGTCGTGCTGGGCCAGCGCTACAAAATCGTCCCCGAAGAAGTGCGCCAGTACGTGCGCGGCTACTATGGCCGCCCGCCGGCGCCGATCGACCCGGAGGTGCAGCGGCTGGTCATTGGCGATGAGCAGCCGATCGACTGCCGTCCCGCCGACCTGATCCCGCCGGGGATGGAAAAGGCAAGGGCCGAGATCGGCGACCTGGCGCGGAACGAGGAGGACGTCATCTCCTACGCTCTCTTTCCGCAGGTGGCGCGGCCCTTCCTGGAGCGGCGGGCGCGCGGCAGCAGCGGCAAGGAGGTGTTCGTCGCCGCCGTCGCCGGGCTGTTGTTGCGCCGGCTGGAGGAGCAGCAGGCTGCCGCCGCGCTGCCTCCTGCCGGCCCGGCCATCGCGCCCTGGAAGATCTCGTGGCGGCCGCAGCGCGGTCACTGGCCTGGCCTGATCGAAGGCGCGGGAGGGCTGCGATGAAAGCCGAGTTCACCATCACTATGGATGGCGTCACCTACGACGTCAAAGCGGACGGTGACTCGATCACCATCAACGGGCGGACTTTTGTCGTCGAAGTCAGCGGCGAGGAAGTGTTTGTGGACGGCATCGCCTACGACGTCGCCCTGGGCGACAAGACGGCAATCATCGCCGGCGACGCCCATCCGCTGGAGGTCAGCGGGCTGGTGCTGGCCCAAGCTGCCCCGCCGCCGTCCAGGGCCGCGGCGCCGGTTGTCGCTGTCAGCAGCGGGGCGGTGCTGGCGATTATGCCCGGCAAGATCGTGCGCGTGCTGGTCGAGGTCGGCCAGCAGGTGGAAGAAGGCCAGCCGGTCTGCGTGCTGGAGGCAATGAAGATGGAGAACGAACTGCACGCCCGCCAGAGCGGAACAGTCAAGGCCGTGCACGTCAAAGCCGGCGACGATGTAGAGAAGGACCACGTGCTGGTCGAGATCGAGTAGTTATTCTGCGTGTAAATTCGTGCAATTCGTGGCAAAAAAAGACCAACTGCGTAACTCCTGCATTTGTCTAAACTCGAATGGGAAGAAGAATGGTAGCCGATCTTCTGCCCTCCGACACCATTTCGGCTTCCCTTCCTTCCGATCGGGGCCGGCAGAGGCGGTGCAGTCCCTGCTGAACGGGCAGCACATGCGGGTCGTTATGCCCACCGGCGCCGGCAAGTCGCTGGTCTTGCAGCTCGGCGCGCTCTTGCGCGGGGGGCTGACGCTGGTCGTCTCGCCGCTCATCTCCCTGATGAAGGACCAGGTGGACGCGCTCGCCCAGCGCGGCATCCCCGCCACCTGTATCCACAGCGCCCTGCCCACAGCCGGGCAGAATGCCCGCCTGCGTCACCTGACCCAGGGCAGGTATCGCCTGGTTTACGTTGCGCCGGAGCGGCTGCGCAGCGTGCTGTTCCTGAACGCCCTGCGGAGCCGACAGGTCAGCCTGCTGGCGGTGGATGAAACCCACTGCATCTCGGAATGGGGCCACGACTTTCGCCCCGACTACCTGCACCGGGCCGAAGCGCGCCGTCGGCTGGGGAGTCCACTCACTGTTGCCCTGACCGCCACCGTCACGCCGCAGGTGCAGGCCGACATCGTGCGCCTGCTGGGATGGGGGGAGGCGGCGCGCGCCGATGAACCGGCCCACGCCGCCCCCTGAGGAGCGCCGATGAGCAAGAAACTCGCCGTTCCGTACGTCAGCGCGCTTTTCACCGTGATCCTCCCCACGGCAGAGTTCCTGCTCGTCTTCATCGGCCTGCCCCTGCTGCTCTTCAGCCTGCTGGGATGGGATTTTCCCGACTGGCTGGCCTATCTTTCCTGCGGCGTCAGCCTGATCCTCGGCCTGGTCATCAGCGTCCTCACCTACCCTTTGCTGCTGCGGCTGGCCGCGCGCGGCCAGGGGGAGTTGGAGCTGGATGGAGACCGCCTGCGCTGGCGCAGCGGCCGTCGCTGGCGCCAGGTGGACCTCAGCCAGCCGCACCAGGCCAGGCTCGCTGCCGGCCAGAGCGGTTTGGGCCGGGCAAACGCCAGCGTCTCCCTGGCCGCCCCCGCTCACGTGATGCTCCACCTGCACGGCGCCGCGCGGAAAGAGGTCCTCCAGCATTTCCCCGCGCCGTACTTTGTGGACGAGCTGGCCGTCACGCCCAAAGAAGGGCTGTGGGGCTTTGAGTTCCACGCCGATGACGCGGCTGCCAGGGATTTCTTCTTCACCCTGCTGGATGGCCTGTGGCGCAACCGGCAGCAGAACAGTCGCTTCCAGCTCTACCTGCGCTACCCCTGGGATCGCCCGCCCCGGCCGGCCTTTTGCCATATCCGCCTGATCGAGACCGCGCAGATGACGGCGGAGGAAAAGGCGCTCATAGACGGTTTGCTCAACCAGTTCGTGGACGGTTTGAACGACTCCTACGTGCGCCTGACGCCCGACTACCTGGTCGGCTGGGTCTACCGCACCTGGAAGAGCACCTGGAGCGGCCAGCCAGACTATTACTGCCTCATGCCACTGGGGCACATCACCGCCGAGGTCTCCCTGCCGCGACCGGATTGGCAGCCGTTCATTGTCGGTCAGGTGCTCCGGCAGGCCGCCTCCCTGACCGGCGCCGCGAGCGGTTACGGTCCCTCTCTTCAAGACAAACGCTATCTCTACGTGCGGGGCAAGGCGGAGGACGGCTCGCCCCTCGAACTGACCTTTGACTGGTACGATCTTGCCGACGACAGGTGGGAGGAAGCGGAGATGTTCGTGCGCTTTGTCAACCGCTGAAACCCCACAGTAGCAGAGGCGCAGCGTCTCTGGGTGTTCGTAGCAAAAGCATAGAGCGCCCCGCTCGCTCTGCTCCCGCCGGGCCTGTGACCCGGCGGCCTCCACCAGCGGGGATCACAGCCCCCCGCCGGGCAAGGGATGCCCCATGTCGGCGTTCTGCTGCAAACACCCTGGGCTTGATTTATTGCCCAGGCTTGCTATTTGTGGTATAGTACTTGTAACAGAGACCCTCAAGGTCTATTTCGCCCTGTGGGAGGGTAGCCGGGAAGGTAACTATTCCGTCCGGGTCCGTGTGCTAAAGATGCCAGGCTGAACAGTTACGCCGGGAAGTTACGATTAAGGAGAAGACCGTGACGCTCGAACTGAACCGTCTGACCCAGGCGATCCGGCAGATGGGCGAGACCCTGGCCCGGCAAGAGCAGGGCCTCGACGAGTGGCTGCGCCAGGCGCGGGCGTGGCTGGACGAGTTTGCCGAACCGGCTGACGAGCTGCGCCACGCCGCTGCCCAGGCCAATGTCCCTCTCCCCACTGCCGAGCCGCTAAACGGCGTCTTTCCTCTGCCCTCTCTGCCGGCGCGTTTCACCGTCATCGGCGCCGACGGCTCGCAGATCCAGCCCGACCGCCACGCCGCTGCCGCTTACTATCTCATCAACATCGGCAGCCTGGTCTACCGGCACGGCAGCGGCGAGGCGCCGGAGGCGCGCAGTATACCCGACCTGCGCTATCTGGACGAGGACCTCTACGAGCGCAACCGGCCGGTGCAGGGCAACCTGCTTGACGTGCGCCGCGACCTGGCCGAGATCACCCACCTGGCTGACCTGGTGGAGCAGGAGCCGCCGGGCCCGGTGCTGGCCCTCGTCGATGGCACGCTGATCCTGTGGGTGTTGCAGGACGAGTCGGGGGAGGTCGTTCGGGAAAAAGTGACGGCCTATGTGGCCCAGTTGGAGCGCATCCGCGCCAGGGGTGGGGCGGTAGCCGCCTTTGCCAGCCGTCCCCGCCGCAGCGAGGTGGGCCGCCTGCTGCACCTGGCGCGGCTGGGCGGGGACGTCGAACGGGCGCGGGAGACGCCCAACCCGCTGGAGCGCATCCCCGACCGGCTCATCTTTGCGGCGCTGCCGCCGGGCAGCCGCTCGGCCCTCTTCGAGTCCGGCAGCGCCATCAACCGCGAGTTTTACCCCGCACCGCAGCGCGTCCTCTTCTTTTATGTCAATCTGGCCGCCGACGAGGATGAGGCGGTGATCGCGCGGGTCGAAGTGCCGGCCTGGCTGACGAGGGACGCCGACCTGCTGGCGCTGACGCACGGCGCGATCGTCGCCCAGAGCCGCATCGCCGGGAGCTTTCCCTACGTCCTGGCCCGCGCCGATGAGCTGGCTTACATCAGCGGGCCGGAGCGGAGCGAGCTGGCGCAGATGGTCGAGACGTCGCTGCTGGCCGCCGGCCTGGTGCGTGACGTGTCTCCCAAAGCCTACTACAAGAGCCTGACCCGTCAGGGGAGGATGGGATGATGACGACGATTCCGGTGGGACGTGTGCTGCGGGCCTCCAACCGCGGCTTTACGGTGGGCTGCCGCGTCATGCAGCCCGATATCCCTGCTTTCGGCTCCTTCGTCCGCGCCGACGGGCAGACGCCTGCCAGTGCCATCTATGGCCTGATCTATGACGTGGCGATCCAGGACGACCTCTTTGTGCGCCGCTTTGTCATCGCCGAACCGCCGGAAGAGGTAATCCTCGACCAGCGCAAAAACCGCCAGGTGCCGATCGAGGTGAGCGTCCTGGCGGTCGGCTGCCGCGAAGGCGGGCACATCGTCCACCGCCTGCCCGCCCAGCCGCCGGTGACGCTGGACCTCCTCTACCAGTGCAGTCCCGCTGAGGTGGTCGAGTTCACCGCCCGCTTCGACTATTTCCGGCTGCTGCTGGCCGCGACCGACGCTCCCGTCGACGAGCTGCTGGCCGCCAGCCTGCGCGCCGCCGCCGCCGCCCGCCCTCCCTCGGAGCGCCAGGGGTTTATGGTCGAAGCGGGAAGGGAGCTGGCCCGCCTGCTCTCGGCGGACTTGCTGCGCCTGGACGGCCTGCTGCGCCGCCTGGATCAGTGAGGAGGGTCAGATGAACCACGACTGGCGCCGCCAGCTCGCCGATGCCTTTGTCGAAGCGATGGGGTTTGCGGAGGACGAGCGCGTGCGCGCGGTGCTGGTCATCGGCTCCAGCGCCAGCGGCGAGGCCGACGAGTTTTCCGACATCGACATGATGGTCGCTGTCCAAAGGAAGGGATCGGCATCGATCTGTCTGTGGCCCAGAGTCTTATGATCGATGTGGTGATGGTGCTCAACGGTGTGCCGGTCTATAACCGCTACTCATCCCGCATTACTTTGATGCTGGAGAACCTGCCTGTCAAACCCCCCGCTTTTGTGCAGCGGTTGGAAGATCTCGTCAACCTGGACAACCGCGTGGCGTGGCCGCGCAAGCTGGAGATGCTGAACGCCCTGGAAGCGGACCTGACCGCGCTGGGCGAGGCCCGCTGGGGGCCGTTGTCGCTGTTCGACGACGAGACGCCGCTGTAGGCTGGCAGGGCGGGCTTCCCGCTCCGGCGGGGTCACCGACCCTCCCGTCTTGCTGTTTCTGTCCGTGCTGGCGGGTCACAGACCCGCCAGGAGCGCAAGGGGTGCGCGATCTCTGACCGCGCCGAACCCAGGGAAGCCGCCAGGCATCGCCCCTCCAGGGCCGCGTACAAAGGGGAGCAACCCCCAGGCCAGATGGGTGTTTTGACTTGCGTGCTTTCTGGCGCCATACTGGGCCGGAACGTCGAACACGAAGGGGTGCCTATGTCAGCCGTTGCTTCTCCACACAAAGCGGGACGCCGCGAGCGCTGGGCCTGGTATCTGTACGACTTTGGCAACTCGGCTTATGCTGCCGTCGTCCTGCTGGCGATCTATGCCGCCTACTTCAAAGGGACTGTCGTCGGCGGGGAATTGGGTTCCAAGCTGTGGGGCTATGCCGTCGGCATAGCTATGCTGATTGTGCTCATCGCCTCGCCGATCCTGGGCACCATCGCCGACTTTGTCGCCAGCAAAAAGCGCTTTCTCTTTGTCTGCACGGCGCTCTCTTGTGTCTTTACCGCGATGCTGTTCTTTGTCCAGCGCGGCGACTGGTTCATCGGCATGCTCTTTTTCATCCTGGCCGAGGTTGGCTATCGCGGCGCGCAGGTCTTTTACAACGCCCTCCTGCCTGACATCGCCCACCCTGACGAGATGGGCAACATCTCTGGCATCGGGTGGGCCATTGGCTCGGCAGGGGGCATCATCTGCCTGATGATCGTCTTGCTGCCGGTCATTCTCACCGAAGGCAACCCGACACTGAACAACCTGGTCGTGCGGCTGTCGTTTGTCTTTACGGCGATCTATTTCGCGCTCGCGGCGCTGCTGACGTTTCTGTGGGTGCGCGAGCGCAGCGAACCGCACCGTCTGCCGCCCGGCGAAAACTATCTGGCGCTGGCCTTCAAACGCCTGAGCGTCACTTTCAAAGAAGTACGGCGCTTCCGCGAGTTTGTCAAGTTCATGCTGGCCTACATCGTCTACAACGACGGCATTCTCATGGTGCTCGACTTTGGCGCCATCCTCGGCGCGGTGTTGTTCGGGATGAACCAGCAAGAGCTGATTGTCTTTATGATCATCGTCCAGATCACCAGCGTCCTCGGCGCCTACTTATTCGGCCTGGTCACCCACTACTACAGCGGCAAACGGGCGCTGCTCATCTCCCTGGTGCTGATGATTGCCTCGGTGATCTGGCTCTACTTTAGCCGTTCCGAGATCGAGTTCTATGTCATCGGCGCCGTCGCCGGCCTGGCCCTGACCGGCGTCCAATCTGTCAGCCGGACGGTGGTGGGGCTGTTCAGTCCGCCGGGCCGCAGCGCCGAGTTCTATGGCTTTTTCGCCGTGACCGGGCACACGTCGTCCTTTATCGGCCCGACCCTCTTTGGCTGGCTGGCCTTCCAGGCGACGCAGTGGTACAGGCGTGCGGGGGGGCTGACCGGCCTGGCGGCGGAGCAGGCCGGGCATCGAGTGGCCCTCTTCTCCATTGTGGCTTTCCTGGTCGTGGGCCTGCTGTTCTTGCTGTGGGTCAACGAGAAAAAGGGGCGCGCGGCGGCGGAGGCGCCGCTGGAGTAGGGGCGGCATGGCGGAGAGCGAATTTCCCTACCCCCGCCGCAGGCTGGTCCGCGCCCTATTGAAGCGTCTGGCGGCTGCGGCGCTGGCTCTGCTTACCGACCTGCATATCGAGGGGCAGGAGAACCTGCCGCCGCATGGTCCGCTGCTGGTGGTGGCCAACCATTTCAGCTACATCGATCCGGTGGCGACGGTGCGCGTCGCGCCCTGGCCGATCGAGTTCGTCGGCGGCTTTCAGATGCCCAACGCGCCCCCCATCGTCCGCTGGATCCCCAAACTGTGGGGCTACTACCCCGTCTTTCGCGGCGCTTATTCCGGCCGGGCGCTGCGGGCAGCCGAGGCGGTGCTGGCGCAGAAGGGCGTCCTGGCGATCTTTCCAGAGGCCGGCAACTGGGCCACGGTGCTGCGCCCGGCGCGGCCCGGCGCGGCTTTCCTGGCTGTCCGCACTGGCGCGCCGCTCCTGCCGATGGGCTATGACGGCCTGACCGAGGTCTTTGCCCGCCTGCGGCGGGGGAAGCGCGCCCGTGTCACGCTGCGCATCGGCCAGCCCTTTGGGCCGTTCCAGGCCGAGGGGAAGGGGCGTCAGCGACGGCAACTGTTGGACGAGATCGGCCACGAGATCATGCGCCGCATCGCCGGGCTGCTCCCCCCCGAACGGCGCGGCCACTACTCCGACGACCCCGCGGTCCGCGCGGCAGCGCAGGGCACCGAGATCTACCCGTGGGACACGGCGCCGGAGCTGATCTCCTAGCCGCCCGTCGGCCCGCTCCAGCGGCGGTACAGCTCATGGGGCAGGCCCAGCGCGTCCAGCACCTTGCCGACGAAGAAATCGGTCACTTCGTCCACTGACTGCGGCTGGAAGTAGTAGGCCATTACCGGCGGGAGGATGATCGCGCCGGCCAGGGCGGCGGCGCGCATGTTCTCGATTGCCGCCAGCGAGAGCGGCGTCTCGCGGGGCACCAGCACCAGCTTTTTGCGCGTCCGCAGCACGTTCTCCGCTGCCCGCGTCACCAGGTTGTCGGCGTAGCCGTGGGCGATGGCGGCCAGCGTCTTCATCGAGCAGGGGATGACGACCATGGCGTCGACCGGGCAGGACGAGCTGGCGATGGGCGCATCGAGCTGGTTGGGCGCAAAGCGGCGGCTGGCGGGAAAGTGGGGCTGGCCCAACTCGTGGCGGATGACCATTTGCGCTGCCTCGGTCACGATCAGGTCGACCTGGTGGTCGCCGAGCTCCTGCAGCAGCCGCAGCGCCATGACGGCCCCCGACGCGCCGGTGATGGCGACGATCACGTGCACGGCCTTACTCCACGCGAAAGAGCCACTTTTTGCCGTCGTTGCGGATGCAGTTGTGGCGCACGTCGGCTTCGAGCGGCTCATTGCACAGCGGACAGCGCGGCAACCCGGCGGCGACCACCTCCGCCGCATGGTCGGCCAGGGCCATCATCTGCGCGCGGCTGCACCACAGATGCACCTCTGGCCCGTATTGCCCCTCCTCCTGCGCCCGCGCCACCAGGACCATCGCGTCGCGCTCGCGGTCGTGCCCCAGTCCCAGGCTGACGACGCGGAAGAGCGGTCGGATCGGCTCGCGCAGGGCCATGTCGGTGGGGAGGGGCTGATTGGCGGGCACGCCGCCCAGTTGCTCCAGCATCTGATAGATGCCCATTGAGATGGCCGCGGCCTGCTCCTTCTCGATGAGCAGGGTGATCAGCATGTCCCCCTGCTGCGCTTGCAGGTAGAATGTCCGCTGGCCCGGTGGACCGAGGGCGTCGATGGTGATAAAGTCGACATGGCCGAGGCCGAGCATATCAGGTGCCATGAGGCTCCTTTTCCGCGCCGGAAGATGGTGCCGCTTTCTCCAGCGCTGGTTCGTAGGCTGTAATCACCGACCGCCAGCGGCCGGGGATGGGGATCGGCCGACCGTTCTGATAGTCGTAGCAGACCTGGACGCTGCGCGCGGTGGCGGCAAGCCGTCCGTCCTGGCCCTCGATGCGGTACTCGAAGATGAAACTCGAGTTGCGCAACTCGCTGACGCGCACGCGCACGGTGACCAGCTCGCACAGCGAGAGCGGCGCGTGGTAGGTGCAGGTGACCTCGGCCAGGATCATGCCGATATCGTCGGCGTTGCCAGAGACCAGGCCCAGCTCGCGCAGGTAATGAACGCGCCCCTGCTCCAGATAGGTCAGGTAGACGGCGTTATTGACGTGCCCCAGCGCGTCGACGTCGCGCCAGCGTACTTCCAGTGTGGTCGAGAAACGAAAGGGTGCGTCGCTCATCAACAGGCTTCCAATCTGTTTCTGGGTGAACAGTGACTTTTGCTCGATGATAGCAGAAAGTCGCCGAAGGCGCAAGGCGGTTTTCTCTGAGGTTCGAACTTTCCCGAACCCCCAGTTTCCTGCCCTATCGAGTTGGGGTATAATGGGGGGTAGACGATAGCGAGGTCATGGCGATGGGGGCTCACATTCTTCGGGGAACGGCGCAGGCAGAGGCGCTGCTGCAGGCAGACGTCGATCTGTTGGCCGAGACGATGGTGGCTTTTGCCAACGCCGACGGCGGCATGATCGTGCTGGGGGTCGACGAGAGCGGGCGCGCGGCAGGCGATCTGTATCCTGAGGAAGCGGAGAGCGCCGTGCGTGCCGCGCTGCACCGCTGCCGGCCGGTGGTGCCAATCGACTGGCGGCAGGAAGAGATCGCCGGCGGCTTTGCCTTCTTCATCCGCATCCCGCGCAGCACCGAACTGCACAGCCTGGATGACGGGCGCGTGTTCATCCGCACGCGCGAGGGCAACCGCCTCCTCTCCGGCGACGAGATCCGCCACCTGGCAGCGTCCAAGTCGGTCGGCGACTATGAAGCCGAGCTGGTGCTCAAAGCAAAGCGCCAGGACCTGGATGACGAGGTGATCGGCGAGTTCGTCGAGCGCTGGCAGGAAAAGAGCGGACGCGAGTGGGTGCGACCGGTCGACGAGCTGCTGCAACAGCTTGGCGCGCTGGACGAGAAGGGCCGGCCGACGGTGGCCGGGATGCTGCTTTTTGGCCGCCAGCCGCAGGCCTTTATACCTCAGAGCGGACTGGTCTTTATCAAGTTTCCCGGCACCGAGCCGCGCGGCGAGGATGGTCGCGCGGGCTATGGCCGCCGCGAAGAGATTAGCGGGCCGCTGGCGCGCATCATCCAGCGGGCCTGGGCCGTCATCATCGAAGAGATGCGCACCGGCGCGGTAGTCAAGGGGTTGGAACGCGAAGAGCAGACCGAGTATCCGCCCCAGGCCGTGCGCGAGGCGCTGGTGAACGCGGTCGCGCACCGCGATTATCGCCTGCGCGGGCGGCGCATCGAGGTGCGCATGTTCTCCGACCGCATGGAGATCATCAGCCCCGGCGGCCTGCCCGGCTACATCACGCTGGACAACATCGTCGATGAGCATTTCTCGCGCAACCCCAACATCGTCGCCGGCCTTTTCCACTGGGGCTATATCGAGGAGCTGGGCCTCGGCGTCGACCTGATGATCGACGAGATGGTCTCTGCTGGCCATCCGCCGCCCCAGTTCCGCGCCGAGCCCTATCTCTTCTCCGTGACGCTCTATAACAAGCGCGAACGCCCGCCGATCGCCCGCTGGCAACGCATGATGAACGAGCGCCAGGCCAAGGCCGTCGAGTACGTCCAGCGACACGAGCGCATCACCAGCCGCGAGTACCACTACCTCTGCCCCGACGTCAGCGCCGAAACCCTCCGCCTCGACCTTGCCGACCTGGTCGATAAGGGCATTCTGCTCAAGATCGGGGATAAGAAGGGGACGTACTACATTTTGAAGTAGCTTATCGCGTATCGCGTATTGTTTATCGCTTGTCGTGTATCGCGTATCGCATATCGCAAATCGCATATCGCAAATCGCATATCGCAAATCGCATATCGCATGTCGCAAATCGCAAATCGCATATCGCAAATCGCATATCGCAAATCGCATATCGCATGTCGTGTATCGCCAGTTGTGCGCTAAAGGCGCGGCCAGGGAAGTGGGGATGGTCGATCAGTGCGGCGGCTGGCGGGGCGGCGCGGCGAGTCGAGCGGCGGCCGTCTGCGGGGGCAGCGGTCAAAGGGCAGCGCGGCCAGGCGCGGCGGAGAGTGGCATGGGCGGGGCCGCGGTCAGCGGCGCGGGGGTTGTGAGGGCGGTTGCGGTTTGCGAGCCCCGGGTCGGGGATCGGCGCGGCGGTCACGGCGGCGGGCGGCGTGGAGGGCGTCGGTCGCCTCCAGCACGAGGAAAGGATGATGACAATGATGAACGCAGAAGACATTGTGACCAAGTTAAGAGAATTGAGACCTATAATCGCCACTCGTTACAAGGTAAGGGAAATCGGGCTCTTCGGTTCTTTTGTTCGTGGGGAACAAACTGCAACCAGTGATATTGACGTCTTGGCGGAGTTTGATGAGGGAGCAGACCTGTTTGATTTGATAGGACTGACATTGTACCTGGAAGAAATACTCCAGCACCCCGTGGACGTTGTTCCTAAACGCGCTATTCGGGCAGAGTTGCAAGAAACAATTCTCCGCGAGGTCATTGCGGTATGAGAGACTATACCCTCTACCTGAAGGACATCTTGGCAGCGATAGACAGCATTGAAAGATTCACCGCAGGAATGGATTTGGATGCATTTCAGGCGGATGACAAGACCACGAGTGCTGTGATGAGAAAACTTGAAGTCATCGGCGAAGCCGTGAAACAGATACCTGATGAAATACGCCAAAGGCATGCCCAAGTTCCGTGGCGGGAAATGGCAGGGATGAGAGACAAGTTGATTCATTTCTATTTTGGTGTAGATTACCGTTTGGTTTGGAGAGCAATCAGGGAGCGGCTTCCTCAGGTCAAAAGGGAGATTCAGGAAATTTTGCAAGAAGCGGGCTAACATCTCGCTGTGCGACTCGTTCGCTTGAAACAATGCCGGAAGGTATTGGGGAAAAGCGGTGAAGTCTACGCGATAACCCAAGTGCACTCCTTAGGTTATCAAGCGAGACTTCAACAACCGTGTACCCAAGTGGGTGCGACCAGATTAACCACCTGGTCAACTCCCATCCCCCAGGCGATGGGGAGACAGCGTCACCTTACTGCGGGCGACTGGACATCAAACGTGGGGGTGCAAAGGTGAAAAGGGGATAAGCTACTAGCCAGAAGTGGCGACCGCCCCAAGCAGGCGACTATGGCCAGGCGACGAAGGTATGTTTGAAGCGTCGTAGGGGCGC